>Ga0209075_1004608_pt1 | contig 10977 bp, 15 predicted proteins | sample Stecom2011_FD_187523 | JGI IMG/M metagenome (GOLD analysis project Ga0209075, IMG submission 187523) | Agricultural soil microbial communities from Utah to study Nitrogen management - Steer compost 2011 (SPAdes) (version 2) | ecosystem: Environmental > Terrestrial > Soil > Agricultural land...
CCACTTCTTGAAGTATTCTCTATCTGTCTGCTTTTTCGCCATTTTAACGCATTTTCGATTGAATAAACTGGTCGAAGTGTTTAGTAATCAACTTCGCCTCTTCAAGATCAACTTCACGTACAAAGTCAATAAACTCTCGAGCAACTTCTATGATCTCACCAACAGAAGTGTCTACTTCTAATTTTTGAATAGAGCTTGTGATCTTTGAAATTACATCAGCTTCTTTAGGTTCAGCAACCTTAACATCCCGCTCGGCAATCAATTCATTGATGAATTCAAGCTGGTCGTATAGTAAAGTGATTTGATGCTGCTTTGTAACGAGCATAGATTTCCGCAATTTCTTCCAATTTCCTTTTTCAATCCATCTCTTCACAGTTGCTTCTGACACGTTGACACGTTCAGAAACTTCTTTTTGTGTAAGGTTTTCTGTGGTGTACAAAACCTTTGCGAAGTCGTGCGCATCTTTCTTTCTTATACTCATTCGTTGCTCATTTAGGTACAAATATGGATGTAAATCACCGAATTTTAAAAAAACCTTGTAAGGGTTGCATGACATTTTGGCGCAAAGAAAGAAAACAAGCAAATTTGTAATCAGCGAATTAGAAAAACGAAATTTCAAAACATGCCAAAAAACAAAACATTCGTTCTTAATGACGAGACAGAATTAAACAGCTACGGCTTCCGAACCTCAAATGAAGGTTTGGATTTGTCTCGATTCAAGGACAATCCTGTAATGTTGAATTCTCACATGTCTAGCAATGCAAACGTTGTTGGCCGTTGGGCGAATATTAGAATTGAAGGTAATCAACTCCTTGCAGATGCAGAGTTTGACGAAGAGGATGAAGAGGCAATGAAATTGAAAGGAAAGGTAGATCGTGGCTTTATCAAGGGGGCCTCAATGGGTCTGACTTTCAACCATAAATACATGGAGCTTCAACCAGACGGCACTTATCTATTAGAAAAGTCGCAAATTATGGAAGGGTCAATAGTTTCTATACCATCTAATCGTAAGTCACTAAAGCTATATGCAGAAAGTGGCGAATTGCTTGACCAAGAAGAGGTGAAGCTTTCTATTTCACAAATCAGTAAAATACAAAAACCAAATATGAGTAAAGTAACCCTTAGTGTGGCTGCCTTATCAGCTTTAGGTCTTCAGGATTCTGAGGATTCAGTGGCTTTAAGTGCGGCAATTGAGCGTTTACACGGCGAAAAAGCTTCGTTGACTAGTAAACTTGCCGCAGAAACCAAGCTGCGTGAAGACTTGGAAGAGAAAATTCAGGAAGAAGCTGACGCTAGAGCGTTAAGCATGATTGATGGAGCGATTAAGGAAGGAAAGATCACAGCGGACAAAAAGGAGAAATTCTTGAAGTTAGCGAAGTCAGACTTCACACTAGCATCAGAAATGCTTGCTGAAATTCCAGCGAAGAAGTCGCTTAATGGTAAAGTTCAAAAGTCTGAAGGTGAAGAATCAAAACTTCCTAAGGATATGGACGAGTTCGAAAAGCTTTCCGCAGACGAGAAAGCGAGCTTCAAGGCAGAGAATCCTGAGGCGTACCAAAAATTATTCATCTAAAAAGTAAGAAATCATGCCAGCATTATATCCGGAATTATGGAGAACGAGAGTTGCCAAATTATTAAGTTTCACCGATTCAGCCCCTTGGTTGGATGGTATCGAAGAAATTGATACCGAAGTTATTGAAATGGGTTCAGGATCTGCAAGTGAGCAGAACCTCATTCACATTCCGTTAGAAAACTTTGATGTAGAAGTTCTATTGAACAACTCATCTTACCCTCTTGCAGAGCAAGCATTCACAGACGACGAAGCCGTTGTTAAGTTAGACAAATGGGAGACGAAAGTAACAACATTGTCAGATGATCAAGTGATGGGAGCTTCATACAAGCGAATCGACAACATTACACGACCTCACACTCGTGCATTGCTTGAGAACAAGTTCACAAAAGCTATTCATGCATTGGCTCCTGCGGCTGATTCAACAGATACACCAGTTATCAAAACAACAGGTGAGTTGAAGAACGGTAGACGTCAATTCATCTATGAAGATCTTGTCGCATTGAAGCGTGCTTGTGATGCCGCTAAGATGTCGAAAGTAGATAGAAGATTAGTGTTGTCATCTGACCACTGGAATGATTTATTGTTAGATAGAGATAGGTTTGCAAATCAATTGAACAACATTGCTGAAGGTGAAGTTGCTCCTAAAATTGCAGGCTTCAAAATCTACCAATACGATGCTAACCCTTATTTCCACGATGATACAGGTACTTTGACTAAAACAGCATACGGTGCTGTAATTACTCCAGGAACGGACTTCCAAGCATCAGTGGTTTTTGATGGTGGAAATGTAGCTAAGAAGAATGGATTGACAAAGCAATACTATTCTCCAGCATCAGCAACGCCAAAGAACCCAGTGAACGAGTTGAATTACCGTCACTACTTCATGACATTGCCTATTCGTCAGAAGTTCATGGCTGCAATCATCGATGCAGATGCATAGTAAGAATTAATTAAGAAAAACAGAGAGAAACAGCGTCATCAATGGAAAAGCATACAATCATATTAGACCCAGGCCACGGCGGAATTGATCCGCGTGCAGGAAAGTATGTTACTGCAGGAAAGAGATCTTTCCATCCTGTAGATGGCGCTGTGTATTACGAAGGCGTAGAGATGCGCAAGTTTGCCAAGGTATGGGGGCAGATACTGGAAACTGCTGGCTACGATGTTCAATTCACGGTTAATCCTAACGATTACAGAGATGTGCCGTTAAGTGAGAGGTCGAGAATTGTTAATAGAATAGCTGCGGATAAGAAATGTCTGCTTTTCCCCATCCATTCCAATGCGGCTAATGATCCAACAGCCCACGGCCATGAAGTGTTCACGAGTAGAGGAATCACACACTCCGATTACATCTCTAAATTCTGGATGAATGAAATGGAGAAGTGCTTCCCTGGAATCAAAATGAGAAAAGACTGCATTGACGGATTTCCCGACAAAGAAGCCGGTTTTCACATGGTGAAAAAAACAACATGTCCAGCGTTGTACATTGAATTGCTTTTTCATACCAATGATGCGGAGGTTCGCATCTTAAGAAGTGAAGGATTCAAACGAACAACTGGGAAGGTGCTATTGGCAACGATCAAAAGATATGAGGAATGGTTGAGATTATCATAACGTCAATAATTGCACCTATTGTGCCAACAGTGCTTGCTTACTTTATGGGGAAGCGTATCCGAGTGAAAAAGGAGGAGGTTGACATTGAAAAGTTACAAGTCAATAACTATAAGATATACGTTGAGGCCTATCAAGTCATGATGGATGACATGTCCAAAAGACTAGAAGAAAGCCTTGATGCTTCATCTCGCCAGCGTAAATACTATCACAAGAAATTAGATGAACTGAAAGACACTATTAAGCGCCTTTCAGATTCAAATCAAAAGTTACACGAAGATATTAAACAGCTCAAGAAGGACTATCCATGTCCTAATTGTCCAAAAACACCAGCGGTATGCGAAAAATAACATTGATATTACTAGCACTCGTATTCTTAACGAGCTGCGGAACAAAAGGAAAATATTTCACTTCTGAAACCAACGATGTGAAGACACACATTGATGTCTTAGAACGAGACACAGTTTTCCAAATACCTGAAGAGAGCAACTCCTTAATTGCGAAATTGATTACGATAAATGGTCAAGTTCAATTGGATCAAGTTGTGAAGTCTGCAGACAGCACTTCAAGTGTGCAACCTGAAGTTAAGATTGTAGACAATTACATACATGTAGATTGTCATAAGAAAGCCCAGGAACTCTTTGCAAAATGGAAAGAGCAACATAAGACTAAAACAATAACTCGTGAAATTACCGACTATGTCGAGGTTGAACGAGAATTTACAGCATTCGAGAGAGTCTCGATGTGGTTAGGCTACATTTTCATGATAGGCGCTCTAGTGTCAATCATTATCATCCTAACAAAAATCATAAACCCGATTAAAAAGTAAAAGTTATGAGTAAGATTTTTCAAAACAATCCGCAGTTAGATGCGTATTTCGAGACGTCAGATGGTACGCCTTTCTACACAGAAAACGCAGCCAAAAACCACGCAAGAGACCTCAAAGACAAAGAAGTGAAACGCATTGATCGTGATGTTGAAGTTGTTGAGGATAACTCAAGCGAAACTCCTGAATATGACATGAGCATGACTCGTCCGGAGTTAGAAAAAGTTGCAGACTTCTACGAAGTTGACACTTCAGAAGCAGCGAAGAAACAAGATGTTATTGATCTTATCGACGCCAAGTTGAAAGGAGAAAAATCTGATGACGATTCTACAGCAGAGGATTCAAAAACAGAAGATTCAGACAAAGGAGCTGATTCAGAAGATAAAGACGAACCAAAAGCATAAGCAATGCCATTACCAGGAATAGATATATCATTTGAGAACGGAACACTTGGACAAGTAGTTCCTTCTCCTGATGGCTTACTAGGTTTAGTTTGCCATGCCGAAGAGGTAGTTTCAACATTCGAGCACGACACACCCTATTTGGTGAAGTCAATGAAAGATGTTGCTGATCTTGGCCTTACAGATTCTGTTGACAATCATATTGTATACAAGTTCTTAGCGGAGTTTTATCAAGAGGCAGGCGAAGGAACTGCACTTTGGATTTTGCCAATTGCTCAGACATCTGCACTCAAAGATCAGTTTGTAGCCAATCCAAGTGGTGATGTTCCCGTTCAAAAAATGTTAGATACTGCAAACGGAGAAATCCGTGGTGTTGTTGCGTTATTCAACCCTGATGCATCATATACTTCAGATGTTGAGAAAGAATTGGAGAAAGAAGTATTGGAATTAGCTACAAACGCTCAAGCATTTGCGGAAAGCTATACAAATACGCATTACGCACCTTTCTTTGTTTTAACGGAAGGTTATGGATATACCGGAACGAAAACAACACTTGAAGACCTTACATCAAAAGAGCTCAACCGTGTTGGAATATTGCTTGGAGATACAGAAACTCGAACAGGTACAACAGCAGCAAAAGGCGCAGCACTTGGAGTGTTAGCTGGACGTGTTGCTAAGATTCCAGTACAAAGAAATATTGGAAGAGTTGCATCTGGCGCATTATTGCCTCTCGAGATGTATATCGTAGATGATAAGGTAGAACTTTCAGATGTTGAAACACTGCACGATAAAGGCTTTATCACTTTTAGAAAGCACGTTTCAAAATCGGGATATTATTTTACCGATGATCCTTTAGCTTGTCCGATTGCGGATGACTATCACTACTTGGCTAGACGTCGAGTAATTGATAAAGCGTACAGAATTGCTTATGCATCAACGCTTCAATTCTTATTAGAAGATTTGAACGTGAATGCTGACGGAACATTAAGTGCAATTGATGCTAAGACTATTGAGGGTGTTGTACAAAATGCAATCTTCTCACAAATGACAGTGAACGGTGAACTTTCAGTTGATCAATCAGATTCTGCTGACTATGGCGTGATCGTTAAGATAGACTTGACGCACAATGTTACTTCAAGTTCTACTATCAAATTTGCGGGGCTGCAAGTAAAACCAAAAGGGTACGCACGCTTTATTGATGTGCCACTCGGATTTGTACCAGTTAGTAATTAATCAAAATACAGAATTATGAATTCAAGACAATATGAGTTTGCTGACATTACGGTGATTTTCGGAGGCAAAGACATTACAAAGCTGCGAAATATCAGCTACAAGAAAACGGCAGACAGAGAAGCTGTTTTCGGAAAAGGAAGATATGCGCATTCTATTCAAACAGGTAACATATCTGTAGAAGGAAGTGTAACCATGTTGCAATCTGACGTGATTGACATTGAAGAGGCAACGGGAAGAGATATTCTTTCAGCATCTGTGGATATTGAAGTGAGTTACGCTGCAAATGGAGTGTTACGCACCGACCGAGTAATTGGAGCGAGAATATCTGAATACGAGAAGTCAATGGCGCAAGGAGATAAGTTTATGGAGATAGAACTGCCATTCTTAGCCTTAGATGTGAATGAAGGAGTTTAGTAATTAATCAAATAAAAGCAATACGATGAAAAAACCAACTAAGAAAGAAATAGAAGCTTTGAAAGCAAAGCACGGTCAGTTGCACATGCTCAATGTTGAGGATAAGTGGGCTATTTTGAAAGCGCCAAGCAGAACGGTATTAAGCCTTGCGAGTGTAAAAGGGACTCAAGACCCGATGCGATTCAATGAGATAATTCTCAAGAACTGTATGGTGTTAGGAGATGAGGAAATTCGTACAGATGACGCTTACTTCTTAGCTGCTTCAGGACAGCTTTCTAAAATCATTGAGATGAAGGAGGCTAGCTTGGAAAAGCTTTAAAGGATGCAAAAATTGATGAGAATAGGGATTGGTTGCGGATCACGAATGCATCCCTGATCTATTACATGCGAATTGATCCTGATAGCTTATCAGATGAAGAATGGGCTTGTAGGGTTAGGGAATTAGAATATTTAAGAAGGGAGGAAGCGAAGGCTAATAAAAAGTGATTTAGCTCTCTCCCTTTTTTATAAGACTTGTGAGAAAGTACATTAGAGTGGAGAAGCACATTAAGGTTAAAGCAATTTTAGGTGTAGCATCTATTGGTAAAATGAGAGTGGCAGCTATCAAAGCTGTAAGCACTACGGTTTTAATAGGCATTTTAAAAAGGTGTTTTCGGTTTTCATATAAAAACGAAACGCCTCCAAAGGCAAAACTTACAAATGCCACAAATATTAAAAGTATCAGAATAAGTGCAAACATGATGTAAATATAGTAAAACAATGGCGGATTTAGAATTTATCATATCATTAAAAGACAAAGTAAGTGCTATTACGGATAAAGTTAATGCATCTGTCAACGCCACAAAAGACAAGTTAAACCAAGCAACTTCAGCTGCTGAAAAGTTAGGGCCTAAAATCAATGCGGCATTTTCTGGAGTTTATAATAAGGCAAAAAGTGCCGTGAAAGGTCCAGAATTTCTCACCCACTCTGTAGAAGATTTAAGAACTAAGCTGGAAGAGGTAAACAAAGTTCGCTTTAATACCGTACTTGCAAGTGAGTTCAAATCAGCCACACGTGAAGCCAAAAAACTTGAAAAGCAAATTTCACGAATTGAACAAGGAATTTCAGGAAGTGGAATTGGTTCTAAAATAGCAGGCTGGAGAAAAGACTTTGCCAACTCAATGCCAGGAGCAGATTTGATAAGAAACCCTTTAACTTTAGCCGGCGCTGCCATTGGTGGTTTTTGGAAAACTACCGAAAAGGCGATGCAAGCTGGAAAAGAGAAGATCAAACTTCAAACGCTTACAGGATCAGCAGAAATTGGCACAGCCCTATATGATGGGTTAACCAAATTTGCAACTGATACTGTATTTGGCGATGAGTTATACGACATGGGAGCTCAAATGTTAGCAAACGGAATTTCCAACACTGATGTCATGCCAGTAATGAAAGAGTTGGGTGACATCGCAATGGGTGATGCTGATAAACTTGGAAGTTTGTCTTTAGCTTTTGCGCAAATTAACGGAAAAGGAAAGTTAGCCGGTCAAGAATTATTACAATTAATCAACGCAGGTTTTAACCCCCTGCAAGTCATTTCAGAAAAGACTGGAGAAAGCATGGAGAGCTTAACAACTAAGATGTCCAAAGGTCAAATTAGTGTTGAAAATGTTCGAGAAGCAATGCAAATGGCAACTGGTCCAGGGGGGAAATTCCACAATATGCTAGAAAAAGTTGCAGACACTCCTTATGGTCAGCTTGAGAATTTAAGAGGAACGCTTTCTCAAATGATGATTGAGATTGGAGAAGTTTTTCTCCCGATAGCGTCAAAATTTATGGCCTTTCTCTCTTGGATAATGGAGAAGGCTGGACCTATATTAAAGCCTTTAGCGGCGGTTTTGGGTATTGTAGCAACAGCTTTAATAGGTGTCTCGGTTGCGCAATGGGCGGTAAACGCAGCTATGCTTGCCAACCCTATAACTTGGGTGATTGCTCTGGTGATTGGCCTTATAGCAGTAATCACATGGCTTATTTCAAAAGTAACAGGTTGGGGTGAGCAATGGGATAATGTGGTTTCATACGTTTCTGATAGATGGGAGATGTTTAAACTCTCCTTCACGCTAATTGGTCAAGGAATTGAGCATGGTTTCCTTACTATGGTTGATGGGATAGTTTTAGCTTGGAAGTGGGGAATGAATGCAATAGGAGTGCTGTCAGATGAGCAATATAACAAGGATGTTGCTCGTATTGGAGCTGAAGGAAAGGCACGTGAGGACGCCATTAAAGAAACTGTTTTGGCTGGTAAAAAGTTAGCTAACAACATGACTGATTTGCAATGGAAGTTAGGCTGGGATGATTCGGAAGAAAATACACTTGGAAATACCCAAGAGAGATTGATGAATAGCATTTCGGGAGGTGCCGGAACGTTAGGAAAAGGCCAAGGAGCAGGCGAGCAAAAGAAGCGTAACACTGCTACAGCAACAGGCGGAACTAAAAACACGACAATTAACCTCACGCTAAAAAGCTTAATTGAGGTGTTAAACATACAAAAAGCAGGCTTCAAAGAAGGAGCAAAAGAAATGGAAAAAGAATCAGCTGATGCACTGTTGAGAGCATTAGCAATGGCAAATTTAGCAGCAGAATAATGAATTTTTCAAACGACGAAATATTACTAGCCTCATTAGTTGGTGGTAAGGTGGCAGAACAGATCCCACGCTTTCAGGTAATTCAAAATGAATTGTCAAAGCGAGTTCTGCCTCCTATTCCTTTCTTGCCAAACAAGAATGAAATAGAAATTGAAGAGTTAACAGTAGGTCTTTCAGAAGCTATTTTGAACCGAAGGAATGAACCATTGCCAAAAGAGAAGCAGTTTTTTCCGCTTTCTGTGAAAAGGAGAAATACAAATGATCCGTTCTATACCTTGCCTTATGAGCCAATGATTAATATCAGCGGTAACAACAAGATTGTGAAGCGATCTGTAGCCAAAGCGAAAAACTTAATTGGAACGATAAAGGAACACTGGTCTCAAGACGATTATTCAATTAACATTGTTGGAACTTTGTTTGGCGAAATGCAAAACGGAAGCGCACAAGAAGCTTTTCCACGTGAAGGTTTTGAAGCGTTGAGAGATTACTGCACGCATCCAGCAGGGTTAGAAGTTCAATGTGAACCTCTTCAATTGCTAGGCATTAACAACATCGTTGTTGAAAGTTTTGATTTTCCATTCACAAAAGGCGAAAACGTCCAAGCTTATGCAATGTCTGCAGTGTCGGATTTTTCCCCAGAATTCTTATTAGAAATAGAAGATTAATGTACAGTTTAGACTACGACATATCATTTGAGCACAACGGCAGAAAATTCAAACTGGCGTTGTTGGCATCTGTTGAAATAACTTCTGATGTGATGGTGTTGGCTGATTCTGCAACAATCACTCTTCCAGAAGCTGTGTTAAATCAAGTTTTAGACTTGAAAGGCAGGATTGGACGAGGTGCAAAAGTGGAGATTAATCTTGGTTATGACGGCAACTTGAAAAGAGAGTTTGACGGCTTTATTCGCGAAATCAAAACAAACGATTCCTCATTAACTATTGAATGTGAAGATGCATTGTTTCTTTTCAGAAAGTCGGTAAAAGATGAAATCTTGACAAATACAAACGTATCGGAGATCTGCCAGTCATTAATAGATCAGGTTGACCCTTCTTATACGCTAGTTTGTGATTATGATATCGGCTATGAGAAGTTCACTATCCATCAAGCTGAAGCTTATGATGTCTTGAAGAAATTGCAAAGTGAAACGAAGGCGAATGTCTATTTCAACACCGTTGCAAAGGAGTTGCACGTGCATTTTCCTTACTCTGAAAAGGGTGGTGATGTGAAGTATGCTTTTGACCGCAATATTGAAACGTCAAGCTTGGAGTACAAAAAAGCTATAGATCGTAAGATTGAAGTTGTAGTTGAGAAAATTGGAAAAGACGGAGAAATCACCACGGTAACATCCGGCACTCCAGGAGGCGAGAAATTCAACATCAAAGTTGGAGAAATGAAAGCGTCAGATATTCAGAAGATAGCCGATGCGGAGTTGATCAAGCGATCAGCCGACAAATACGAAGGAGATTTCGATAGTTGGTTAATTCCAATTTGTCGCCCAACATATACGGCAGAGATTCGTGACCCTGATTATCCTGAAAAAGATGGCCAGTATTACGTTTCTTCGGTAACAACAAGCTTCTCCGAAAGTGGAGGGGTGAGAAAAATTAAATTAGGAAACAAGTTAGGATGAGCGAGTATAGTCAAATAAAGGAGCTCATTAGAGCAATTGTGGGCGACATGTCTAACCTCCCAATATTTGGAACGGTGAGATCTGTTGCTGATGAAACTTGCGTGGTAGAGTTGTCCAGTGGCTTAGAAATTACAGATGTGAGGTTAAGAGCAACTGTTGATGGGTCGTCTGATTTCTTGAAGATCATCCCGAAAGTAGGTAGTAAGGTAGTCATGCTCTCCATGACTGGAGAACTCGATGACTTAACGTTGTTGAAAGCTGATGAAGTAGAGAAGATTAGTTATATACAAGGAGGATTGGAAATTCTGATTGATTCAACGGATAAGAAGATTTCTATTAAGAATTCAACAACGTCATTACACGACATCTTCGATGATTTAGCTTCATTGATTACCAATTTGAAGGTAAATACTCCAAGTGGACCAAGTGTAGGATTGCTTCCTGATACAGTTGCAGAATTGACACAGTTTAAAACAACGTTTAAATCACTTTTAAAATAGATTGAAATGGCATTGAACAAAACAGCATTAAAAAACGGAATTAAGCAGTTGCTTACCGATATGGAGACGAGAGATACCGATGCAAAAGATGATTTTGCAACTGAGCTCTCTAATTTGATTGACACATTTGTAAAAGGTGCAACCGTGACAGTTGCTGCAGGAAT
>Ga0209075_1004611_pt1 | contig 10976 bp, 8 predicted proteins | sample Stecom2011_FD_187523 | JGI IMG/M metagenome (GOLD analysis project Ga0209075, IMG submission 187523) | Agricultural soil microbial communities from Utah to study Nitrogen management - Steer compost 2011 (SPAdes) (version 2) | ecosystem: Environmental > Terrestrial > Soil > Agricultural land...
GCAGCTGTCTGGCGACGTGTTTCTGGTCCACTTCCATTCCCCGGATGATTCTCTGATGCTGAGCCTTCAGCGGATCAACAGCAGAAAATCATGCCCGAAGGGTAGAAAGGTGAACCCCTACCGCTGTGCACGGGAGGTGCGTCACGGTTTGAGGCCTTTCAGGACCGCTCCGCTTACACCTTCCCTTCCAGAAAGTCCTGCGCAAACCGCTGCAGTACCCCACCCGCCTCGTACACGGTCACTTCCTCGTCGCTGTCCAGACGGCAGGTCACCGGTACTTCGAGCCGCTCGCCGTTGCGGCGGTTGACGATCAGGGTCAGTTCGGCGCCGGGGGCGCGCTGGCCGATGACGTCGTAGGTTTCGGTGCCGTCCAGCTCCAGGGTCTTGCGGGTGGTGCCCGGCTTGAACTCCAGGGGCAGGACGCCCATGCCGATCAGGTTGGTGCGGTGGATGCGCTCGAAGCCTTCGGCGACGATGGCTTCCACGCCCGCCAGGCGCACGCCCTTGGCCGCCCAGTCACGGGAGGAGCCCTGGCCGTAGTCGGCGCCGGCGATGATGATCAGCGGCTGCTTGCGGTTCATGTAGGTTTCAATCGCTTCCCACATGCGCATGACCTTGCCGTCCGGCTCGACCCGGGCCAGCGAGCCCTGGCGTACGCTGCCGTCCTCGTTCAGCACCATCTCGTTGAACAGCTTCGGGTTGGCGAAGGTGGCGCGCTGGGCGGTCAGGTGGTCGCCGCGGTGGGTGGCGTAGGAGTTGAAGTCCTCCTCCGGCAGGCCCATCTTCGCCAGATACTCACCCGCGGCGCTGTCCAGCAGGATGGCGTTGGACGGCGACAGGTGGTCGGTGGTGATGTTGTCCGGCAGGATCGCCAGCGGGCGCATGCCCTTGAGAGTGCGCTCACCGGCCAGCGCACCTTCCCAGTACGGCGGACGGCGGATGTAGGTGGACATCGGACGCCAGTCGTACAGCGGGCTGTCCGCTTCCTTGATGGTACCCAGGTCGAACATGGGGATGTAGACCTGCTTGAACTGCTCGGGCTTGACGTGGGCGTTGACGATGGCGTCGATTTCCTCGTCGCTCGGCCACAGGTCCTTGAGGGTGATCGGCTTGCCATTCTGGTCGTGACCCAGCACATCCTGCTCGATGTCGAAGCGCACGGTACCGGCAATGGCGTAGGCCACCACCAGCGGCGGTGACGCCAGGAACGCCTGCTTGGCATAGGGGTGGATACGACCGTCGAAGTTGCGATTACCGGACAGCACGGCGGTGGCGTACAGGTCGCGGTCGATGATCTCCTGCTGGATCTTCGGATCCAGCGCGCCGGACATGCCGTTACAGGTGGTGCAGGCATAGGCGACGATGCCAAAACCCAGCTTCTCCAGTTCGGGCAGCAGGCCGGCCTCTTCCAGATACAGGCGGGCCACCTTGGAACCCGGGGCGAAAGAAGTCTTGACCCAGGGCTTGCGTACCAGCCCCAGTTCGTTGGCCTTCTTCGCCACCAGGCCCGCGGCCACCACGTTGCGCGGGTTGGAGGTATTGGTGCAACTGGTGATGGCAGCGATGATCACCGCACCGTCGGGCATCAGCCCCTTGGCTTCTTCGGCGCGGGCCGCTTCCAGCAGGTCGGCACCGGCAATGCCCCGCTCCTGCAGCGCAGTGGTCGGCAGCCGGCGATGCGGGTTGGACGGACCAGCCAGGTTGCGCACCACGCTGGACAGGTCGAACTCCAGCACCCGCTCGTATTCGGCGCTGGTCAGAGCACTGCTCCACAGGCCCAGCTGCTTGGCGTACTGCTCGACCAGGGCCACCTGCTCCGGCTCGCGGCCGGTCAGCTTCAGGTAATCGATGGTCTGGCCGTCGATGTAGAACATCGCCGCAGTCGCACCGTACTCCGGACACATGTTGGAGATGGTCGCGCGGTCACCGATGGACAGGCTGTCAGCGCCTTCGCCAAAGAACTCCAGATAGGCACCCACCACCCGCTGGCTACGCAGGAATTCGGTCAGGGCCAGCACGATATCGGTGGCGGTGATGCCGGGCTGACGCTTGCCGGTCAGTTTGACGCCGACGATGTCGGGCAGACGCATCATCGAGGGGCGACCCAGCATCACGGTCTCGGCTTCCAGACCGCCGACACCGATGGCGATCACACCCAGGGCGTCGACGTGCGGGGTATGGGAGTCGGTGCCCACACAGGTATCCGGGAAGGCCACGCCGTCACGGGCCTGGATCACCGGGCTCATCTTCTCCAGGTTGATCTGGTGCATGATGCCGTTACCGGCGGGGATCACGTCGACGTTCTTGAACGCGGTCTTGGTCCATTCGATGAAGTGGAAACGGTCCTCGTTGCGGCGATCCTCGATGGCGCGGTTCTTCTCGAAGGCATCCGGCTCGAACCCGGCATGCTCGACCGCCAGAGAGTGGTCGACGATCAGCTGGGTCGGCACCACGGGGTTGACCTTGGACGGGTCACCGCCCTTCTCCGCGATGGCATCGCGCAGACCGGCCAGGTCGACCAGAGCGGTCTGACCGAGAATGTCATGGCAGACGACCCGCGCCGGATACCAGGGAAAGTCCAGGTCGCGCTTGCGGTAGATCAGCTGCTCCAGCGAGGCGGTCAGCTTTTCCGGCTGGCAACGGCGCACCAGCTGCTCGGCCAGCACCCGGGAGGTATAGGGCAATTTCGCCCAGGCGCCGGGCTGGATGGCATCCACAGCGGCGGGGGCGTTGTAGTAGTCCAGGTCGGTGCCCTGGAGTTTTTCGCGGTATTGGGTGTTCATGGTTTTGCCTGTATGAGCGTGTGTGGGCTGCCCCAGAAAACTTACTTGCGATCCTTCAGCGGTACGAACTCCAGATCCTCCGGCCCCACATAGTTGGCGCTGGGGCGGATGATCTTGCCGTCGATGCGCTGCTCGATCACGTGAGCGGACCAGCCGGCGGTGCGGGCGATCACGAACAGGGGCGTGAACATGGCAGTGGGCACTCCCATCATGTGATAGCTGACCGCGCTGAACCAGTCGAGGTTGGGGAACATCTTCTTGATTTCCCACATCACGCTCTCCAGACGCTCGGCGATGTCATACATCTTCCGGTTGTTCTGTTCATCGGACAGCTGCAGTGCCACCTTCTTGATCACCTCGTTGCGCGGATCGGACACTGTGTAGACCGGGTGACCGAAACCGATGACCACTTCCTTGCGCCCTACCCGCTCGCGGATGTCGGCCTCGGCCTCGTCCGGATTGTCGTAGCGTTTCTGGATCTCGAAGGCCACCTCGTTGGCACCGCCGTGCTTGGGACCACGCAGGGCGCCGATGGCGCCGGCGATGCAGGAATACATGTCCGAACCGGTACCGGCGATCACCCGGCTGGTGAAGGTCGAGGCGTTGAATTCGTGCTCGGCGTACAGGTTCAGCGAGGTGTGCATGGCGCGGACCCAGGACTCGCGGGGCTTCTCGCCGTGCAGCAGGTGCAGGAAGTGGCCGCCGATGGAGTCATCGTCGGTTTCCACATCAATGCATTTGCCGTTGTGGCTGTAGTGGTACCAGTAAAGCAGCATGGAGCCCAGCGAGGCCATCAGCTTGTCGGCGATGTCGCGGGCACCCGGATGATTGTGGTCATCCTTCTCCGGGGTCAGGCAGCCGAGCACGGAAACACCGGTCCGCATCACGTCCATCGGGTGGGCGGAAGGCGGCAGCTGTTCCAGGGCAGTCATCACCGCGGCGGGCAGGCCGCGCAGGGATTTGAGCTTGGCCTTGTAGGCGGTCAGTTCGGCCACGGTGGGCAGTTTGCCGTGGACCAGCAGGTGAGCGATTTCCTCGAATTCACAGGTAGTGGCGATATCCAGGATGTCGTAGCCACGGTAGTGCAGATCGTTGCCGCTGCGACCCACGGTACACAGGGCGGTATTACCGGCAGCGGTGCCGCTCAGGGCAACGGACTTCTTCGGCTTGAAAGTCGGGTTGTTCGATTCGTTGGCGCTCATCGCACGTTCTCCTCTTGTGCCCGGCCGCAGGGTCGACCGGGTGTTTCTTGTTCAACGTGCCGCCTGCTCTTTCAGGCGGCGCGGGGAATCACTTCTTGCCGGCGGCGAACAGCGCGTCCAGCTTCTGCTCGAAGGCGTGATAGCCGATGCGGTCATACAGCTCGGCCCGGGTCTGCATGCTGTCGATCACGCTCTTCTGATGACCTTCGGTGCGGATGGCGTTGTAGACATTCTCCGCCGCCTTGTTGGCCGCCCGGAAGGCGGACAGCGGGTACAGTTGAATGGCCACGCCGACGGAGGCCAGCTCCTCGCGGGTGAACAGCGGGGTGGCGCCGAACTCGGTGATGTTGGCCAGCACCGGTACGTTCAGTTCCTTGACGAAGCGCTCGTAGGTCGGCAGGTCGTAGGCGGCCTCGGCGAAGATGGCATCAGCGCCCGCCTCGACATAGCGCTTGCAGCGCTCCAGAGCCGCTTCCACACCTTCGGCCTGGATGGCATCGGTACGGGCAATAAGGAAGAAGTCGGGATCGGTCCTCGCGTCAGCGGCAGCCTTGACCCTGTCCACCATCTCCTCGGTGGAGACGATTTCCTTGCCGGGACGGTGGCCGCAACGCTTGGCACCGACCTGATCCTCGATGTGGGCCGCTGCGGCGCCGGCCTTGATCAGACTCTTGACGGTACGCTCGATATTGAAGGCGCTGGGTCCGAAACCGGTATCGATGTCCACCAGCAGCGGCAGATCGCACACGTCGGTAATCCGGCGCACGTCGATCAGCACATCCTCAAGGGTATTGATACCCAGATCAGGCAGACCCAGCGAGCCGGCAGCCACACCGCCGCCGGACAGGTAGATGGCCTTGAAACCGGCACGCTTGGCCAGCAGCGCATGGTTGGCGTTGATGGCGCCGATCACCTGCAAGGGTTTCTCTTCTGCCAGTGCCTGACGGAAACGTTGGCCCGGGGTCTTGTTCATTGCTTGCTCCCTCCTGAGGATGTGATGGCGTCGCGCTGTTCCAGCATGCGACGCTCGATGTTGCGGCGAGATGCGCTGATATGACGGCGCATCAGCATTTCCGCGAGTTCACCATCACGGTCGGCGATGGCTTCAACGATTCGATGGTGCTCGGCAAAGGCTTTCTGCGGGCGTTTGGGGGCCGAGGAAAACCGGTAACGGTACATGCGCACCAGGTGATAGAGATCGGCGCAGAGCATGTCGCTGAGGGTGCGATTCTTGGAGCCCTGGATGATCACGAAGTGGATATCCAGGTCGCCCTCCTGCTGATAGTAGGACTGGTTGGCCTGCAGACCGGCATGACGCTCGTGGGTCGCCAGCACCTCGCGCAGATTGACGATTTCCTCGTCGGTCATGTTCTGCGCCGCCAGACGGCAGGCCATCCCCTCCAGCGCTTCGCGCACATGGTACAGCTCGATCAGCTCCTCATAGCTGAGCGACACCACGCGCACGCCGGCATGGGGCACCCGCACCACCAGCCGACGACCCTCCAGTCGACGGATCGCCTCGCGCAGCGGTCCTCGGCTGATGCCGTAGGTACTGGAAAGGAACTGCTCACTGATCCGGCTGCCCGGCGCAATCTCCCCTTCCACTATCGCTTTCTGCAGGCGCTGAAAAGCCCCATCCGACAGTGTAGCAGCAGGTGTGTGAGTATCAGATTCAGCCAATTGTATACAACCTCGGAGAAATCCAGCGCCAGAAACCGCGCATCTGAGGGGGATACTGCCAGCGAGACCAATGAATTGTCAACAATCCATCAATAGACCAAAGTCCTGTCTACACTGATGCAGGGAACTTTGGACACTGGGTGCCGGTCGGTTTGCCGTGCTACTATCGCACCCGTCCAATCGCTGCCTGTTCCAGAACGATCCAGGGAATGGAGCAGCAGTCTGAAACTGCCGCTGAGAACGCCATGCAATCGATCAATACGCATCTCAAAATACTGATTTTCATCATGGTCAGTCTGGGTCTGCTGGTTACCGGTTACCAGATCTGGGTACTTGAGATTCCCATCCGCGAGGACGAAACCGACGATATCTGGAGTCTGGATGCGAAGGTCGATTTCCGAGCCACCGCCGGCGTTCCGGTCAAGGCGCAGTTGTTCATCCCCCCTCTCAACCAGGAATACGTGACGCTCAACGAGAGCTTCATCTCCAACAACTATGGTGTCAGCGTCAACCAGCTGAACGGCAACCGCCGTGTCACCTGGTCCGCCCGTCGGGCCAGCGGCACCCAGAGTCTCTACTACCGTCTGGTACTGACCAAGCGCTATGGCGCCGAGCCGATCGAGTCCCGTCCCCCGGCGGCCCGACAGCCGATCGCCCTGGACGGTCCGGAACAGATCGCTGCAGACGCCCTGATCAACCCGATTCGGCAGCATTCGGCGGATATCGAGACCTTCATCAGCGAGACCATCCGCCGCGTCAACGACATCACCGACGACAACGTACGGCTGCTGCTGGACGGCCAGCCCACCCCGCTGAACAAGGCGCGGGTAATAGATCTGCTGCTGTCCAACGCCCGCATCCCGCTGGAGCTGGTACACACCATCCGCCTGGAACCCTCCACCAATCAGGAGCCCGAGCTGTGGCTGCGCAGCCACAACGGCGAGCGCTGGCTGTACTTCCACCCGGAAACCGGCCAGCAGGGCATTCCGGACAACCGTCTGGTGTGGTGGACCGGCAATCTGCCGCTGCTGCAACTGGAGGGTGGCCGCGCCGGCACCGTCAGCTTCACCATCAACAACAGTGAAATGAACGCCCTGCGCCTGGCCAAGATGACCACCGAGGCCAGCCCCTCGGCGCTGCTCGAATACTCCCTGTACGGCCTGCCGCTGCAGGCCCAGCAGGTCTACCAGGTGATGATCATGATCCCGATCGGGGTACTGGTGATCCTGGTCCTGCGCAACCTGATCGGCATCCAGACCCTGGGTACCTTCACCCCGGTCCTGATCGCCCTGGCATTCCGTGAGACCCAGGTCGGCTGGGGCATAGTGCTGTTCACTCTGATCACCGCACTGGGTCTGTCGCTGCGCTCCTATCTCGAGCATCTCAAACTGCAGATGCTGCCGCGCCTGTCGATCGTGCTGACCTTCGTGGTCATCATCATTGCAGTAATCAGCCTGTTCAGTCACAAGCTGGGCATCGAGCGGGCCCTGTCGGTGTCCCTGTTCCCGATGGTGATCCTGACCATGACCATCGAGCGCCTGTCCATCACCTGGGAAGAGCGTGGCGGTGGCCACTCCTTCAAGGTCGCCCTGGGCACCCTGATTGCCGCCACCCTGTCGCACCTGCTGATGACGATTCCGGAGCTGACCTACTTCGTCTTCACCTTCCCCGGCGTGCTGCTGGTACTGGTGGGCTTCATGCTGGCGATGGGTCGCTACCGCGGCTACCGTCTCACCGAACTGATGCGCTTCAAGGCGCTGACCAAACAGGGTTGAGGGCAGCCGCATGCTTTTCTGGAAAACCTGGAAGGCCCTGAGCGAAGCCGGCGTGATGGGCATCAACCGTCGCAACGCCGACTACGTGCTCAAGTACAACAAGCGGCACCTGTATCCGGTGGTCGATGACAAGATCCTGACCAAGGAACGGGCCATCGCCGCCAAGATCAACGTGCCCGACCTGTACGGCATCATTGATACCGAAAAGGACATCGGCAAGTTCACCCAGCTGGTGGAGAACCACAAGGACTTCGTCATCAAGCCGGCCCAGGGCGCCGGCGGTGACGGCATCCTGGTGATCGGCGACCGCTACGAAGGTCGCTATCGCACGGTATCCGGCAAGATCGTCAGCCACGACGAGATCGAGCACCACCTGTCCAACATCATCTCCGGGCTGTACTCGCTGGGCGGTCACCGGGACCGGGCGCTGATCGAATATCGGGTCAAGCCCGACCCCATCTTCAAGAGCATCAGCTATGAAGGGGTGCCGGACATCCGCATCATCGTCCTGCTGGGTTACCCGGTCATGGCCATGCTGCGCCTGCCCACACGCCAGTCCGGCGGCAAGGCCAACCTGCACCAGGGCGCGATTGGTGTGGGCGTGGATCTGACCACCGGCGTCACCCTCAAGGGCACCTGGCTGAACAACAAGATCAGCAAGCACCCGGATACCGCCAACGAGGTAGCTGGCGTACAACTGCCCGACTGGGACGGCTTCATGCGCCTGGCCACCTCCTGTTATGAGCTGTCCGGGCTCGGCTATATCGGCGTGGATCTGGTACTGGACGAGAGGAAGGGGCCGCTGATCCTCGAGCTCAACGCCCGCCCCGGCCTGAACATCCAGATCGCCAACGATGCCGGCCTGACCCACCGCTGCCACGCTGTGGAACGGCATGTTGCCGAACTGAAGAAGGCCGGCCGCACCGAAACCGTGGAGGAGCGCATGGCGTTTTCCCAGCAGCATTTCGGCAAGCCGGTGTTCCTCAGCGCGGATGAAGCCCCCGTGGAAGAACCCCCCGTCGAACCGGACACACCCGCCCCCGACGCATGACCCGCCCCTACCGTCTGACCCCACTGCCCTGGCAGGCTGATCCGCTGCCGGGGCTGCTTGCCATTCGCGACCTCGGCCACCCCGTGCTGCTGGATTCGGCCGCCAGCGAAGACCCGCGCGGACACTACAGCATCCTGGCCGCAGGGCCGATTCAGCTGATCAGCGCGGCGGACAACGAATCGGGGTTGTCGACAATCCAGCGACTGCGCGCGGCGCTGGCGGCAATCGAGCCGGCCAGCTGGCCGGCGGGCACCGAACTGCCCTTCGGCGCAGGCGCTCTGGGCTTCATCAGTTACGACTTCGGCCGGGCGCTGGAACGCATTCCGGAGCAGGCGCTGGCCGACATACGCCTGCCCGGCCTGCACATGGGCCTCTACCTGTGGAGCCTGGTCACAGACCATCGCCGGCAGCAGCGCTGGCTGGTCTGCCACCCGAGCCTGACCACAGCCCGGGAGCGCGAGCTGCTGGAACGGCTGCAGAACACCTCAACAGGGCCCGGCAATTTCGCCCTGCGAGCGCCCTTCTCCGCCGAGCAGAGTCGGCAGCAGTATCTGCAGTCCTTTGAGCGCATCCAGCACTACATCCGCGCCGGAGACTGCTACCAGGTCAATCTGGCCCAGCGTTTCAGCGCAGCCTGCCAGGGCGACCCCCTGAGCGCCTACCAACGGCTGCGCCAGGCCTGCCCCACCCCCTTTGCCGCCTATCTCGAAGCGCCGGACTACAGCCTGCTCAGCCTGTCCCCCGAACGCTTCCTCAAGGTCCGCGACGGTCAGGTGGAAACCCGCCCGATCAAGGGCACCCGCCCCAGGGGCATCGATGCCGAAACGGACAGCCGACTGGCCGAAGAGCTGCGCAACAGCCCCAAGGACCGCGCAGAGAACCTGATGATCGTCGATCTGCTGCGCAACGACCTGGGCCGCAGCTGCGCCTTCGGCAGCGTTCGGGTACCCGAGCTGTTCAGCATCGAGAGCTACCCCAATGTGCACCATCTGGTCAGCAGCATCACCGGCGCCCTGAAGCCCGACCTGGATGCCCTCGATCTGGTTGCCGGCGCCTTCCCCGGCGGCTCCATCACCGGCGCCCCCAAGATCCGCGCCATGCAGATCATCGAGGAACTGGAGCCGGTACGGCGCAGCCTCTACTGCGGCAGCATCGGGTACATCGGCTGCGAAGGCCAGATGGACCTGAACATCGCCATCCGCAGCCTGGTGCATCAGAACGAGCGTCTGTACTGCTGGGGAGGTGGCGGCATAGTCGCCGATTCGGACGGCGAGGCCGAGTACCAGGAGACCCTGACCAAGGTCCGGGTATTGTTGGAAACACTGGGAATATGAGGGAGGCCGGGGTCTATCCCGGCCGCTTGGGATTGGCAGCGCCGGGAACGTCGAGCACCGGCTCGATGAGCGGACTCGTCGACACCGTCGGACTCACTGCCACACGCAAAGGACGAGCTGGTGCCCGTCCCTCCCGGGATCTTACAGGCTCAGCTTGCGATTGGACGCCTTGATGAATTCCTTTTTCAGATCCTCGAAGGTATGCACCGCGGGGAACTGGGGGAATTCGGCGATGACGTTGTCCGGTGCGTGGAACAGGATGCCGGCATGGGCTTCGGACAGCATGGTGGTGTCGTTGTAGGAGTCACCGGCGGCGATCACGCGATAGTAGAGGCTTTTGAAGGCGATGACCGACTGACGCTTGGGGTCCTTCTGGCGCAGCTGATAGTCCACCACACGATCGGTCTCGTCGGTGATCAGCCTGTGGCACAGCAGCGTGGGGAAACCCAGCTGGCGCATCAGCGGCTGGGAGAACTCATAGAAGGTGTCGGACAGGATCACCACCTGGAAACGCTCACGCAGCCAGTTGACGAACTCCACGGCACCGTCCAGCGGCTTGAGGGTCCCGATCACTTCCTGGATATCACCCAGCTTCAACCCATGTTCGTCAAGAATGCGCAGGCGCTGCTTCATCAGCACGTCGTAATCGGGAATATCCCGGGTGGTCGCGCGCAGCTCGGCGATACCGGTTTTCTCGGCGAAGGCAATCCAGATTTCGGGGACCAGAACACCTTCGAGGTCAAGGCAGGCGATTTCCACAGAATACTCCTGAAGCAATTATGGGATGGCTGATTGGATGGCGTGACAATCTACCGGCTACGCTGGCGTGGTGCAATCTCCGACCGCCGGTCCGTCCATCATCAATAGCACTGAGGCATAAAAATATAACCAAATAGAAGGACAAGTGCTAAGTATCAGCGGGTAGAATGTGCGGTCCACCATGCTCCGAAGAGAGCTGCAATGCAGGAGAGCCTGATGTCCAGCCCGTTGTTCGATGTTGATGCCCTTGCGGTCGAATATGCCGCCAAATCCCCCCAGGAAGTGTTAAAGCTGGCCTTCGAGCATTTCGATGATCTCTGGCTGTCCTTCAGTGGCGCCGACGACATCGTGGTGCTGGACATGGCCTGGAAGCTCAATCCCGGACTCAAGGT
>Ga0209075_1004612_pt1 | contig 10973 bp, 6 predicted proteins | sample Stecom2011_FD_187523 | JGI IMG/M metagenome (GOLD analysis project Ga0209075, IMG submission 187523) | Agricultural soil microbial communities from Utah to study Nitrogen management - Steer compost 2011 (SPAdes) (version 2) | ecosystem: Environmental > Terrestrial > Soil > Agricultural land...
AATTCACCTGCAGTTTGCGGATCATTATGAGGAGGTCCACCATCTCTATTGAAATAATTGAACCTACGCATTCCAAACCTTTCGTTATCAATAATTCCATCAGAATAACCTATACCTATACCTTCATATACAATTCCCTTACCTGCAATAGCATCGTTAACCGATGGTACTACATATAGATATGAACTGTCTGGTTGAATCTCCATACGGGGTCCAACGTTATCAATATTATCAGCATCTTGATAAGGACCTTCAAAGAAATCAATTCCAACAGCAGGAGGATTATCTCCATATCCTGGCGCACCACTTTGTCCTGGGTCATTATTTGCACCATTATAAGCATATCCTAATCCACGAGAAACGTCACAACCTACATAATCATCTTCAGAAAATCCAACATCTGGATCTGCATACTGTGAGAAGTATGTATCATATAGTGTTTGAGTACTTCTATTAATCATTTCATAGTTATAGAATGTCATACGGTTAACTTCATCATTTGTAGCAAATGAGAAAGCTTGAGCACGAATTTCCATTCCAATTGGTTCTGCACCAGTTTCAGTGTGAATATTTCCTTTATCATTGAATACCCACCAGTTTGTTTGGTCACCAAAAAGAGTAACACGTCTATCGAATCCACATTTAACATCGTCACGTCCTAAAATATCATCAAACCAAGGAATATCTCCTTGTGAAGGGTCATACACACCATCTCCAGAACCTCCCTGAGAAGGATAGTCATAAAACGGAGCTAAATAATAATCTTGTCCTTTTCCTTTTCCATGAGCTGGCCAGTTATTAATTCTTTGTATTGCATTATTAGATAACGGAAATTCATCAGTACATGTAGGGTCCTGATTACATTCCCATGTTAAAGTATAATTAATAACTTCGGCTTTTGCGATAGTAAAAAACTTATCGTACTCAATACAAACGTCCGGATTAATAGTAGCTGAACCATAATCTCTTATCGCATCATCTCCTACTGGCTGTGTCGGATCATAAGTACCATTTCCAGCATTAGGAGAAGGTGTTTCGGAATGTTGCGATAAAGGTCCAGTCCAGAAGTCGTTACCTCTTCTAAAAAGAACAGCAGCCAATTTCAATTGACCGTTCACATCATTTCCACCCATCCAGATCGAACCAGAATACAGAACATGACTTCCACTACCTAAAGGAACCTCATAAGAAGCTGAACTTGTTTGACGGTTTTGCCATAAAGCTCCACCAGCTTCAACTAATGCACGGACATCATTAAACTCCATAAAAAGCTTAGCGTCTGAAGGCGGACAGTTTGCCTTTTGATAACTGTCATTACCAATTGGTTTCTTACCCTTTTCTGTAGGCCCTATATAAGCGCTAGCGTCAAAGAATGAAACTGATGCTATTAATAATACTAAAATTGCTCTCATAATAAACTGTTTTTTTTTATATCTTAAAAGTCGAATTTAACACCTAATCTAATAGTTCTTGGACGACTAATATTGAAAGGGTCATTCATAAACATACTATATAAATCTCTGTATGACTGCTCATCCAACTTATTCTGTATAGTATTTTGCCATTCTGCAGCTGCTAAGTAACCATCATCATTAGGAACCCCAGTAGCTCTATATACACCTAGAACGTTAAATTGGTTCAATAGGTTGGTAACTCGAACATAAACATTTAAGTAAGCTCGTTTTTTCTTTTCATTCTCTTTTCCAAACTCTAGATCAAATGATCTATCAACTTGGAAATCTAAACTGTAAGTCCATGGTTTACGAGAACCGTTCAATCCACCTGTTAATTGAGGTGATCCTGAACCTATAGCAGCTGGTGTAATGTTCTTTTGATTTGAATAAGGAGTTCCCGAATTAACTAAAGTAACAATGTTAATTCCAGTATTCTCTAAGATGTTCACATCCTTAATTACTGGTCCATTATAATCCTTTCCTGATCCATAGCGGTAGTCAATCGTAAATGCAAATGCATGTCTTTGATCATATGAGAACGGGTAAACTGAACGCATATCAGGTTGATTGGAGTTAACAAATGATAAGGATGAATTTGCATCAGACCCTGTACCTTCTGCAAACTGCAAAGTATAGTTAGCTGTCATACGAAGATTTCCTGTTCTTCTTAAGTCATACTCAACAGTAAGTCCTTTAACGGTTCCAAAATCACGATTTCCATATGTTTTATAAGTTGCAGGATATGCTTCGAATACGTTACGAATTTGTACCTGATCTCTTTGCTCACGATAGAAAGCACTCAATTTTAAAGAAGAAGTTCTTGTTAAAACTTGTTGAAAACCGAATGAATAGTCAATTGTTTTCTCAGGACGTAAATTAGCGTTATTAATAATACTACCACTTCTTGAATTTACAAATTGGTAATCAATTGGATCGAATCTAACACCTGAGCTAGGTCTTCTTGTCAAAATATCATAGTTAGCAAAGAAACTTGCTTCATCAGATATAGGGAAAGAGAATGCAATACGTGGCATAAAGTTAATTGCTACTTTATAATCTTCGAAAGCATCAGCAGTAGGAGTGTTTTGTCCTGGATTCAAAAGCCATGGAGCGATACCTGCACTTCCTTGTAATGTAGAAGGGTCCTGAGTAACTGTACCACTAGCATCAAACCAAGTTTCTCCATCTCTAAACCCATTAATTTGAGTTGGATTATCAACGTTGTTTACGTAAACAACATAGTCGTCTCCAATACTCGTAGGAATATCTACCCAGCTATATGTATTTGGATCAGAATTTCTCAAAGCTTTAGCTTCAGATGCAGACCTTGCGTTAAAGAATAAGTGTTGGTCTTTCAATACTGGTTGGTTAGCATCGAAAATATCAACACGAAGTCCTACGTTGAATACGATGTCATCAAATGAGAACTTATCCATAATATAACCAGAAACATAAGTTGGTTGAAATGCTCCAACGAATCTTTTATAGTTCCCGTCTTTATCAGTGTCATTAAAGTAAGAGTTAATATCTGTTGTTCCAGATACTCTTTCTCCAGTATGATCAAATCCATAATATGAGATAAAACTTCTTCCTTGATTAAATAATTCATCAGGACTAAACATATCTAAAGTAAACATATTCGGATCGTACTCATCAATGTTCACATAGTCTGTACCTGCTGGATCAAGTCCTAAGGCTTTTCTGAAATTATAATCAAAAAAGTATTGATCATCACTATTCGCAGCACCACCATACTCACCGTTCCCAGCGTTTGCAGCATATCCAGTATTTAATCTATCATATGTAACTCTTGGATAAGTTCCTGCATAATCAAAGCTTGGCTTGTTAAAGTCTAACTCTTTAATGTGACTGTTCATGTACTGACGTGCAACACCCCAAATTCCAACAGGTCCTTCTTGAGCTGATCCCCAACCACGGTCCCATCTTTGTTCGTACTCCACTCCTAAAGAAATGTTATGTCCACCAATTACAATAGAAGCTGAACCGGTAATACGCAATTGCTCACTTTCAAACTTAGCATATTGTTCAAATGGCGTACCTAAACTACCCCAAATATCATATACACTTCCAGGTCTATCACCATTTCTCAGCGCCCCATTTGTATTGATCTGATCCAAGTTTTGGTAATTCCCAATAGGATCCGTATTTAATGCATAGTACTGATTTGTAATTGCTGAAAGTGTTGGGTTTAAATCAGAAGGAGTATAGTCTACAATAACAGATTCAAAACCGTTATGAATCAAACTATCACTATCTCCGTTAAAACCATAAGTAGGTCTCCATGTTGTATTGTAATATCCAACATGTCCATAATTAAACATATTATACTCATGTTTACCATCATAGTTTCTTGAATTAGTTTTGGAGTAATCAACCATTAAGTTGTAATAAAAACTTTTCACTTTAGAACTTGATCCTTCTGTATCATTTCTAAAACTTTGTCTGAAACGTCCATAAACTCTCCAGTCTAGGGACTTACTGTTTCCGAAGTTTTCAAAGTTAAATAGAGAGTTTGTATAACTATATAATTTACCTCCACTATAGTTCATAGATCCACCAAATGAAAGGTTGACAGTTGGCCCAGTGTTTACATCAATTTTACCAGATGCAGATAAAGTATTTCTACGCGAATTCATTCTGTAGTTTGTTTTCTCGAAATCACTTTCTCTTAAAAAATTAGCGTTCGGGAAATAACCAGCACCATCAGAAGATGGTCTCAATGGATTATCAATTAACGATTGTCTGGCTTCTTTTTTAATTCTCCATGACCCTCCCGCAAACGGTCGGTAATCTGCTTGATCATTGTATGAAGCAGAAATTAAGAACCCTAATAAAGGAACTGTTTTATTTCCTAAAGAATCCTTTTTCATTAACAATGGTCCTGAAACCATCCCTTCCACAAGGTTATAACCAAACTGGTCCAAACCAATTACTTTACTATCATATCCTAACTCATCTTTACCATGGATATAAACACCTGAAGTAACACCTTCAACACTTCCAAAGTACTTAGCAGATGGACCACGTGTTGTTACCGATATAATTCCACCAGTAGCGTCACCATAGTTTGCAGGTACACCTCCAGTAATTACCTGCACTTCTTCTAAGGCAGATTTTGGAAGATTAGAAGAACCTCTAACCTTAATACCATCTATATAGTAATAAGATGCACCTTCACGTGACCCTCTAACACTAATACCTCCTGAAGATTCAGATTCATTAACCCCTCCAACTGTAGCGGCAACTCCTGAAGCAGAACGTACAGGCAACTTAGAAATATCCTCTCTGGTAACTGTTTGTCCTTGCGCTCCACCATCCTTATTAATAAGGGGAACTTTATATGCAACAATTTGGACTTCCTCCATTTGTTGAACATCTTCAGGCTTTGACAATTTGGTTTTATCTAAGAATGTAATTCTTTCTGCAGAAACAGAAACATTTTCAATCTTCATCGCTTGATACTCCTGAGAACGGAACTCAACATCATAACTTCCAGAAGAAGTTGAAGGAAATTCAAATTTCCCATCGAAATCCGTTTCAGTTCCTCCTTTAATAATTCCTCCTTGGTACAATACTACCTTAACAAAAGGAATAGGCTCACTTGACTCACCATCAATCACAGAACCTTTAATCGTACCGTTACCAGCCTGACCAAATGCAGTACCCACTGATAATGTGATGCTTAAAAACAAAAAATAGAGTTTTCGTATCATAAGTTTTATTTATTTATTCTTACCTATTTATTCAAAAAGTGTAAATATAGAAAAATTTCATTTAGAAAAAATTAACAAGCCCATTAAATCTATTCACAATCACACAATTCTTATGAACAAATATAACATCTATTCATGTGTATTAAAATATGTTAAAGATTAAAGTGTTCTGTTAATATACAAGTCTATTTTTATTTATCAGAAAACCAGCTTGCGTACATCCCGTAATTTTTGGATATTCTAATTACTTCACCTTCGAATTTTTCAGGAGAAAGTTCTTTGACTTTTTTTGCAGGAACACCAGCGTATATATTATTCGACTCAAGCTCCATTCCTTCTAGAACAATTGCACCTGCAGCGATCAACACATTGTTTTGAACACGAACATCATCCATAACAATAGCACCCATTCCAACCAAAACATTATCCCCAATAGTACAACCATGCACAATTGCGTTGTGTCCAATTGAAACATTATTTCCAATAAGTGTTTTTGTCTTTTGGTAAGTACAATGAATTACAGCTCCATCTTGAACGTTACAATTGTCACCAAACTCAATACTATTAACATCTCCTCGAATTACAGCTGAAAACCAAACAGAACAATTTTGTCCCATTTTAACATCCCCAACAATCGTTGCATTTTCTGCAAACCAACAGTTCTCACCAAATATTGGTGAATTCCCTCTACATTCTTTAATTAACGCCATTACATTATTTTAATATGTTCTACATTTACTTCTAACCCCAGAAGAGTCGAAGCAAGAGTTTTAAATTCTACAGGATCACCAGTTGTTAAATATAAAGAGCTTCCCCCTATGGTTAATTTATTCGTCATCCAAGTATGTCTATCCAAATAAGACTTAAGAGAAACAGCTACGAGCTCTCCTTGACTAATAACTTGAATGCCTTTAGGAATATGGTCTTCTATAAAACTTTGTAAGATTGGATAATGGGTACAGCCCAACAAAATAACATCGGCTTCAGTAAAGCTGTCTACGATTATATCCAAATCTCGCTTTATTAAAGTTTTTCCTTTTTCACTGTTATATTTTCCACTTTCAATTAGTGGTACCCATTTTGGACAAGCGTATTGATGCACCTTTGTTTGTGGACTAAGAAAAGCAAATTCTTCGATATAAGTTTTTGACGCTACAGTTCCTTCTGTTCCCAAAACAACAATTTGATTGGTTGTACTAAAATCTCCAACTATTTCAGCACTTGGCCTAACAACCCCTAGCACTCTTTTTCCTGGATAGTTAATAAGATCATACTGTTGTATTCTACGCAACGCTTTTGCCGAAGCTGTATTACAAGCAAGAACAACCAGCTCACAACCTTTTGAAAACAATGTTTTAACACACTCTAATGTGTATTCATAAACAACATCTGCATCTTTTGTTCCGTAAGGAGCTCTTGCATTGTCTCCTAAATAAAGATAATCAAATTGAGGCATAGCTTTCTGCACCTCCTTTAAAACAGTGAGTCCGCCATATCCTGAATCAAAAAAACCAATTGGTGATGAATTGCGCATACACAAAAATACAAAAAAGCCGTTATGGATTCCATAACGGCTTTAAATATGATATTAAATCTTACTCACTATTTATCTTTAGAAGCTGCAGCTGCTGCATTTTCTTTTTCTAAAACTAGTACCTCTTTAACTACAAGGTCAGTAATATCTCTACCACCACTGTAAAGTAAAGAAGACTCATCGATTACGTAACTAATTTTCTCTTGCTTACAAACTTTTGAAACTGCTTTTTGAACAAGATCTAAAATTGGCTCGTTCAACTCTTGACTCAAGATTTGAATTTGTTGATCAAGCTCTTGTTGACGTGTTTGAAACTCTTGAGACTTCTTCATCAAACGTTCTTCTTCAAACTTATAAGCTGTAGGACTCATTGTAGATTTCTCTTGTTGAAGCTTACCATAGTCACCTTGAAGTTTTTGTTGCGTTTCTTGTAATTCCTTAACAGCTCTTCTTTCGAAGTTCTCTAATTCAACCATTGCAGTCTTGCGCGAAGGCATTGTATCTAACACTATCTGTGTATTCACATGTGCCACTGGAGTTTGTCCATAAGCAGTTGTTCCTAGGGTTGTAACTGCGACTAATAATATTAACATTAATTTTTTCATGATTCTGGTTTATTTGTGTTTTCTATTTTAAATTTATCGGGCACTAATCCCCATTTCTCTTAGCACCATTTTACTGATATCATATTTTGGATCAGCAAATATAAGATTAGATTGATTTGCTTTATCAAAAACAAAGGCAAAACTTCGATTGCTTGCTACTTTGCCTAAAGCTTCAAAAACCTTGTCTTGAATTGGCTCTATTAATTCTCTTCGTTTAGCGAATAAGTCACCGCTTACTCCAAATCTTAATTGCTGCATTTCTAACGCTTCAGATTCCATCGTTTTGATTTCAGCATCTCTTTTTTCTCGTTCTTCATCTGGTAAGATTGCCTCCACCCTTAAAAACTCTTCTTTTCTTTTTTTAATTTGTTTATACAATTCATCGATTTCCTTTTGCCACCTTGTAGCAAACTTATCTAATTCATCTTTAGCATCATTATACTCGGTCATACTTTCTAGAATGTAATCTGAATCGATGTACGCGTATTTCTGTGCTGTAGAAACAAATGCCGTACCAAATAAAATAACCATTAAAAAAACTATACTTCTCATATCTTTTTGTGTTTATAATTTTTATCTAATTTCCTTTACCAAAGGTAGATAACAGTTTTTAAACAATTATATTATAAATCTCCTAAATTTGCTCCAATAATAAATTGGAACGCTCCAACTGGCTTTCCTCCCATTCTTGAAATATCATTACCTGATCCTGCACCTTTACTGTGAGCGTCAAATGTATCGAAGCCCCAACCGTAATCAAACCCTAACAGTCCAAACATAGGCAAGTACACTCTAATTCCTCCTCCTAAACTACGTTTTACATTAAACGGATTGAACGTATCAAAACCTGTATAAGTGTTTCCAGCTTCAGCAAAAGCCAATACAAAGAATGTAGCCGATGGGTTCAGTGAAATAGGATATCTTAACTCTAATGTATAGCGTGTGATAATTGGGTCTCCTAAGTTTGAAGAAACTTCTTGTTCCTCATAACCTCTCAATGAGATCAACTCACGTCCATCCATTCGTCCTACTCCAGTAAGGGCATTCCCTCCTAAATAAAACCTTTCAAATGGTGACAATCCTTTTTCTTTTGAATATCCTCCCATAAATCCAAAGCCAATTTGTGGCATTAAGACTAGTTTTTTATCTGGGGTCAATGGTAAATACCACTCTCCGGTAAATTTCAACTTGTAATACTCTGCATATTTATTTTTTTGTTGAATACTCATTCCACTATAATCTGAGACACCATCAAATTGCGAATAGGGTAAAGTTCCTTTAGCAGTGAAAGTTAAACGCGACCCACTTCTTGGATAAATGGGCGCATCAACAGAGTTTCTTGACAACACATACTTCAACGCAATATCATTTGAATATCCGTTTTTGAATGCAAAGAAATCGTAATTTGATAAATCATAATAACTATAGGAAAGCTCATAGTATGCACTAAAATAATCATCAGGAATTTTCTTTCTTCTTTGCAGACCAACGCCTAAACCAGTGATCGATACTCCTTCATAATTTGGATTTGTACGATTCAAGTTATTTCCTAATTGCGAATGGTTCAACCATACTGAAAAAGCATTTGGTTTTTTACCACCTAACCAAGGCTCTGTGAAAGCAAGATTGTATGCTTGGTAGAACTTACCATTGGTTTGTGCACGAATGGAAAATGTTTGTCCATCACCTGTAGGTAGTGGTTGCCATGCTTGCTTATCAAACATATTCTGAATAGAAAAGTTATTAAAAGTCAAACCTAAAGTTCCAATTATACGTCCTGCACCATATCCACCTGAAAGCTCTATTTGATCTGACGATTTCTCACTTACAACATATTCAATATCTACAGTTCCATCAGCTGGATTCGGCAAAGGATTAATCTCAAATGCTTGTTCATCAAAGTAACCAAGTTGAGCCAATTCACGTTGTGTACGAATAATATCGTTTCTATTAAAGAGGTCTCCAGGTTTGGTTCTAATTTCTCTTCGAATAACGTAATCATTGGTTTTCAAATTCCCTTTAATAATGATGTCTTTAATACGCGCTTCTTTCCCTTCAATTAATCTGATTTCATAATCGATGTGATGATTATCAACGCTTACTTCAACTGGTGTGGCTTGGAAAAATAAATGTCCTCTATCCATATACAAAGAAGTAATATCTCTTCCGTCCAAACTTTGTTCAAGACGCATGCTTAATAAAGTCTTGTTGTAAAGATCTCCATATTTAATTCCTAAAACAGTATCCAAATATCCCGAAGTATATTTTGCGTTTCCAACCCAAGTTATGTTTCCAAAGTAATATTTCTCACCTTCATCAATATGAATATCAACGATTAAATTTCTATCATCTTTCCTATAGACAGAATCGCTAATTATAGCAGCATCTCTAAGTCCGATTTCCTTGAACTCTTGAAGCATTAATTTCTTATCTCTTTCGTATGCAGACTCTGTAAATTTAGAACGCTTAAAGAATCTCCAAAAAGCTTTTTGTTTAACGTCTTTCATTTTACGTCTTAACTTATTTGGATTTACTGATTCTACTCCATAAAAATTAATTTCTTCAATTCTAACAGGTTTACCTTTATCTATGGAAATCACAAAAATCTCAGAGTTATTCATCAGCGAATCACTCATTCTATTAATGTCAACTTCCACGTTATAGAATCCTTTTTCTCTATAATATCCGACAACTTTGGCACGGGTATTAAAGATTAAATTCTCAGTAATGTTTTTTCCTGAGTATAAATTAATTTCCTCTCTGATCTTATCTGCATCCTTTTTCTTTGCTCCTTGGAATTTGAAACGTGAAAGTTTAGGTCTTGGTTTAAGATTTATTGACAAATAAGCAACATCACCTAATGTCTTTTCTAATTTAATTTGTACATCAGAAAAAAGGCCTTCATCCCAAAGGTTTTTAATTGCCTTGGTAATTTCCTCACCTGGAATAGTAATTTGACTTCCTTGACGAATTCCTGCAATCAATTTAATGGCTTGATGATCGAAGTTATCGGCACCATTTATCACAATAGGGCCTACTTCATATTTCTTTGGATTGACGTAATCAATTGTTTGGCCAAAAGATAAATGCGTAAACGCGATAGTTAAAAGTAAGATCGTAAATTGTCTCATATTAATCATTCAATTGTTCTGATACTTGACCGAAACGTCTTTCTCTATTTTGATAGTCAATGATTGCTTCGTATAAATCTTCTCTTTTAAAGTCTGGCCAAAGTTTATCTGTAAAATACAATTCAGAATAAGCTATTTGCCACAGTAAAAAGTTACTAATTCTACGTTCTCCGGATGTTCTAATCACAAGTTCTGGATCAGGTATATCATTCAAACAAAGTTCATTTGAAAACGCTAAGTCATCAATTTCTCTAGCCTTTAAATCTCCTGACTCCACTTTAGCAGCCAATCGTTTTGCAGCATCAACAATTTCCCAGCGTGCACTATAATTAAGCGCAAGAATCAAATCTAAAGAGTTATTTGTTTTGGTTGCTTCTTGAGCTGTTTCCAGTTCATTTCTACAAGCATCTGGTAATCTCGAGCTGTCTCCTATGCTTCTTAGTCGGATATTATTGTCGTTGAGTTCAGAAATTTCATTTGCAATCGTTTCTACCATCAAATTCATTAAACCATCT
>Ga0209075_1004613_pt1 | contig 10972 bp, 10 predicted proteins | sample Stecom2011_FD_187523 | JGI IMG/M metagenome (GOLD analysis project Ga0209075, IMG submission 187523) | Agricultural soil microbial communities from Utah to study Nitrogen management - Steer compost 2011 (SPAdes) (version 2) | ecosystem: Environmental > Terrestrial > Soil > Agricultural land...
TGCGGTTGACCATCAACACCGGGCGCCGGCTCATCCGAATCACCCGCTCCACCGTGGTGCCAACAAAGGTATCTCTGAGCAGCTGGCGACGGAAGGAACCCACAATAATGAGATCTGCCTGGAGTTCTTCAGCAACTTCGGAGATCGTCTGGCAAGGCTCCCCTACCCTGACTACCACATCAACGGAGCTTTCTTCACGCCCCAGTTGTTTTAAAGACTCCTGCAACACGCTGTTGGCATCTTGCATATAGGCGGTCTTCAGCCCCAAGGGCAGTTCGGTGTCCACAACGTGAAGCAGCGTAAGTTCTGCTTGAAGGTGCTCGGCAAGAGACAGTGCCCGCTGTAGGGCAACATCTGATCGTGTCGATAAATCAGACGCTACAAGTAATTTCATGATGACTTCCTGTATCCGGAATAGATTCAATCCAAAACATTAAGACGCAATATTGGACAAGACTCCTTGATTCTAAGCAACTATTACCCGTTTTGGGACTAGAACCTTTAAAGATGGCTAAAACGCGAGAATGCCGGGAGGCCGTTTACGTGACAGAAATGTGTTTTATCGGGAGATCTCCTTTCCGGGATACCAGGAGACTCCGTGATGGCGGCCTTTCGCCTTGACTGCGGTGGGCCACCTTTGTTGTTGCGTGTCTTACTTCATGAGTTGGAAACGGCGCCAAAAAAGACTAGCCCCCGAAGGGGCCATTCCTTGAGTCGCTATGAGAGCCGCTTAAGCTCCCAACGGACCGATCCCTACCAGTTCACGAATGCGTGCCATGGTGGGTGTGGCCCGCTCGCGAGCCCGCTCGGCGCCTTTTTTGAGGATGCGGTCAATCTCGGCCGGGTCGCTGATCAGACGTTGATAGTTGTCCCGCTTGTCCTTCAGCATTTCATTGAGATATTCAAACAACTGCTGTTTGGCTTCACCCCAGGCAATGCCGTTTTCGTAACGGCGCCGCATCTCTGCGATTTCATCGGGCTTGGCAAAGGCGGAATAAATGCCGAACAGGGTGCAGGTATCCGGATCTTTCGGCTCTCCAGGCTCCAGGGAGTTTGTCTTGATCTTCATGATCAGTTTGCGAAGCTTGGTTTCGCTTTCAAACAGAGGAATGGTGTTGTTATAACTCTTGGACATTTTGCGCCCGTCCAGCCCTTTCAACACCATGGTGCTTTCATCAACCACAGCCTCGGGCATCAGGAAAGTTTCACCAAACAGGTAGTTGAAACGCTGGGCAATATCCCGGGTCATTTCCAGGTGCTGGAGCTGATCTTTACCGACCGGCACATGGGTGGCGTTAAACATCAGAATATCCGCGGCCATTAGGATGGGATAGCAAAACAGCCCCATGGTCACGCCCTTATCCGGGTCGGCGGAGTTGGCCTCGACGTTTTCCTGAACCACCGCTTTGTAGGCATGGGCCCGGTTCATCAGTCCCTTCGCCGCCACACAGGTCAGAATCCAGTTCAATTCAGTGATTTCAGGAATATCCGACTGGCGGTAAAACACCACTTTATCCGGGTCCAGGCCGCAGGCCAGCCAGGTTGCGGCAACTGCCAGGGCGCTTTCCTTGACCCTTGCCGGCTCCTGGCACTTGATCAGGGCATGGTAATCCGCCAGAAAGAAAAAAGACTGGCCACTGCTGGCATTGCTGGACTCAATCGCAGGACGGATAGCTCCCGCATAGTTGCCTAAGTGGGGAATTCCCGTCGTCGTAATACCCGTAAGGACTGTTTGCTGACTCATGGAGACTCGCTAATCTAGATTCGGTAACAAGGGCAGAACCTTATACCATGAGCCCAGCTAAAATCCAGCCTTAGCCATAAGCCCTGGGCGCTTCCTGCCGGGTCACAGGCTGCCTTGGCTGGCCTCCAGGCTGGTTAGGGCCACCGCCCCGCTAATGAGAGTCACGACCAGCGACTCGGCATCCTGAGCGATTTGCTCTCGCTGATCCTTGTGCTCGATGTAATCCATGGACAGGATGAACAGTTCGCGAATGGTGATGGTGCACAGTTGCTGGAGGCGATCATCGCTCAAGGTCGGCAACAGGTTCCGGTTCCGGATATCCTCCGCCATATCGTCCACAAACTGCGCCATGGCTTCCCGTAGCGCCTTTCTCAGTATCGGCGATGCGCCGTGCAGTTCGCGCACGCCCAGCATGAAGGCATTGGGACGTTTTGCCGAAAACTCCAGGAACAAACGCACCGTCACCCGAACCACGTGCCGGATCCGCTCCAAATCAAACCCGCCAATGGATTGGCCGGATACGCTCTGCCCTTTTTCCAACAGCGAATCCATGGCTTCCAGCCGTAACTTCCTTAACGGTTCCCTTAGTTCCTGCACCACATTTTCAATAATCGCCAGGCCGAGTTCATCGAGGTTTTTAAAATGGCGATAAAAGGTATTGGGGTTCAGCCCAGCTTCACGACCAATTTCGCGGATGCCCAGCGCCTGCAGGCTGCGGGTACGTACCACGAGTGCGAGCGCGGCTTCCATTAACAGGGTTTTGCCATGGGCGGCAACAGATTTAGCTACTGACATTGAGTTAAAGCCTTCACAAGAATGTTCAAACTATCTTAGAACTACTTGACCGAAGAGTATACATATGTCTACTCTTGTATACATCCGTACACTTGTGCAGTACCAGCGAGGAGAGGAATTCGCCATGAACGCGCAGGCAAACGCTAAAAACAACAAAGTGCAACACCACAAAATTGCCATTATTGGCACTGGCTTTGCCGGTCTTGGCATGGCGATTCAACTGAAAAAGAGCGGTGAGCGGGATTTTATATTGTTCGAACGGGAAGCCGGTGTCGGTGGCACCTGGCGTGTCAATCATTATCCCGGTTGTGCCTGTGACGTCCAATCTCACCTGTATTCCTTTTCTTTTGAGCCCAACCCGAAGTGGTCACGCATGTACGCCCCTCAGGCCGAGATTAAGGCCTATCTGGAGGCTTGCGCGGACAAATATCACCTCATGCCCTATATCCGCCTGAACACGCCAATTATGAGCGCACGCTGGGATGACGCTGCCAATCTGTGGCGACTGGAGGATACCCAAGGCAACCAGTATACGGCCAACGTCTTGATCTCTGGCATGGGCGGGCTGTCCACGCCTGCATTTCCCAAAATCAATGGCCTGGAATCCTTCAAGGGCAAAGTGTTCCATTCCCAGCAGTGGGATCATGATTACGATCTCACCGGCAAGCGGGTTGCGGTGATTGGTACAGGCGCGTCAGCCATCCAGTTTGTTCCCCAGATCCAACCCAAAGTGGCCCGTCTGGATCTCTACCAGCGCACCCCACCCTGGATTCTGCCCAAACCGGATCGCCCCATCACTGCTGCTGAACAAACGCTGTTTAAACTCGTACCCGCCGCACAACAAGCGATGCGAGCCGCTATTTACACCACACTGGAGGCCCGCGTGGCCGGCTTTACCATTAACCCGCGGTTGATGGTGATTGCCAAGCGCTGGGCCCTCAATCACATCCGTACCCAGATCCAGGATCCTGAACTGCGCCGAAAAGTGACGCCCGACTATACCATTGGCTGTAAGCGTATTCTGTTATCCAATGATTATTATCCGGCACTGGACCAACCCAATGTGGATGTGATTACCACCGGTATCCAGGAGGTTCGTGCCCACAGCGTGGTCACAGCGGACGGTCAGGAGCGTCAGGTGGATGCGATTATTCTCGGCACCGGATTTGCCGCAACGGATCCTGTCCCCCCCAATCTGGTGTTCGGCCGCAACGGCGTGGACTTGGCAGAGCTTTGGAAGTCCGGGCCCGAAGCCTACAAAGGCACCACCGTTGCCGGTTTCCCCAACCTGTTCTTTATTGTCGGCCCCAATACGGGCTTAGGCCATAGTTCCATGGTCTATATGATCGAGTCCCAGATCACCTATATTCTCGATGCGCTTCAGCAAATGGAGAAGCGCCGCGTCCAGGTCATTGAGGTGAAATCCGAAGTACAAGCGGATTTTAACCGCAAGATTCACCGTCAGCTGAATGGGTCGGTGTGGAATACCGGTGGCTGCATGAGTTGGTATCGCCATCCGGTGAGCGGTAAAAACACCTCTTTGTGGCCCAGTTATACCTGGCGGTTCCGGCAGATCACGAAAAACTTTGATGCGCCGGCCTATCACCTGATCTCTCGGAGCCCCCAACCTGCTCCAGAGGAACATCCCCTGTCAGAACCTCTCACTAACATTTAAGTAGCGTTCTGGTGCCGGGTTCAACCGTCAATCTGGCTGAGCCCGGCAGCATTCAAGCCAACCCGGTGTTGATGAGAGCAACCGCCCGTAGTGATCACACCCATAACAACGAGGAGACTGTCCATGACTCCCCAGCATTCCACCTCCCATGCATATCTAAATCATTCCGAACGCCTGCTCGATGACATCGTCGAGCAGTATCTCAGCCACCCCAGCAATGTTGCGACCCAACAGGAGTTGGATCAGTGGCGCCCCCGTTATACGCTTTGGAACGGGGTGCAAGCGATGGCGCGGCTCCTGCCAAACCTGAGCGTCAGGCAGTCCCGGGTGGATGGCCACAAACTGTGCTACTGGGAGGTTGGGCAGGCCGATCGCCCCACGGTGGTGTTAGTCCATGGGTTTGGTGCCAGTAAGGACAATTGGCTGCGCCTGATTCCACGCCTGGCCCGTTATTATCACCTGCTGATACCGGATTTGCCGGGTTTTGGAGAGAGCAGCTTTCATTCACGGGCACGCTACACCTACCAGCGACAGGCCCAACGTCTGGCTGAGTGGTATCGGTCTTTGGAGCTGAAGCCTGCCCACTGGGTCGGCAGCTCCATGGGGGGCGCCATTTGCGCGGTACTCGCCGCTAATCACGCCGATCAGGTTGCTTCAGTTTGTCTGATGAATGCGGCCGGCGTGGCCGGTGCGACGCAAAGTCCGATGATGAATGGCTTGCTGGAAGGTCAAAATGCCCTGATTCCGGGCTCTGCCTCTGAAGTGTCTCGCCTATTCCAACTGACAACCCACCGTCACCAGCAGTTATGGGCACGAGTCATGCCGCCTTTGTTGAGCAAGGCCATGATCCATCGTCACTCGATTCATCGTCATATTTTCCGAGACATGCTAACTCCCGAGATTCCCATGCCCCGGGTATTGCAACAAGTGCACTCGCCGACCTTGATCATGTGGGGCGATCAGGACAAAATCCTGGATGTAAGCTGCGCCGAGGTTTTCAAAGCCCTCATCCCTCACGCTGAACTCAAGGTGTATCGCGATATCGGGCACCTCCCCATGCTAGAGGCGCCAAGACTGACAGCACGAGGACTCAACCGCTTCTGGAGAGGTCTTAGTAAACATTAACGGAAGCTAAGTTCGCACCTCCCAACACCAAAGCCGCCCCGCCATGGAAGCGGCTTTCTTTATGGATTGAAAGGATACTTTATGCGGAAATTCATCAACTATGCAGAAACGGCGAAGGACTTCCTGCAAAGCAGCGTCGACAGTGCCGTCTCCAATATTGAGCAGATCCACCTTTCCGTGGCCGATACAGCATTCACCTTGCTGAGCAATGGGAATACGCCTTCCGAGACCTTGAGCCAGGCTCAGGAAAAGCATCGTGTGGCCGCCCAAGCCGTTTATGAAGCCATTCGTACGGTCAATCGGCGTTTAGGCGAGCTGGCCACTGATGGTTTTGAAATGCTGGAAGACTCCGAGCTGGCCATGAAAGCCAGGAACCGGGACGGCGGGTAATCCATTCATCGCCGTCCCGAGCGGATAAGATAAAGGCTTTACCAGCTAGCTCTTTGGCTCGTCGGTCGGCAGCTGACCCGCGTTTGAGGCTTGCGGGCTTGTTTCAGGTTGGCGGAACAGGTCTGCAACCCGCTCGGTCAGGAACTTGTTGGCCGCAGCCTCCAGTGCCCGCTGCACCTCCGACTCCACCGCAATCAAGGCCAGTGGGCGCAAGCGCCAGATTAAATTGGCCAGTTGTGGCAAATCTTCATTAGGTGGAACTTGCCCGCCATAATGGTCAATCAACGGCACGGCAAGCCCCACCAATTCTTGGGCGACCCGCTCTACATTGCCTCGTAGAGCCTGCAAAATATCAAATAACTCTGAAATCGGTACACCCAGGCGCACCAGCTCGGCGCCGGCATTCAACAGCCGGGGCTGATTCAGGCGATAGCCGTTTCGCACAGGCTGGATTAATCCCAGCTCGATTGCCCGCTTCATGTTCTCGTCGGTCAGCGCACCTTCGAACATTTGCAGCAATTCTTCCTGGCTGACATGGCTGGGAACTTCATTGGTCCAGGGTGTGGTAATTGCTTTTTCTAACCCCAGCAGTTGGCTGAGGTCGGAGCCCTGCTCCCAAGCTCCCACCATTTCTTTAATGTTGGACAGACTGTAGCCCCGTTGCAGCAGGTTACCAATCAGTCGTAAGCGGGATAAATGGAGATCGGAGTAAATGCCCGTACGCCCCCGGCGCTCAGGTGGCGGGAGCAATCCGCGATCTTGATAGGCGCGGACATTGCGAACCGTGGTCCCGGCGGCACGTGCGAGTTCGTCAACCGTATATTCGGCTGTCGTCGCAGTTTCGGTCTCCGCTGGCTTTTCCGTTGGAAACAGGGAGTTGTAGATCAGTGATAATGCATTTTGAGGGAGTTTCATAAGGCGAAATATTACCCGATTCCGCCCCAACTCGCCATGACCTCAATGGGCTCAGTGCAGAAGAATGTAATGGGGTTCTGAATTTACCGAGAAATTCACTCGACCGTTTCTTTATCCGGCACGGTTTGCCTGATCTCCCGACGATATTCGTTCTTGATCAGCTGGGCCAGATTGCCGATTTCTTCCGCGAGCAGATCAATGACGTCATCCGCCGTCAAAATGCCTTTCAGGTTATTCGTGGTGTCGACAATGGGTAATCGGCGCACGCCTTTTTCCCGCATCCGTCGCAAGGTTTCAGGAACCGGGTCGGATTCCAACGCGGTTGTCAGATCATGGGTCATCACATCTTCAACGGCAAAGTCCTCTAACGGCAGCCCTTGCCCCATGACCCGCACGACAATGTCCCGATCGGTGACAATGCCAATGGGGCGGCGTATGCCTCCGCTCTCCTCGACAACAACCAAGTCCCCGACATGATGGATACGCATCAAGCGCACCGCATCAGCAAGATCCTCATGGGGTTGGATACAGATGACTTCGCGATTACAGATCTCACCGACAGACATATGACGCCCCCTTTAGTTGCCTTACCTCCAATATACTGACTCGGGCTAATCAGCCGTACTCCCTTCCGTTGACGCTAAGCCTGTATGAGTCCTGCCTTCGGCCCCGCCCTTGAATGAGATTGAAAAACTTGCAGTGTCGAGTGGTCTTTCTATGTAACGCTTACAAGAAGCGATGGGTATCGGCTCTCTTTGCAAATCGTCGGCCGGTATCTGGTAAGCCTGATCCTCGCTTTTCGTTTCGGATCGTCCGCTGCTAATTGAGTTGTCTGTATTGGAATAGACCTTGCTCCATTTCTGATCATTCGTAGACAAAGCATGCGCCGGTGGAGACAGGAGTATGAGGAAGAAAATAGCGATTAATGGTTTTGGGCGCATCGGCCGATTGGTGTTTCGTAACGCACTGGAACTTGATGAAGTGGACATCGTTGCCATCAACGATATATCAGCGCTGGATAACCTGATCTATCTGCTCAAGTACGACTCGATCCAGGCCCGCCCCCAGGCGGACATTCGGTTGGGAGAAAACAGTATTCGTTGGAATGATCGAGAAATCCGCTTTCTTTCTGAAAAAGACCCGACACTTTTGCCCTGGCAGGCATTAGGCGTGGATACCGTGATTGAAGCCAGCGGCCGCTTTACCAGCCGCGAAGGGGCTGGCCTACATTTGCGCGCCGGCGCCCAGCATGTCGTCATCTGTGCTCCTTCCAAAGGCGCCGACATCACCGTGTGTATGGGGCTGAATCATGATCGTATCGATCGGGAGAAACACCAAATTATTTCCAATGCCTCCTGCACCACCAACTGTTTGGCCCCGGTTGCCAAGATTCTCCATGATGCCTTCGACATTGAATATGGCCTGTTAACCACCATTCATGCCGTGACTGCCTCTCAGAAAGTGGTTGACGGCGCGAGCAAAAAGTGGCGCCGTGGCCGCTCCGCATTGCTCAACATAATCCCAACCAGCACGGGAGCCGCCAAAGCAACGGGCGAGGTGTTGCCAGAACTGAAAGGTAAGCTGGATGGGATGGCCATGAGAGTACCGGTGGCCACCGGCTCCGTGGTGGATTTTGTAATCCAAACCAAACAGGATGTCTCTGTTGAGGCGATTAACCAAACACTGCGGGAGGCGGGCTCACGCTCACCCTATAACCGCATGCTCTGGGCGTCCGATGAGGAATTGGTATCTTCCGATATCATCGGTAGCAACTACAGCTCGATCGTTGATTTAAATTCCACCATGGCATTGGGGCGTCGTCTGGCCAAAATCATTGCCTGGTATGACAATGAATGGGGTTACTCACGCAGAGTCGCGGAATTGGCGGCCTATGTATAGCGCCGTGGTTCCCAGGTTAAGATCAGGCATCCTTTGCCCGGTAAACTGGCAAACAAGTTAGGTAGCGTTCATCTTCTGTGAGTCGCTGCGGTGTCTTTCGTCCCCGTGTGGGTTTGACGCTGGCATCGAAATCCCGAAGCATTCCAATTCTGAAATTCTCAGCCGGATTGGCGACAATAATGGGTAGGTTCCCTTCTCGCAGCCACTTCGTGCCGTCAGTCAGCAACAGATTGGCCATCGGCCGGACTTTTAAATCCCGGCGATAACGTAGTTCGGTTCCCTTGGGAAGGGCTAACACCTTGACCATGTCTTCATTGATGGCTTCCACCCAGCGCTCAGGTTCAAAGGCGATCGGCTTTTGGTGCTGCAAGTTCCGTAAGGTATCCAGCAACTCCTCCCGGGTGACCACGCGGATGGATGACTTCCTGCCCCAGGTGAAGGTTACGGACCGCATTTCTTCGCCGTAGTACTGAATCTGCCGGGTTACCTGGAGAGTGATCAGCATCGGAAACAGGCGGTGTACCACCTCAAAACGAGCGTTGCGATCATCAATCAGCTGTACCGTTTCAGCAAACTGCTGTTTTAACCGGTTAATTTCGGCAACCTGAGCCTCAATGGCTCCGGTGGGGTATCCTTCCAAGGCAATCACACCGGGCAGCCGATAGACTGACTTGGTGCTCTCCCCAAACTGGCCATAAAACTCCGACAGTGAACGCACCGCCATCGCCAAGCCTTCGTTAGATTCGAATGGAACTGAACTCAGCTTTTCGTAGGGCTCGTGTTCCTCACCACTTTTCGTGCGCGGTAGCTGGAATACCCGCACCTGTCGGAGTTGGGCCTGAGATAGCAATTCCTGAAGATGGTGAATGCCCTTCTCCAGTTGCTCCATTGTTTCGCGTAGTCTAGCTGGAATATCAGTCAGCTCGGGCATTGCAGATCCCCACAAATATATACCATCACGTTTTGTTGATTTCACCACAAGGAGTTAACTCAAGCAAGGGTTCATCCTACCGCCTCAAGGATGATGGTATATGGTCATGCAGTTTGGGCTCTCTTTTTTGTAATCTTTACACGCCTTTATCATCCCTCTTGCGCAACCTTTTGTTTTTAAAAGGTGAACGGCTGGCATGCCAATTGCTCTGATCAAACACGGAGCGTGAGATCATCAGGGCTGAGTCAGCGCTCCTTTTCGATCCTGTGAAAATAGGCTAAGGGAGAGTAACGATGATCAACTTTATCATCTGGCTAGTACTTGGGGGCGTGATCGGCTGGCTCGCCAGTATCGTCATGCGTACGGATGCCCAGCAAGGCATTTTGCTGAATATTATTGTCGGCATTGTCGGTGCCATGCTCGGAGGTATGTTGCTGTCACCAATTTTTGGTGTGGATGCCATGAGTCGGGGGAACTTTAGTCTTCCCGCTTTAGGAATCGCGTTCCTGGGGGCCGTGGTGCTTCTGGCAATCGTGAACTTATTCCGTAAAGGAAGTATTCGCTAGCTATTACTCTTTTCACGGATTATGAATTGGCTCACCGGGCGCGCAGCCTTCGAGCCAATTCAGCCATTAATCCCCTTAATGAGAAACACCGGAAGAGTCCTCCGCAGCTCCCCCGCTCTCGCCGCCGGCGCCTGCTTGGTCTCCTGCCCCCTGCCTGATTTCGGCGGAGCTTTGAATCTGGTTTGACTGGCCGGCCTGGCCCATTAAGCGAAGCCTGTTATCGATGTCTTTCACTCCGGTGCAGTCAGCCACGATATCTTCAGCACGGTGCTTCATCACGCGGTTGTAGACCAAGCCTTGCAGGGTGACTTTTCCTTCCGTTACCTCGACGCTAATTTCACTGGCATCTACGTACGGGTCTTCCGTTAGCCGCTCACAGATATCTTCTCTGATGCGATGATCGGCACGTTGATACCCTTTGGGTCCCTTGCCACGATAGTTGGTAGCGCCACTTGCAGTGAAATCGGAGGCTGTCCAATCCCGATAGGCAGCCGGTCCCCTGTTGTGAGGCCTGGTGTAGTCAGGCTCTGTCCTGTATGGGTGGGGTCGTTCCGCCGTTTGGCCGTGCCAGTCACCCGCACCGTAGCCAGGATCATAAAACAGCCCCTGATCGTCAGGCCCCGTCGACTGGGTTGGCCCGCCTCTGCGCCCGGTGTATTGGGCGTTGCGGCCCCGCTGTGGGGGCTCCCGCTCCCCTGTGGGCCGAGCACGATTAGGTGGTTGCCGGCCGTAGCCTTGCTGGTAGCCACTTTCCCGATTATCCGCCATGGAGCGGGGCTGCCCACCACCGGTATAGTCAGTGCCTTGAAAGGAAGCATCCGGATATTCGTAAAACTCATCAGCGGGATAGTATTCCCCCAGGGAGCTGTCCCGCTCAATATCCGGTTCCCAGCCTTCTGCTTGATATTTGGCGTTCTGGCCCTGGTGCCACT
>Ga0209075_1004614_pt1 | contig 10971 bp, 10 predicted proteins | sample Stecom2011_FD_187523 | JGI IMG/M metagenome (GOLD analysis project Ga0209075, IMG submission 187523) | Agricultural soil microbial communities from Utah to study Nitrogen management - Steer compost 2011 (SPAdes) (version 2) | ecosystem: Environmental > Terrestrial > Soil > Agricultural land...
AGGCTGAACTTGAGCTTGCCGCTCCTGTAGCCCTCGTGCGGATCACCGTGGGGCTCCCAGATGCCGCGATCCCAGACGATCACATCGCCCGCGCCGTACTGCCCGGCCGGAATGGTGCCCTCGAAGCTGGCGTAGTCCAGCGGATGGTCTTCCACGTGCACGGCCAGGCGCTTGTCCTTGGGGTCCAGGCTTGGGCCCTTGGGCACCGCCCAGCTCTTCAGGGTGCCGTCCAGTTCCAGGCGGAAGTCGTAGTGCAGACGGCGGGCGTCGTGCTTCTGGATGACGAAGCTCAGGGCGCCGCCCTTGCGGCGGCGCTTGCGTACCGGCGTTTCATCCGGCTCGGCGGTGATGCTGAAGTCGCGCTTGCGACGGTACTCGTCAAGCTGCCTGACCATGCACTACTGCGCCTTGCGCCGGCGGCGCGGTGCAGGTTTTTCCTGTTCGTCCTCGTCACCGGAAGAGGCCTTGGCCTTTGCCTTGCCCTTGGCGCCACTGTCGCCACCGCCCTTCAGGCTGCGCTTGAGCAGTTCGGTAAGGTCGATGACATCGGCGCTGCGGCGGGTTTCCGCTTCGCCGGGCACGGCTTCCACTTCGTGGATCTTGCCCTTGCTGGCCTTCTCTTCCACCAGATCCATGATCTGGTCCTGGAACTGATCGCGGTACTCGTCCGGCTCCCAGGCGCCGGACATGTCGGCGATCAGGCGTTTGGCCATTTCCAGCTCGGCCTTGGCGAGGTTGGGCTTGGTCACCGAGGGGCCGAGCTCGAGGGTGGCCAGGCCGCGCACCTCGGCGGGCCAACGCAGCTTGACCAGCACCAGGGCATCCTCCAGCGGCATCAGCGCCGTCAGGTACTGCCTGGTGTGCAGCACCACCCTGGCCAGGGCCACCTTGTCGCTCTGGCGCAGGGCCTCGCGTAGCAGGGCGTAGACTTTCTCGCCGCGCCGTTCGGGTGCCAGGTAATAGGGCTGGTCGATGTGCTGCAGCGGAATGGCGCTGCGCTCGACGAAGGAGAAAATGTCGATGGTCTGGGTGGCTTCCGGGTGGGCGGCGCGGATTTCCTCGTCGGAAAGCACCACGTAGCGGCCCTTCTCGTACTGCACGCCCTTGACGATGTTCTCGCTGGTGATTTCCTTGCCGGTGACCTTGTTGATGCGCTTGTAGCCGACCGGGTCCATGCTGCGCTTGTCCAGCCAATCGAAGTCGACGCCCTGCTTCGAGGTGGCGGACACCAGGCCGACCGGTATGTGCACCAGGCCGAAGCTGATCGCGCCTTTCCAGATGGAGCGTGGCATGGTGGTTACCTCCCCCGCCCTGGCTCCGCGCTGTCGCTAGTCCGTGTTGCGTTCGCTGCGATCGACCAGGCGCGGCACGATATTGAGGATGAACAGGCCGAGCAACGTACCCAGCAGGGCCAGCATGGCGCTGCCCAGACCGCAGGCAATGCCGATGGCGGCGGTCAGCCAGACGCCGGCGGCGGTGGTCAGTCCGATCACGCCGCGGGCGGTTTCACCTTTGAGTATGGTCCCGGCACAGAGAAACCCCACACCGGCGACGACGCCCTGGATCACCCGGCTCAGGGCATCCTCATGGGAGCCGGAAAATTCCGGAGCCAGCACGAACAGCGCACTGCCCACCGCCACCATCATGTGGGTGCGGATGCCGGCCGCCTTGCCGTGGTGTTCCCGCTCATAGCCGAGCACTGCTCCGAAGATGGCGGCCATGCCCAGACGGAGAACTATGCGGGTGATCTGTTCCGGGTCGAGGATGCTGCCAAGTTCATCGGACAGGGTTTCTACGACGCTGGCCCATGCCCCCATTCATCATCCTTGCCCGTCCCAGGGTCGGTATCGTTTGCTGGCACAGCGGCTACAGGCCTGACACAGAAAGACTTCGCTTCCCAGGTATACGCGGATGGGCTGCATCCATTGACAGCCGACGAGTAGACAGCGAAAGCACATGGGAACCTCCGGTGGCCGCTGTTGCGAAGTCGCTTGGTGTTATGACTGTCGAGCCGGCGAGAGGTTTATGGCGGAAGGAAGGAATTTTGTCGGTTGCGGCGGAAGCATCCCGCTCCCGCCTGGGTGATCAGTCAGCGGTTCAGCTATTTGCTGCCGCTGCTACGGCCGCCGCCATGGCTGGCCTGTCCGCCTTTCTTCCCTGCTTCCGAGGCACGTTGCGGGTCGTTCTTGAAGTTGCCGCCACTCGCTTGGCCGCCCTTCTTTCCAGCTTCGGAGGCCCGTTGGGGATCCTCGGCGAAGTTGCCTTTCCCACCTTGATGCTGAGCCATTTTCGATGTCCTCGTGTTCAGGATGTAATGCGAGCACCTGGGGTGCTCACAGCTTGTGAGAGCGCGATTTCGCGTAAGTTCGCGGCTTTTACATAGCGAATTCTTCTGAAAAAACGAGGCGAAGGGGTGGTAAGTAACAAGACGGTCGGTTATTTGGGCGCTGTGCCTTGTTCCAGACCGACCTTGACCTGCCAGATGTCCGCGGCGTATTCGCGGATGCTGCGGTCGGAAGAGAACCACCCGGCTCGGGCGCAGTTGAGAATCGCCGAGCGCCACCACTGGTTCGACCGACGCCAGTAGTCCTCCACCGCCAGCTGCGCCTCCCAGTAGGCGTCGAAGTCGGCGCAGACCATGAATCTGTCCTGGTGCTGCAACCCCTGGATCAGGCTGGCGTAGCGATGAGGTTCGTCCGGGCTGAACACGCCGCTGCGGATGGCGTCCAGGGCCTCGCGCAGGCGTTCCGAACCCGCGATCAGCCCGGACATGTCCAGTTCGCCGGCGTTGCGGCGCAGGTTCACTTCCTCGGCGGTCAGCCCGAAGATGAACATGTGGTCGTGGCCGATCTGTTCGCTCATTTCCACGTTGGCGCCGTCCAGGGTGCCGATGGTGAGGGCCCCGTTGAGGGCGAACTTCATGTTGCTGGTGCCGGAGGCTTCCATGCCGGCGGTGGAGATCTGCTCGGACAGGTCGGCGGCGGGAATGATCACTTCGGCCAGGCTGACGTTGTAGTTGGGCAGGAACACCACCTTGAGCTGGCCACGCAGGGTGGGGTCGTTGTTGATGGTGCGGGCGATGTCGTTGGCCAGCTTGATGATCAGCTTGGCCTGGTAGTAGCTGGCGGCCGCCTTGCCGGCGAAGATCTTCACCCGCGGCACCCAGTCCACGGTCGGATCGTTGCGGATCGCCTGGTACAGGGCCACGCAGTGCAGCAGGTTGAGCAGCTGCCGCTTGTATTCGTGGATGCGCTTGACCTGCATGTCGAAGATGGCTTCGGTGCTCACGCTGATGCCCAGCCATTCCTTGATCAGGCGCGCCAGGCGCTCCTTGTTGCCCTGGCGCATGGCCATGAACTGCTTGCGGAACTCGGCCTTCTCGGCGAAGGCCTCCAGCCTGCGCAGCTCCTGTTCCGGCGCATCCAGCAGCCCTTCCCCGAGGCGCTCGACCAGCAGCCGGGTGAGCGACGGGTTGGCCTGGTACAGCCAGCGCCGGAAGGTCACCCCGTTGGTCTTGTTGTTGATGCGTTCCGGATACAGCCAGTGCAGGTCGCGGAACACGGTTTCGCGCATCAGCTCGGTGTGCAGCGCGGACACGCCGTTGATGCTGTGGCTGCCCAGAAACGCCAGGTTGCCCATGCGCACGCGGCGGCCCTGATCTTCCTCGATCAGCGACACCGCGCGCAGCAGCCCGAAATCATGGATGCCCTGGGCGCGCAGCGAATCGATGTGTTCGGCATTGATCAGGTAGATGATCTGCATGTGGCGCGGCAGCAACCGTTCCATCAGCGACACCGGCCAGGATTCCAGCGCCTCGGGCAGCAGCGTGTGGTTGGTGTAGGCCAGGGTGGCCACGGTCAACCGCCAGGCCTCGTCCCAGGGCACCTCATGCACATCCACCAGCAGGCGCATCAGCTCGGCCACGGCGATGGCCGGGTGAGTGTCGTTGAGCTGGATGGCCACCATGTCCGGCAGCCTTTCCAGCGGGTAGTGGTGCAAGTGGCGGGCCAGCAGGTCCTGCAGCGAGGCGGAAACGAAGAAGTATTCCTGGCGCAGGCGCAGCTCCTGCCCGGCCTCGGTGACATCCGCCGGGTAGAGCACGCGGGAGATGCTGTCGGCCTTGACCGCCTCGGCCACCGCGCCCAGGTGGTCGCCGGCGTTGAAGCGCTCCAGCTGCAGATAGCGTTCGGCACGGGAACGCCACAGACGCAGGGTGTTCACGCTGCGCCGGCGCCAGCCGATGATCGGGGTGTCGTAGGCGATGGCGCGCACCGTGTCGTTGGGCTGCCACACCTGGCGGGTGTCGCCGTTGTCGCCGGTGCTGGTCACGCTGCCGCCGAAGCCGACCGTATAGCTGACTTCCGGGCGTTCGAACTCCCAGGGGTTGCCGAATTCCAGCCAGGTTTCCGTGTGCTCGTGCTGCCAGCCGTCGATCAGCACCTGGCGGAACAGCCCGTGTTCGTAGCGGATACCGTAGCCGTGGGCGGCCACGCCCAGGGTAGCCATGCTTTCCATGAAACAGGCGGCCAACCGGCCGAGGCCGCCGTTGCCGAGGGCGGCGTCCGGCTCCAGTTCCCTGATCTCGTCGAAATCCACGCCCAGTCCCTGCAGCGCCTCGCGGGCGGTATCCAGCAGGCCCAGGTTGCTCAGATTGTCGACCAGCAGGCGGCCGATGAGGAATTCCAGTGACAGGTAGTAGACACGCTTCTCCTCGCTGCGGTCGATCTGCAGGGCGGCGTCTTCCCAGCGGTCGATGATGTGGTCACGGGCCGCCAGGGCGGTGGCCTCGAACCAGTCGTGGGGGCTGGCGGAATTGATGTCCTTGCCGGTGGCGTAGGTGAGCTTGTGCAGGATGCGGGCGCGAAAGTCCTCCACGCTTTCGCAGGGCTGGTGGGCGTGCTGGTCCATGGCGGCGTCCTCTGCTGAAACGGCGGGTCTTGCTGGTTCTGAAAGCCGACGGATGCCGGGGGTTCCCGCCCCGCCCGTCCGAATGGCAAAACCGTGGCACAGCGGACGGCTCCAAGCAGGTGGGTCCCTGTGGAGTGACGGCAATGCCTCGTGGCAGTAAAGACAAGTACACCGACAAGCAGAAGCGCAAGGCCGAGCACATCGAGGAGAGCTACGAGGCCAGGGGCGTTTCCGAACAGGAAGCCGAAGCCCGCGCCTGGGCGACGGTCAACAAGCAGTCCGGCGGCGGTGAACGCGCCGGCGGATCGGGACGCACCAAGAGCGCGAAGGCCAAGGCCGATGACCGCAAGGAGTCGGCACAGCGGGCCGTGGCCACCAAGCGCGGCGTGCCCCGCTCCCGCTCGGCCGCCAGCCGCGGGGAAAAGACCCGCGCTCAGCTCATGGAGGAAGCGCGGGCCAAGGATATCCGCGGCCGCTCGACCATGCGCAAGGCGGAGCTGATCGAGGCGCTGAAGAAAGCCAGTTAGCTGGGCGTCGCACCGGGCCGGCCGGACGGTCGGCCGAGCGGAGCTGGGGCGCCCTCGGTGGCCAAGGCTTACGCCTTGACCTCCTGGCGCACGGCTGTGGCGGTACGGCCGAGGAAGGCACCAGAATAGACCGCCGACAGCAGAATCATCACATCGCCCAGCAGCTCGGACATTTCCTCCCAGAACACATGGTAGGGAACACTGCCGAACACCTGCTTCTCGAAGACATCGCCCAGCAGCAGGAAGCCGCAGCCGCTCAGCAGCAGCAGCCCGGACTGCGAACGCGCAAAGTTCAGTCCCAGGCGAATCTGCTCACGCATACCGGCGAACAGGGCAGCAAGGCACAGCAGGATCAGGCCGGCGGCCAGCGACAGGTTCCGGCCGGTACCCGAGCCCAGCATGATGAGCAGGTCGGGAATGTCGAAGGTTTCCACATCCACCTCACGCAGCACGAAGCCATAGCACAGCAGCGAGCAGAACAGGATCACCAGGCGACCCTCGCCCTTTTCCCAGATGGCGCTGCTCAGGAACAGGATGCATGCCAAGGCCAGGAGAACGGCCTGGGCGGTTTCCAGGATGCCGTTTTCGGCATAGACGTTCGTGTTGTTTTCGACGAACAGCAGATAGCAGGCCAGGGAACTGAAACCCAGCCAGGCCCCCAGGATCGCTGACGTGGCGTTTTTTTCGTCGAACCTCTTCTCAAACATCTGACACCTCTGTGATTACTCCAGGGAGTACCCTGCACGTTGGTTGGCATTATATTGGGCATGCTGCTGCGGATAATCTCAGTCGAATGCTAAAGTGCGTTGCGAATTTGCAACGGAGCGACCATGAGTGATCTGAGCGACCTGGAGTTCTTTGCCCTGACGGTCCGCCACGGCGGCTTCAGTGCCGCCTCGCGGGCGACCGGTATCGAGAAGTCCCGGCTGAGTCGCCGGGTGACAGCCTTGGAAAAGCGCCTGGGTGTCAGTCTTCTGCATCGCACTACCCGCACGGTGGTGCTGACGGAAGCCGGCGAGCATTTCTACCGGCATTGCGAATCCACGCTGGAAAGCCTGCGTGCGACCTACGAATGCCTGGCCCAGCTTCAGACCGAGCCGGCCGGCACGGTGCGCCTGAGTGCCCCCCCACTGCTGGCGGAGTGCTTTCTGGCACCGATCATTCCCACCTATTTGCGCGCCCATCCAAAGGTGATGGTGGAAATCGAGACCCGCGACGGTCCCGTGGATCTGATGGCGGAGCGACTCGACATCGCCCTGCTGGGCATCCAGCCGGGCAGCGCGAGTGAGCCGAGCGGCCTGGTCATCCGGCAGCTGGGGGAATCCGCTCCCATGCTGGTGGCCAGTCCCGACCTGCTGGCACGCCATGGCCAGCCTCGCCAGATCGAGGACCTGGGCTTGCTGCCGACCCTTTGCCGCCCCGAGGACGTCTCGCAAGGTGCGGCGCACTGGGAGCTGTTTCGGGGGGCGACGGCGGTGCGGGTGCGGCATGTCCCGGCGCTGGTGACTCGCAACATCCGGGTCCAGCTGGAGGCAGCGATTCAGGGTACCGGCGTCGCCCTGATCCACGGCCCGGTGGCGCGCTCGGCCATTCGCCAGGGATTGCTGACCCGCCTGCTGCCCGAGTGGAGCGGTCAGACCAGCCGGCTGGGCCTGGCCTACCTCAGCCCTCGCGGCATGCTGCCGTCTGTGCGCAGTCTGATCGACCACATGCTGCGCGGCCTTCCGGACCTTCTGGAGCAGGACTTCTTCGCCCAGGGCGGGCTCTAGCGCAGCAGTTTCTGCCCGCCAGCCGGCATGGTGGGCACGGCCTCCGCCTGTTCGCCCAGGGCCAGCCCACCGAACGACGCCGTGGCGTCCACGTAGCGCAGCGCCGACTTCATGTCCTTCCAGCCCACGTACTCCATCAGCGCCTTCATGTCCCAGCCGCTGGCGGCGGCCCAGGTGGCGAAGCCGCGGCGCAGGGAGTGGCTGCTGTAACCGTCCGCCGGCACGCCGGCCTGTTCGAGGATGCGGCGCAGCAGCTGGATCAGGCTGTTGGGGTTCAGACCGGCCTCGGCCAGGTTGCCCCAGCGGTCGATGCGGCGAAACACCGGTCCCTGGCTCAGGCCGGCAGTGCCGATCCATTCCAGGTAGGCCTGCACCGGGCAGAGCCGGCGCAGCGCGGGCGCCCGGTGGGTGACGCCGAGGTTGTCGCGATCACCCTTGCTGCGCGGCAGATAGAGGGTCATGCCCGAGCCGGCCACCGCCTCGATGTGCTCCACCCGCAGGCGACACAGCTCGTCGCTGCGAAAGCCCCGCCAGAAGCCGAGCAGCAGCAGCGCCCGGTCGCGTCGGGCGCGCAGCAGTTCCTTTCTGTCCCCGACCTGCAAGGCCTGTTGTGCCTGCTGCTCCAGCTGGTCGCTGACGCGCTGCAGCTGCTGCAGCTGCAGGGGCGCGGCCTGCTTTTCCCGTGCCGGATGCACGCTGCGGATGCCTTTGAGCACCTGGCGCACCAGCGGCGCCTTGGTGGGGTCCGGGAAACCCTGACTGACATGCCATTGGGAGAGCGCCGCCAGGCGCAACCGGAGGGTGTTCAAGGACAGGTGGCCAGCGTGCTCGGCCAGGTAGCGAGCGATGCTGTCGCTGGTGGCCGGCAAGAAGCCGCCCCAGCTCACCTCGAAGTGTTCGATGGCGGCCCGATAGCTGCGTCGGGTGTTGTCCCGGATGCCCGCCTGCAGATAGCGCTCGACCTCGCTCATGCCCTCTCCTGCCGTACCGCTGTGTGGCCAGATGCGACCTGGAACGGCTCTGACCTGTGATAAGCCTCCATTATCTTACCTTAAAATTCCGTTCTCTATTGCTCGTTTTGTAGCCATACTGGTATGTATATACGTATTACGTAAAACCGCTACGAAATAACAGGAGCAACCGATGGCACGCAGCGGCATCAATCGGGCGATGGTGGAGAAGGCAAGGGACGCCCTGCTCGCACGCGGCGAGCACCCGAGCATCGACGCCATCCGTGTCGAGCTCGGCAATACCGGCTCGAAGACCACCATTCATCGCTACCTCAAGGAACTGGAGGGGCGCGGCGTCCGGTTGCCCACCGAACCCGGCGTGCCGATCGGCACCCGACTGAGTCAGGTGGTGGCGCAGCTGGCCGCGGCGCTGGAAGAGGAAACCGCCGAGAAGGTGGCCGAGGAGCGTGCCGAGCTGGCGCGAGATCGTCTGCAGTGGCAGGAACAGTTGCTCAAGAGCGAACAGCGCATCGGCGAACTGCAGGCGCAGCTGCAGAGCCTGACTGCCCGTCTGGCGGAGAAGGACGAGGCCCATGAGCAATTGCGCGAACAGCTGCAGCAGCGCGAGCTGGAACTGGCCCGCAGCCTGCAGGCCGCGCAGGACCTGAATGCCCGCCTCGATGACCGCGATGCGCAGATCCGCTCCCTGGAAGAGAAGCACCAGCACGCCCGGGATGCGCTGGAGCACTACCGCCAGGCCAGCCGCGAACAGCGCGAGCAGGACCAGCGCCGCCACGAGGGCCAGCTGCAGCAGGTGCAGATGGAGCTGCGCCAGGCCCAGCAGAGCCTGATGGTCAAGCAGGACGAGCTGACCCGCCTGCACCGCGACAACGAACGCCTGCTCACCGAGGCGGCGCAGCTGCGCCGCGAGCAGGAGCGTCTGGACGCCGAATTGCCGGCACTGCAGGCGCGTCTGACCCAGGCGGAAACCGCCGCCCAGGTGCTGCAGGTGCGTCTGGAATCGGCGCAGCAGGAAAACCAGCGCCTGGAACGCGCTCGCCAGGAGGACGCCGAGAGGCTGCGGCAGCTGCAGGCGGAGCTGGCCCGGCGCACGGAGCAGTCACCGGACCTGTACCGTGCCCTGGCGCTGCGCCCCGATGACTGCCGGCCGCTGCTGGAGGCGGTGCTGCCTCTGGCCGGCGAAGCCGCCCAGCGCCTGCGGGTCGAGTTCGCCAGCGATGCGGACCGCTTGCGGGCTGAGCGGGAAGTGGAAAAGCTGCTCAGGGATCGCCTGGAAGCCCTGCTGCCCTGCCAGGCGGATGGCGGCCAGCGCAGCAGCTGGCTGGTGGAAGGCTGCGTGGGTGCGGCGCTGCATGGCGGGGCCTTCAGCATCGCCCTGCTGCGCGACGGCAAGCCGATGCTGGCCCTGGTCGTGGCGCCCGCCGGCCGCGAAGGCCAGACCGACTGCATCGCCTGGGCGGCGGGTCTGGAGGGCTTGCTGCGCAACGGCTCGCCGCTGACCCCGTCACTGTCGCGGCAGCGGCTGGAGAAAGGCGCCCAGGTGCTGGCCGATCGCGCGGAGCACCACCTGCGCCAATGGAGTGCACCGGCGGAGCTGGCCCTGGAACCCCATCCCGCTTATCGCCTGGCGCGGGTCGCGGCGGGTGACGGCGTCTGTGCGCTTGCCAGCCAGAGCGTCTCCCAGCGCAGCCTGCGCGCGGCACTGGCTCTGCTCAAGGCGGCCGGTGGCGTGCTGCTGGACGCGCGGGGACAGCTGATCGAGCCGGGTCGGGAAACGCTGGATGGATTCTGGGCAGGCGCCTCGAACGCCTGCCAGGTGCTGGTGGAGCGCAGCCGCCAGGTGCGGCTGCGCTGAGCCTCAGGACGCCTTCTTCAGCTTCATGCTGCGTTTCATCGACTCCATCTGCTGGCCGAGTTCCTCCAGGCGCTCGCCCAGCAGTTCCTCGGCTTCCGGGAAAAGATCCGTCTCCTCCTCCTCGATGTGATGCTCGAGCAACTCCTTGAGCACCTTCACCCGGCCGGTGAAGGCAATGCTCGACGGATCGGTCTTGAGCAGGTCGGGCATGACCAGCGAATCCACCGCGCGGTGCTCCTCGCGGGCCTCGGCATCCATGATCGCCGCGTCCTTGCCGCCGGCCTTCTTGAAGGCGGGATAGAAGATCTGCTCCTCCAGCTGGGTATGGATGGTCAGTTCCTGCGCAATCTTCTGCAGCAGATCCTGGCGGGTCTTCACCGCTCGTTCGGTGGTGCCACTCAGCTGCTCCAGCAGCTTGCGCACGGTTTCATGGTCCTGCTTGAGCAACTCGATGGCATTCATCTTTCGGTTCTCCACGGGCACATCACGGTAAGGAGCAGACCGGCCGCGGCCAGCGGGGTTCGTGAGCCATGATGGATGGCCACCCCGCCCGCCGCCTGAACCTATCGTCCCGCATGCCGTCAATCCCACATCGGTGCCGCGAGGACGGATCATGCTGAACCTGCTGCCCAGACTGCTCCACTCCCCCGCCCATGCCTGGCTGGAAATCCGCGAACGAACCGACCGCCATCCCTGGGGCTTCCTGCCCCTGCTGCTGGGGCTGTCCGTGCTGCCGGCGGCTTGCACCTACATCGGCGCGGTGATCAGCGGCTGGGACTTCTTCGGCACCGACGATGTGCGCTACCTGGATCCGAGCAGTGGCTTCAACCTGGCGCTGATGTGCTATCTGGCCTTTCCCGCCGGCGTGCTGGTGATGGCCCTGATCACCCGCTGGGTGCTGTTTCGCACGCCGCAACGCCCGACCCTGCCCGCGAGCCTGA
>Ga0209075_1004615_pt1 | contig 10971 bp, 13 predicted proteins | sample Stecom2011_FD_187523 | JGI IMG/M metagenome (GOLD analysis project Ga0209075, IMG submission 187523) | Agricultural soil microbial communities from Utah to study Nitrogen management - Steer compost 2011 (SPAdes) (version 2) | ecosystem: Environmental > Terrestrial > Soil > Agricultural land...
TTAGTGCGTTATTAATGACAACCGAGGCGGCTGTCGTTGAAATAAAGAAAGATAAAGAAACTATGCCAATGTAAAAAATAGGTGGAATGAAAATAGACTGAACCCTATTTAGTAGACAATAAAAAAAAGGTATTACCAATCTTTTAAAATAAATGTTTATATCAAACACCTCTATAATCAAAGTATGGAGGTGTTTTTTACGGCAAAAAAAGATCAAAAATTTAAGAAATACGATTTGGATTATAAACTTAAAATCATAAATGAGAAACAAGCGAAAGCAAGCTATAGAGAACTCGGTAAAAAATATGACATATCAGATAAAACCATTGAATCATGGATGAGAATCTTAAAACGAGACCGGTCGCTTGACGTAGCGCAAAGAGGTAGACCAACAGATAAAGTCGTTGATTATAAAGAGCGTTATGAAATCCTAAAAAAATACCAGGACTTCTTGGGCAAAAAAGGACAAAAGAAAAAATAAACTTCATCAACAAATACCGAGGAGCTCATCGTATCGGATTGATGTGTGAAGTCCTTCAAATCAGTCCAAAAACATATTATAAATATCATTTTGTTAAAGATAAAGATTATGAGGATTACAAGTTAATATGTACTGATGTCTTTCTAAGTTGCACTTTAGATGTATTTCTTAATATATGATGTTTTTTTTAGCTGAGATTTTAAGAGATTATCTAAGCTGTGGTTGTGATTGTTTTATAGAATTATTATAACAAAAATTAAAAATTATATTCAAAAAATACAAATAAAAAGGCTTTTTAAAGCCTTTTTCGTTCATATTTTCGTGTTTTCTAATTTCTTTAATATATTTTGGGCATCAACCTTGTACCAATCAGGATATTTTGGATCTTGAAGAGTCTGATTGATTTTATCGTTGTATGATTTATTTTTTTGCTTAAGTAGAATTGTTAATGCGTTTCTTAAAAGTAGCGTCTTACCACGCCATGTATATGCATGCTTTCCGTATTTATCCATAAACGCTTTATTTGATAAATCAAATAAATCATTTATTATCACATAAGCCGTTGGCTTTGCTTGAAAAGCTTCGACACGATTCGAATTAACGCCTTTATTAAATGGACAAACTCTTTGACATATATCACAGCCCATGAGTAATGTATTTTTTTCAATTTCATAATCTGTTAAACTTCGCTTCTCTTGGTTATAACCACTAATACATTTACCCCAATCAAATCCATCCGTAAGTGCCCCAACAGGACATGCCTTTATACATATTGTGCAATCACCGCATGATAAAGTATTCTCTTCGATAACTTCGGGGTACTTTTCTTTTGTTAAAACTAATCCAATAAAAAAGAAACTTCCCAGTTCTTTATGAATCATCAAATTGTTTTTGCCATGAAATGCTAGACCAGTCATTTCTAAACATTTACGTTCATTAATTGTATGGTTATCAACAAGTGCCTTATATTCAATGTTTACATCTTTTAGCGCTTCATGCATCATTGTGCGCATAACGTCATGGTAATCATATCCGTAAGTATACATTGATGCTGTAAGTTTATCTTTTTCGTGTTTCAAGTATGTATTCGGATAGCCAAGGCCAACAACAAAAATCGACTCATAACCCATGAGGTTAATATCAAATTTATAGTTTAGATATCGATCAACATCGATAGTTCCAACAAAGTCGAATGCTTCTTTTAAACGTTCATAGACCATACATGGACAACTCCTTTTGTACGTATGATTATATCACGAAACTTTTATCTGTATAATACTTAAATCATCCGACAGCGTTCATTTCCTTTTTATTGGGTGTCTAATAATTGTTTTCAATTTATCCATAGATGTTTTACGTGGGTCACTTAAATAAATCTCATGGTGCATTCTTTCACTAAAGTCTAACGTGTACCCTTCTTTATCCATAAAAACATGCATTTTTTCAACAGTTTCTGGTTCGCTATCGTATGGACCAATGTGAAGCATTTGTACACAAAGTTCTTCATCATACTCAAAATACTCAACTTTAGAAAAGTCCATTTTTTTCTTTTTTGAAATAATTGCCTTTAAATCTTCTACGTGCTTAATTGTAATAAAGTCTGGAAGTCTTAGTAGTGATATAAATCTAAGTTCATGTTTTCTTTGATAATCCATTCCCTTTAGATTTGGTATCCACCATAAACCTTCAAGTGGTGGCACAACATATTCTATAAAATTTTCGATTTTATAATCCGTTTTATAGCTCATCTTCAATCCGTATGCAATTGGATAAAGAAGTTCAATTGATTTTTGATATTCGCCATCCTCTTGATTTGGATCACCCATTCCGCTTACAGCTAAATACTTAATCTTCGGTATTTTAATAATTTGGGGTTGTTGATCGATTGCATACTCAACTTTAAATACTTTTTTAAAATCAAACATATATTTACACGACCTTTCGATAATCTAGTGTACCTGCACATGCACTTTAAACGTGTTTAGTCTTAATGAGCTTCTCTTTACTTTGTTTTATAAAACGATTCTCATTCTATATCTCTATTATATCATTTATGTGATTTGACAAAAGTGAATTTTATAATGAAGGTAAACTTTTTAACATACTTTTTAAACCATAAGTGACAGCGCATGTCACTTATGGTTTAATTTACGGTTTATTAATGAATCAAACAAACTTGATATAGGTTTATATAAAACAAGTGTTGTTATAAAGGTAGAGCTTGCTAGAACAACTTCATAAATAATATCTTGTGTCATATAAACGAAAAAGTTTGTTTGTAAAATTATGACAAAAGGAATAATGAACATCCAACAATAAATAAGTGAAAAGCCTATACCCAAAAATGCTAAAATAGTCGGATGATCGACATTTTTAAAGATCGTTTTTAAACTTATTGGTATAAGTAATAAACTTATAAAAATAAACGGTGTATACAATAAACCTAAGCTTGATGTCATTATGCCATCGATAATGACATAGATTGTAAGTATACAAAAGTTATGTATGAATCTTAGTTTTTTTGAAAATAAAATGATTAGAAAAAACGTTAGTTGTACGTTTGGTATAAAGGTTAATATTTGTTCCTGGACAAATAGAATCGCTGTTAGAACAGATATGATAGCGATGTCTTGAACTTTAAATTCATTTGACTTATTTAAATGTTGCATTTATTCAAACAAACTGTTGAAAACATCGATTGTAAGTGGTCCACGGAAATCACGAACATCGACATCGCTTGGATTTTTAACTAAAATAATTTCACTTACTTCGCTATTATCTGTAAATTTAATTTCATCAACTTTTCCTTTAAATACAATCCATACAAGCCGAATTTCATCTTTTGTATACGCTCGATATAATTTTACTTCTTTAACCGTCATGCCGGTTTCCTCGTAAAATTCACGAGTAGCACCTTGTTCAAGTGTTTCTCCTAACTCGCGATAGCCACCCGGAAACGTAATTTTATTATTTTCTTTTAATCGAACCATAATGATTTCATTGTTGTTTGTATAAGCAACCGTCACACATGATACATTGACCCAGTTATCCCAGTCAATATAATTACATTCACTACATGTTTTTACGTTATGGCCATCAACGATGTTATAAACTAATCGTGTGCCGCAGTTTGGACAATAATTCATATTCACTACGCCTCTTTCTTTTGATAAATCACTTGAATGACACCAGAGCGAAATCTTATAACTTCAACAAGATGAAATAGTTTTCTCACATCGCTTGGATGAAATAAGGGCTTTCCTTGGCCTAAAATGATTGGATGAATCGACAACCTAAGTTCATCAATTAAGTTTAATTTCAACATTTCACTTACAATTACTGAACCACCATATAACCAAACATCTTTTCCTGGTGTGTCTTTTAATTCCTTGATCGTATTTAATATATTGCTAGATACAACAACATTGGAATCATTCGTTTTATATGTATTTGAAAACACAATGTGTTTTTTTTGATTTAATTCATTAAATTGCTTGCTAATTTCAGCATCATACATATGCTCTATTTCAAACGCTTTATATAATTCATACGATACTCTTCCAAATAGTATCGTATCTATAGAGTCTATAAAATCTTCAAAATTCATATCACTGTCCATGATACACCAGTCAATCTCACCATTTGGTCCTTCAATCATCATGTCAAGTGATACTGCTAAATCTAACTTAATTTTCCGCATATACGTCTCCTTTTATAGATTAGAGTAAATCTTAGTTGCCATTTTACGAAAAAGTTTTTCATCATCGATAACTTTTCTAAAATCATTTAAAATTTCTTCGTGTTTCTCATACTTTAACCAAAGATTTAAATAGCCACCATAACCATATTTACTGACTATATGTTCTCTTACAATCGGATATAAATGTTCAAAACTATGGTCAGTTTCTAAGTTCATTTGATATAAAAAACTTCGTTTAACAATAACTTCAGGATCGATTAGTCTATCCGCTTCACTAATAATTTTTCCATATATAGATCGCGGTGGCATTTGATTAGAAGCTCTATGGTCTTCTATAGCTTCTTTCATAAGTTTTATATCCTCTATTGTAAAATATTCATTAATAAAAGCATCTTCACTCAATAACCGTCCACTTTCAATATGGTGTCGCTTTCGATCAATTAATAGTCCCAAATCATGGAAACAGGCAATAATATAAACGAGTGCTGGTTTTACATCGTAGTTTTTTGCTATATCAAAACTCTTACTTATAACGGCATACACATGTTCTTCTCTATGTGCCCTATCAAGTGCTTGATACTTTGGAATAATATTAGATTCACAGTAGTTAACTACTTTTTTATCAATTAATTTTATCATATGTTTATTTTAACATGTGTTTACCTTTCAACTAAAGTTATACACTTTTTTATTTAAAATATAAAGACTTTTGACAAGCAAAAGTCCTTATGTGTTTTTTATCTATTCTTCGATTAGTAATATGTCTTCTGAGTTTTTAATCTTTACTAATGAAACGATATAAATCATATTAAAAACAATCTGAGTTAAAATAAATATCGCTTTAACATTGTCAGGAAAATCTTGGAACTGTAAGTTAAATACGACAAATAAAAACATAACAATTGGTATTAACAATCTAAACTTACTGTAGTTGTTTCTTATGAGAAAGATTGTTAAGAATACCCATCCTATTGTTGATATCAATGACATCATAATATTAAAATAATTTACAAATAGATAGATTTTATGAGCATTATTTATATCACTAAAAATTTCAAGATAGGGTAGATAATTAAATACTAATGCGGTTACTGTTGATACAATTATTATGAGTGTTATAAGTCCAATCCCTTTAACTTTGTCCTTAAATTGTAAAAGAATATTTGATAATAACATGGCTAGAAGCGCTTGTCCAAGTTGAGACAATGTTTGTGAAGACTTGGAAATGCGTTCGACCATTAGGGCAACGTTAGTAACGTTGGTTGGATCAAGAATTGATAATTTATATCTTAAATAGAAGCTTATTGCTGTTGAAACAACAATTAAAACGCCTAAGACAACTTGTGAGTTCAAGTGCTTACGTCCATTTAATAACGACTTATAAGTAAGTCTTTCGATTATTGAAATAAATAAGTAAACAATACTCAGATCTAATATTGAAATCATAAAGGCTATTAGAATACTTACTAAAACACTTACTATCCATGTTTTTGCTAGTAAAAGGATTGCAGATAGAATAAATGCAATGCCATAAACTAAACCAAGTAAACTAGCTAATTTTAAGATGTTTTTAAAGACATGTTTATAGTAACCTGCCTCTTTTTCAATAAACGTATAATTAAAGTATATACCTTTACTTTTAAATTTATAAACAAAATAAATAAATCCTAAAACTTGTAAGTTTATATATAAATCATTCATTGGTAGCACTTCTCTAGGAAATAAAAACTGTAATGGTATCCCAATAGCAAATCCTAATAAACTCATACCTAAAAAAACAAAGGATGCCTTTTTATAATATTCCATACGTAAATGTATCATTCGCTCATCATAGTTATAATGTTTGTACTCCGTATAATCAATAATGAGTATCACTATACCTGTAAGGACAATGAATAGTGCTGAAATAAAACTTGATAAAATAAAACCAAACACAATTATTTTAACAATAAGATAGATTGTACTAATGATTGTTGCATAAAGAATAGCTTTACTAAAAATTTTATTTGTTTCATTGTTAATTCTTTCGTCGTTAAACATATTTACCTCCAAAATAACTCATCGAGTGTTTTATTTAATACCTTACATATTTTGATACATAAAGCTAGTGATGGATTATAATCATCATTTTCAATCATGTTGATTGTTTGTCGCGCAACGCCTACGAGTTTTGCTAAATCACCTTGAGATAACTCTTTAGCTATGCGCGCCTGTTTCAGTTTTTCGTTTATACCCAAAGAAATCACTCCTGTCACATATATTTGACACTTATATTATAATCATTATAAATATATATGTCAACTATATTTGACACATATACTAAAGATAAAAAAGGCTTTTAGCCTTTATTATTTTATTCCACCGTATCTTCAATTAAATTTCCTTGTAGAAATTCGTGGATAAGATTTCTTATTTCTATTGTATTTTCTGCATCCATTAACTTTAATCTAAGTTTTGCTGCGCCTTTTATATCACGTATATAAATCTTAAAGAAACGTTGGAGTTTCTTTTGTAGTGTCGGCTCAATAGCAATATACTTATCGTATGTATCTAAGTGATACTTAAATAAATCTAAATAATCTTCAGAAGTTCTCGGTATTACATGTTTATCAAAAGCAAATGGATTATGAAAAATACCACGTCCAATCATAATACCATCGACTTTGTATTGATCATAAAATTCCATGCCCATTTGATAATCTTTTATATCACCATTAATTGTAATTAATGTGTTTGGAGCAATTTCATCCCTTAGTTTTAGTATGTCAGGTATAAGTTCCCAATGTGCAGGATAATTACTTAGTTCTTTTGTTGTTCGTAGATGAATGGATAAGTTAACAAGATCTTGTTTTAGTAAAAAAGATAACCAAATTTTCCATTCTTCAACTTCATTAAAACCTAATCTTGTTTTAACACTTACAGGTAGTCCACCTAATTTGGCCGCTTCGATAATTTTTCCAGCTAAATTAGGATTTAAGATTAAACCAGACCCACAGCCGTTATTAATAACACCAGGTGCTGGACAACCCATATTAATATCAATACCATCAAACCCCATATTGGCTAGATCGATGCTCATCTTCTCAAAGTTTTCAGGTTTATCTCCCCATATATGAGCAACAATTGGTTTTTCGTCCTCATCCTTCATGAGCCTTCCTCTTAATGCTTCATAGCCTTTTGCATGTACATAACCATCCGTATTTGTAAACTCTGTAAAGAAAACATCTGGTTTTGCAGCTTTAGCCACTACTTTTCTAAAGACGATATCCGTGACATCTTCCATAGGTGCTAATATGAAAAATGGTCTATTTAATTTATTCCAAAAATTTGTTTTAATAGTATCAACTCCAAATATATATGAATATACTTATTTTCACTCGTTAGATTATATCATTGAAGTATCTAAATCTCAAATTGTAAAACTTATTCTATATAGGTATAAGCAAAATGCCACCTTAAAAATGCTTAAATTCTCGAATAGCCTTTATTCAACCCTCGATTAAAGCTGGTAAATAAAATAAAATTTAATCTGAAATTTACAAATATGGGGATTTTTTATAAAAGTTTCCTTTCCTTCTCATTGCTACTTCAAACATATATCAACAATACTTCAAAAGCATAAAAAAAATGCCACACCGAAGTGTAGCATTATTTAATTCCATGATGTCTATTTCTGAGCAAAATGTCGGCATATTTTAGGTGTTGTGAATGAAATGCATGCACTTATTTATTTTTTTTTAGTTTCTATGAATGTTTCAATTGCTCCATAGAGCAAGCCACCAACAACATATACTAACCAAGTAAGATCCCATCTATTTGTTAGAAAACTTGTTAATAAATATAAAGCAGTCAACAACAGCCAATAAATAGAAGAAAAAGCTTCATTGGTTTTAGTTCTTTCCTTTTTATAAACAGTATAATCACCCTCTTGAAGCAGTTTATCAAGAGCATAGTTCTTCATTGCTACATTAATAAATACAAATACACTAACTGCTATAAACAATAATAAGACTGGTACAAGACCAATTAAGATATAAGTTGGTGCGCTTAATACTCCTGCAAGTATTGATGGAATGGGGGCTATTATAAGTAACGCTACTCCAAGTATGATTCCTTTTGTAAAGGTTCGCATATAGTTTTCTTTCAATCTTCGAATTTCGTTTTTAATGTCTTCTTTAATTAAAATGTTCTCAGTTTCTAAATAACTATATTTCCCCATTCTAAGGCCGGTATATACAAATATTGATACTGCTATCATTATTATTGCAAATAAAACTCCCAATCCAAAAGCAAGTGCTAATGATTGTTTTAATATTGTTTGATCATACTTATTAAGCGCTAAAAGCGTTAATAAAACAATCGGTGATAAGATACATAAAAGGGTTGCTAAAGCGATATTAAAACTATTTTTTTTATTAATACTTAAATATACTTTAACTTCATCTTTATGCATTGTTTTAGCACTTATTTCATTTGATGATATTTCATTGTTTTCATTATCTTTTAATAAATAGTCCGTGCTAACACTAAATATTGAACTCATCATTACAATTTTATCTATACTTGGTGTTGATTCACCACTTTCCCATTTAGAGACAGCTTGGCGTGAAACATCAAGTTGATATGCTAGTTCTTCTTGAGACCAGTTTTTACTTTTCCTTAAACTTGTAATTTTTTCTTCTAATTTCATTTTTCTTTCAACTCCTTTATCTAAATTATAGTTACTTGTGCCCTAGATAACTACCAAGTAGACATATAATGTTGTCAACTGTTGGTTGCTTTTAGAGTTATTATATACTACTTTTAATGATATGTTATAATTTTTATAGGAGGCGAATTTATGATTAATGTTAAATCTGAAATAAGTAAACTAAAAACAGTTTTAGTTCACAGACCAGGTCGTGAGTTAGAAAACCTAACTCCCAAGTGGTTAGATCTACTACTATTTGATGATATTCCTTGGCTTAAAGCTGCACAAGAGGAGCATGATTTGTTTGTCAAAGTTTTAAAAGACAACGGTGTTAATGTTTTATATTTAGTAGATCTTGTGCATGAAAGTATTTTAAATGATCAAATTTTGAATGCATTTATTGATGAGTTTTTGTTTGAATCAAAAATATTTGATTCAAAAGTCTTGAACAAAGTTAAAAATTATTTATTAAAATTTGATGCAAAAGCAATGATTTCAAAAATGATTTCGGGTATTAGTAAAGATGAAATTAAAGGTTTAAAAACAATTAGTTTAAAATATCGTATTGATGATTATCCATTTATATGTGATCCAATGCCCAATCTCTATTTTGCAAGAGATCCGTTTTCTAGCATTTTAAACGGTGCAACCATAAACAAAATGCATACAAACATTAGAGCGAGAGAAACTATCTTTGCTAAATATATATTTAAATATCACCCAAACTATAAACAAACTTCTATGTTTTACGACAGAGACTTACCTAGTTCAATTGAAGGCGGTGATATTTTAGTGTTAAACGAAAATGTTTTGGCTATTGGTATTTCTGAGAGAACTGAACCTGAAGCAATTGAACATTTAAGTAAAACCTTATTTAATAAAACATCTATTGCTACTGTTATAGCAATCAACTTGCCCAAATTAAGACACTTTATGCATCTTGATACTGTATTAACACAAGTTGATATCCATACGTTTGTTGTACACCATGATTTTTTAAATAAATTAAATATTTATGTTTTAACTAAAGATAATGAAAAAATTAAAATATTTGAAAAATATCAAACTATAAAATCGGTATTCTCAAATGTTTTAAAATCACCAATTACGATGATTCCTTGTGGATCTAATAATAAAATTGCATCTGACCGCGAACAGTGGAATGATGGTGCAAACACGCTTGCTATATCACCAGGTGTTGTTATTGCGTATGAAAGAAATCCTGTAACTAACAATTTGTTAAGGGAACACGGCATTAAAGTCATAGAAATCAAATCCAGTGAGTTAGCCCGAGGCCGTGGAGGTCCTAGATGTATGAGCATGCCATTAATAAGAAGCTAAAACGACAGATCATCAATAACAACTAACTTTAATTGTTGCTGTATCAAAGCTAATATCATTTACTTTGATAATAAAGTTCCAAGGCTTAATATATCTGTTATTATCAACACCAACTATATTTCCATCATCCTCAATACCAATATAAATATTACCTCTTCTCTTAAATTAAGAAATGCAACAACCTGAATTGATACCATTTTCTTGTACTTTATGTTCTTTGTAGTTATTTTATCATTTATTGATTCATGAGTCTATATTGGATAGGTGAATACCCACCTAGAGTTAGTTTAATTCGTTCATGATTATACCAATAGATATACTCATCAACTGTTCTAATCAAATCTGCTAATGATTTAACCTTTTGTAAATAGATTGTTTCACACTTAAGTGTCCCAAAGAAGCTTTCAATTACTGCATTGTCATAGGCATTACCTTTAGCACTCATCGATTGAGTAATTGATGATTTCTTAAGGTAATTACGATATTTAGGTGATTGATATAGAATACCTTGATCAGAGTGTATGAGAAGCTTTGATAAGTCTTCATTTGGGTTGATTGCTTTCTTAAGAGTTTTTAGAATCAAGTCTTGATTTTGACTCCTAGAGATTTGGTATGCTTTGACTTCACCATTGTAAAGATCTTGTATCACAGATAGATATAAACGTTTACGATTGAATCTAAACTCTGATACATCTGTGACCCATGCGAGATTAGGTTCATCTTTTTTAAAGTCTCTTTTAAGTAGATTGGGTGTAATTT
>Ga0209075_1004616_pt1 | contig 10968 bp, 10 predicted proteins | sample Stecom2011_FD_187523 | JGI IMG/M metagenome (GOLD analysis project Ga0209075, IMG submission 187523) | Agricultural soil microbial communities from Utah to study Nitrogen management - Steer compost 2011 (SPAdes) (version 2) | ecosystem: Environmental > Terrestrial > Soil > Agricultural land...
TAAATAGCTCTGTCAAAATCATCCAAATCGTGCGATGCCGGCAACCACGGCGGATTGAACACAATCAATTCAGTGGGTTTGTCCCATTTTCCAAAGAGGTACCCCAAATCCAATTCAATTTTTCGAGAGAGTTTTGTGGTGCCCATAAATTCTGTCAACCCAACAATGGCGTTGGGGTTTATGTCTGTGGAAAACACCTTCTGAAAACCGTGATGCACCAGTTGCAACGACAATACGCCACACCCTACCCCAATATCTATGGCAGATTTTTAGGTCCTTCGTAACGTTTTAACCAATTTTCGAAAAGCACCAAGTGTTCAAAACGCGTTGGAAAATAGGTACCGTAATACGGATGGAGTTTGTTGCGCAGCACAGGTAGTGTAACTCCCCTTACATACCATTGCCACGAACTGTTCATTCCTTGAATTTGCGGAAAAGTCAAAAAGAAACGATTGTTGTCTGGATATAGTTTCTTCAACCACCCGATTTTAGGCGATTTTTTCACCTCTAGCTTATGTTCGACAACTTCCAACAAAATAAGATTTGAAAGTCTGTGGTATTCCGATCGGTACGCTTGCTGTTCCGCAAAAGATTTATTGGGCAGCTTCTGGTCCAAGTGTTTGTGCAATTCCTTCAGAAGAAAAACTCCATCGTTATAAAACTCGTTGACCCATACCCACTTGCCTTGCTCTAAAGCATTGATCGTAGCACTGACTTTCGTTCTTCGGTTGAACACTCTTGGGCTTTCACTTATCGCGAGAGGCTCTGGTTTATTTACATCTATGGGGGCAATCATGGCTATATATTTTTTTGGATAAGGTAAGTACTTATTATCACTTTAACGTGTTAAAACCAAGGTCCTACCCGAATAAAGTCACTATTAGTGGAATTTGAAACTTGAAATCTCCAAGGCATTCATTGGAATTTCATAAGCCAACATGGTCTGCAGTTCCTTTTGTTTCCTCATCTTCCGTAGCCTGATGAAAAATCAATTTTATCGTGACTAAACCGTCTTAAAAAACAAAACCCACCCAAAAACTGAATTCTGGATGGGAAAAAATTGCTATGAAAAAGAAAAATAATCACCTCTTTGTTAAGAAGTGATTTCCAAATATATATAAAAATTACTAATTAACGTTTATTTAAGTAAACATATCTTTTACTTTTTCAAAAAACGATTGGTCGGACTTTTCTGGTTTCGGTGTGAAGTGGTCGTCGCCTCCCATTTTCTCGAAGAAACTCTTCTGTTCTTTCGAAAGGGTTTGTGGTGTCCAAACATTCACATGAACCAATAAATCTCCGGTTCCGTACCCATTGATACTCGGGATTCCTTTGTTTCGCAGTCGGAGAATTTTTCCACTATGGGTTCCTTGGTCAATCTTGATACGCACTTTTCCTGAAACTGTTTCAATTTCTTTGGTCGTGCCAAGCGCTGCTTCCGGGAAACTGATATACAGGTCGTAATGCAGGTTGTCTCCTTCTCGTTGTAAGGTCGGGTGCTCTTTTTCTTGAATGGCGACCAACAAATCGCCTGGGATTCCGTTTCCGGGCGCGTCGTTTCCTTTTCCAGAAACTTTAAGTTGCATCCCATCAACCACACCGGCAGGAATTTTAATCGAAACCGTCTCTTCGGTCGTAATCATTCCTTCGGCATCGGCATTGGTAGGCTTGGAATCGATGGTCTGCCCCATTCCTCTACACGTAGAACACGGCGTGGAAGTTTGCATACGCCCTAAAATTGTATTTTGGATTCGGGTTACTTGTCCTGAACCATTACAACTCGGACAGGTTTTATAGGTCGTTCCTTTAGCCAACTTTTTACGTTTCACCTTTATTTTCTTCTCAACACCATTGGCTATTTCTTCTAAGCTCAATTGGAGTCGGATTCGGAGGTCCGTTCCTTTCAACGTTCGTCCTCTACGGCCACCGCCGCCGAAACCACCAAAGCCGCCGCCACCACCAAAGGCTCCGAAAATATCACCAAACTGGCTAAAGATATCGTCCATGTTCATGCCGCCACCGCCAAAACCGCCACCTTCAAAAGCTTGATGGCCAAATTGGTCGTAACGCGCACGCTTGTCTGGATCGCTCAGAACCTCATAAGCTTCAGCTGCTTTTTTAAACATCGCTTCCGCCTCATCATCGCCCGGATTTTTGTCGGGATGGTATTGAATAGCCCGCTTCCGATACGCCCTTTTAATCTCCGCCTCCGTAGCACTTTTTGAAACGCCTAATATCTCGTAATAATCTTCTTTCATAAATCTAAATTTAACCTAAATCCTGCCTTTGTGATTACTCGCCAACAACTACTTTCGGGTAACGAATAATTTTATCGCCCAAAGTATAACCTCTTTCCACTACGTCAACTATTTTTCCTTTCAGTTTTTTGTTAGGTGCAGGAATTTTTGTAATCGCTTCGTGTTTGTCTGCGTCAAAAGAATCGCCTGAGTTTACCTCAATCAACTCGAGCCCTTTGGAACGCAACGTATCGCGAAATTTACTATTGATCAACTTTACACCTGTGAATAAACTGTCGTCGTCATCTTTCTCTAATTCTTTTAAAGCGCGTTCAAAGTCATCTAAAACCGGCAAAAGTGAAAGCATAATGTCTTCTCCCGCAGTTTTATACATTTCTATGCGTTCGCGAGCGGTTCGTTTTCTGAAGTTTTCAAATTCAGCAAAAAGACGCAAATTGCGATCTTTTTCTTTTTCTAACGCTTGCTGAAGCTCTTCCAATTCATCAATTGCCTCGTCAGCATCTTGATTTTCTTGCTCGTCTATAACTTGATCTTCTTGAAGCTCCTTTTTGTCTTCAAGCTCGTTTTTATCTAATGTTTCTTTTTTGCTCATAACAAAGAATCTATTTCTGTTTTTTTCAAGGATGCAAAAGTACTGCCATTTCTGAACAAATGCCAAATTGGCACAAAAGTTAATTTTCTACTAATTACAAATGATTCCATTTCAGAAAAATTTATGTTTGCGCGAAATATAAAACAATCACAATTTATGAAATTAATTACTGTTAAAATTACGGCTATAGCATTTTTAGCTTTTGGACTTTTCTCTTGTAACAACAACAAAACCAAATCTGCTGAGCCTATTGAAGCGGCAGCTGAAGCTTCAGAAACTGCAACTTCGTATCAAGTGGATCCGAGTGTTTCTACGATTAAATGGGAAGGCAAAAAACCAACCGCAACACATTTCGGAAAGGTTAGCCTTTCTTCTGGAACGCTAATGGCTAACAACGAAGTAGTTGAAGCTGGAAATTTTACAATTGACATGACTTCTATTACTGTTGAAGACTTAGAAGGAGATGATAGAGCGTATTTAGAAGCACACTTGAAAGGTCAATTGGAAGGAAAAGAAGGTGATTTCTTCGACTCTAAGAAATATCCAACTGCTACTTTTGAATTGACAGGTATTGAAGGAAATATCGTTAAAGGAAATCTAACCATCAAGGACCAAACAAACCCAGTGGAATTTCCTGCCACGATTACGGTTACTGATGATCAATTAGTTATTGAAAGCGAGCAGTTTGATTTAAACCGCACAGATTGGGGCATCAACTTTATGTCTCGTTCTATCTTTACAGACTTAGGCGATAAGTTTGTCAACGACACGATGAAAATTGCTGTTTACATTGTAGCAAAGAACGCGTAAGGAATACAAATTCTTTAGAAGTATAAAAAAAGAGAGGTTTTCGCCTCTCTTTTTTATTTTAATAAATCGTTGAGTGCCGCCTCTATGTTGTAGAACTTAAAGGGATATCCCACCTTTTTTATCTTTCTGGAACTGACCAATTGTCCTTCCAAAACCAAGGTTGACATTTCGCCCAAGACAAGTTTTAATGCAAAAGCGGGAACCTTAGGCATCCACAAAGGTTTACCCAGTCGCAAAGCGATTAATTTGGTCATTTTCTTATTCGAAACAGGATCTGCCACAGCATTGTAAATTCCTTCCAATCTGTTCTTTAGAAGGAAAAAATAGATGCCCGCAATATCTTCAATGTGAATCCAAGACTGCCATTGTTCTCCACTTCCCAAGGGAGCACCGACGCCGAGTTTTATGGGTTTCATAAGTTTTGGAAGCGCTCCATCTTCAAGCGACAAGACCATTCCGGTACGGACTCTGGCAACATCCATTCCTAAATCCTTGAATGCTATAGCGGCATCTTCCCAAGCAGAGACAACTTCACCTAAAAAAGAATCCGCTACCTCATCATCTTCTTCAGTATATAATTTACCTTGAGAGCTGGGGTAAATATTGATGCCACTTGCCGAAATAAAATGACCGATATTGTGGTCTATTCCTTGAAGGGTATCGTAAATCAACTCCATCGACTTTACACGACTATCTACGATTATTTGCTTGTATTTTTCAGTCCAACGATTTGAAATTGAAGCTCCAACCAAATTGACAATAGCCGTAACGCCGTCAAAGGCTTTGTTGTCTATAACGCTTTTTTCCGGATTCCAATAAAACCCTTGATAGTCTGGTTGATTCGCAATTTTTTCTTTCCGGGTCGTAAAATAATTAACTGGGATATTATTTTCCTTACAGAGGGCTACAAGCTTGCTGCCAATAAGCCCCGTTGCGCCGGTTATCAGTATTTTTTCTGCCATAAACATCAATTTATACAATCAATGAGAAATAACAAAGTCTATTAACGCAAGATTGTGAATTTCACCTTCTCCTATGGCTTTCAAGGAAGTTGAGGTGGTGTTGTGAAGTAAAACAGAGCGAGAAACTTCAAGCGTTATTGATCTTTAACGGCTCGCATCATCTGTTTTTTTCCGGGTGGTCCAGGGATGCGCTCAACTTGAAACCCGACAGCTTCCAAAGCCCGGCGCGCGCTACCATTGGCGGCATACGTCACTAAAATACCTTTGGGACGAAGTGCTTGAAACATCTTTTCGAAAATTTCCTCAGTCCATAAATCAGGCTGAACACGGATTCCGAAGGCATCGAAATAAATGACATCGAAGGCGTGCTGATCTTGAATTTCCGAAAAGAATTTCTCTTGTTTGGTGAGTGAAAAATGTTTTGACAATTCGTGACTTTCTTCCCACGAGATGGAATGGAGTTTTTGAAACAATGCTTTTGGAGAATGGGTCATCAATGCAAAGTTCAGGAATTCCAAATCGCTTTCACCTAAAGGATAAGCATCTACCCCTGTATAGGCTATTTTCCAATTGTTCTTCTCGGCTTCAAGTTGGGTCAATAAAGCATTGAGCCCGGTTCCGAAACCGATTTCCAAAATGGCAACTGCGGAAGCTTTATGCTGTGCTATCCAGTGATGAAGTCCTTCTTTTATAAAAACGTGGACAGCCTCTGCCACCGCTCCGTGTTTGGAGTGATATTGCTCATTCCATTCCGGGATATGCAAAGTGACAGAGCCATCGCCTGTTTTTAATACTGTTCGTTTCAACTGTGATTTATTGCTCTTCTGATTCTGGAATTAGTACTCCGTGTGCCAAAAACGAATAAGTCATTTTAGGTTCGATAATGGCAGCTATTTCTTCAGGAGTAGCGCCACCGTCCTCAGCATAATGACGCTGGGCATCTACACTCAATTCAGCAATGAATGCTTTCCCTTCTGCAATGATTTCTTTGCCAGCTATATCTTTCGGCATAAAAAATCCGTAATCCTTAAATTTAACCATCGCTTCGTCATCTGCCATATCAACTTTCATCCAACATCCTTTGTTTTGACATACTTCATTGACCTTCGCAACTACTTTCAAGTCGATTGTATCACCTACTTTTAAAGTTTTGTATTTCTCCAACAAATCTTTGTTATCGATTGCTCCATCCCTCGTGATTTCATCGCCATAAGATTGATAGGCTAAGGCAATTTCCTCGGTCACCTCTATGTCAGCAACTTCATGGTCGGCAAGCTCAGTATTTTCTTGATCTTTGCAAGCGAATAGAACTCCTGCAATGGCGAGCATAAAAATTATTTTCTTCATCGTTTAAGTTGTTTAAAGTTTTTAATTGTTTCGTTATTACAATTTTAATAAAATCTGGGCTTTTTTTTGGTGTAAATATTAACTATTTTTGCGCCATTAAACTTTTCTTGATGGATTCTACAACTTCTAAAAAAATTAAAATAATAAAAGCTGCCAAATCACGCGTTGATCAGGTGGACTTTAGCAATATTAAATTCGGAAATATCTTCACAGATCACATGTTTGAATGTGATTGGTATGATGGCGAATGGCACAATCCAACGATTCGCCCTTATGGACCGTTGACCATGTCGCCCGCTTCGAAAGTTTTTCATTACGGCCAAGCCGTATTTGAAGGCATGAAAGCTTATAAGGACGATACTGATGGCGTATGGCTGTTTAGACCTGAAGAAAATTTTCTTCGCATCAACAAATCGTCAAAACGACTTGCTATTCCAGAATTCCCAAGAGAAATATTTTTCGAAGCCCTGACAACTTTAGTCGATATGGATCGCGAATGGGTTCCCAAAGGCGAAGGAAACTCCTTATACATCCGTCCGTTTTCCATTGCAACAGAATCAAACGTCGGAGCCTCTCCTTCCACTCGTTACAAATTTATGATCATCATGTCGCCTGCGCAATCATATTACTCTGGACCAATTCCTGTAGAGATAGCAGAACACTATAGTCGTGCTGCCGATGGTGGTGTTGGTGCCGCAAAAGCCGCTGGAAACTACGCAGCGCAATTTTATCCTACAAATTTAGCTCGCGAAAAAGGGTTTATGCAAGTTATTTGGACCGATGCAAACACCCACGAATTCCTTGAGGAAGCCGGAACAATGAACGTTTTCTTCCGTGTTAATGACACACTGATTACCGCCCCTACAGGAGATCGAATTTTAGATGGCGTTACGCGAAAAAGCGTTATTAAATTGGCCGAAAGAGCGAATATTAAAGTTGAAGTGAGACGAACAAGAGTTTCAGAAATTGTAGAAGCCGCGAAAAATGGAACCTTAAAAGAAATATTCGGATCGGGAACAGCGGCCGTAATAAGTCCTGTGAATGCATTCAGCTATCAAGGAAAAGTTTACGATATAGAAGATCAAGACGACAGTTACTCGGCACGATTTAAAAAAGAATTGATAGATATTCAAGCTAACCGCGCTGAAGACCCCTTCGGATGGCGATTTAAAGTGGAAACAAAAAATAAATAATCAAATAGCACCACCACTTCTTTAAAAGGTTTAGAATTTTTCTGAGAAACGAAACAATTCAACGCCAAAATACTTTAGCCTATGTTCACGACCGGTCAATGGATTTTTACGATACTCTTTTTTATTGCCTTCGTGATTATCATATACTTCAGTTATCGAAAGGATAAAAAGATTCACAAAAAGTACTACAAGAATAATTTCTGGGTATTAATCATCTTTGTAATTTTTGTTCTCTTACTCTTAGGAGTAAAGTTCTTCCTTGGCGATTGATCTGATTTCATCAACATTCAAAACAAACAAAGCCGTTCTTTCGAACGGCTTTATTTATTTCATCACAGAAAACCTACTACTAATTTACATCGGGTAAATTGCTGTACTTCTCTGCATAATACAACATTTGCTCTGGGAATCCTTCGGGTTGCACTACATTAAACTCGACAAATGCTCCGTCGTCATTTAAAACAGGAACGATCACTGGATTCACAAATCCACTATAAGGAGCTGCTTTAAATTGTGCATTTCTATCAAGAATCTCCTTGTGTAGGTCTTGATCTACCTTAACACCATACGTTTCTACTAAATGTTCTGCCGCAGCATAATCCCCTTCAGATTTAATGCGCTGGGTTTCTCGTAATAACTGACCAAACAATTCGTGTAGTTTGTCGTAGTCGTGAATTTTAAAATAGGTCTTGCCATCGCGTGTAATCTTTTCAATCACGTTGTCTTCCTTCCCTTGCTCATAAACCCATTTCGAAACCCAATGACGGTTTCTCATGTGTGCTTGTTCGATATCGTTACCCAGCTCCAATCGGATCAATTGCATCATCAACCCATTTCGGATGTAGTTGTTATACGCCGCCTTTCCAGTTTTCTTCCAATCGTCAACCAATCCAAGATCTTGCAATTTAGAATCGTATAGAAAATACAATCCTAATAGGTCTGCTCGTCCTTCTTCAAGCGTGGATGCGTAACTTTTCAGTGTTTCGCTAGCCTCAGGCACACCTGGATTTAATTTTCCAGAAGCGTGACCGATTACTTCGTGTAAAGCGGTGTGTAACTTCCCGGCCAATTCACCATATTTCTCAGCCAATTCGAATTCCTCTTCGTCATAGGCAAACTCGCGGAGCCTTCCTTCACTTCCCGCTTGATTATAGGCATCGATGATATTTCCGAGTGAAATAGACTTACTTCCAACCTCAGCACGAATCCAGTCGGAGTTCGGTAGGTTTACGCCAATGGGTGTTGATGGTGAAGAATCTCCAGACTCTCCAGCAACATTCACCACTTTATAACTCACTCCAACCACAGTTTCTCTTTTGTGCTCATCCATAATCGGCGAGTTGTCCTCAAACCATTGTGCATTGTCAGACAATACCGACATATTGTCGGACATTTCGAAATCGTTGATCTGAACGATATTCTCATAAGCTCCTTTCATTCCAAGCGGATCGGTGTACACTTCAATAAAACCACTGTTGTAGTCTATATTTCCTTCAGTAGCTTGGGTCCAAGCAACGTTGTAATCGTCCCACAACTGAAGATCTCCTGTTCTATAGAAATCAATTAAAAGTCCAATAGCATCTCCCTGGGCTTTGTTTTCGGCCACAGTTTGCGCTTTCTCTAACCAGTAAATAATTCTATCGATCGCTTCGCCATAAAGACCACCCGACTTATAAACGCGTTCTTTCACTACGCCATTTTCTTTGACCAACTGAGAGTTGAGTCCAAAAGCTAACGGACGTTCCGGATCTGGCGACCGCTTCGTAGCGTAATATGCTTGAACATCTTTGTTTGTAATGTTGGGAGCATAGAAGTTCACGGCACTTAAAAGTGCATTGTCTCCTCCTCGAGTCAAATCGACTTGTTTTGCATCCTTATCGTTAAAAATGACGTCGAAAGCCTCACCCGTTAACGTGGTATTCGTCTCGGAAAGCAGAGTGTTCAGATAATCTTCAGAAAAATTAGGTTTAATTTTATCCTTGGAATAGTGATGGTGAATTCCGTTGGCAAACCAAATCTGTTTTAAATACGTCTCGAAGTTTTTCCAATCGTCACTATTTTTATCTCCTTCATACGTAGCATATACGTTTTCTAATGCTCTTCTGATTTTCAAATTGTGGCGGTAGTTTTGATCGTAAATAATATCTCTCCCCTCCAGCCCCGATTGGGTTAAGTAATAAACAAGCTCTTGCTCTTTTAGCGTTAGCTTTTCCCATCCGGGAATTTGATACCGGAGAATTCTGATGTCCGCAAATTGTTCAACAACATAATTAAAGTCCTCGGAGGCTTCTGTTTGCGCAACATCAGCAGACGTCTTACCATCCTTTTGGTTGTCGTTACAAGAAACAAACAACAATCCGCAAAGAACAAGCGTCTTAAAAATCGTACTTTTCATAATTTAGATGTTTTTAGTTTCTACAAATGTAATGAAATTATATAGTGCCCAAAGGATAGAAGTCCTTCCTCACATTATTGTTTTAACATTTTTTATTTATCTTAGCCTAAACTAACGCAACTCAAGCTCCCAACGGATATGAAAATATTAAAATACCTCTTCTTTCTACTTCTCCTAGTTTTTATTGGTGGAGCCATTTACTTTGGAACCAAAGAGGGTACCTATAAGGTTCAAGAAACCACAACAATCGCAGCACATCCGCAATTGGTCTTTAATAAAGTAAACGATTTAAACAGTTGGGAATCTTGGAGTCCTTGGAAAAAGCTCAAGCCTACAGACATATTCAACACAGCCGAAAAGGCGTCGGGTGAAGGGGCATCCGTATCGTGGGACGGAACAGAAGAAGGCAATATCAAAACCTCTAAGGTCATTCCGAACAGTGAGATAGAGCAGGTATTAGTCCAAAATACGTTTATGGGCGATCATACCTCCGAAGTGCTTTGGAATTTTAATCCTACCCCATCAGGTACAGAAGTTACTTGGACGATTCAAGGAGAACATTCACTATCCGACAAGATTTACTTAACCCTTCGCAATATCGACTTCAGCAAAGTGCTCTACACCAGGATGCAAGAGAGTTTAAAAGACCTAAACCAGGAGATTGAGGAAGATATGAAAGCGTATGCGATAAACGTTGACGGGGTGACGCATTACGGAGGTGGTTATTATATGTACACCACATCAGCATCGCAAAAAACAGAAGTCCACAATAGAATAAAACCGATGTTTGAGGAAGTTTCGAATTTTATGGCAGCCAATAATATTCAGGCAGCAGGAAAACCCTTTGTTTTATTTATTGAAACAGATGCGGCGACAAACACCGTTATTTTCTCGACGTGTTTTCCGGTTAGCGAACGCGTCGTGACACCCCAATCAAGCGCGATTGTTTCCGGTTTTATGAATCCGGTAACCGCCGTGAAAACCACATTAAAAGGCCACTATAAAAATATCGACGAAGCCTATGATAAAGCTGAAGACTATCTGATAGCTAATGGCTATGAAATCGATAAAGAAAAAGATGTTTTTGAGGTCTTTTCAACAGATCCAGAAAAAGTGCCTAATCCAGCAGATTGGATTACCGAAATATACATTCCGATTGTTAGTGAACCTCAAAATATCGACAGCAATCCAGAGCCCGAAATTGAGCTTGAAAGAATATGATTAAGAATCTCGCTTTAGTATTTATCGGAGGAGGAGCTGGCAGTAGCCTGCGTTTTCTTCTATCGCACTATTGGAATAAGGGACCAAACGCCATTCCGTACGGGACCCTGATTGCAAATATTTCTGGAAGCTTACTCATCGGAATTATTTTAGGAGTTGCATTAAAAAACGACATGCTCAGCTCTAATAC
>Ga0209075_1004617_pt1 | contig 10967 bp, 7 predicted proteins | sample Stecom2011_FD_187523 | JGI IMG/M metagenome (GOLD analysis project Ga0209075, IMG submission 187523) | Agricultural soil microbial communities from Utah to study Nitrogen management - Steer compost 2011 (SPAdes) (version 2) | ecosystem: Environmental > Terrestrial > Soil > Agricultural land...
GGATTCATAAAAAATACTGTCGCAAACAGTAAAATAAAAAAGTACTTTTTCATAATTGCCTATACAGCGTAAATTTTTCTAAAATATTGTGTAAATTTAACGTTATTTATGAAGACAACAATAAAAACAGATATTCCTGAAATATTTTTTCACTGTATTGATTTTTTTTTATCAAACTAAAAATCTGCTTGTGAGAGTGTTTTATCTCTAACCACACAAAAACACAGTTTATTTGTCTATGTATTTAAGACACTTTTCAACGCTCTCGCAAATTCATTTTCATTACTATAATTATAAAATGGTACAGCAGTCAATAAGTATTTGTCAGAGTGAATTTCTATTAACTTTTTATCTTCAGCGATTTCATTTAAAAACTCTTCTTTCCATTTATCATGTGCAATTAAGTGCTTTCCTTTAGGCTCGATAAAAACTTGATAAGCAATATTTTCTTCTTTTTGTTTGCAGAACAATAGAAAATCAGGTTCAAATCTGCGTCCTTGTTTGTCGTAAATAGCTAATTCTCTTTCGTTTCGGAGAATGTAAATATCTTCGAATCGTTGTTGTAAACTCTCAAATTTTCTGGCGAATAATTCGATAAAACTTTTCTCCTCGATGGTACCAAAATTGGCATTGTATGCATACCAAGGCTCATTGGCAACTAAAGATTCTTGTCCATCTTCTCTTTCGTCTCCTTTTCTCACACGGATTTCTTTATCTGTAAAAACTTGATGCACGTACTTTTTGATAAATTCAGAGCCTTCATAATCTGTTGAGTTTCCTTTAATTTCAACTTCAATGGTTTGTAAAAGTCCATTTAATGCTTGTAGATAATCAAAATGAGTGATTTCTTTGAGCCTATCATGCGTTCCTCTAAATGTAATTTTTAACTCACCTAAATAGTCTTTACTTTCTATAAAATCCATTATAGAGTTAAGATGCGGAAAATAATGGGTTAAATTAGAATAGTAAAAAAACGGATTTTGACTTAATGCAAAACGAATAATATGTGTGGGAATTTCCGCAATTGGGACTTCTTTTCCTTTGAGTACTTCTTCATTTGAAACAGGGTTTTCCATTTCAAAAAAAGCACTTGATACTCGTCCTATACCTGAAGAAAGTGTGTGGCGATAATCTGTTTTTTTAACGCCTAAATCAGTAAAAGATTGAATGTTATTAAAGTTTTTAGGTACTTTTTTATTGAAGAAGACATACTCTTTTTGATAATGCTCGGATTTTTTATACGCTAACTTCAAGCTTAATTGCTTGGTTACTAAATTCTCTTCATCTTCATAAATTCCAGATTCTATCAAGGCTTTTTTCAATTCTGAAATGTAGCGGCTATCTTCTTTGGTATGATAATACAACTCTTCTAAAACTTTTAAATCGTTGGAAATATCATCATCGTATTTTCGGGTATATTTGTCTTGTCCAACTTCCAAAGCAAAAGGAAAGTATCGTGCACCTCGACCAATTAACTGTGCTTCAGAAAGAGTGGTTTTACCTGGTTTATTTCCTTTGCTATCTCGTCCTTCATACAAACGAACAATGTCAAACAAATTCAATACATCCCAACCTTCGTTGAGTTTTTGAACGGCAAATACCGCACGGATTGGATTGTTTTCATCTTCTAAAGTGTTAAGTAAAATCTGATTTTGTTCTGCTTCTTTATCATTGTTTGCACTGAGACAATTTTCAAACCTAAAGTTGCTTTGAATTCGTTTTACTATTTCTTGGTCTGAAATTTTATTAGCTTCAAAAAATCGAAAAGCTTTTTGAACGATAGAAACGGTAGATGTCTTTTTAACTTTTTCTATCATTGCTACCGAGAAATCATCTATTAACTTATGAAAATTCTCTTTGTTTTGTTCTGACTCTTTTATTGTTCGTTTGGCTTTGAATAAAATTACCGGCTTCAAATTAATATTATTTGAAGTAGCTAATTCCTGACGATACAAATTTAAAATCAATGCTTGAATGATTCGTTCTTCTTCCTCATAATGCGAACGAATCAGATTAATTTCTTTAGAATATTTATCAATCCTAAATTGAGCCAAGTCGTATTTGTAAAGTACCTTGTTTTGATATTTCTCCACGATTTCTTTGCTTCCATAATCTAAAGTAGCGGTAAATTCCAACAATATATTATCAAAATTGATTTGATGAATTTTCTCAACCGTATCTTCCCAACTACCAAACAAATCGCTTCTTTTTGTTCCTGCGTTTAAATGATGAGCTTCATCGGCAATTAAAACCAACTTTTTGTTCTCAAAATCTTCGTAAGTAACACTGTTTTCTTTGGTGTTATTTAAATCTATATGCAATTGCTGAATGGTCGTAAACTTGATGTTTATATTTTGAATATCTGCTTCGTCAAAATTGTCAACTTCTTTGATTAAAACATTTCTTCCATCAATGACAATTCTGTCGTTGAACAAATATTTAGAAGCTTGTTCATTGAGAAAATTTTCTTTGGTTTTCTGGATAATATTATTGCTGTTAACAAAAAAGAGAAAATTTCGATAGCCTTTTTGATAAAGATGCAAAATTAAACCAGCCATTATCATTGTTTTCCCACTTCCTGTTGCCATATTATAAAGCAAGTGCATCGGTTTATCAGGTTTCTCATCAAAATCTTCTTCATCTAAGAAAATATATCTTTTGAAAGCTTCTATCTGATAAGGACGGAGGGTAAATTCAGGTTTTAAGTTATCTTTAATCCACATCGGTAAATCAACCTGTTCTATCGTTCTTTTTACAATAGAATTGTCAAATATTTTATATAAAAAACTCATTGTTTAAACATTTATAATTGCCAAAATTTTTCCTGTTTCCAATCTTCAGGAAACCCCATTTCTTTAAACTGCTTTTTGGGACAAGATTTTAAAAGTTCTAATAAATTAATTTTAAAAGCACTTTCAGGTGCGATTCTACCATTTACATATACCATTGCACACAAACTCGCATATAGTTTATATGGGTAAACTTTATCATTTGCAATAAAATCAGCTTTGGTTTTATGCGGAATTGTGATAGGGATAGAAATTCTGCGGTTCCATAATCTACCGTGATGCGCACAAATATTTCTAATATTACAAAAATTATGCATCCAGTTTTCTAAAACATTATTGCCAAACAATCCAAAATGATGTGTAACTGCCTTTTTCTCAGGACAACTTTTAAGGTTTTGAAATATGAGCGATAACAATCCCATACTTGTAACTTCCAAACTCATCCAGCAAGGCGGATCTGTAGGTGTTGAATATTTTTCGCCGTAATGTTTTATGAATGTTTCATTACTTCGATGGATTTCTTTTTGAAGAGAGCCTAAGTGTTTAATGAATTTCATACGGTCTTTATACAAGTTTTGATCTAAATGCCAATGACTTCCGTAATTCATAGACCATTGATAAATAATTTGAGTCCTTAGCGCGATTTCGATTTTTTCTACCGCATCAAAAACTAACAATCTAAGTTTTCGGTCAAAAGTATATAAGTCCAAAATATCCTCAAAACTCACTTTTTCTATAAATGGATGATTGGCGCTTGTGTTATCTTGATAAGGATAAGTGTAAGCTCTTAATCTATAATAACTGATATTAGACAAATAGCGCTTTGCTAGTGCTTCATCAGCAATGTGAAGTCCTCTTCTTTTGAGTTTAGAAATTTGGTCTGAAATCGAGACGGGCGGTTTGTTATATTCCATAAGCTTTAGTAGATTAAAAAAAGCTTATCCAACCCCATAAAAAGCGAAGACCTGCCGATTTGAGCATTGTAAAGAGGCTTGGCAGGTACTATTGACACAAATGTACCTACTTTTATGGAACTGTTCAAACTTTTTAACATTTTATATAAATAATTCTCCTAAATATAAACAATAACACGCTCATTTTCAACGCAAACTGTTTTTAACCACATAGTGACATAGTCTTTTTTCTATGTATCTATGTGGTTCACCAATCTGAATATAATCATTTTGCTCCATAAAAATCATTAGTAATTTGTTTTTCCTCTTCGGTACATTCAAAATCCGAATCATTTAGCGAAGAAAGATTGACATACAATTGATTTTTGTCTAAAATCTCACAAAGGTGTTGCTTTTGTTCTGTTAAACTCAAAGCTTTGAACTCCTCAATATGCTCGTCTTGTTTTTTTATATCCACATTGTAATTCAAAAAACTTTTTGCTTTCATTTGCTCCCAAATCTGCAAAAGTTCTTCCGTGTTTTTAGCTTTTTCGATTTGATCAATAAAAGTTTGGTTGTATTTTTTGAGCTCGATGTAAACGAATGAGCCGCCACCTTGCCAATTGACAGATTTTGAAATGCCACCTTGTTCACCATCAATTACTTTTTTCAACCGTTCTACAGCAACCGTTTCTATATAGTCCATTTGCTCTACACCAATGTATTGGCGGTTCATTTTATGAGCAGTTGAAGCAGTTGTCCCACTTCCAAGATGGAAATCTAGGACGATGTCGTTTTCTTTTGTAGATATTTCGATTATCTTCTCTATTAACTGCTCAGGTTTAGGATAGTCAAATACTTTTTCACCAAATATATTTTCAAGTGTCTTTGCCCCTTGACCAGAAAAAGATTCTTCAATCCAAGAGTTAAAAACTACTTGTTTAGTTCCATCTTTCTCATAAATTTTTTCATACAACTCCTTTTTTTCATTCTTTTCAATTAAAACTATTTCATTATTCTCAATTGCTTTTTCTAATTTATTTTTACTCCATCTCCAACAACCATCATCTCCATTTGGTAAAATAGGAAAAATAATCTCACCTTGAAATTCGACTCCATAATATAAATTAGGTCTATCAACCCTTCTACTATTACTTCCCCATTTTCTAACTAATTGAACTTTATAATTTCCATTTTCATCTTGAAAAGGATATTTAGATTGATCTTCAATAGTTTTTTTAAAAAGGAGTACTTCAGAAATATTCTTTGAAAACGAAATCATTATTTCGTGAATTTGAGCGATAAACTTACTGTCTTGCCTACCACCTCTTCCTTTCCAAACCACATTACTAATAAAGTTTTCCCTTCCAAACACTTCATCCATTAGCACTTTTAAATAGGCTTGTTCATTATCATCACATTGCACAAAAACAACCCCATCCTCTCTCAACAATTCCCTTGCAACTTGCAACCTATTCTTCATAAACGTCAACCACGTTGAATGATTAAAGTTGTCGTTATATTTAAAGCCATCATTCCCCGTATTATAGGGCGGATCGATGTAAATCAGTTTTACTTTTCCAGCAAATTCCTTTTTAAGTGAATGAAGAGCGAGCAGGTTATTTCCTTTGATAATTAAGTTGTCGGTAATGGTATCTTCAGGCAAACCACGTTTTTTATTTAATTCAGCATCTCTTGTGAAGCCTTTAAACGTTTGTTCGTTTACTTGTGCTGAGCCTGTCGAAGCATCATAAACTTTAGCGTTAGTCAAAACTTTAGGTTCAAAAAGTTGGGTTATCTCGTCTTGTGCTAAAATCTCATTAAAGAAAATTTCTTCTCGCTTGTCTTCTTCACGGCTTTGTCCACCTTCCAAAACACAATCTTTGAACGGCCAAACCAAAGCCACTTCGTTTCGCTGTTTCAGGTATTTTCCATCAATGGTCAGCCCTACTTTGTTTTTGTATTGCGTGTAACTATCATTCAGATAATTTTTTTGTTCTAAAAACTGTATAAATAAGTTTTGATTGAACACCGTTACTCCTGCAATTTCTTTAAAAAAATAATCTTTTATGGTTTTGTCTTTCAAAAGTAACTCAATCAATTCTTCATCGAAGTTCTGTGCTTTGTTGAGTACCACCCATTTTTTGAGTTCACCACTGTCGGAAACGTAATTGGGTTCTTTTTTGAGTTGAGATTCTAAAGTTTGGTATAGTTTCATTTCGCCTGTATATTGAAAAAAAGAAGCGTGCCTTTGCATTTACACTTTCTTTTTCTGAAGGGTTCTGCAAAACCTTGACAAAATTGAAAGACAGCAAAGAACACGCCCATACAGGCGCATTCCTATTGCTACTTCTCTTTGTCTTTAAATTTTGCAGATTTTCCAGAAAAGAAATTAGCTTAGTAACGCTAAATATTTATATGTTTATTTTGTTTTTTAGTTCATTTTGTTGTTTTAATTGTTATTCCATCTTAACCTTTATATATAATATTATTAATGTTTTTTACTCTTTTAAACTTAACAGGATCATAATTTTCAATATTTGGTTGTACTATGTTATTACTAAAGAACATTACTTCCTTGCCAAGTCTACTTTCATATGCTGTATGCTTAAATGAAAACTCTTTTTTTGGATAATCTATGTATAGTTTTTGAATTTCAGGAACATTATCATAAGAAACTATCCATCTAATGTTTTGAATAGCTTTAATTTTATCACTCACTTCCTTATGATTGTGCTCTTTATAATGATTCATATAAAGTGTACTGGCTTTCAAATAATAGGGTGGGTCAAAATAAAAAATAATATTTTCATTTTGAGCTTCTTCCTGAATTTTATCAATTAATTTAACTGCATCTTTTCTATAAAGTCTAATGTTTTTTTTATGTTTTGCAATGTTTTTAATTCTTTGAATTAATTCAGGCTTATTAAATCTGCAATCCATTAAGTAGTTTCCGTTTTGTTCAATTCCTCCCATAACTCCTGCATTAATAATTCCCGATCTATTTGTTCGGTTCAAATAAAATGTTGAAAAACCTAGAGAAAGTAAATCTGCAGACTCTTTGTTTGCTTGTATTTCTTTTTGCTTTCTCCATTCTGGGATATTTAACTCTGCACTTTCTATCAAACTACACAACTTATTAGTATTATTCAATACAGAATGCCAAAAAGCATAAATAGATCTATCTTTATCATTAATTGTGATTTCCTTTACAAATCCTTCTAAAAGCAAAAAAAGCGCTACTGCAGCCCCCCCTGAGTATGGCTCTACATAATGCCCATCAATCTTATTATCGATGCAAATCTTGGCAAAAAATGCAGACAATTTATTTTTCCCTCCAGGATATCTTAAAGGTGAATAATTCATTTATTAATGCTATTAATCAAGTTTACAAATTTATCATTAAATTCTAAAACAACTTCTTTATTTTCCTTCTTCCAAACATTAAAAACTTTTGAAGCGTTTCTCCCCCATATAGGTAAATGCTTATTAAACCATTTTTTCGCTATTTCTCTATCTTTTTGAATTTCTTCATTTGAAAATGATTGAAAACAGTATTGATGATCAAAAGTTTCATCAATTTCACTCCACAAATAATGCTCATCATCTAAATCATTTAAGAATTCAGATAAAAGCTGTTCTGGAGATTTATCTCCAGGCAATAATAAGACATTTTTGAGCCTTCTAACTCTATTAAATTGCTTTTTATCTTTCCTTACATCACCATCAAGGATTATTATTGAATTTGGATATATAAAGGAAGGTACTTTAACTGAAGCTAATTGAATAATGTTTCCACAGCCTAAACTAACATCAACAAAATTTACAAACTTTGTTTTTTGTCCGATTAATGATTTTACAAAAATCGCTCCTTCCTTATCTTCTGTATATAAATCTATCTTTTTTCTTTTTGTTTTTCCTGTTAAAGTCCTATTTAAATGATTTTTAATGTATTGATAAGTGGTGTCACTTTTAATATTAATTTGACCATCCTTTTTTGTTAAAAACATTAACTTAACTTGTCCCTCTCTTTTCTTTTCAGCTTGTAATTCTTCTGCTTTTTCTAAAATTGTAAGCGAATGACTAGTGAAAATGATTTGAATTTTAAATTTTGATGCGAAGTAAATCAAAGCATCAAAAAGTATTTTTTGAGAGCCTGGATAAAAACTGGCATCTATCTCATCAATTGCAAGAATACCACCTTTGTAATCTTTTTTATATTTCTCTTGTAATTTTTTAAATGAAAGAATGGATAAAAGAATCTTACTTAAATTATCTTGTCCTGCAGAGTTGGATTTCCAATCGTAATGATCGGTATTAGCTCCAAGAGTTTGTTTATTTGTACTTGACAGATAATCAGAACTTATAACTTGATCTTTCTCTCTAGTTAGAATTAGAATTTTATTAAACCATTTTTTATAGAAAATAAAATCATCATCTAAAAGAGACATTTCTTCATTAACATCCAATTTTGTGTCTTCTGCAATCGGTAATAACCTTTTAAGACTTAAATAAATTACAGGGAGTTGAATGTAATTTGATCCTTTAGATTTATCTCCTTTTTTCCAAAAACGGATAGTCCCTTTGGATTTATCTCTATGAATACTTTCGATTTCATAAGGTGGAAATATTTCTTTTTCAAAATATAAAGTCCATTCATGTTCACCTGCTTTATCAAAAGATTCAGATAACTTAAATTTATCTGCAAAAGACGAAACATAGTTTCCTCCAGACAGAGGCTTCTCTTCCTTCATTGGATGATCATCATCTGTAATAGCAAAAGATTGACTCAACATTCCTAAAATCGTGGTTTTTTGCGTACCATTCTGCCCAGAAATTACAGTAATAAGTTTACCTAATTCAAATTCAACATTTTGAAATCCTCTGAACTTTTTTATGTGTATTTTATTTATTATCATTTTGGATATCTTAAGGGTAAATAAAGTATATTCATAGTTTAGTTAAATCCAACGAGTTAATTAAATCTGTTTCTTCTTGTAACATAAATTCTAATAAATCAATTAAATTATCACAAAGTGCCTTCGCATTAGCAGGAACGGCTGAAACTCTATAATTATGTATTATTTGATGAGCATTTTGCAAATCAAAATCTTCAAACGCTTTCTTAATGCCTGTGTCAATGATTAATTCTGAAAACTTTGTTTTTAAAGTATCAAAATTAGTGTAGGGTAGAGTATTACCTTTTCGGTCTTTATACGACAATGCAAAATGGTTTGAAGAATTTATAGGTCTTCCATTTGGTTTATTTGTGTTCTCAACAATGTATTTTAAAGTACATTCAAATGTAACTCTTGTTAAAGCTGTTTTTGAATTTGCGAAATTCTTTTCATCTAAATTATAACACTCATCAATTAGTTTTTTTAATGCAGATGGAATTTGCTTTCTTTTAAGTGATGGCCTATGCTTAACACTGTGCCTTGTTATTACTCTTCCTTTGTTTACTATGATCTGATTATTTGAATTGCCTGATATTGGTGGAGTAATATTTATCGAATCTTCAGAATTTGAGTTGTGTAATACTGACTCACTTGGTTTTACATCATTTTTTGTATTCCCAGAGATTATTTTGCTTTTATTTGTAGAATCAGAGTTTGACAAAATATCTTGAGCATTAGCTTTTATAGGCTTCTCAGGAGGAAATCCATATGGTTTCAACTTTAATAAAAAATTCTCGGCTCCATCTCTATCAATTGTTCGAGAAGTGTCTGAATTTGGATTATCAATTAAATACGGAACAATCGCCTTAATATAAGAAGTAAATAATACACTATCTTTCATAAAGAACTCTCCTGTACGTTTGAAACTATAACCACATTTATTTCTTTCTTTGAAGAGTCTTTCAAAAATAATTGTTTTCCCAGTTTTTCCTCGTCCTTCTCTAACAAGTTTCTTAAAGTCCTCACCTTTTATCTTAACTGCATTATGATAAAAAGTAGCGATTTTTATGAAGTCTTTTGGATTGGAGTCTATTTCAGTTAATGATTCTATAGAGTTGCCTGATGAAAATAATCTGTAAATTTCCAATGCTTTTGCAATTCTACCCCATTTTTTAAAAAGATTACTATTGTGTTCAAGCCTAATCCTTGTTTCTAAATCAGAAAGTTTCTTATATACTAATACTGGAAGTTCTTTAATTTCTAATTTTGGAATTTCTAAACCATATTTATTTGGTAATTGCAAAGCTTTAACAGCGGAACATCTCCTATTACCATCTTTAACAATATATTTCTCGTCTTCTTTAAAGACCCAAAGAGGTCTATCTTCATAAAATTCATCAGCTGACGAAATAGCTTTAGCTATCTCATCTGCTGACTCCGTATATAATAAATATTCAATTAAATCACTTTCTTTATCACTTCCATTATAAAGTTCCGCAAATCTTGGGTTTTCTTTATCAAGAACCAACTCTTCAAGTTTTATACTTTTCAAAGTGTATTTTTTTTTCATTTTAGTTAAGTTTAAAAATATAAGTTAAAATCCCTCTCCAAATAAACATAAGACTGCGGTGCTGTGAAATCCTCAATAAACTCAATCGGGTCTTTTTCAACATCAAACTTTACAACCTCTTTAATCACAATACCGAAGCCTTTTTTAAACACATAGTGACATAGTTCATTATCTATGTATCTATGTGGTTAAATTTCGTAATGGCACCATCTGGTATTACACTAATATAACAAACTTTATCATTTATTTTGAGAATCTATGGAATAAAATCACACCATTACCAATCGCATCAAAGGTTCAAATGAATACATAGCAGCTCTTCGTCCAGCGGCTTCTTCTCTTAAAACTAAATAGCCATTGTCAACCAATTTTCGGATAATCAGTACTGCAGTAGCGTTGGGAGTTTTGGTAGTGCTGACAAACTCTGTTGTTTACAAGAAATCGGAAAATATTGTAACCAAGTATCTCTAACCACACAAAAACACAGTTTATTTGTCTATGTATCTATTTGGTTTACATATAAATAACACCCTAAATTTATAACAAAATAAGTGTTGATTTTTAACCACATAGTGACATAGTTTATTCTTTCAATGTATTTACATAGTTGAAAAAAAACTTAATATTTTTTGTTATAGACCTTGCTAATTAATAAATTTGGCGAAATTTACCAAAATATGGAAATTAAACAAGTATTTGAAAACAATGAAAAGTGGATTAAAGATTCCTTAAATAAAGATCCAGAATTTTTCAACAAACTCACTAAAGGTCAATATCCTTCTTTTTTGTTTATTGGTTGTTCAGATAGTAGAGTAAC
>Ga0209075_1004618_pt1 | contig 10964 bp, 14 predicted proteins | sample Stecom2011_FD_187523 | JGI IMG/M metagenome (GOLD analysis project Ga0209075, IMG submission 187523) | Agricultural soil microbial communities from Utah to study Nitrogen management - Steer compost 2011 (SPAdes) (version 2) | ecosystem: Environmental > Terrestrial > Soil > Agricultural land...
CTCCTGATGAGGGCAATCCGGATGAACTTTTCCAGACTGGAGGTCATCCCAGCTCATGCTTCTATAATATGGGACAAAGGCGTTATTTAAGCTTACATTCTTACTCCCCGTGCCGCGCATAGCCATAACAGACCAGCTACTGTGATCAATATCGAAATATTTCTGATCTACGAGAACGAGGCTGGGAACCAGCTCACCATTTTCATCAGGAACTGGAACCAGAAGTCCTACCCAAGAAGCAATATCTATTCCTGAAGCATACCGCCATTTACCGGAAACATTGAAACCACCTTCCACTCGATCGACAACAATGTCAGACCCTACTCCACCAGTCAGTAATGGTACGATCGGCGCACGTTCCGACTGAAATACTTCCTTTTGTGCCTTGCCATGAAATTTACCCACCATCACCAGATTCGCACCAATCAAGCCTACCATCCAGGCCGATGAAGCACACCCACGTCCAACCTCATAAGCTGCCTCCCACTGCACGCTGGGCGAAAGACCCAATCCACCCATTGACTTTGGGACAGTAATATGAAAAAAACCTGCATTGACGAGCTCATCAGCAACGTCCTGGGGAATTCGTCCAGCCTGCTCGATTTCGTAGGCGCGTGATTTGAGCTTGGAGCCAAGCGCCTTGGCCCGCCCAATAACTTTTTCCCGACTTGTCTCTTTGGTCAGCTTCAGTTTCGTCAACTCATTCATGATTATACCTCCTGATTTTCATAGATAATAGGAGACCTTTCTTCTCATCATCTGTATACTTTTATACATGGAATCAAGATATTTTTAGGGGATTTTTATGCCATCCAGCAATAACCTTGCAACCTGGCGCATGCCAGATCGACTATCTGCAAGCTTTCGACAACATGCAGATATTGGGATCCGACAGCATTTTTCACGCGGCCAGATGCTCTACTTACAAGGTGAAATAAAGGAGCATTTTTACTTTATCGACCAAGGGTTTGTGCGAATTTCAATCCTTCACGAATCCGGGCAGGAAGCCTTACTGGATGTGATGGGACCAGGCACTATTTGTGGGGAAGGCGCCGCCTTCGACAAGATGCCCAACTTCTCTTCTGCACAAGCTATGAGTCCGGTAGAAGCGATCGCCTTTCGTACTCAAGACATTGTCGAAACTCTTGCGAAAGATCCTGATTTTGGGATTGACTTATTAAGCGCTATCGCCGAAAAACAACGAGTCGTAGCAGTGAAAGTGGGAGTGGCATCGCTCGATTCTGAGCAACGCATTCTTGAATTCCTCAGCCGACAGGCAACGCTATTTGGAGAGGATTCGTCAGAAGGATGTATCATCAAGACCAACCTCACTCATGAGAAAATTGCTGCACTTACTGGCGCCTCGAGAGTAACCATAACACGCACACTGATAAAGATGCGTAGAGATGGGGTTATTGATAAATTGGATGGATATTATGTTCTTCCGAAACAATAACCCCACAACTCTTCGATTTTTATAGATAAAATCAGGCCTCAGCTGGCAGGCTGTGGTAGCGGCCACAGTAATATATTAGCGGCTGAGCCGGTTCTATCGGCGTCTCAATGGCAACTACTTCGCCAATCAGAATCAAGTGATCCCCGCCCGGATAGGTATCTGCAAGCCTACAAATCAATGAGGCATTAGCACCAAGCACATATGGCGCACTTCCGTGCCAACCTAATTCTGTTAAAGGCTCTTCAGATCGAGCTCCGGCGAAATAACGTGAGAAACTCTCTTGGCACTCTGCGAGAATATTGATGGAAAAATCTTTTTTCTCTATCACCATATCTGCAGTAGCACTACCATTCCGTGCACAAAATAAAACTAGCGGAGGATCTAGGCTTAGGGAAGTGAACGAATTTACAGTCATACCTTCCGGGTGATCTTCACCCTCCACTAGCACAACGCCAACTCCCGTCGCGAAGTGGCCTAGCACGTTCCTCAAGCTTCTGGGATCTATGGTAGACACTTTGTCTCTCCTTGTTTTTTTCACTCATCAATTATCTCTATACCACCCAAGGAATTCCGTATCTATTGATACATTCTCAAAGATCTCACAACCTCATTGGAAGAAAAAGAATCAACGCCGGAAACAACACAATAAAAATCAATCTAAATACATCGGCAAAAATAAAAGGGATAACTCCTCGAATTATTGTACCTATATCAATTCCTTTAACCACTGATTTTAGAACAAAAATATTTATCCCCACTGGAGGGGTGATAAGACTTATCTCTGTTACAATAACAACAAATATCCCAAACCATATTAAAGCAGCTTCCTCTCCAAAGGATGGATCTACAAAGCCAAGACTCGCAACCAGCGGATAAAGAACCGGCACCGTGAGAAATATCATAGACAGGCTTTCTAGAACCATCCCTAGAACTACATAAATAGCCATCAAGATAAGAATCACCATTAATGGAGAAAGCCCACTCATACTTACTAGAGATTGTATGTCTCCAGAAAGGCCAGAAAACTCTACGTACATATTAAAGACAAACGCACCAATCATGATAAAAAACAGCATCGTGGTGGTCTGCGCAGTTTCCTTCAGAACCCCTAACAAAGATTTAAACGTTAAAGTGCGGCGCAGAATAGCTATAATCAAAGCGCCGCAAGCTCCGATTCCCGCTGCCTCTGTGGGCGTAAACATACCAACATATATTCCACCGATAATAAGTACGAATAGTCCTACAATTCCGATCACTCCGCGCGTCGCCCTTAGACGCTCAACAAGCGAAACCTTATCCGCAGGAGGGCCCGCACTAGGATCACGCCATACGATGTACTTAACCGCCATCATATATCCGAAAATTCCTATCAATCCGGGAACAATCCCTGCCATAAAAAGCTTTCCGATATTTGTGGAAGTGAGTATCCCGTAAATAATTAAAATTGTACTTGGAGGAATGAGAATACCCAGAGTACCGCCGGCAGCGATGGTTCCCGTAGATAGCCTATCAGCATATCCGTACCGGCGCATCGAAGGCAGTGCAACCTTTGACATTGTCGCCGCAGTGGCCAGTGAGGAGCCACACACTGCGCTGAAGGCTGCGCTAGATGCGACAGTAGCGTGGGCCAGTCCTCCACGGTAATGGCCCATCCACTTGTGGCAGGCATCATAAAGACTTTCTGACATCCTACTAGCCGTTACCAAGTTACCCATTATTATAAAAAGAGGAATAACTGAAAGGCTGTAATTCATACTCGTTTCTAATGCCATATCAGAGATCAGCGTTAGCACCATTGCAACGTCGTAAGAGTACATGCTAAGCAGCCCGCCAAACCCTACTAGCAACATCGCATACGCGATAGGCATACCAAGAAATATTAGCGACAATAGAACCAAAACACCTGGCAACCACTCATACATTATTCAAACTCCTGATGGCCATCATCTTTGTAATATCCATTTGGGGAAAAAGCACGAATAACTTCAGAAAGTGATGACATTCCTATCAGCAAGCTTACAAGGAGGGCAACCGGCCCAACCGGAATACCTAAAAAAGAAGTTACATCTCGAAACTCAATCTTCTCTATCCCAAGATTAACCATGCTCCAAGATATAGCCGCCAATGAAACAGCACCTATCAGGGCAAATACACGGACTAGCCAATTGTTAATACGACTAGAGAAATGCCCACTTAGAACAGTCACATTAATATGCGAATTCGTTCGACAGGCACGTGGCAGTCCAGAAAAAATTACTGCCAGAAGAAGTAATTCAGTAAGCTCAAAGGCTCCAGGTACTGGTTGATTTAAAAGGCTTCTACCAATCACATCTGAAAAAGTTATAACCATCATAAATAATAATATGAAGGCGGAGACAAAGCTTAATATAGAATCCATCCACCCGACGAAAGATTTCATATTTTTATCTCAAAATTAAATTACGCATCTCTCGTTATGTGAAGATCCGCCCTGCCTTTATATAGACAGAGCAGATCAACAAAAAACACCCCTCTATTCTGCATTTATCTCGGCTTTAGCATTAGCGATCTCATCGCGCAGGGTATCGAGAATAAGCTTTCCATCAATTCCTTTTTCCTCTGCCTTGTCAATCCACTCTTGTTCTACTTTGGACATAGCCTCGCGGAGATCTTCTTCAAGTTCAGGGGAAGCAAAATTTATCTTCACCCCTTTAGACTCCATAGCTTTATAACCTTCAGCATCGGCGGAATCCCAAGCACGGCCAATAGCTCTAGCCATGTACTCACCGGAAAGGCTTGATATTATTTCTTTATCTTCCTCTGACAAACTATCAAAAACATCCTCATTCATAGCAACATAAAAGCTAGTGTTATAGAAACCACCATCCAGTCGTGTACCATACTGCAAAATATCATCTAAATTATAAACTGGAACGGAATCTGCTGGAAACATCAATCCATCAATGACGCCAGTGGAAAGCATTTCATAAGAGGCAGTGGATGGTGCCAACAGTGGAACTACACCTAAATTCTTGGCCACCTCATTTGCAATCCCTCCACCAACACGCAGCTTCTTCCCCTCAAAGTCATCGATAGAGTTCGGCTCATCTTCTCGACTAAAGTATACTCCTGGGCCATGAGTAAACAAGGAGAGTAGTCTCACCCCCTTGTGTTCTTCGTGTTCAGCGAGAACCTTCTGGTGCGTACGCCAGTAAGCCAACGACAACACTTCAGAACTGTTAGCTAAGAAGGGCATTTCTGCGGCTTGCGTCAGGAAAAAACGGCCGGGCTGATAACCATGCACACCATAAGTCGCCCCGAGCACACCACGTCTCACCAAATCCAAGTATTGGGCAGGCTTTCCGATAGGGGAATAAATTATATCAACCTCTACTCTTCCTTCAGTACGCTCCTCAACGTCCTTCTTCCATTCCTCTAGAAAAACAGAATTACTAACGTGACTTTTTGGCATCCAGGCTCCAAACTTTATCGTATGCTTTTCTTGGGCCATAGAAATGCCTGGAAATGCCAGCCCCAAAGAAACAAAAATTGCACCAGCTTTTATCAAGGCTATTTTATTTATAATCATCGTTCTTTCTCCACCCTTTTATTAAATTGAAAGGATACAAGTAGAGCTTTTCATACCATGCGATAGGATCCAACCATACAACGGTATCACCTGATACACACCTCTAAATTTTTCGGAAAGCACCACACCCAACCACTCTTCATGGAATGTCCGAATCGCGGCTCACAATCAGGTCTCGCCGACCTGTACCCTTGCCTGAGGGGCAGCACAGGCGATCTTGGTGTCGTAGCGGCGATTATCCTGTAGAGGAAGCATGGAGAGAGCATGCTGGCCAACCTTGGCCAGGAAGGGCGCAACGCAAAGGTAAAGTGAAGGCTGATCAACGCAGAAGCGCATAGGGCTGGCATCCTGCTGTCTTGAGCTTAGATTTGACGGGACCATGACAGTACAGGAGCTAGGCTGGAACGCTATGCAAGATTATGGCGCTTATCCTGATCGCTAGCTTCTCCGCTTTGCTCTCACTCATATTTTTTTCTGGACAGCCTTTCAAGCTCTTCCTCAATATCTGGACTAGGCCGAAAATCCTCGGGGCTGATGATGCCCCGTTTCTTCTTGGGGGCCTCGCGCTTCTTCTCTTGAGCTGGCGGCTCTTTTTTTTCCGACTTCAGGCCGACCCGACCCACAAGCGAGTCTTCTTCAGTAGTGCCTAGCTTTCCGCGCTGAGCCTCCCTGCTCTCGCGTTCTTTCCTGTAGCGCCGTGCTCGCTTCAGGGCAGAAAGGAAGCCGTCATAAGAAAGTGTCAGCCCATAGTTTTTCTTTAGCGCCTCATAGATTTCTGGCCGCTTCGCACCAGCTTCTACCTCCGCTTCGATCTCAGGCAATAGAGTGCGCACCGTTGCCGAGTCGTTGCGTTTTTCGAGCAATCCCATAACAGCAGCCCTCTCGTGACTTAGAGTACAGCCCTACTATAGCCCCACTTTAGCCCTGTTTCGACCCTACTATAACCCCACTCTAGACCTACTGACCTCGCTTTGGCCCTATTTTGGACCTACTCCAGCCCTGCCCTGGACTCACTGATCCTATTTCGGCCCCACTTTAGCCCCATTATGGCCCTACCTACCCCTGTCCGCTTCGCGTCCAGGGGCCCTATGAGGGACGCTTCAAGGGCCAAAAATGGCCCTTAACGAGCGATACACCATACGCAATGCGAAACATTGCTAAGCCACTGATTTAAAACAAACTTCATAAATAGCTAATTAAACACTTGTGATACCCGTGTAGTACAAACCACCCTCCAGCCCAGCATCCATGGGGTTTTGGTGTAAAACATTTGTTTTACAAGGTAGGTCTGTACTGTCCAGAGATGACGGCAGGAAGCGAATGGGCAGCAATAGGAAGCAGAAAGGAAGCAAACCGGTAGCAAAAAGGAAGCAGTGGGTAGCAAAAAGGAAGCAGTGGGTAGCAAAAAGAGAGCAAAAAGGAAGCAAACTGAATACCCTGCCGAATTTTCGGCACTCACACCGCCCCATTTGTCACCGTCTATTAGGAGTCAGGCAGCCAAGAGCTTGCTTCCCGCTATTCCGACGGGGAGGACCAGTCTCGCTCCATGGCTGTGTTGCCCAGCAAAAGTTATCCACGTGAAATCGGTAAGACGCCGCGCCTACCAGCGACTTGTCGGGTACGTGTAATCGGTCAGATGTCTATGCTGTCAGTAGGTTACCGACCATGACACCCAGGAGATCGTCCCCTATGTCGACTGTGATCATGATGCTGTTGACGATTGCCCCACTGTGGCTGCTCGGTGCCGTACTGGTTGTGGCCGCCCGTCAGATCCGGCGTGACGAGCAGCGCTTCCACCAACGAGCGCGCCTGGTGCAGCAGTACCGGGATGCCCCCTGACCTCCTGCTTGACCTTACTGCACCACCTCCATCCCCGCTACGGCGGGGTTTTTCGTGCCTGGCCACCGGCGATACGCCCCGCTGCCGGGATATTTCGTAGCATACCCGTATTTTGTATTGTATTTTGTATCATATAACATATAATATGAAATACGATATACGATACAGCCGAGAGGGATACGATATGGCACGCACCGGAATCACCTATGAGCAGGTCGCCACCGCCGCCGATGCCCTGGTGGGGCAGGGCGAGAAGCCCAGCATCCAGCGCATCCGCGAGCAGCTGGGCACCGGCAGCCCTAACACCATCCATCGCCACCTCAAGGCGTGGCGGGCCACCCAGGCACCGGCCGAGCGGCGTGCCGCCCGCCTCCCGGACGAGCTGACCGCCGCCCTGGCCGAGGAGCTGGAACGTCAGGCCGCCGCGGCCCGCGCCGAAGCGGAATCCGACGCCCTGGAGGCACAGCACACCGCCGACGAGCTGGCTGCTACCGGCGAGCAGCTGGAAGAGCAGGTCGAGGGACTGAGCGGCCAGGTGGAGGCCCTGGAGAGTGAACGGGATCGCGTGACCGGCGAGCGCGACGAGGCACGTAGCGCCCTGGCAGAGTTCCGTGAGCGTGTTCGCGAGCTAGAGGCCCAGCGCGACGACGCCCGGCAACAGTTGGCCGAGGCCCGCAACCGTTGTCAGACCCTCGAGGAGCAGCGCAACGAGGAGCGCCAGGCCCGTATCGAGGCACAGCGTGAGGCCAAGCAAGCCGATCAGGCCCGCATCGAGGCCGAGCGCGCCCTGGCGGTGGCCGAGACTCGCACCGAGGCCGCCCAGCAGCAGGCCGAGGAACGTGCCAAGACACTCCAGGAGGAGCGGCAGGCTCGCCAGCAGGACGTCCAGGTGCATCGGCAGGCCTTGGTCGAACAACGCGAGGAATACCGTGAACGCCTGACAGCCGTAGAGAAACAGGCTCAGGAAGCTCGCCAAACGGCTCAGGAGGCGGTTCAGGGACGTACCAAGGCAGAGACCCGCGCCGAGGCCCTGGCAGCTCGCCTGGAGGCGCTGGAAAGCCAAGGTAGGCAACGTGACGAAAATCAGGGCTCACTGCCCCTGTCCTGATCGGGAGCCCCGGCACTGGCCGGGGACTGCCCCCCTCACTGCTAAACAACGGGCGCGAAGCGCCCAACGTTCCCGCAGGGCATTGGGGTGGCGGCCACCGTGGCTGGATTCTTTAGCGGCCAGGCTGCCCGCTGGGCAGCGCAGGCGCGAAGCGCCTCGAAGCTGCCCAACTGCTGCGCCTCTGGCGCACCCTCATCATCAGGCCCGCGAAGCGGGGGCGGAGGGAGCGAAGCGACCGGAGGGTAGGCGAGCGCGTAGCGCTCACGCGCATCAGCGCGCCTTTTCTGTTCCTTTTCCCCTTTTCCTTTTAGGGCCTACCAAGTCATTGATAGGGAAGGGTTTATCGTCCGAAAAAGGGACAAAAAGGTGGTCTGGAGAGGACAAAAAGGTGGTCTGGAGAGGACAAAAAGGTGGTTGAAAGGGGGACAAAAAGGTGGTTACCTGTGACAACAAAAAAGATGTCACACAAACAAAGGGAAAGGTTATGCAGGACGCTCTAGTCTACAAGGCGAACGCTTTGGTCGAAGCCTCCTACCGTCTCAGCCTATATGAGCAACGCATCATCCTTTCTTGTATCTCCCAGGTGCGTAGAGATGAGCCACTAACAGATCAACAACTCTACATCGTCAGCGCCCGGCAGATTGCTGAGATGACTGGAGTCAGTGTCAAACGCGCCTACCAGCACCTCAAGACAGCCTCTGAGCGACTGTTTGACCGCCGTGTCACCCTTCATGAAGCACCCAACGGCCAAGGCGGGGCCAAGATCAGGCTGACTCGCTGGGTCCAAGAAGTCGTCTATCAAGAGGCTCAAGGGACCGTAGCAGTAAGGTTCAGTCAACCAATGGTGCCCTATCTCTCTCAGCTAACCGAACAGTTCACTCGCTACGCGCTGGAAGACGTAGCCAAGATGACCAGTGCCCATGCCATTCGACTCTACGAGCTACTGGCTCAGTGGCGCAGCTCGGGGGAACGTGAAGTGGAGCTGGAGTGGCTACGCGAAGCTCTCCAGCTTGAAGAGCGGTATGGCAATATCCGCGACCTCAAGCGGCGCGTCATAGAGCCCGCCATTGAGCAGATCAACGAGCATTCACCTATCTGGGTGAAGTGGCGTCAGCGAAAGACCGGGCGACGTGTCAGCCATTTCGTCTTCACGTTCGGAGAGAAGACCGACAAGAAGGCGTCAGGTATCACTGACAAGCGACGTAAGCCCAAACGTACAGCATCCGCGGACCAGGGCAGCCAAGGCGTACTGTTCGGCATTCCCCGCCATCTCATCGAGCAGCAGGCGCGCCCTGGTGAGAGCTATGAGGATGCAGCGCTACGTCTCCTCCAGAAGAAGCGTGATCAGGCAGTGGAGGCTGAACAAGCCTGACCCAACAGCAGCGGGCTCCTCCCCCGCTGCTACCGGTACACCTTGCTACGGTGGCCAATCCGCACGACGAGAACACGGATCTCCTCATCCTCGATGCTGGCAATGAGACGGTAGTTGCCTACCCGGTATCGCCACAGCTCGCCAAGCTGACCGGTCAGCGGCTTACCGAGCTGACGAGGGTCTTCCAGGGGCTGGATACGGCCACGCAGGTAGTCGCGGATGCGCTTGGCATCCGCATGACCGATCTTCTTGAGCTGCTTGACCGCTTCATCCGTGAGTTCAATCCGCCAGGCCAAGGTCACGCTCCACGTCGTCCAGGCTGTGGGTCGTCATCTCACCCCGACGCACTTGCTCCAGGGTCTTCTCGGCCAGGTAGATGTCCTCGAGGTCGTCCAGGTGCTCCAGGATAGCCTCACGGGCATAGAAGCTCTTGGTACGGCCGGTCGCCTTGGCCAGGGCCTCAAGACGCTCCTCAATTTCGCTAGGTAGGCGTAACGCCAACATGCTCAAGCCCTCCAACAGGCAGGCAATTTGCTATACAAGTATAGCACGCCGCGCCCAAGCCAGTAGCACCGGACTGTGCGGGATGACCTCGCACGATTGACGGACTGTGCGGGATGACCTCGCACGATTGACGTGTCACGTTTTTACGACTTTACTGAAAAGCGCATTTACAGCTTTAAGGAAAACTCGTGATCATCGGAGTGCTCAACCAGAAGGGTGGCGTCGGCAAGACGACGCTCGCCGTCAATATCGCCGCGGCACTGGCACGCACGGGAAAGCGCGTGCTGCTGATCGATGCCGACCCGCAGGGCAGCGCCCTGGATTGGGCGGCAGCTCGAGAAGGCGACCCTCTGTTCGCTGTCGTCGGCCTACCCAAGCCCAGCATCCACAAGGAGCTTGCCCTGGTGGGCGAAGGCTATGACGTCGTGGTGATCGATGGCCCACCCCGCGTCACGGATCTCGCTCGTTCCGCCATCATGGCCAGCGACATCGTGTTGATCCCGGTTCAGCCGTCGCCCTACGACATCTGGGCCGCTGACGAAGTGGTGAAGCTCATCCAGGAAGCTTCTGTATTTAAAGAAAACTTGAAATCTGTATTTGTAATTAACCGTAAAATTGCCAATACCGCCATCGGGCGCGATGTCCGCGAGGCCCTGGAGGCCTATGACCTTCCAACCCTCGAAGCCAGCATCGTGCAACGTGTGGCCTTCGCTGAGGCGGCTGCTGTCGGCAAGGCCATCTATGAGCAGGACCGGGATGGCGTGGCCTCACAAGAGATCGAGGCAGTGGTGAGTGAGCTACAGGAGCGTTTCGCATGAGCAGCAAGAAGGTCTCTATCGGGGGAAAACCCTCCGCCAAGAAAACCGCTGACGATACCGCCGTGGATGCCTGGGTTGGCTCCAGGGGCCAAGAGGCTCCCAAAGAGCCGATGAAGCGACTGACCATCGACATCCCAGCCGAGCTGCATGCCAAGCTCAAGGCCGACTGTGCGATGCGCGGCCGCAAGATGGCCGATGAGGTCAGGGAGCTGCTGATGGAGAAATACGGAAAATCGTAAATACAGAAAAAAGAAATACGTCACAGCGCCACGAAGTGCGAGGGATTCACCGCAAAAATG
>Ga0209075_1004619_pt1 | contig 10964 bp, 4 predicted proteins | sample Stecom2011_FD_187523 | JGI IMG/M metagenome (GOLD analysis project Ga0209075, IMG submission 187523) | Agricultural soil microbial communities from Utah to study Nitrogen management - Steer compost 2011 (SPAdes) (version 2) | ecosystem: Environmental > Terrestrial > Soil > Agricultural land...
GCGGCGAAATTCCCACAAGGAATGATCACCAAAGGAGTCCGCCAGCCTCATGAAGGCAACGGATTCGAATAACACTTCCTGCAACGCCAAGTCTGGCGGGTTATCTGCAAGGTAATCGGACAACCCGGATACCAACCCTTGCAGGCTGCCCGTGAGTGCGGCCGGTAAACCATCGAGAAACATCGGCGTGGTGTCTTTCCCGGATTGATCACGGATAACCCCTTGCCATGCTCTCGCGGTGCGATCCAAATGCGGTTTCAGAGCCTTGGGTGCGGTTTTTCGGACGTTGAGCAGCCGCTGCTGATCCAGCTGCACCGAATACATACCACGACCCCGATCCACCAGGTTGTGGGCTTCATCCACCAGAACGGCCGTTTTCCAGTTGTTCTGCCGCGTGAGGCCGTGGAGCAGGGCAGACTGATCAAACATCCGGTTTACATCGCCAATGATGACATCACACCAGCGCGCCATTTCCTGAGCGAGGAAATAGGGGCAGATATCGTGGCCAGCTGCGATCTTTGCCAGCACCTCCTGAGTGAGGGTTGAGCCTGCCTGTACGGCTTCGGCACGGGCATCTGGCAAGCGGTCAAAGAAGCCTTTGGCCAATGGGCAAGAATCGCCATGGCAGGCTTTATCCGGGTGTTCGCAGGCATCGGACTTGGCCACCAGCTCCAGAGTGCGCAAGGGCCAGATGTGCGGCTCCTCCTGCGCCGCTCGCAACCGCTCCACTGCATCCACCGCCAGTTGCCGGGCGGTGTTTCGGCAGGTGAGGTATGCCAGTCGGTCGTGTTTTGCGGCGGGCATGGCCATCAGTGCGGGGAAGAGAGTACCCAAGGTTTTACCCAAACCTGTCGGCGCTTCGAGAAGCAGCGTTTCGCCTTTTACTGAATTTTTATAAACCGTTTCAGCAAGCTGTCGCTGGCGAGGGCGAAACTGTTTGAACGGGAAGCGCAGGCCGGCAAGGCGAATATCCCGCTGCTCCCGGTGGTGGGCCTCCTGCTCTGCCCATAACCGATACTTCCCGCACAGAACTTCCAGCTCCTGCCAGAGTTCCTTGGCAGTGGCGGTTTCCGTCACCGGGGTTTCCCGGTTGTTGCCAATGTTGAAATACACCAGCGACAACTTCAGGTTTTTTCGGTTTTCCTGCTTGCAGAGCAGGGCGCCGTAGGCTCTTAGCTGCGCCCGATGCAAGGCGCGTTGGTGTGGTCGGATTCGCGAAAGATCGCCCCGGTGGGTTTTGATTTCTTCCAGCAGATCTGAATGAGGGTTATACACATCAGCCCGGCCATGCAGCTCAAGTCCTATGCATTCCCCGGTAAGTGAATACTCGCTTTTATAACCGTACCCGCGCTTACCCTGAATAGCCTGATGGCCAAGAATGCCCTCTTCAGAACTGGGTGCCGGGGTGTAGCGAAAGTCCAGATCGCCTTCGCGGGCGGCAAACTCGCACAGGGTTCTTACCGCGACCTTCACGGGGTTGCCTCGAAGTCTTGCCAGCGCAGGTAACAGACGCTGGCGGCAATGCCCTTGTGGGCAAAAAAGTGCAGCCAGCGGACCTGATGATCCTGCAGTCGGTCGCCGGGACCTTTTACTTCGATCATTTCATAACGGGGCTGATCTTCGTCGATCTCCATGAAAAACTTAATAAGATCTGGGAATCCACTACGATGCTCGCGAATATTCAATAAGATCCGTTCAAACATAACGTGCAAGTCTGCGGCGGGAATTCTATCCAGTGCCAGGTTCAGCAATTCTTCATCAAGCGCCGGCCAAACAACAAAAGGATTGGTGATGCCCTGCTTGGCGGCGTAGGTATCCAGAATTTTCTGGCGATAACTGCCATCCCTAAGAGCCTCAAAACACTGATCAAACGAAGTTTGCCGACGGCTGACAAAATCCTCCCGCACCAAGTCCGCAGGCCCGGTGTGGAAGGGATGAAAGAAGGCACCGGGAATGGGTTTGAAGATGGTATGCCAGCACAGCAAGCCGAACAGACCGTTGATCAGAGTGTTTTCCACATAGAACACAGGCGCCTCCTGCGCGGAAAGGTGATCCCGAACCGCCATCTCAACCGAGGCTGCAGTTTGTGGCAAGGTCAGTGTGGACTCGCGGATTTCAGGATTCACCGGCGCAGGCGGAACCGGTTCGCCCACCTTTTTAGCTAGCCGCTTAATAATTCGGGCTAAGCCCTGAGCTTCGGCATCGCTTAGTTCTCCATTTCCCCATTGAGCGGCGATAGCCCAGGCTTCCTCAAAGCGTTTCATTCGCTCCAAAAGGCGCAGCTGCTTTAGTCCTGCTTCCCGGTGACCACTGGCCGCCAACGCCTGCAACGCCAGCTCCCGATCACCCTGGCGTTCTGCCTGTCGCCCCAATTCAAGCAACAGGCGGTCACGGCGGCTGGCCAGCCAGGGGTTGTCTGAGGCCGCTGGAATATCAGCCCAAACTTCAGCGGCTGGCACGCCAGCATCCAGGTTCTCGCGGCAATGGTGCATGGCCAGATAGGTATCCACCTCGCCCCGTTGCGAGAACGCCCGTGCTTCAGGGCTAAACTCAACCTGCTCATAACGGTGATGGCCCAGCTCCACCAATACAAAATCCGACCAGCTCTGACGCAGGTTACCGAAGAACATCAGACGAATGCGATCGAACAAAGCCATATGGCGTACCCGCACCACAGAGGAAGCCACTTCATCAAACCAATCCGCCAGCCTGCGAGCATCGGTAAAGGTTTCCTGAAGGACTTCCTTCATTCGGGCTTTGGGGAGATTTTTGGCAACTCCGGTTTGCTCCAGCGTTGATGAAAAAGCCATGCGCAGTTCAGCCAGAGTGAACAGACGGAAAATATCATCCAGAGCCAGCAGGGGGTTAGCATCTAGCCAGCCAGCGGCAATCAACTCATCAAGCGCCTCCGCTTCCGGGCATTCCAATTCCGGGTAATTCAGCTTGTCGGTGCGAAACATATCCCCTGTGCGCATCACCATGCGAGTCAGCAAGGCACGGGCAGCGCGAGGCAACTTAAAAAACTCGCGCAAGCAGGCTCGCTCTGATTCGAGCAGTAAATCCGAGTGGTGGTTCGCCACCCATGAGACGACCGTTTCCATGTTTTGCAGGTAGTACAGGGGGTTTTCGAGATCTGCGGATGCGGGTAGAGAAACCCGAACATTCTTGCTCATAATGGCACTATAAGACCTTGTTGCCGGGCTTTCGCAACTGAAGTTTAGTGAACGATCCCTTGAAATTGCGCTAGTTTTCCAGCTTGGAGCTTAACCCCTTGAAGAATTGACTCACTGATACGAGATGGAAAATCGTTTGGTAACAAGGCCTCCACAAGACTTATGGCCGAGGGCACCTGCTCCAGGATTTCTTCAAGCAATTCTCTCGCTCTTTCGCTGGAATACCCCACCTGCTTCGCGGTGCTTATGAAATGCCTGGGCTCAATACGATCCCAATGGTAATGGCGATTGCGGCCTTTTACTGACATTGCCATTTTCGCTCTTTGTGGCGCCAGGCTGCCTTTTTTCATGAGCGGATACGCTGAAATCACATCGTAGAGGGGCGTCATGCGATAGGCTGAGTGGGATTCAATAAACAGGCTAAAGTTCTTGGCATGACCATCAATGGCCGCCAACAACCAGAACACTATCTGCGCTTTGAAAAAGGTTTCACGATCCTTGTTGGCCTCTTGTGAGCCAAGAAGAAGTTTCATTCCATCCTGAACTCCCGGCCCGCCATCACTTTCGTACTTGATGGCCGGAGCCACCCCTAACGCCTGGCAGAAGTCTTCCTGCGGCAACCGCATGAGCCAGGTAGCGTCTTTTGACCAACGGCGATCAAAGCGCTCCACAATCAGAACTTTCTGGTGCCCGAACTGACCAAGCTCTGCGTTAGCGGTTGGCAACCCGAAGGCTTTCAGGAGTTGCAGACAGAGCCATTCATTCTCGCCACTTTCCCTAAGGTCGATATTGCTATGTTCGAGAAAGCCTATAGGTAGTTTGAATATGTGACTGGTGGGCGTGCTGTCTGTTGGGAGTTGCCAACTGTCCTGGTGCCATAACAGCGCTGTTTTTTCCTGGGCACCGGCCAAAGAGATGCGAAACTCATTACCCCGCGCCATTCCCAAAGGTGAATTCTGATAATCGCCCAGAAGCTGTTCTATTTCTGAGGTGGCAAGAGGTTCCGCCGTCACAGTCCGGACATCGGGCACATCGGAATTCTGCGGGTACAACTGGATAGCGCCAATACAGTCACGACCAACGCTTGCCAACAAATCAAACGGATGGCTTGTAGGCACTCTGAAACGCGCCTGCATTCGCGATCTTATGGCATCGGAATCCGGCAACAGGTTATCGAAAAAATTAAAAACCAAGGCACCTCGATAGGTCTTTGGCGATAGCGGTAATGAAAGCGAAATGGCTCGGGCACCTGGTTGATTCAGCCAGGCGGGATAGTATTGAAACGCCATGGCACCGGAGTTTTCCAGCGTTAACTTCCCCACCTCAATGCCGTTCAGAGCCACGTTCAAGTCAGACATTCATGCTCACCACTCTTCATTCCAGCCGCTCGCCGGATCCGGAGCCCCACGCTCCACCACACGCAGTTCCAGATCAAGAGCGGAAAGAAGCTTGAATAGGGTTTCAATACGGCTTTTATCCGGATGATTCTCAAAACTTGAGACAGTGGCCTGCTTTACCCCCACCTTTTCCGCAGTGGCTCGCTGGCTGAGACTTTGGCGGCTTCTGGCATTTTTTATGACCGTAGCCAACGCTTCAGAAGATGTAACTTTCATAACTATACCCACTAGAGGATTAATTGAGATATATACCCTACAAGGGATAAAGTCAATTTAACCCCCTGTAGGGGATTAAATACTCACAACCAGCCCTTCCAAAATTCTAAGCACCATAGGTTTGCGCTATCCGCTTATCTACCCACATGCGGTAACCTGTAGCATTGGAATAGTCTCAGATATCAAGCAGGGAAACCCATGCCCGAACACGCCACCATAACCCCCGGCTTTCACGCCGTTCACGCCAACCATCTGGAAGACCTGCGCCGGGCGGTGGTGTTTATCTGCCAGCAGAACCCGTTGCCACCGCTGCAAAGCGAAACCTTTCTGGTGCAGAGTAACGGTATTGCCCAGTGGTTGAAGCTGGCACTGGCGGAGAAGCGTTCGGAAGATGGCAGTGAAGGTGGGCTCGGAATCGCTGCTGGTATGGATTTTCTGTTCCCGGCACGATTTATCTGGCAGGCCTATCGAGCTGTGCTGCCAGATGGTGAAGTGCCGGAGCAATCTCCCTTTGATAAACGTCGATTGGTGTGGCGGCTGTACCGGCTACTGCCTGAACTGGTTCATACCGATGAAGTGTTTAATCCGCTGGCGCGCTTTCTGGAAGGCAGTGATCCGGATTTACGAGCATTCCAGTTGGCCGAGAAGGTAGCGGATCTGTTCGACCAGTATCAGGTGTTCCGTGCCGATTGGCTGGCCGCCTGGGAGCAGGGTCGGAATGTGGTGATCACGTCCCGTAGTGAAGAAAAGCCGGTTGAGGAAGACACCCTTTGGCAGCCAATGCTCTGGCGCAAGCTTGTAGAAGACACAGGCGCGGAAGCCCACACCAGCCGCTCGCAGATTCACACGCAGTTTATGGCCGAGGGCCAGCGTATCACTGCGCCCGCTCACCCGAGCCGCTTGCCCAAGCGCATTGTGGTATTCGGGGTATCCTCGCTGCCGCGTCAGGCACTGGAAGCTCTCTATGTGCTGAGCCGTTTCAGCCAGGTGGTGCTCTGCGTTCACAACCCGTCGCAATTCTACTGGGCCGATATTGTCAGCGATCGCGAACTGCTGAAAGCCGAACGCAAGCGCGGCAAAGTCCACCAGACCCTGTCGAAGATTGAAGATGCAGACCAGCTGCACCAGCACGCCAACCCACTGCTGGCCGCCTGGGGTAAGCAGGGCCGGGATTACATTCGCTTGCTGGATGAATTCGATAATCCCGATGAATACCGCGCCAGCTTCCAGACGCCGGATCAGAAGATCGACATCTTCTCCGAGCACGGATCGGATCAGGTCCCTTGCCTGCTGCATCAGCTTCAGAATGACATCTACAACCTGACGCCCCTTCAGGAAATCCGGGATGAACAGCGTGAACTCGACCTGGCTCACGACCATTCCATAGCTTTCCACGATGCCCACAGCCCGCAACGGGAAGTGGAGATTCTGCACGATCAGCTTCTGGCTGCCTTCAATGCAGATGCCACGCTGCGACCCCGGGATGTGATGGTGATGGTGCCGGATATCAACGTCTACGCACCTCATATTCAGGCGGTGTTTGGTCGCTACACATCAGGCCTCAAGCGCCACATTCCGTTCACCATTTCCGATCAGGGCCAGCGCCACCACGAGCCGGTACTGATTGCCCTGGAAACGCTCATGTCGTTGCCCCGCAGCCGTTTCGGGGTGAGTGAGATCATCAGCCTGCTGGAAGTGCCCGGTGTTCGCGATCGCTTTGAAATTGCAGAAGAGGAAATCCCCTTGGCACGGCGCTGGGTAGAAGGCGCCAACATTCGCTGGGGTCTGCACGGTGCTCACCGGGAAAGTCTGGAGTTGCCCGCCGGCTTAGATCGAAACACCTGGCAAGCTGGCCTGCGCTCCATGCTTTTAGGTTACGGCATGGGCGACGACGAGCCTTGGGCGGGTGTTCAACCCTACGGCGAAATCGGAGGGCTGCAAGCCAGCTTGGCAGGCCGTCTTGGCGAATTCGTGTACCGCCTGGAAACCTTATGGCAAGAGTTGCAGGCAAGCCGCACACCCCAAGAGTGGGAAGAACTCTTCTCGGCCATGCTGGAGCAGTTTTTCCACAAAGTGGAAGGGCATGATTTGTTGCTGCTGAACCGCTTTCGCCGGCAACTGGAGCAGTGGCTGGAAGACACGATGGCCGCCGGGCTGGATCAACAGTCGCTTCCGTTGAATATCGTGAAGGACGTATTGCTGGAAGGCCTGGATGAAGGCGGTCTGAACCAGCGCTTTTTAGCTGGCAAAGTGAACTTCGCCACGCTCATGCCCATGCGTGCGATTCCCTTCCGCAAGGTGTGCCTGCTGGGCATGAACGACGGCGACTACCCTCGCTCACGGCCGCCAGTGGATTTTGATCTGATGGCTCAGGATTACCGCCCGGGCGACCGCTCCCGCCGGGAAGACGACCGCTACCTGTTTCTCGAAGCCATGCTCTCGGCCCGCGAGCAACTGTATATAAGCTGGGTAGGGCGCAGCATCCGCGACGACTCGCCGCGACCACCCTCGGTACTGGTGGGCCAGTTGCAGGATCATCTCGACAGCTTGTGGCAGGTGCCAGGAAAGCCAAAGGATTCCGTAACCGCCGCACTGACAACCAGCCACCCACTGCAACCGTTCAGCCGCGACTATTTTCCCGAGGCCCAACACGCCCGCAGCCTGTTCACCTACGAACACGAATGGCGCGGTGCCCATGGCAACGAAGCGGAAGAGCAGCGTGAGCAACAAACAGCCCTGCCATATCAACAACCCGAGGAACCCATCACCCTCAACGATCTGGCAGGCTTCCTGAAAAAGCCTGTGGATACCTTTTACCAGCGCCGTTTGCAGGTACGCTTCGAGGATGTGGAAGACGACGACACAGATAACGAAAACTTTGATCTGAATGGTCTCGACCGCTGGCGTCTGGACACCGAACTAATTGAGCAGGGCTTGCTGAAAGCCGGTAACGAAGAAGACCTGCACGAACGCCTGGAAAGCACGCTGGATCGCATGGCGCGGCGTGGCGACCTGGGCATGGGCGTCACCGAACACAGATTGCGTAGCGACCTCTCCGGCCGTTTACCAGATCTGTTCCAGCGCTATCAGAGCGCTCTGGCCGAGTGGCCCGAGACGATCAACGAGCCACTACCGTTTGAGCACAGGCTGGCCAACAGCACCGGCTCCGTAGAGGTGCTGGATTTGATCAACAACCTGCGCCGCAACCACGAAGGCAAAACCTGCCGCCTGGTTATCGCCGGTTCCAGCCTGCTCACCGGCAGCGGTAGCAGCAAGAAGCTCCGCTACGCCAATCTGATGCGGGACTGGGTAATTCACTTGGCAGGGCAACTGACCGCACAACCGTTTGAAACCCTGATTCTGGGCAAGGAAGAAGGCCGCAAAGTCCGCTTTGCACCCCTGCCCAAGGAAATCGCCACCGATCATCTGGACGCCATACTGGCCCATTGGATAGAAGCCAGCACCCGCGCCTTGCCACTGCATTGTGAAGCCGGCTTTGCCTGGATTTACAGTTTCTACCAGAGCAAAAAGTTCCTCGGTGATCACGAACGCGCCATCAGCGATGCCCAACAGGCCTACACCACGGCCCTGGAGCGGGACACAGGTTATCTGCGCGGCGCCTTCGAAAGTGCTGAAGCCTTAATGGAAAGCGGCGAATTTGAAGCCTTGCTGCACGCGCTTTATGTGCCCCTTTGGGAGGCCGAACAGGACAAATCCGCCGCTGGTCAGATTGAGGGCAAGCTATGACGGCTATCACCGTGACGAAAAACCCGAACCTTGATCCGCTGGCGCTGCCCCTGAACGGCAGCAGCCTGATTGAGGCCAGTGCGGGTACCGGAAAAACCTTCACCATCGCCATTTTGTACGTGCGTTTTGTGCTTGGCCACGGACAACCCGAAGCCAGCCCCCTGGCTGCCGGCATGCTGCCGCCCAACCTGCTGGTGGTCACCTTCACCGACGCCGCCACTAAGGAACTGCGGGATCGCATCCGCACCCGACTCACCCAAGCTGCCGAGGTGTTTTCCAGCAACGGGGAAAGCCTCCAACCCACGCCGGAAACCGCACTGATCCATCAGCTCCGGGATGATAGCTATCCCGACCCGGCCACCTGGCCGGACTGCCGCAAAAAACTGCTGCTGGCCGCCGAATGGATGGACGAAGCTGCGGTGTCCACCATTCACGCCTGGTGTAACCGGATGCTCACTGAGCATGCGTTCGACAGCGGCAGCCTGTTCCGCCTTTCTCTGGAAACCGATCAGAGTGAACTTCTCGATGAAGTCGCACGGGACTACTGGCGTACCTTTATCTACCCGCTATCGCCGGTACTGATGGACGAAGTGTTGAGCCACTGGAAAACCCCGGACAACCTGCGCGCCTCTGTGCATAACCTGCTTGGCGATGCCGATTCCTTTGAAGTTGCCACCGACGATGTTAAGCAGGCCATCGAAGCTACTGTGCAAAAGCGCATGGAGCAGGCGCAGGCCCTGAAATCCTACTCTTGGTCAGACTGGAAACCCGAAGTCACCGACATGCTGATTGCCCTCAACAAGAGCAAACGCCTGCACGGTGGCAGCATGAAGCCGATGATTGCCGCTTGGGACAAACTGCTCGATTGGGCCGCTTCCGATGAGCTTTACCCGGAGGGTCTGGACAAAGCCGGCTTCCAGAACCAGACACCGGAAATACTGCCCACAAAACTCAAAGGCGAGGGCGATGCACCCCATCACCCAGCCTTTGATGCCATTGCAGAGCTGATCGAATTCAGCCAGAGCCTGCCCAGCGCCGAGGCCGACATTCTCCGGCACGCCAGCCGCTGGATTGCAGCGCGGCTGGAATCGGAAAAGCAAAAGCGCTCGGAAATGGGTTTTGACGACCTGCTCACACGGCTGGACCATGCCCTTCATGGCTCCCGTGGTGATCAACTGGCAGCCACCATTCGTCGCCAGTTCCCGGTGGCGCTGATCGACGAATTCCAGGACACAGATCCGGTGCAATACCGCATCTTCAACCGGATTTACCGGGTAGCGGAGAACCAGCCGGACACCTGCCTGCTGATGATCGGCGATCCGAAACAGGCCATTTACGGCTTCCGCGGCGCCGACATCTACACCTATCTGGACGCCCGCACCGGCGCCCGCGACCGCACCTGGACACTGGGCCGCAACTTCCGTTCGTCCAAACCCATGGTGAAAGCGGTCAACCGGGTGTTTGAACATGGCGACCTCAACAGCCCGGAAGGTGCCTTCCTCTTCGGCAAAGGCGATACCTCACCCCTGCCATTTCAGGGGGTAGACGCCAACGGCACCAAGCGCCTGTGGTCGGTGAATGGCGAGGTACAGCCCAGCCTCACCCTGTGGTCACTGGAAAGCGATCAGGTAGACAAAAATGGCAATCGTAAAGGTCTCGCGAAAGGCGCCACCACAACGGATATGGCCGAAACCTGCGCCAGCGAAATCGCCCGACTGCTGACACTTGGCCAACAAGGGCTGGCAGGATTTGCTCTGGAAGAGAACAAAGGCGACCTGGAGCCGGTTGAACCCAAAGACATAGCCATTCTGGTGAATAACCGCAACGAAGCCGCTGCTGTGCGAGATGCGCTGGGCCAAAGGCGCATTAAAAGTGTGTACCTGTCTGACCGGGATTCGGTGCTTACCTCGCAAGAGGCAAAAGAAGTGCTGTGCTGGCTCAAAGCTTTTGCCGAGCCGCGGCAACTGGCCTACGCCCGCGCGGCGCTGGCCACGCCCACGCTCGGCTTACCCTGGCGCTATCTCGACCAACTGTTGACCGACGAGATGGCGCTGGAGCGGGAGATTGATCGCTTTATGGGCTATCAGAGGCAATGGCAAAGCCAGGGTGTACTGCCCATGCTGCGCAGCTTCCTGATGGACTTTGATGTACCCGGCCGTCTGCTACAGCGCCCGGAAGGCGAACGCCGTCTCACCGACATTCTGCACATTGCCGAACTCTTGCAACAAGACAGCCTGCAACTGGATGGCGAACACGCCCTGGTACACCACTACACCCAGATTCTGCGGGCGGCGGACGAAGAAGACGAACACCGCACCCTGCGCCTCGAAAGCGATGCCGGCCTGGTGAAGGTGATTACCGTGCACAAATCCAAAGGTCTGGAATACCCCCTGGTGTTCCTGCCCTTTGGCACAGCCTTCCGCGCTCAAAA
>Ga0209075_1004620_pt1 | contig 10962 bp, 10 predicted proteins | sample Stecom2011_FD_187523 | JGI IMG/M metagenome (GOLD analysis project Ga0209075, IMG submission 187523) | Agricultural soil microbial communities from Utah to study Nitrogen management - Steer compost 2011 (SPAdes) (version 2) | ecosystem: Environmental > Terrestrial > Soil > Agricultural land...
GTTCTCTATGAAGACAATCACCTCATCGCGATAAACAAACGCGCGGGAGATATCGTTCAGGGAGACAGAACTGGCGACAAGCCTCTTTCTGAGGTAGTCAAAAACTATATTGCAGAAAAATACAATAAGCCAGGCGCTGTCTATTTGGGCGTGCCGCATCGGTTAGACCGACCGACCAGCGGTGTTATTTTGTTTTCGCGTACGTCGAAAGCACTGGCGAGGCTCAACAAAATTTTTGCAGATAGAAAAGCCGAAAAACGCTATTGGGCATTAGTGAAAAAGGCACCGCCTAAGATGAGCGACACGCTTGTTCACTACTTGAAGAGAAACCCGAAGCAAAACAAATCCTATGCCCACCTGAAAGAAGTTCCAGGAAGCAAAAAAGGGATTCTTCACTACAAGCTATTGGATAATCTCGACAATTATTTTTTGTTGGAAATTGATTTAGAAACGGGGCGCCATCATCAAATTCGCTCGCAATTGTCGGCTATAGGCTGTCCTATTCGAGGGGATTTAAAATACGGTTTCCCTCGGAGCAATCCGGATGGTGGGATTCACCTGCACGCGAGGTCGCTAAAGTTTACGCATCCTGTTTCGCAAGAAGAAATTTCGATGGTTGCGCCAACTCCAAACGACCCGCTTTGGAACGCAGTTAAAGTTTAATCAGGTTATTCTTTAAAGCAAAAATTACGAGTCCTACCCTATTCTTGATGTTGAATCGGGTAAAGAGTTCATGTCGGTATCCGTCTATGGTCTTTGGACTAAGGCACATTTCGGAAGCAATTTCCTTATAAGTCATTTCAGAACAGGACAATTTAATGAAAGTCAGTTCGTTTTCCTTTAATTTTAAGGATTTGGACTTGTCTGAATGCAGGGATCTCACCAAAACTTCGGATACACGTGAGGAGTGAAAATACCCATTGTTTACTACTTCTTTTAAAGCTGTGTGCAAATGTTCTGGCTGAATATCTTTCAACAGATAGCCTTTTGCCCCCAATCGCAGCATTTTCAAAATCGTAAACTCATCATCATCCATGGTCAACGCAAGGTACTTCAGGTCGGGGTATTCATCGGCCAGCCATGCCGCGGTTTCAAAGCCATCCATCACAGGCATATTAACATCTAAAAGAATAACATCAGGAAGGTTTTTGCCTTCATTTAATTTTTTTTGGAGTTCCATCCCATTTCGAAGGTGATATATAGCTGTAAACTCTTTAAAAGAATTAATCAGCTTTTCTAGGGAACTAGCCAATAATTCATGGTCATCAACAATCGCGACCTTATATTTATCTACTTGCTTCATCATCTTTAAAATTATATTTTAATAATATTTGGGTTCCTTTTCCAATCTCAGATTCTATGTTCAATTCAGCATTAATTAAAGCAGCTCGATTGCGTATAGTTTCCATTCCCGAACCACTACTTTTCTCGGTTAAATTAAACCCTTTACCATTGTCTATCACTGTAATTTCAAGGCATTTTTTCTTGTAGTGCAACAGGATAAATAATGTAGAGGCCTTTGCATGCCTTAAGACATTTGACAAGGATTCCTGCAAAATTCGGAAAACAATGATCTCAGATGCATTGTCAATAGCCACAGGTTTTCCTATTAACTCAAATGACACGTCTAAATATCCCAAACGATCTAAGCGCTCCACCTCTACCTGTAAGGTTTCAATCAATCCGTTCTTAAGAATCACATCATTATTTAATACTTTTGACAGCGACCGCACTTCTTGTACGGTTTGCTTTACAACGCCTTTTATCTCATTTACTTCCACATCATATCCGCCTGGAAGTTTGTTACTTAATATATTTATTTGGAGGTTGATAACTGAAAGCAATTGTCCGATATTATCGTGTAATTCCCACGCAATATTTTTTAACGTATGCTCCTGAATCTCAATTTGAGATCTCGACAATTCTTTTTCATAAGCTTGCTCTGCTTCTATTTGCTCTATTAATAATTTATTTTTTCGACGTTGAAATGCTATAAAAAACACCACCACAAAAAAAACCAATATTAAAATAGTGGCGATAAAATAAATCAGTACAAGAACCTCTTCTTTGAGCATACTATAAAACCTATAATAAAAGAAAGATACAAGAAAAAATTAGCAAATAGGTAGACATTTAAATATAAACTTACAAAAATCTCATTGCCCTCTGCCGTAGTGAAGTATTTTGACAACAAATCAACAGGGGTGACCGTCAGATTAAAAACCAAGACACCAATAGAAACATAAAAGGGAAGGAAGTGTAATATTTTTAGAATTAAATCACTTCGAAGCAGTTCAAAATAAAAGTAGAGAATGACGCACAAGATAAGTAGTGTTCCAGTGATACTGACAAACACTGATGACGTGCCGAAAAAATCGTCAGACAAAAAAAATGAAATTATTGATGTGAATAAAAAAGAACCTGTCAATATTTTGAATACATTTTTCGCCGTCTTACTTTTTAAAAAGGAAACAAAATAGAATGAAAGAAATATGAAAGAAACTACGGAGTAGATATTATACCACCACATGTTACTTTCAAATAAAGTATCTTCTACAAATGAAAAGTACTTGTAATCAGTATAGAATGCAAACCCTGAGTACGAACCGAATAATTCAACGAAAAAAGTCATCCATAAAAAGTACACCAAGAGTTTGGAGTGCTTTATTATGGATGGTGATTTTTTCAAATAGTAGGTGCCTGCTAAAGCCGCTAACAATTCAAAAAGAAGAATAGGACCTGCAAATAATATGAATTCTTTTATCTCCAATTTTAAAACGATCTTGGGGGAACTCCGCCCAGGCCTCTATTCATTGGTTTAAGGTCATAATCGTTCTCAGCGCTAGACTGAGCACCTTTGGTTGGAGCTAAAAATACAGTTGCTTTATTACCTTCACTATCTCCATAAGCTCCAAGATAAATTCGTATTCCTGGGTTTGCAACAGAAGAATTTGCTCTCACATATTGTAAATACTCCTCTAAATCACTGAGGCTAAATAAAAATTCGTGCGCATCTGTTTCTCCGAGTTCAGTAGCAATAACCGGAGCTCGTGTAGTTTGCCAATTTTCAAATAACTTTCGTGCTTCTTCCACTGTAATCAGTGAGTTTAAATTTGACATATGTTTAGTTTTTATTGGGTTACATTTTGATTTGTCAGACTAAAATAAGACATCTACGGTAAAAAGAGACACTGGAGACCAATTCTCAGGAAAAATCTCGTATAATAAATGTTTTCCCTATAACTCATCAAGAAAAACACCTTTAATAAGCGGCTGCTATTTCAGGCAAAAGCTTACCCCAATCGGCCTCTCCTTGTTTTTTCCCTAACCGAACAATTATCAGATTCCGATTTGGGTTTACATAAATATATTGACCCAAAATTCCCTTCGCCATAAAATCGCCATTCTCCGTAGGCAACCACCATTGATATTGATATTTTGCCGAACTTCCTTCCGTCGTATCTACTTGAGTAGATCGTGCTACCCACTCTTCTGAAACAATTTGCTGACCATTCCAATCGCCCTTATTTAAATAAAGCCTTCCAATTTTTGCGAAATCTCGTGCGCGTGCATTCAAACAACAAAATGTTTTTTCCAATCCCTCTTTTTTCCGATCAAGACTCCACGTGGCATCATACTCCATACCGATAGGTTGCCAGAGTTTCTCCTGAAGATATGAAGAAATAGATGGACCTTTTAAAGCGCGTTCTAAAATTAATCCTAGTATTTGCGTACTACCGCTCACATACTCAAATGCTAACCCCGGTTCCCTTTTCAACTTAAGCTTCTCTATTGATTTTCTTAGATTGGTGCCGTAGTAAAAAGTAGCTACCTCCCCAAAAGGGTTGAAATAACCTTCATTAAAATCCAACCCAGAAGTCATCTGCAAAAGATGCTCTATGGTTACATCCTCAAATCCGTTTTGTTTCAGCTCAGGAATATAGTCGATTACATGGTCATTTACCGAATTGATTAACCCGTCGTCAATAGCGCATCCGATTAAGACAGACATCACCGATTTTGCCATTGAAAAAGAGGCAACAATAGAAGCCTGGTCATAGTTATACCAATAATTTTCATATTGGATACTATCGTTTTGAATGATGAGGAAAGCTACTGTTTTATTGTCTTTCAAATAATCATCGAAATTGAACTCCTTATCATCAACAGTGATTTTTTTTGGCTTTTTTTGCTCCTCTGCTTGTGGAAACTGAAAGACAACAGAATGGTTTTCAATCACTCGAGACGGAAATATTTTGTGGTCCGTAATGTCGGCAAAATTGTAATAGACAAATCGCCCAATTTTACAGGAATTTAAACTAAAAAGTACCGCAAGCAATAATAGGATTCTAAAAAACACCATTACAGATTTTATCAGTGATTCACTTCCGAAGATACGAAAGCTAAAGTATTTAACTTAAAGCAAATTCAAAATTATAATTGTAGCGCCCGAAATCTTGCAATCTTCATAGACCAAAATCAAACTTAACATCCATTTTTCCCTATTTAGCAAGAAGCGCTACTCCAAAAATTCTCCTTCCCCATCCATCTATATTTCAGTTATGAGCTTCCGAACTGTGTAACTAAAAAGCACATGTGTGTAAAATTTACACGGTTTAAAAAACAATTTTAAACACAACCCCTTGAAAATGTGGTCCATTCATCAATGGCATCAGGATTGAATGATTTTAACGAAACTAACAAAGACCGTTTTAATTAATTAATGTTTACATGAAGAAGATGAAAATGACAGGTGAGTCACAAACTATTGCAACGCATAACACCGTATTAAATTCTAAAGCAAATCATGCTAAAAAATCTATAGTCCCTGGAAATCCCACGGACACAAAATCGAACAAACGATCAACTAATCATTGGGGCTTGTTTGTCTTAACAAGCTCCTTTTTACTGATGATTGCTGCCGCATACTTATTCTTTGCGCTTCAGGACGATTTTTCTCAATTTCATTCAGACCGGTTACAATCTACGTGGGGCTATCCGTTTCTGGTGATTGCCTTTTCTCTTCTAATTTTTAAGGCCGGATTTTTCATCTATACGCTCATCAGATATTTTAAGTATAAACCCATAGCTTCCGTTTCGAACGAGGAACTTCCGATGTGTACCGTTATCGTACCTGCGTATAATGAAGGCAAACAAGTATGGGCAACCTTAAGGAGTTTAGCAAATAGTGATTATCCAACCGAGAAGCTACAATTGATTTCCATCGATGATGGTAGTGTAGACGATACTTGGCACTGGATGCAGGAAGCCAAAAGGGTATTGGGCGATCGCCTTGCCATTTACCAACAACCAAAAAACAAAGGCAAACGGCATGCCCTTTACCGTGGCTTTCATTTAGGAACAGGAGATGTTTTTGTCACTGTAGATAGTGATTCTATAGTAAAACCCGATACGATTAGGAACTTAGTCAGTCCTTTTGTAGTTGATGAAAATTGTGGTGCCGTTGCTGGTAACATCCGAGTACTCAACAACCAAAAAGCGTTACTGCCAAAAATGTTAGATGTGAGTTTTGTATTGAGTTTTGAGTTTGTACGCTCGGCCGAAAGCTCTCTAAACTCTGTTTTATGTACTCCAGGAGCTCTAGCCGCCTACAGAAAATCGGCTGTCTTTGCATGTCTCCCAGAATGGATTAATCAGACATTTATGGGAAAACCATCGGATATCGGAGAAGATCGCGCCATGACCAATATGATTCTAAAACAAGGACGTAGTGTGTTGTTTCAACGTAATGCCTACTGCTATACTAACGTACCCGAACAATTTAAAGGATTGTATAAAATGTTTATTCGATGGAGCCGAAGTAATGTGCGCGAAAACATCGAAATGTCGAAATATGTGTTTACCAATTTCCGTGAAGAATCCAAGATTGGCCCGCGGTTGCTATTTTTAAGCCAGTCGCTTAAAATAATTATGAGTTACCCGTTCTTGTTGTTTATGCTCTTTTTTATTGTGACGCATCCTTTGTTGTTCCTTTCATCGACACTATTCAGCATTTTGGTGCTTTCCAGTTTCCCCGTTTTGTTTTATGCAAAAAGATACAATGTTGCAGAGTCTGTTTGGGCATATTCTTACAGTATCCTCTATACTTTTGCCTTGTTCTGGATAACACCTTATGCCATTGCCACAGCAAGTAGAAGTGGTTGGTTGACCCGTGATTTAGCTCAAAATAAATAACAAAAAGGGGCTACATAGATGATAGTCTATCCCCAGTCTGTCCGAGTTCTGTTTAGTCGCTAACAGATACATTCAAAAGCCATAGCTTTTAAATATATTCGGACAGACATTTTTATAGATTTTTTCTGTTGATAAGCACTACGGCAATTAGGATAATTACAATTCCTAACCACTGCAGCAGACTAATATGTTCGTTTAAAACCAGGTAGGCACTTACCACAGATATCGGAATTTCTATGGCTGAAATAATACTTCCGAATCCTGTACCCACCCGTGGCATTCCTTTATTGAACAATACTGGTGGCAAAATGGTTCCGAAGAGCCCAAGAAAACTTCCCCATTTCAAAAAGACAGGCCAACTGATATCGTGTAAAATGGCGCCATTCCAAAAGACAAGGATGACCAACAAACCGCCAAACACCAAATATTTAGTACGTGTAAATAATGGGACTTCTAAAGCAACGCGACTTGATGCAAATAGCACACCGGTATAGCTGGCAGCGGCTAAGAGTCCATAGCCAATCCCTCTGATGTCGAGTTCAATTTCAGATTCAAATATTTTGGCAGCCAATGCCGTTCCGATTAAAGCCACAACACCTCCGATAATTTTTGTGCTATTAATAAGATGGCGCGCCATAAAAAATTCAACCACAACCCCCATCCAAATAGTTTGCATCAAAAGAATAATGCCGACGGAAACAGGCACGTATTGTATCGACAAGTAATAGAAGCTCGAAGTAAGTCCAAGAAAGCTACCGTACAAAACGAGTTTTAATTTCGGAAAACGGTCTTTGCTTACTATACTTTCCTGCTCCTTTTTATTAGAAAACAAAAAAGATAAAACTACCAACACAAGGGCTCCAAACAGGTATTGCGAGAAAGCTAACCCTGCCGTACCTACTCCCTGATTGTTTGCATATTTTACAAACGTGGCCAAAATACCATAACTTGCGGCACCCGTTGCAACGTATAAAACTCCTTTAAGATTGATATTCATATAGTGTTTTAGTTTTAGAATCCTTCACGATACGTTTTGAAGAAAAGTTGACAAATGTAGGCAAATAGACGCATAAACTCGTGTATATACTTTATTCCAAAAACATATCATTATCTTTGAAGTTGGCAAACAAAAATGAATGGTTAGTAACTGAAGATGATGAAACCCGAATTAATAGCAGGAACACTTGAAAGCAGAGAAGTTAGACCTACTGCCATGCGGTTATTGGTGATGCGCTATCTGTTGGATAAAAAAGTAGCCGCCAGTTTAAGCGACATTGAAGCACATTTCGACAATTCCGAACGCACAACCCTCTATCGTACACTGAAAACCTTTGAAGAACACGGAATCGTTCATCAAATAGACGACGGAACTGGCATTGCGAAATATGCGCTCTGCGAACCTCATTGCAATTGCGAAATCGAACAAGATTTACACCTACACTTCCACTGCACCGACTGTAATGAAACCGTCTGCCTAACCGAGCATAAAATTCCACACATCAGCTTGCCCGAAGGGTATCAAGCCGAAGATGTGAACTTGGTGGTAAAAGGCGTGTGCAAAAAATGCAATGCTTAAAACCCGAAACTAGGTTTTAAGCAATTCCTCATAATTTTTATTGCGATTTCGTTCCGATTGCTATCCAGATCACCTTACAACGGAATATTCCCGTGTTTTCGATTAGGCCTTGGCACTTCTTTGGTCTCGAGCATTGCAAATGACTTCAACAATTTTCGTCGGGTTTCTCGAGGTTGAATAACTTCATCGACAAACCCGCGTTGTGCTGCAATAAACGGATTGGCAAATTTCTCTGCGTATTCCGCTTCTTTTTCCGACAGTTTTAGCTCTGGATTCTCTGCTTCTGAGATTTCTTTTCTAAAGATTATCTCACTAGCGCCTTTGGCACCCATTACGGCAATTTCGGCCGTTGGCCACGCATAGTTCATGTCGGCACCGATGTGCTTGCTGTTCATCACGTCATAAGCACCACCATAAGCTTTTCTGGTAATGACGGTGACACGTGGAACAGTTGCTTCACTAAGTGCGTAAAGCAATTTGGCTCCATTTAAAATAATTCCGTTCCACTCCTGATCGGTTCCGGGCAAGAATCCTGGAACATCTACAAGAACTAATAAAGGGATGTTGAAACAATCGCAAAAACGTGTGAATCGCGCTCCTTTTTTAGAACTATCCACATCGAGAACGCCCGCCAAACTCATCGGTTGGTTGGCGACAATCCCTATGCTTCTTCCACCCAATCGGGCGAATCCAACAATGATGTTATCGGCGTAATCCTTATGCACTTCAAAGAAAGAATCGGTGTCGATAATGCCATTGATAACCTCGTGCATATCATAAGGTTTTGTCGATGAACTCGGAACGATGCCTTCCAGTTGGTCGCGGTACTCCTCTTTTAATTCATAAGGAAGCTTTTCTGCCGTTGTTTTATTGTTTTGTGGCATGTAACTAAGTAAGGTTTTCACTTGCTCCAAGCACACGATATCGTTAGCCGCTGTAAAGTGGGTTACACCACTTTTGGTTGCATGGGTTTTCGCTCCTCCGAGTTCTTCGGAAGTGACGGTTTCATTGGTGACGGTTTTCACCACATTCGGTCCTGTAACGAACATATAACTACTGTCTTCCACCATCAAGGTGAAATCTGTCATCGCTGGCGAATACACTGCCCCACCGGCACAGGGCCCCATAATGGCAGAAATCTGTGGCACAACTCCTGAAGCTTGAACGTTTCGGTAGAAAATATCGGCATAGCCCCCTAACGAACGAACGCCTTCTTGGATTCTCGCACCACCGGAATCGTTTAAACCAATAATCGGCGCTCCGACGCTCATGGCGTGATCCATTATTTTACATATTTTCTCGGCATGGGTTTCGGAAAGCGAACCTCCAAACACAGTGAAATCCTGAGCGTAAACATAGACCATGCGTCCGTTTACGGTTCCATACCCCGTCACGACGCCATCGCCGTAATAGATTTCATCTTGCATGCCAAAATCTGTAGTACGATGTGTCACCAACATACCCATTTCCTCAAAAGAACCTTCATCCAAAAGATATTCTATGCGTTCCCTTGCTGTGAGTTTTTTCTTTTCATGCTGACGTGCAATTCGCTTTTCTCCACCGCCTTTTTTGGCTTCGGAAATAAATTTCTGGAGGTTTTTATTATTATCACTCATAAATAAGCTGTCGTTAAATCTGTGTGTCTCTATTATTTACTAAAAAATCTTGAAGCTGGCTACCTCTTATTTCGGCAGCTTTAGTTTTTCTACATCCTTCAAGTATTGATATAAAACAAAATGTGCTGCTGCCCGAGCTTCCTGCTTTTGAAGCGCGGTTACTTTTTCTTTGGAAAAATATCTCGATATAAAATTCGTATCGAAATCTCCTTTTTGGAAGGCCTCATGTTCAAAGACAAACTTACCAAACGAAAGTGTGGTGTTGACTCCTTCAATATGGTAGTCTGCAATGGCTTCGACCATTCGTTGCATTGCCTCTGCACGTGTATTCCCGTAGGTTATCAATTTTGATAACATGGGGTCGTACTGAATCGGCACTTGCATCCCTTCTGTATAGCCGCTATCTACACGAATATGTTTCCCTTTTGGTTCGCGATAAGTGGCCAGGGTACCGACGCTTGGCATAAAATTATCTAGCGGGTCTTCGGCATAAACTCGAAGTTCGAAAGCGTGGCCTTGCATCGGAATATCTTCTTGCGAAAAAGCGAGTTTCTCACCTTGGGCTACCCTAATCTGCTGTTCTACTAAATCTAATCCTGTGATTAATTCCGTTACTGGATGCTCCACTTGAAGGCGTGTATTCATTTCTAAAAAATAGAAGTCGCGATTTTCATCCATTAAAAATTCTACCGTTCCCGCCCCCACATAGTCGCACGCTTTTGCCACTTTAATGGCAGCCTCGCCCATTTCCCGACGCTTTTCATCGGTCAATATTGCCGATGGCGCTTCTTCAATCACTTTTTGATGTCGGCGTTGGATGCTGCATTCGCGTTCGAAGAGATGCACGATATTTCCGTGCGTATCTGCCAATACTTGAATTTCGATATGTCGAGGGGAAGTGACGAATTTTTCAATAAATACGGCACCATCGCCAAAGGCATTTTCTGCTTCGCTAATGGCCCGCTTCATCTGATCCTCAAACTCTTTCTTGTTTTCTACAATACGCATGCCTTTTCCACCACCCCCTGCTGCTGCTTTTATAAGAATAGGGAACCCGATTTCTCCCGCGATTTTCTTAGCGTCTTCAATATCTGTAATGGCTTCTGCCGTTCCTGGCACCATCGGGATATCGTAGGCTAAAACAGCTTCCTTTGCTGCCAATTTATTTCCCATAATGCGGATGGCGTGCGATTTCGGACCGATAAAAATCAATCCTTCCTGTTCTACCTTCTCGGCAAAATCAGGGTTTTCGCTCAAAAATCCATATCCGGGATGGATGGCATCTACGTTTAGTTCTTTTGCAATGGCGATGATTTTATCGCCCAACAAATACGATTCATTTGGAGAAGGCGGTCCGATACAAATGGCCTGATCGGCAAATTTCACGTGAGGCGCATCCCTGTCGGCCTCGGAATAAACGGCTACGGTTTTCACCCCCATGCTGCGGGCAGTTTTCATTATCCGCAAGGCGATTTCTCCTCTGTTCGCTACAAGTATTTTATTGATCATCTTTTTCAAATTCGATTAGTAATTTACCTTTTTCGACCGTGTCGCCAACCGCTATTGTCACCGATT
>Ga0209075_1004621_pt1 | contig 10960 bp, 11 predicted proteins | sample Stecom2011_FD_187523 | JGI IMG/M metagenome (GOLD analysis project Ga0209075, IMG submission 187523) | Agricultural soil microbial communities from Utah to study Nitrogen management - Steer compost 2011 (SPAdes) (version 2) | ecosystem: Environmental > Terrestrial > Soil > Agricultural land...
AGTACAACTATACCGCCCCATGGCATTATTTGACTGTGGAGGACGGAAAGGGCTATGATCCAGCCATCCAGGAAAAAGGTGGTAATGCCTACGAAAAAGCTCTAGAAATTATTGCTGCGCTAAAGTCTGGCAGCTTGGAGGAAGCCCAGGAAATAGAATATCTTAAAATGTTGGTCCATCTGGTAGGTGATCTTCACCAGCCTCTTCATGTGGGCCGAGGAGATGACAAGGGGGGAAATGATATTGACGTCTTTTATTTCAACCAAAAGACCAACCTGCACAGCGTCTGGGACACTAAAATGATTGAAGGAAAAAACCTGAGCTTTACCGAATTGGCCCGACACCTGAATGAAAGAGCAGACAAGGATACAATAGCTAAATTGCAGTCCGCTGACCTTGCTGAATGGCTTCAAGAAGCCCAGAGCTTCCGGCCGATGGTGTATGATATCCCGGAAAATAAGCGGCTTTTTTATGACTACGGCTACAAGTATTTCTATGTGGTGGAGGATCGCCTTTTTGCTGCTGGAATAAGACTGGCCGGGATCCTGAATGATATTTATGGGTAAGGAACGGGGGTGGCCCTAAAATTTTGAAAAGAAGAAACAGGTAGTCGAGAGATTCGATTGCCTGTTTTTTTTCGTTTTAGAACTGCCGAAAATTAGCCTAATGATATCGATATTAATGGGTTTCCGGCACCCGAACTGTCCCGTTGTCTAGAGTCTTGTCCTACCTATTTGCTTCAAAAAATACAATTGTAAGGCTTTTTTAATCCTATGAAAGTGCGGAAAATACGTCTGTAACAGAAAATAATCCTATTGTAAGGCTTTTTAATTATAATGTAAGACCCAAGTAAGCACATGTAAGACCGGAGAATCCTAATGTAAGAGAAATAAATCCTATTGTAAGAGGTAGGAATTATATTGTAAGCCGAAAAAATCCTATTGCAATATCCGAAAATGCTCCTGCAAGTACTTTTTGACCGGCTGCAAGTGCTTTTGGAGTTCCTGCAAGTGTTTTTAGAATCGCTGCAAGTGCTTCTGGAGTTCCGACACGTGCTTTTTGGGTTTAGGTATCCTCTTCCGGACAAGAAACCACTCCTTACCACTTTGATGGCAACGATAGTTTTTGCCATGAGGTGATGTCTTAGTGTCGCGTACCTTGGTGGCCACACACCAACTGATTTTTTTACCTTGGGCTTTTCCTTTAAATTAAGGGCATGAAAAACAAAATCGCATTGGTGACAGGCGCTACATCGGGAATTGGCAGGGCAACTGCCATAGCGTTGGCTAAATTGGGATACGATATCATAGGCTGCGGCAGAAGGAAAGAGAGACTTGAGGCACTAAAGGACGAACTACCGCAGAATGTTAAGTACACCTATTTGGCTTTTGATGTGCGGGATAGGCATGCCGTTGATCAGGCAATTGATTCCCTTCCCCAGGAATGGTCGGACATAGACATATTGATCAACAATGCCGGCAATGCCCACGGATTGGATCCCATACAAACAGGGAATACCAACGACTGGGACGCCATGATCGACATCAACGTGAAGGGGCTTTTATATATTTCCCGGAAAATAATCCCTGGAATGGTCGACCGCAAAAGCGGACAGGTGATCAACATCGGTTCGATAGCGGGAAAAGAAGTTTATCCCAACGGGAACGTGTATTGTGCATCAAAACATGCCGTGGATGCATTGACCAAAAGTATGAGATTGGATCTTAATCCCTATGGGATCAAGGTGATTGGAATCCATCCGGGCGCTGTAGATACCGAGTTTTCGAATGTTAGGTTCAAAGGGGATGAAACACGGGCGGGTGCGGTCTATAATGGTTTCCAGCCCCTGGTGGCTGAGGACATCGCCAACATTATTGCTTTTGCAGTAACCCAACCCGCCCATGTGGTAATGGCAGATATCGTGATTATGCCCACGGCTCAGGGCAGCGCAACGACTATACATAGAACTGACCCGTGAAAAACCTTGTCATAGCCCTATCTCTCGTCTTAACAGCCTGCAGCTCTCCCAGCAACGAAGCTGCTCTTCTGGATTCACTTCAACAAGAAGGCTATGGTTTTGGAAAAGAAGGCAGCAGCTCATTTGACTTTTCCACTCCTGATCCCGTACCGGGGGAGTTGGAACAGGCATTAATTGATGCCAGGCTTGTTGATATCCAGACCGTGCTCCCTGAGGTTTATGTCGAGCTAAAGTATTCCACGACGGATAATTTTTTTGGCAAGGACGTATACGGTGAACTTGAGAATTGCTATCTGCAACCTGAGGTCGCAGAAATGTTGGCCAGGGCTTATGATTTCCTCCGCCAGAACAATCCCGACCTGACCTTTAAAATCTATGATGGGGTGAGACCTTTACGTGTGCAGCAGATCCTGTGGGATGAGCTGCAGAAGCCGGACAGCATCAAGCCTTTATACGTGGCAGATCCCAAAAAGGGAAGCCTGCACAATTTTGGCGTGGCGGTAGATCTGACCTTGGCCTATGCTGCAACCGGGGAGGAACTAGACATGGGAACCGGATATGACTTCTTTGGCTATCCGGCTTATCCAGACAGGGAAAGCCAAATGCTTCGTGAAGGGAAAATTACCCAGCATCAGGTAGGGAATCGGGATATCTTGAGGCAAGCCATGGTGTCTGCAGGATTTAGCGGGATTGGATCTGAGTGGTGGCATTTTAATGCTTTTAGCAGAAAAGTGGCAGGTGAGAAATTTGAAATGGTGAAATAATCTGTTTACTTTACGCAAAAACTATCATTGCTTCCTCCTTATCTCAGTCGACGAAAAATAGCAAGGAAGAAGAAATTCAAAACACAAAAATTATAATAATCCAAACACTCATGAACCCAAAAAAGAAATTCCATCTAACCCTTTTTGTATTGCTTTTCGCAGGAATTTTCATGTTGCCCGCTGCTTCTTTTGGACAGCAGTTTAAGGCGTTGATTTTTAGCAAAACCCAAGGGTTTCGTCATCAATCTGTGCCTGAAGGAGTAGCTGCCTTAAAAAAGCTTGCTTCCAAACATCGTTTTCAAGTTTATGCAACCGAAGATGCTTCGGTATTCACCGAGAAAGGCCTGGCCGACTATGATGTGATCATCATGATGAGTACCACTGGAAATATTTTCAACGATGAACAAAAGGCAGCTTTCGAAGCATTTGTACGGAGCGGAAAGGGCGTAGTGGGTATCCACAGTGCGGCAGATACAGAATACAGCTGGGAATGGTACAACAAAATGATGGGGGGACAGTTTAACCACCATCCCCACCAGCAAACTGCCAGGATGAAAGTGGTGGATCAAAACCATCCCTCTACCTATCATCTAAATGAAAATTGGCTGTTTACTGACGAATGGTATGAGTACAAAAATTTCAATACCGATGTCAATATTTTGATCCAGTTGGATGAAACTACTTATGATGTGGGAACCGTAAGGGGAAAGCCAGCGGGAATGGGCGACGTTCATCCCATCGCCTGGTACCATGAATTTGAATCAGGAAGGGTTTTCTACACCGGTTTAGGCCATGTGGAAGAAGCTTTTGAAGACGACGCCTTCCTCAACCACGTGTATGGCGGGATTTGGTATGCGGCTATGGGTAAGCCTTTGTAAATATCTACTGGAGGAATTTATTCCCAGAAAGCAATAAACCCCAGAAGTTTAAATGGCTACCATTTGAACTTCTGGGGTTTTTCTTTTTTAGAAATCACTGAATTTGAAGGGAAGCAAGTCGTCAATTCCTGATGCTTTCAATACTTCGCCGTTGGGGACCAACATATAGATTTCGATAGGATTATTGAATTTAATCTCATACTCACAGATCGTTTGTCGGCATGTCCCACAGGGAGTGACGAATGAATAGCTTCCGTGATCTTTTTTTCTTGCGGCAATGGCTATTTTGGTCGGGATAAGGTGTGGGTAATTCGCATGGGCATAACCTAAAACGACTCTTTCTGCACAAATACCCACTGGGAAGGCGGCATTTTCCTGATTGTTGCCTGTCAAGATTTCTCCGTTTTCCAATAGCAGGGCGGCTCCGACCAAAAAGTTCGAATGGGGGGCATAAGCTTTTTCCGCGGCTTCTTTGGCGCTATCCATCAGGATTTGTAGATCTTCAGACAGTTCTTCCCAAGAAAGAGATTCCAACGTGACTGTCTTTTCTATTTTTTTAGACATTGATATTCAATTAAGCAGACAAGAATGAAGAAAAAACCTCCCTATGTCTGACATAGAGAGGTGTTAATAAATGTAGTCAATTTTTTGCAAACGGATGGCGGTCCTTTCTGAATGGACTACCAGTGGGGGTGTTTCTTCATGTATTCATCAGCAGAAAATTTACCGGATCCGTAGAACAAAAAGACGATTAACAAAACCAATACGAGCAAAGAAATTTCAAATTCAAGATTGTTGGCAACGGAAAAGAAGCCCATATTGATATTGACCATAAATACCGCCACCAGTAATATAGGAAGCTGGAACAGGATCGCCATTCGGGTCATCAATCCAAGGGTAATAAGAATCCCGCCAAACAAATGGGCAAAAGCCACATAATGTACCATTGCCATATTAAAAAGCACAGTATCAACATGGTTCATCATGTCCATCAAAGCCTCTCTATGGGAGATAAATATAAATCCTTTGTAGAAAATAAAAATTCCCAAAGCAATACGGACGAAATCAATCCATCTTGGATGGTGGGTATCCGCCCAACGTTCAATGTTGTGTAAAGTGTCCATGGGTTTGTTTGTTTTGTGATTAACCAATTAAACGTAGGATAGTCACTGCGTGGACACTTATTTGGCATTTAAGATACTGGTGATTAGCTTATTGTTGTTTCCAGTGATCAAGTTTTTCAGGGGAGGAGCCCAATGTTAATTGGTAATGCTTAAAATAGATTTCCCCTGACGAAGGCAGTTCAAAAACCAATGTTCTCCGGCTTCTTAAGACCGTCATCCTCAATACGCCACCCCTGGGGTTGTCTTCAAACTCCCTGCTTTGTACTACATCTCCCACCATGAGTTGGGTGTAGGCAGGGCTATTCGGATGTATGGATTTAATGATAGAAGCTTCGTCCAAAAGCAGTCCATGATCGCTTTCAAGATCGGCTCTTCTGTTTTCTGCCATTGAAACTCCCACCGTCTGCAGTTGAGATTGGATAATGGGAAGTAGATCCTCTGTGCCGTAAACATGCTGTTCAAAGAACCTTTCTGCTCTATCCCCGTCTTGGAGTTGTTGTCCCACCAAGTTCTGAAAATCCGTCAAAGAATAGCCGATTTCTTGTTGCCCAAAATTTACCCACATCATTTGCATTACTTGTGAGAGGGAGCTTCCTTGATCCAGCAGCATAAGATCCAGGCAAAGGGATATCAATGCGCCCCGGTTATAGATGCTGACTTTTCTGTTGGGAACGCCTGCTTTATATCCATCCAGCCAAAGATCAAGGCTAGACGCGACAATGGATTGGTTTCTCCAGCCGAACTGTTCAAATTCCCGATTGATCAATTTCTCCAAAACCCCAAGGTAATCTTGGATAGAATAGTATCCGGATTTCCAGAGAAACAGATCTCCCATATACGTAGTGACGCCTTCAGCCACCAATCCGGTATCAAAATATGCTTCTTTCGAAAAGTTATAAGGCAGCAGCTCCTTAGGGCGGATCCTACATACATTCCAAAAATGATACAATTCGTGAGAGCTCACTCCCATAAGCTTGTTCATGAAGGCCTTGTGGGCTAAATCCGTAGCTGGGCCTAGCGTGATTACGGTGGAGAATTGGTGCTCTACCCCATGATAGTGTTCGTAAGGCAGCAATTGAAAAAGAAAATGGTAATCCTTGGTGGGGAAACTCCCGAAAGCAGCTATTTGCTGCTTGCTGAAGTTGTAGAAGTATTTTTTGAGTTCGTCCCTATCAAAATGGATCTCGCCTTGGAACCAAAGATGAAAAACATGTTCATGGATTTGATACTGATCATGTGTCAGGGTAGGGGAGGCAATCAACGGGCTGTCTACCAGATGATAAAATCCTTCGGCTTCCAGTATGGACGGGCTGGATAACGGTAATGCTGTAGCTAATTGGTAATCCTGTGGGACATCGAGTTGGACCCTGATGCTTTCTTGTTCTCTTCCTTTGACTTGGAACACCAAATTGATGAAGTTGATATAGAGTTGTTCATCATCTGACCAGCTTCCCCCAGCATCCATCTGTGCGGCATGGTATTGATATTGGAGGAGAACGGGTCCAGTGTGCGGGGAAGCAAATCGCCATTGGTCTTTAGTGATTTTGGATAGGGGAAATTCCGCTCCATCCACCAAAAGCTTTAGGTGCCGTATTTTCTGAGCATAGTTTGCCAATTCATACCTTCCCGGCCTCCAGGAGGGAAGTTGTAGTTCGATGACCTCGTTCTTTGTACATTTGAAGGTCAATTCTAGATCAATGTATTGGGAAGGGATGTTTTTTCTGGCGATCTGGTAATGCATAGAATTAATACTTTGTCCTTAAACAAATGTAATGTACTGGTTTGTAAATAAAAAAAACCTACCTATCTTTGCAATCCTTTTAGGAGATACCCGCAGGGTGTAACAAAGTTCAGCATTAAGTTAGAAAACAAAGCATTACATAATCATGAAAAGAACATTTCAACCTTCCCGTAGAAAAAGAAGAAACAAGCATGGCTTCAGGGAAAGAATGTCTACACCGAATGGCAGAAGGGTATTGAGAGCTAGAAGAGCGAAAGGAAGGAAAAAAATATCTGTATCTTCGGAAAAGACTGTGAAGAAGTAATTCATTGTGCGTTTTTACGTATTTTTAGTACGTTAAAAAAAACACTTATGGATTATAGACTTCAAAAAAATGAAAGGCTACATTCTAAAAAGTCTATAAAGGAGCTTTTTGATAAAGGTTCCTCTTTTTTTTTATATCCATTCAAAGTCCTTCATTTGGACTTGAATGGCGAGCATGCTGAAACTAATCAGGTGCTTTTTTCTGTTTCTAAGAGGAAGATCAAAAAGGCAGTTCATCGGAATTACATTAAGAGGAGGATTAAGGAAGCTTATCGCTTAAACAAGTCCCTTATCAGTGCACCAGAAGATAAAGAAGGCAAAAACCGAATAGCTTTTATTTACGTATCATCGGAGCTGGAAGATTTCCAAACCATTCAGAACAAAGTCCAAAAGATCTTGAGAAAGATAGCTAACCTCAGACAATTACCCCATCTTGAACAAAATGATAAATAAAAAATATAGAATTATTGGCGTGATAATTTCCTTGTTTGTCGGAGGGACTTTGCTTTTTTCTTTTAATCCCAAAAACGACAAGCTTTTTTCCATTGCCAAGAACCTGGATATTTTCGCCTCTTTGGTGAGGGAGCTGGATTCTTATTATGTAGACGAAATTGACCCGGATGAACTGGTATCGGTCGGAATAAACGCGATGCTGGAAGAATTGGATCCCTATACCGAATATATTCCCGAGGAAAATTCCGATGATTTTAGGATGATGACCACCGGAGAATACGGGGGAGTGGGGGCTTTGATTGGCAACAGAACAGGGACGAATATGATCCTTATGCCTTATAAGGGCTTTCCAGCCCAAGTGGGTGGCCTGAGGATCGGTGATCAAATATTGAAAATCGACTCGACAGTAGTGGTGGAGGAAGAAACGGCCGAGATCTCCAAGCTCTTGAAGGGGCCCGCCAACACTCAAGTGCAGGTGACGGTGAAGCGGGGAGAGGATACGCTCAGGATGGACTTGACCAGAAAGAAAATTGTTATCAGCAATGTGCCTTATTATGGCATGGTCAATGAAAACACAGGCTATATTAAACTCACGGACTTTACCACCAATGCGTCGTCGGATGTAAGGCAGGCATTGATTGCCCTGAAAGCTGAAGGTGCGGAGAAACTTATTTTAGACGTGAGGGATAACCCTGGTGGGGTGTTGAAGGAGGCTGTAGAAATCGTCAATTTATTTATTCCTAAGGGCAGAGAAGTGGTTCGGACGGTTGGAAAGCTGGCGAGTGTGAATTCCGTATATAAAACTGAACGCTCTCCTTTAGACAAGGACATACCCTTGGTGGTTTTGATCAATGAAAGAAGCGCTTCTGCCGCAGAGATTGTAGCCGGTGCTCTTCAGGATTATGACAGGGCTGTTTTGATTGGGAGAAAAACCTTCGGAAAGGGACTTGTTCAAAGCACCATTCCTCTTTCTTACAATTCGCAGGTAAAGGTGACAACTGCGAAGTATTATATTCCCAGTGGGAGATGCATTCAAGCGATCGATTATAGTGACCGTGACGAGGAGGGCAACGCCAGAACAATTCCTGATTCGCTTAGGAAAGAATTCAAAACAAGCAGTGGCAGGATAGTTTTGGATGGTGCCGGGATAGAACCAGATGAAGAGGTTGATTCCAAAGCATATGCACCTATAACTTATAGCTTGGTAGCTCGAAGTCTGATCTTTGAATATGCCAACGAGTTCTTTCTGAAGAATGATAGTATAGCCTCACCTAGACACTTTAGAATTTCCGATGAATTGTACCAGGATTTCGTGGGATGGCTGGATAACAAGGAATATGATTACACGACTCAGGTGGAAAAAGCGATTGAGGATTTGGTTAAATTTTCAGAGAGGGAGAAGTATTTTGAGGATATCAAGAATGAAATCGCTTCCCTGAAGAAGAGTGTAAGCCATAGTAAGGAGCAAGATTTGATTACCTTTAAAGATGAAATAAAGGAGGCTTTGAAGGATGAAATTGTTTCCCGATACTATTATGAGCAGGGGATGGTGGAAACATCGCTTGATGAAGACGTTGAAATCAACAAATCCATCCAGGTGCTCAATAATAAGGAGCAATTTGCATTAATGTTGAAGCCAGTTAAGACAAGTAAGGGCTGAGCATCATCGCTACATTATAGTCTCCTTAGTATAAAAAGAACAATTCATGGGATTAATCCTTTCAATAGAGACGGCTACTTCGGTATGTTCTGTTGCACTACATGACCACCGCGGGGCATTGGTAGGGATCATTGAACTATTTCAGGACAACGTTCATGGTCAAAAGCTGATGCCGGTTATCGAAAGCCTGTTGCAGCAGGTAGGAATAGAGAGGGAAGGACTGGATGCAATAGCTGTTTCAATGGGCCCCGGTTCTTATACAGGTCTGAGAATTGGCGTGTCAACGGCCAAAGGTATGGCTTATGCATTGGAGATTCCCTTGCTTGGGGTAGACACTTTGGACGCTTTAGCCCGGCGGAGTCTGCCATTTGTCGGCGTCACGGATACGGTAGTGCCGATGATGGATGCTCGGAGAATGGAGGTGTATTGCAAGATTCTAGATGGCCAAATGAACGAATTGGCGGCTTTGTCGCCGGTTATTGTTGACGAGGCTTCATTTGATAGTTATTTGATGGCTGGTAAAGTCATTTTCTTAGGCGATGCTAACGAGAAGGTGAGGGAGGTGATCAATCATGAGAATGCTGTTTTCATTCCATTTCTAAATTCCGCCCGAACGGTGGGGGAATCGGCCGCCATAAAATTTAAGCAAAAGCAATTTGAGGATGTTGCGTATTTTGAGCCCAACTACCTTAAAGAGTTTAGGGTTTTAAAATCTAAAAAAGCCTTGTTGATATGAGCGAAATTAAAAACCGTGTGGCTAATAGCCCCATTATTACCATTGATTTAGAGGAATTCTATTTGCCTGGCGAACGAGTGGGCTTTGATCTTCGCAAATATTTGTTTCAGGAGCTGGTTATCAAAGAGAAGGATTACCGGGAGGCCTTGAAGGCTACTGACTGGGAACAGTATCGGGGGAAATACGTCGGGATCTATTGCAGTGTAGATGCCATTGTTCCTACTTGGGCGTATATGTTGGCCATGACCTATTTGGAAGAAGTGGCTACGGAAGTTGTCATGGGAGATTTAGAGGCATTGGAACAGCACCTATACCAAAAATCACTTAGCTCGATCGATCCAATTCAATATAAGGATAGGCCTGTCGTGATTAAAGGATGCAGTAAACTGCCCGTGCCTTTATTTGCTTATGGGGAAATAGTGAAGATTTTGAAGAATAGTTCAAGGTCCATTATGTATGGCGAACCGTGCAGTACGGTCCCTTTGTTCAAGAGGAGAAATGATGTTAAAAAGGATCTTGCTAGATAACAGGTGTTTATAAAAATATCAAAAAAATACGGGGTCTGTTTTTGGTAAATCTACAAAAGAGTTCTATGTTTGCATTCCCAATCAGGGAGGGTCTGACAGAAGGTCGGGCTGAGAGTTGAGATTTCGGAATAATTTCAAAATATCCTTCAACAAAAACTTTAAAAATCTTTTTAAAATTTTGTTGGTTAGTAGAAAAATTCTTCAGATATTTGCACTCTCAAATTCGATAAACGAATCGAAAACAAGTCTCTCTAACTTGGGAAAATGTCCCTGGAGCGCAGAGAAAAAGTTCATTGAAGTACTGTAAGACAATACGACGAAACAAAGCACAAGCGCAAGCTTGTGTGTTCTGAAACGGAACAAGAATGGTTTAAGGCCATTAAAAACAACCTTACAATGGAGAGTTTGATCCTGGCTCAGGATGAACGCTAGCGGCAGGCCTAATACATGCAAGTCGGACGGTATTTCCCTTTCGGGGGAGAGAGAGTGGCGCACGGGTGCGTAACGCGTATGCAACCTGCCCCTTACAGGGGGATAGCCCGGGGAAACCCGGATTAATACCCCATGTTGCGGAGTTCCGGCATCGGGATTTGGCCAAAGGCTTCGGCCGGTAAGGGATGGGCATGCGTAGGATTAGCTTGTTGGCGGTGTAACGGACCACCAAGGCGACGATCCTTAGGGGTTCTGAGAGGAAGGTCCCCCACACTGGCACTGAGATACGGGCCAGACTCCTACGGGAGGCAGCAGTAGGGAATATTGGGCAATGGGCGGTAGCCTGACCCAGCCATGCCGCGTG
>Ga0209075_1004622_pt1 | contig 10955 bp, 9 predicted proteins | sample Stecom2011_FD_187523 | JGI IMG/M metagenome (GOLD analysis project Ga0209075, IMG submission 187523) | Agricultural soil microbial communities from Utah to study Nitrogen management - Steer compost 2011 (SPAdes) (version 2) | ecosystem: Environmental > Terrestrial > Soil > Agricultural land...
GAGGATGGCAAAGCCCGCCTGACGGAGCTCGGCGGCGATGGCCCGCACCCGTTCACCGGCCACGCTCTCGGCCTTGATGTCACGGTGAACGATGAGGATCGGAAAATTCAGCTCGTTGTACATGGCCCCACCCTGTCGACTGCGCTGCCGACAGGGTCATACAGACGGGCGCGGGCCGCAAGCGAGGAATGAAACCCGCGAGGCAGGGCCCTGGGGCAAGCGGCGTCCGGACGGATCAGGCTTCGGCGCCGGCGCCCTCCAGCTGCGCCCACAGCGCCGGTGCGCCGCTGGCCTTCTCCAGCGCCGCCAGGCGTGCCGCATGGGCCGCCAGCTCTTCTTCCGTGGCCCGGATGACGCGGCCCGGCGTCCGGTCGAGGATACGGCGGATCGGCGACGGTGCGGGGCCGCCACCGGACTCGCTGCTCTCGCCGGCCAGCGACAGGTGGGTCTGGCCACCGGTCATCGCCAGGTAGACGTCGGCCAGGATCTCGGCGTCGAGCAGCGCGCCGTGCAGCTCGCGGTTGGAGTTGTCCACCCCGTAGCGCTTGCACAGCGCATCCAGGCTGTTGCGCTGGCCCGGGTGGCGCTCGCGAGCCATCAGCAGAGTATCCAGCACCGAACAGTAGCTGCTCAGGTCGGCGCGGTCCTGCTGGCCCAGCAGCGCGAACTCGTTGTTCAGGAAGCCGATATCGAACGCCGCGTTGTGGATGATCAGCTGGGCGCCGTTGATGAACTCGAAGAACTCGTCGGCCACTTCCCGGAAGCGCGGCTTGTCCTGCAGGAACTCGTTGGTGATGCCGTGCACCGCGATGGCGCCCTCGTCCACCTCGCGGTCGGGCTGCAGATAGACGTGAAAGTGGCGCCCGGTCAGACGCCGGCCGATCAGTTCCACGCAACCGATTTCAATGACCCGGTGACCATCGGTCACCGGCATGCCGGTGGTTTCCGTATCGAGAACTACGCTGCGCATTTCCTATCGTCCCGTGCTGTTCCGGCTGGCCATGGCCACGCCCCGATTGGCCAGTTGATCGGCCCGTTCGTTGCCGGGGTGGCCGGTGTGCCCGCGCACCCACTCCCAGGTCACCTGATGGCGATTGACCTGTTCATCCAGCTGCTGCCAGAGGTCGGCATTCTTCACCGGCTGCTTGCTGGCGGTCTTCCAGCCACGCTTCTTCCAGTTGGGCAGCCAGTCCTGGATGCCCTGCATCACGTACTGGGAATCGGTGATCAGGCGTACCTGGCAGGAACGCTTGAGCGCCGCCAGGGCCTGGATGGCGGCCATCAGTTCCATGCGGTTGTTGGTGGTCTGCGCCTCGCCGCCGCAGAGCTCCTTCTCGACGCCCTTGTAGATCAGCAGGGCTCCCCAGCCCCCCGGGCCCGGATTGCCCTTGCAGGCACCATCCGTGTAGATCTCGACGATGTCACTCATGCTTCTTGACGATACTCGGCATGCGGCGGCTGACCTTGGCCACCGGCAGCGGCAGGAGCTTGCCCATCGCTTCGCGGCGCGGCTGGCGCAGGGGTCGCAGGCCGATCATCAGCTTGCGGGCCACCAGGATGTAGAAGCCGGCCCCCGGACACTGCCAGCGCCCACCCCACTGTTCCAGGCGCGCCAGCCGTGCCTGCCAGGCCGGCGAGGCAAGCGGCGGACAATAGCATCCGAAGCGGCGTTTCTCCAGCGCGAAGCCCAGCAGGTTGAGCCAGTCGACGACCCGCCCGGGGGCGATGCAGCGGGCCTGGCGCAATCCGTCGGCGGCGAAGAAATGGCGCAGCCCCCAGCTGCTCCAGGGATTGATGCCCAGTACCACCAGATGCCCGCCCGGCCGCACGCTGCGCGCGGCTTCGCGCAGCACGCCATGGGGCGACAGGCTGAAGTCCAGGCCATGCTGCAGCACCACCAGGTCGGCGCAGTGCTCGCCCAGCGGCCAGGCCTGCTCGTCACAGGCGATCTCCACGCCCGGGAAGGGCGCACCCAGGCTGACGGTATGACGGATCTGCCGGGCCGGGCACACCTTGGGCGGCGGCCCGTAGTGAATGAGAAAACTGCCGAAGAACTCGCCCAGCTCCGCTTCCAGAAGCGGCTGCTCGGCGCTCAGCATCTGCGCTCCCAGGGGGCCGGCGAACCAGCGGCGCGCCTCCCCCATCAGCGCCAGCCAGCGCGGATCGGCCTGGGCGAAGGGTTGCTCGGTCATGACCACCTCCACAGGAAGGCGGGGCAGCCCCGCCTCGGCAATGGCGATTAAGATGCACCTTTATGTTCAGCAACGCGAGCGACCGACCCATGCTGCAGATCGAAGCCCTGCCCGCCTTCAGCGACAACTACATCTGGCTCCTGCTCAACCCCGCCGACCGCGCATGCGCGGTGGTGGACCCCGGTGATGCCGCGCCGGTCCTGGAGTGGCTGGCGACCCATCCGGACTGTCGCCTTACCGACATTCTGGTCACTCATCACCACCACGACCATGTCGGCGGCGTGGCCCGTCTGAAGGAACAGACCGGAGCGCGGGTCATCGGCCCGCAGCAGGAGGCGATTCCCCAGCGTGACCTGGCCGTCGGCGAGGGAGACCGTCTAGAGGTGCTCGGCTGTCCGTGGCGGGTCCTGCACGTGCCCGGCCACACCCTGGGGCATGTGGCCTACTACAGCGAGACCGCGGACGACGCCCCGTTGCTGTTCTGCGGTGACACCCTGTTCGCCGCCGGCTGCGGCCGCCTGTTCGAGGGCACCCCTGAGCAGATGCACGACTCCCTCGGCCGTCTCGCCAGCCTGCCGGAAGCCACCCGCATCTACTGCGCCCACGAATACACCCTGAGCAACCTGCGCTTTGCCCGGGCCGTGGAGCCGGACAACCCTGCCGTGCAGGCCCGCCTGGAAGACGCGGAGCGGCTGCGTGCCGCCGGGCAGCCGACCGTACCCTCTACCCTTGGCATGGAGCGTGCCACCAACCCATTTTTGCGCTGCGATGAAACATCCATTAAAAAAATTATTTCCGCACGCGAAAATAACGAAAATCTGACGTCAACTCTTGTCTTTGCTGGCCTGCGCGCCTGGAAGGATGTCTTTTAAATAGCCGAAGCGTGGCCCCTGTCACCGGGGCCACCTTGCCCTGGCGCCGCTTCGTTCCCTAGAATCGCGACCAATTTTTGGCCTCGAAACGACCCCTCCACATGGCGCCGCTGTTTTTTTCCACGATTCGTCCGCCCCTGCCGGGCAGGGCCCTGCGCCTTGCCGCGCTGGCCGGACTGCTGGCCCTGGCGGGCTGTCAGAGCCTGCAGAAACCGGGTGAACCCGCCGCTGAAGCCGCGTTGCACACCCTCCCCCAGGAGCCTGCCGAGCGGGCCGAAGCCCCGATGCCGCCTGAGGACATCTGGGCGCGCATGCGCGCCGGCTTCGCCTTTTCCATAGAGGAAAACGCACAGATCATTCGGCACCGCCAATTATTCATCGACAATCCGCGGACGCTGGAAGTCGCCAGCGAACGCGGCAGTCTATACATGCACTACATCGTCGAGCGCCTGGAAGAGCGCCAGCTGCCCCTGGAGCTGGCCCTGCTGCCGGTGATCGAGAGCGCCTACAACCCGCTGGCCTACTCCCGCGCCCATGCCGCCGGCATCTGGCAGTTCATTCCTTCCACCGGCCGGCATTTCAACCTGCGCCAGACCAACTGGTATGACGGTCGCCGCGACATCACCGCCTCCACCGAGGCCGCGCTCAACTACCTGACCCGCTTGCATGCCATGTTCGATGGCGACTGGCTGCTGGCCCTGGCCGCCTACAACGCTGGCGAGGGCACCGTGCGTCGGGCCATGAAGCGCAACGAGAGCAAGGGGCTGCCCACCGACTTCTGGAGCCTGCCGCTGCCCCGCGAGACCCGCAACTACGTGCCCAAGCTGCTGGGCCTGGCCTCGCTGGTGAAGGAGCCCGAGAAATACGACGTCGCGCTCAACCCCATTCCCAACGAGCCCTACTTCGAGGTGGTGGAGATCGACCGGCGCATGGATCTGGCCCGGGCGGCCCGCCTGGCCGAGATCGACGAGCAGCACCTGTACCTGCTCAACCCCGCCTTCAAGCGCCGCATCACCATGGACGGCCCGCGCCACCTGCTGGTGCCCAGCAGCAACGCGCCGATCCTGCAGGCCAACCTGTCCCAGCTGCCGGCCGAGGACCTGGTGGACTGGCACGAGTACAAGGTGCGTCCGGGCGACAGCCTGTACACCATCGCCCGCCGTCACAACCTGACGGTGAGCATGCTGCAGGACATCAACCGCATCAAAGGCACCCACCTGCGGGTCGGCCAGGTGCTGAGCATTCCGTCCCACGCGGGTCAGTCGGCGCCCGCCGCGCGCACCGCGGTGGCCAGCGCCTCCTCCGGCAGCCGCTACAACTACCGGGTCAAGAACGGCGACTCGCTGTGGACCATCGCCGCACGCCACAATGTCAGCGTTGCCGACCTCAAGCGCTGGAACAACCTGTCCAGCAGCCGCCTGCGCATCGATCAGGTGCTGACCCTGCGTGGCGGCAATGCCGCGCCGAGCAGCGAGCCCACCCTCTACAAGGTGCGCAAGGGCGACTCCCTGTACGCCATCGCCAAGCGCTTCAACGTGAACGTCAGCCACCTGCAGACCTGGAACCCCGACAGCACCGAGGCGCTGCGACCGGGTCAGACGCTGACCCTCTACCTGGCCGAGTGATTCGCAGGCAGGTCGCCACCACGCGAAAGCCGCTTCGCCACGGCAGCCTGCCCGATCACCCGTTCCCGGCCCACTTTGCCCCCATCGGGCAAGCTGGTACTGTACCGGCAGCCTTTCCGCCGCCATGGACCGGGTTCCCTCGCCTGATGTACCGCCTCGTTATCCTGTTGCTGAGCCTGCTCTGCCTGCCGGCCCACGCCGGGCTCTTCCACAGCCATGGCTTCGCCCAGTTCGGTCAGCTCAAGTATCCCGCCAGCTTCACGCATTTCGACTGGGTGAACCCCCAGGCCCCGAAAGGCGGCACCCTGCGCCTGATGGGCGTGGGCACCTTCGACAGCCTCAACCCCTACGCCCTCAAGGGCACCAGCCCGATCGCCACCGCCAACTTCTACCAGTACGGCGTCAGCGAGCTGAACGCACCGCTGATGGTGGGCACCGGCTTCTACGACCCCTCCGGGGACGAACCCGCCTCCAGCTACGGCCTGGTGGCCGAGTCCATCGACTACGGCAGCGATTACAGCTGGGTGGTGTTCAACCTGCGCCCCCAGGCCCGTTTCCATGACAACCGGCCGATCACCGCCAGGGATGTGGCCTTCACCTACCGTACCCTGCTGCGCGACGGGCACCCCCAGTACCGCACCAACCTGCGCGAGGTGGCCCGCGTGGACGTGCTCAACGAGCGGCGCATCCGCTTCGTGTTCAAGCGCGCCGGCAATCCGCTGCTGATCCTGCGCCTGGGCGAGCTGCCGGTGCTGCCGGAGCACTACTGGAGCAAGCGGGACATCCGCGCGACCAGTTTCCAGCCGCCGCTGGGCAGCGGCCCCTATCGCATCACCCAGGTGGAACCCGGGCGCCGCCTGGTGTTCGAGAGGGTGAAGAACTGGTGGGGCGCCGACCTGCCGGTGAACGTGGGCAAGTACAACTTCGACCGTGTGGAAGTGGACTTCTACCGTGACAACCACGTCGCATTCGAGGCATTCAAGGCCGGCGAATTCGACATTTTCCTGGAAAACCAGGCGAAGAACTGGGCCACCGGCTACAACTTCCCGGCAGTGTTGCGCGGCGACGTCATCCGCGCCGAGATTCCCCACCGGATTCCCACCCAGACGCAGGCACTGTTCATGAACAGCCGGCGCGACGTGTTCGCCGATCGCCGCGTACGGGAAGCCATGGGCCTGATGCTGGATTTCGAATGGTCCAACCGCACCCTGTTCAACGGCGCCTATCGGCGCAGCGAAAGCTACTTCCCCAACAGCGAGTTCTCCGCCACCGGCAAGCCGGAAGGCGCCGAGCGCGAGCTGCTGCTGCCCTGGCGCAAGCAGCTGCCCCCCGGCGCCCTGGAGCGCCCCTGGAGCATGCCGCGCACCGAAGGCCGCGGCATTCCCCGGGAAACGGTGCGCCGGGCGCTGAACCTGCTGGCCGCCGCCGGCTGGAAGAGCGGCGGCCAGCCCAGCCGCCTGCGCAACGCCAAGGGGCAATCGCTGCGTTTCGAGATCCTGCTGGTCAACCCGCGTCTGGAACGCATCCTGCAGCCCTATCGGGAAAACCTGCAGCGCCTGGGCGTGCAGGTCAGCCTGCGCGTGGTCGACCGCGCCCAGTACAAGCAGCGCCTGGACAGCTTCGATTTCGACATGGTGCTCATGACCCTGCCGCAGACCCTCAGCCCCGGCCTGGAGCAGTGGCACTACTTCCATTCCACCCAGGCCCGCGAGCGCGGCAGCCGCAACTATGCGGGCGTCGCCGATCCGGTGGTGGACGCCCTGCTCGAGCGCCTGCTGGCCGCCACCAGCCGCGAGGAGCAGGTGGCCGCCACCCGTGCTCTGGACCGGGTGCTGCTCTGGCAGCACTACAGCATTCCCAACTGGTACATCGACCACCACCGCCTGGCCTACCGCAGTCGCCTGGCCTTCCAGGAGACGCCGCCCTACACCCTGGGCCTGCGGGCCTGGTGGCAAAAGCCCACGGAGAAGAGCTCACGATGAACAGCCTGTTCAAATGCCTGCTGCCGGCCACGGCCCTGGCGCTCGGCCTGGCCGGCGCGGCACTGGCACAGCCGCGGCACGCCGTCACCCTGTATGACGAGCCGCCGCTCTATCCGGCCGATTTCACCCACTTCGACTTCGTCAACCCGGACGCCCCCAAGGGCGGTACCCTGCGCCTGGCCGGACTCAACGGCTTCGACAGCTTCAATCCCTTCATTCCCAAGGGCAACGAAGCCAGCATGATCGGGCTGGTCTACGACACCCTGACCTACCATTCGCCCGACGAACCCTTCACCGAGTACGGCCTGCTGGCCGAGGTCATCGAGAAGGCCCCGGACAACAGCTACGTACGTTTCCACCTGCGCCCCCAGGCCCGCTTCCATGACGGCACCCCGGTGACCGCCGAAGACGTGGTGTTCACCTTCAACACCCTGGTGGCCAAGGGCGACCCCATGTACCGCCACTACTACGCGGACATCCAGGCCGCGGTGGCCGAGGACCGCCACCGGGTGCGCTTCGACTTCAGCCACACCGGCAACCGCGAGCTGCCGCTGATCATCGGCCAGCTGCAGATCCTGCCGCGCCACTGGTGGCAGGAACGCGACCTGTCCCGGCGCGACGCGGCGCCCGTCCTGGAAGACATCGCCACGCTGGAACCTGCCGAAGACGGCCGCCACATCACCGTCACCCTGCACGAGGGCGAAGGCATGCCGAGCGCCGAGGACGTGGGCCCCTCCTGGGAAGCCCAGGAACCGCCCGTCGGGGGCACCCCGACCTTCCGTGTCGAGGATGCCAGGCGCCTGGTGGTGGAGCTGGACGAGCCGGCCTCGGCGGAACTGCTTACCGCGCTGCGCACGCTGAAGGTGCTGCCGGCCAGACGGGACTTTTCCCGCACCAGCCTGGAACCGCCGCTGGGCAGTGGCCCCTACCGCATCGCCGGCTACGCCGCCGGGCGCTCCGTGCGCTATGAACGGGTCAGGGACTGGTGGGCCGCCGACCTGCCGGTGACCCGCGGCCTGTACAACTTCGACGTGATCACCCTGGACTACTTCCGCGACATGTCGGTAGCCCTGGAAGCCTTCAAGGCCGGGCAGTTCGACTACAACCTGGAATACTCCGCCAAGGACTGGGCCACCGGCTACGACAGCCCGGCCCTGCGCAGCGGCCGCATCGTCCAGGAAGCCATCCCCAACCACAACCCGGTGGGCATGCAGGGCTTCACCTTCAACATCCGCCGGCCCATGTTCCAGGATCGCCGCGTGCGCGAGGCCATCGCCCTGCTGTTCGACTTCGAATGGGCCAACAAGCAACTGTTCTTCGGCGCCTACAAGCGCACCAGGAGCTTCTTCGAGAACTCCGAGCTGGCTGCCCGCGGGCTGCCCGACGACGAGGAGCTGAAGCTGCTGGAGCCCCTGCGCGAGCACCTGCCCGAGGAAGTGTTCACCCAGGCCTTCGAGCCGCCGGTCAGCGACGGCAGCGGCATCATCCGCGACCGCCAGCGCCGCGCCTACCAGCTGCTGCTGGAGGCCGGCTACCGGGTGGAGAACGACCGCATGGTGAATGCCGAAGGCCAGCCGCTGTCCTTCGAGTTCCTGGTGGTGCAGGCCAACCTGGAACGCGTGATCCTGCCGTTCAAGCGCAACCTGGCCGAACTGGGCATCGAGCTGCAGCTGCGCCGGGTGGACGTTTCCCAGTACATCAACCGCCTGCGCTCCCGCGACTTCGACATGACCTCCAGCATCTGGCCGCAGTCCAACTCGCCGGGCAACGAGCAGATGGAGTTCTGGCACTCGCGCAGCGCCGACAAGCCCGGCAGCCGCAACTTCATCGGCCTGCGCGACCCGGCCATCGACGCCCTGGTGGAAGGCCTGATCCGCGCCGACTCGCGGCAGAGCCTGATCACCCACGCGCGCGCGCTGGACCGTGCGCTGCTGTGGGGGCACTACGTGATTCCCAACTACTACATCGACACCTGGCGGGTGGCGCACTGGACACATCTCAAGCGTCCGCACCGCACGCCGCGCTATGACGTGGGCCTGATGAGCTGGTGGATCGAGGGCGACACGTCCGAGGCGATCGCGGCCGAGGCGGAGGTGGCCGAATAATGCTCGCCTACATCGCGCGGCGCCTGCTGCTGATCATCCCCACCCTGCTGGGCATCCTGCTGATCAACTTCCTCATCATCCAGGCCGCTCCCGGCGGCCCGGTGGAGCAGACCATCGCCCGCCTGGAGGGCTTCGACGCCGCCGCTGGCGGCGCCACCGGACGCATCGCCGGCGGCGGCGCGGAAGCCGCCAGCGGCTCCAACTACCGTGGCGCCCAGGGCCTGGACCCGGAGCTGATCGCCGAGATCGAGCGCATGTACGGCTTCGACAAGCCGGCCCACGAGCGCTTCTGGCTGATGCTGAAGAACTACGCGCGCTTCGACTTCGGGGAAAGCTTCTTCCGCGACGCCAAGGTGACCGACCTGATCCTGGAGAAGATGCCGGTGTCCATCTCCCTCGGGCTGTGGAGCACGCTGATCATGTACCTGGTGTCCATTCCCCTGGGCATCGCCAAGGCGACCCGCCACGGCAGCGCCTTCGACGTCTGGACCAGCACGGCGATCATCGTCGGCTATGCCATTCCGGCGTTCCTGTTCGCCATCCTGCTGATCGTGCTGTTCGCCGGCGGCAGCTACTTCAACTGGTTTCCGCTGCGCGGCCTCACCTCCGCCAACTTCGAGGAGCTGTCGCTGCTGGGCAAGATCGCCGACTACTTCTGGCACCTGGCCCTGCCGGTCACCGCCCTGGTGATCGGCAACTTCGCCACCCTGACCCTGCTGACCAAGAACAGCTTCCTGGACGAGATAGGCAAGCAGTACGTGATCACCGCCAAGGCCAAGGGCCTGAGCCCCAACCGGGTGCTCTACGGCCATGTGTTCCGCAACGCCATGCTGATCATCATCGCCGGCTTCCCGGCGGCCTTCATCGGCATGTTCTTCACCGGCTCGCTGCTCATCGAGGTGATCTTCTCCCTCGACGGGCTGGGCCTGCTCAGTTTCGAGTCGGCCCTCAACCGCGACTACCCGGTGGTGTTCGGCACCCTGTTCCTGTTCACCCTGCTGGGACTGCTGGTCAAGCTGATCGGCGACCTCACCTACACCCTGGTCGATCCGCGCATCGACTTCGAAAGCCGGGAGGGTTGAGATGAAACTGTCCCCGCTCAATCGACGCCGTTTCGAACGCTTCAAGGCCAACAAGCGCGGCTGGTGGTCGCTGTGGATCTTCCTGACCCTGTTCGTGCTCAGCCTGGGCGCCGAGCTGATCGCCAACGACAAGCCGCTGCTGGTCAGCTATGACGGCCAGTGGTACACCCCGGTGTTCAAGCGCTACCCGGAGACCACCTTCGGCGGCGAATTCCCCCTGGAGGCCAACTACAAGAGCCCCTACGTGCGCCAGCTCATCGAGGAACAGGGCGGCTGGATGCTCTGGCCGCCGATCCCCTTCGACTACTCCAGCATCAACTACGAGCTGGACGTGCCCGCCCCGGCGCCGCCGTCGGCCCAGAACTGGTTCGGCACCGATGATCAGGGTCGCGACGTGCTGGCCCGTATCATCTACGGCTTCCGGGTCTCGGTGCTGTTCGCCCTGACGCTGACCATCCTCAGCTCCATCATCGGCGTCATCGCCGGCGCGCTGCAGGGCTTCTACGGCGGCTGGGTGGACCTGGCCGGACAGCGTTTCCTGGAGATCTGGTCGGGGCTGCCGGTGCTCTACCTGCTGATCATCCTCGCCAGCTTCGTGCAGCCCAACTTCTGGTGGCTGCTGGGCATCATGCTGCTGTTCTCCTGGATGAGCCTGGTGGACGTGGTGCGCGCCGAGTTCCTGCGCGGCCGCAACCTGGAGTACGTGCGCGCCGCCCGGGCGCTGGGCATGAAGAACGGCGCCATCATGTTCCGCCATATCCTGCCCAACGCCATGGTGTCCACCATGACCTTCATGCCGTTCATACTGACCGGCGCCATCGGCACCCTGACCGCCCTGGACTTCCTCGGTTTCGGTCTGCCCGCCGGCTCGCCGTCGCTGGGTGAGCTGGTGGCCCAGGCCAAGTCCAACCTGCAGGCGCCCTGGCTGGGCATTGCCGCCTTCAGCGTGCTGGCCATCATGCTGAGCCTGTTGGTGTTCATCGGCGAAGCCGCCCGCGATGCCTTCGACCCGAGGAAGTGAGATGAGCGAGAACCTGATCGAAATCCGCGACCTGGCCGTCGAGTTCGTCACCGGCGACCAGGCGCAGCGCGTGGTG
>Ga0209075_1004623_pt1 | contig 10950 bp, 14 predicted proteins | sample Stecom2011_FD_187523 | JGI IMG/M metagenome (GOLD analysis project Ga0209075, IMG submission 187523) | Agricultural soil microbial communities from Utah to study Nitrogen management - Steer compost 2011 (SPAdes) (version 2) | ecosystem: Environmental > Terrestrial > Soil > Agricultural land...
AGGACGAAAGTTTTGGGGTTTTTGGTTTCTTTGGGCAGTTACTATAAGTACCACAATAATATCCTCTAATTTCATGATGAAGATTTTTTGGGAATGCTTAGAAAACACAGAAAATAGTTGTTGTTAGCAAAAAGGAGTAGCAATATGTTTACTCCTTTTTTTGATTATTTTTTTGGATTTAAATTATATAGAAATTAGCATAAAAAACAACGTAAAAAATGAAAAAATCACTCACACTCATAACAATAAAAGCCACGAAGTGGCGAAATCATTAACATAGGGCGTAGCTCTATAAAAAAAAACAAACTATGGGACAATCTCTAAATAAAATATACATTCATTTGGTTTTCAGCACCAAGTACAGAGAGCCATTAATAACCGATTCGATAAAAGATGAATTATTTAGTTATTTGGGAGGAATCTGCAAAAATATGGAATGTAACCCAATACAGGTTGGCGGATACAAAAACCACGTTCATATTCTTTGTTTGTTATCCAAGAAAATTGCATTAATGGATTTGCTGGAAAAAGTGAAATCAAACTCCTCAAAATGGATTAAAACCAAAGGTGTAGAATTTGAAAATTTTTACTGGCAAAATGGTTACGGAGCATTTTCGGTCAATCCGTCTGAGATAGAAATTGTAAAAAATTACATTCTCAATCAGCAAGAACATCACGAAAGGAAAACCTTTCAACAAGAGTTTTTGGCATTTTTGAAAAAATATGATGTAGAATATGACGAGAGATATGTTTGGGATTAGGATTTCGCCCTTTCAGGGCTTTACATTACGACGCATATTTCCACTGGGCGATGCCCAATGTTGATGATTAAGGTCTTTCAGACCTCAAATAAAACAGAGCCACGAAGTGGAGTAATCACTAACATAGGGGTAGCCCTGCGAAAAAAAGGTGCTAAGCACCAAAAATAAAAAACAAAGAAATGAAAGAAACCTGGAACTACAATCTTATCGACTTGCTGAAAAAAGCAAGGATTGGAAATACAAACGAATTTCTGAATAAATATTCGGACAGAGCCGTTGTAAACGAAGATTTTTCTGTTATGTTACTATTCCGACATTTTAAAGTACAACACTGGAACGATGAAAGACGCATTTTAAACTGCCACCCCGAAGATGAACATTTTCAAAAAGGAATTACCATTGTTCAGTCGGCAGATGACGGAGGTTCGCAAAGCAACATCTATTTGCCAAATAAATTTGATTACAAGCTCAAGATTAAAGGCAAAGAAATTGAAATTGTAACCAATGAAAAAATCATTACAACTAATATAACCGAACTTTTTAGAAAGTTGCGATTTTTTAAACGTTCGATTACCGAACAGGAAATTGAAGACGGATTTAATAGTCTTTGCAACGAACAATACGAAAAACCAAAACAGCCTGAGGTTAAGCATAAAACGATTGAACTTCCATCGTTTGGCACATTGACTTATGACGAAAAACTAAAATGGTACAAATGCAACATAAGCATTGAACAGCATAATATTGACTTGACTATTTCCCTTACAACACCAGAAAAGTTAGAGAAAATAATTGCTTTTGCCGACAAACAAATGAAAGCAAAATTTTACAAACAGGCACTTTTAGATATGGAATCTAAAATAATTGCCCTAAAAAATGATGCCTGGCTTGGAGAAGATGAGGAAACGGGAGAAGACGAACCACCAATTACCGCAGAAGAGTTCAGAAAACGAATTTCTATTGACAGTATTGGTTTTGATGAAAATTGCTGTTCTGTAATTTATTGCAATGATGACGATATTTTTTGGGGACACCAAATTGAAATTGACGTTGATGAAAATGGAAATTATAAAGATGCCAATCTGGTAGGATAAACTAAAACTAAAATTATGAGAACAGGAATATCACATTTTTGGATAGGAAATTTTAAAAATAAATATGATTTCAACATTTTTTTCAAAGAGGATGAGAATTACTATGATGATGAAAGAGAAATAGATGAAAAATATATCTCAGAATTTGCTAAATCTCAAGATATAAATTGGCTTGAACACGATTTTTTAGAATGTGGATTTGAAGATAAAGATATAAGCTTTGAAGAAAAATTTTCTAAATATTCTTACGCTGAAGAATGGATTAATGAGCTTAAAAAAAGAATGGAACAAAACCGCATAGATTTTCAAATCAATTCAATTGCATTCATAGCAAAAGATAAAATAGAAAAACCTGTTTCCATAAAGAAGAGTGATTTTTACCTCATCTATTTGGGAGAAATTGAATATAAAATTTGAGTACGCAAAATAGAAAAATGCCAATCTAGTAGGATAAACTAAGAAAGGAAACAAAATGAAAAAACTAATCACATTCACAGCACAAGGCGTTGCCTTATGCTCCATATACAAAAGGCTTTCAGCCTTACACGGTTTTTCCCTTTCAGGGAAAAATATATTTAACCCAATGCAACGCATTGGGAAACTAACCACACTTTTAATTCTTGCTTTTGCATTGCAATCCTGCGAAGGCAAAGCACAAAAAACAACGGAAAACGAAATCAAAGAAGTATCTGTATCTGCTTTTGGCGGACGAAGCACCATCAAATCAAAAACTTACATCATAACAAAAGATAGTGTATTATATGAATTGATTGCCCACGACAGCACCAAAAATGTAAAAAAATCGTATGCTAACAATGTTCAAGATTGGGATGATTTATTAAAAAGCATTGATTTAGAAAGATTTAAAAATGTCGAAGACGGAAAATCGCATCAGGAATACGACGGAAACGATACGGAAATAACCATAACCACGCAAAACGACAAATTTTCGAAACTAAACGCAGAGAAAAATTCAAGCTGGGACAGGATTTACAGACAATTAGTTAGAACATATTACAAATGAAAAAAATAATCACAATCACAGCAATAATTTTGTCCTGTACATTCGGTTTCGGGCAAGAACATACAGGCGCAATTAAAGTAGCTCCGAATGAAGAAAGCGGAAAAACAAATGGTAATAAAAACATTTATTATAAAAATGGAAGCTTAAAAAAAAGCGGTAAGTACAATGACAACGGAAATACCGGCGAATGGATGTTTTACACCCAAAATGGAGATTTAGAAGCCATTGGGCATTATTTAAACGGAGAAAAACACGGAGAATGGAACAATTATTATCTAAACAAAAAAATACTGCAAACCGGTAGTTATCAAAAAGGAAAGCAAGTAGGCGAGTGGAAAACCTATCATCCAAATGGCCAATTAGCCATCATACAAATATATAGTAATGAAGGCAAAGAAGTTGGTAAACCGAAGTTTTATAACCAAAATGGAAACAGCATTAAAAAGAAAGATTATGATAATGAAATCAAAGGTTTAATGAAAACCGGTTTTGAAGAATTTTACACTTTACTTCAACAAAAAGATTTTGACCAGGCCGTAAATTTTGTATCAGAAGATTACCTTGATGCTACGGGTTTTTCTAAAGAGCAAATGAAAAATTTGTTGCAAAGCAATTTTGACAATTGGGAAATACTGCCCGACTTAAATGTTGTATTGAAAGAAATTGAAATACAAAAGCCTAAAAAAATCATCAAAAAAGGGAATAAATCTTTTGGAGTTTTAGAAGCCGTAATGAATTTTGAAATGACAGTAGCCGGCAATTATAGCGAAACAGAAACCGAACTCGTAATGGATTTGATAGAAGCCATAGGAAAAAACCGTTATAAAATAGGCGAAATATCACAAACAGAAAATAAAACTGTAATCCAACTAAAAGATAAAAGACTGGTTGCCTGCATTTACCATTTTTCAAGCCAAAAAGTAAGCTTTGCAATGGCAGAAAAAGGCTTGAGATATAGCTTTGAGAAATTTTTACCAAAAGAAATTGTAGAAGAAATGAAATCGCAATTGTAAACCTAAGGTTATGAAAATCAAAATTATATTAGCAACTGTAATATTGGTTGTTTCAATTACATCCTGCACTACCAGCAGAAGCGTAGTAAATAATTGCAAAGTCCAACCGCAAAAACTGAACATCGCAAATATCAACGGAACTTACGAAACAGAACGTTTGTGGGATGAATTTTACGAAAACAAAACCACCAAAATAGATACAACCAAATACAGCGAAAATGCACAAACGAAAATCTATTTCGATGGAAAAAAACACATTACTGCAAGTGTGTATGATAAGGGTTTAAAGAAAAACGAAATTACATTGAAAGCCAAAGTGTATAAAGATTATGTTTCCATAAAAAAACGACACAAACTCTTGCCATTTTTTCCGTTCTATTTTTATAGCAACGTACACAAATTTGTTTTGTATAACAATGAAGAAAATAATCTCAGATTATGCGGTTACGGAAGTACGACAATGGTGGTTCTCATAATGTCGGGCGGAAAAGGTGGGCATTATTCAGCAACTTATAAAAGAATGGAAGATGAACTTTAAAGCTGTTTTTATTACTATTTTATTAATTGTGCCATTATTCACAAATTTAAGGGCTCAAAATATCCATACTGGAAAGAAATCAAAAAATACAGTTGTTCGCAGAGCCGATGTAAAGCCATCATTTATAGGAGGGAATAATGCTTTATCTGAATATATTGATAAAAATTTGGAGTATCCCAAAAGTGCTAAAATGAAAGGAATAAAAGGGAGAGTTGATGTTTCTTTCATTGTTGAAAAAGACGGTCGGCTTACTCATATTCAAATAGAAAGAAAACTTTCCCGAAGCCACAACGGAAAAGCTAAAAAACTGATACGAAATATGCCCAAATGGAAACCTGCATTAATTGGCGGACAACCTATACGTTTCAGGTTTCATTTGCCTGTGACTTTTAAAACAGATAAAACAAGCAACGCAAAATGAAAAAGATGATACTTTATATAATTTTGTTCTTCGTTCTATGTTTAGGGATAGAAGGATGTACGGTTATGAACCTGTCGCCAAAACTATTATTCAACAGCAGCAAATTCAAGCAATTCCCCGTTTTGGATGATGGTTTGCAAACCGATAAATTTTCAATACATAGAATTACACAATCAAGTAATATTGAAATTAGTTACTTTCCACAAAAGAATTTTTTCCTGATTTTTAATTCCAACAAAGCAGGACATTTCAATCCCATAAAAATAGATAGTATGGGGAATAAAGTATTTGAGTTGGAGATTACCGAAAAACATTCGTTGGGTCTAATAGAGGTTATTAATTGTTTCCTAATCGGAACAGACAGCATCTACGATTTATCTGACAGTAATCCTGTTGCAACACCATTTTCAGAAATATTGAACAAAAATGGAGATATTCCGCACAAAGAGTGGGTTGAAAAGGTTTTTGGCAAGCTGTATAATGTGTCAGATGTTGTGCTGTATGGCAGAGAAGATGGAAGATACGTTGTATATTTTCATTACCAGGAAAAATGGACAAAATTATACACACCCCTACAATATCCCTATTTTGTTTATCCCGATACAGGTTCAAAAGTAGTATGTGAAATAAATGAAGAAAAAATTCCTCACAAATGGGAGAAGGAAGTATACTTAAAAGACGTAAAAAACAACACCTACTCTAACGGACATCGCTATACGGATGGCTATATTAGCCAATACAACACATCCTTTTTCCCTGACCAAACACACGAATATCCACAAGCAGGAACAATAAAAACACTTGCCTTTTCCAAAGAATATGCTTATGTAGGTCCGTATAATCCCGGTATTCCAACCAAATTCTATGGAATTGGATATTATGCTTTGGAAATAGAAAACAGCATTTTAAACTTTAGAGCGGTAGCAAGTAAATCGTCTTTTTTCGGAAATGTAGAAACCGATTTGCATTTATTCGGATTGCCAACCCAATATACCAATCAAAGCAATGTTTGCTTTTTAACTTATGATTATAGTACAAACTATCACGAGAATGGAAAAAAAGGTGTTTACGTAATTAAGAAAAATTAGCTTGCGCAAAATCGTATAATGGAGGAACAATTAAGACAAGAGATTAATTTTTTCCATTTACAATTATTCAACGCAAAAAGTAAGTTTTACAATGGCAGAAAAGGGCTTGAGATATAGCTTTGAGGAATTTTTACCAAAAGAAATTGTAGAAGAAATGAAATCGCAATTGTAAAACCAAGACATCGTTCAATGTTATTTTACCTCGTAATCCCGAAGGCAGAATTTTATGTTAAAACTGAAATTATGAAAACTAAAGCAATACTTCTTATATTATGTATATTATTTTTCGCTGCTGGTTATAGTCAAAATGCTATCCGCTTAGAAACCGACCCTGTAAAAATAGCAGAAATAAAATCTTATTTACAAAATCTCGACTCCACATTGGTCAGCAATCCCGAAGACGGAGCCTTGCACATCAAAAAAGCAAGCCTGCATACGGCACTTGGCGAATACGAAACGGCAAAAACAAGCTTGACCAAAGCCATTGACCTAAACCCCGATCCGGCGGCATTATTCTTTCTGTATTACCGCAGAGGCGATTTGAATTACAAATTGCAGTTACTGGAAGAAAGCATTGCCGACTTTTTTACCGCTATACAATTAGAACCCCGGTACGAATGGGCTTATTTAGACAGAGGTATGGCTTTAGCAGATATGGGAAAGACAACAGATGCCCAAAAAGATTTCTTTAAAGCACTTGAATTAAAACCCAACTGGGGAGATGCCCTTTATTGTCTTGGTGTATGTTATCAGGACCAGGGCGAACCACAAGAAGCGATGGACTATTTTCAGCAAGCAGTAAAAAATATGGACGAAACAGCTTTATTCAAATACAAAACCTATAACAATATTGGGATATTGTATAACCATCAGCAAAAATACAACACAAGCATATCTTTTTTTGACAAAGCTATTGCGTTAAATCCTAATTATGCTTTGGCGTACATCAACCGCGCCATTGCCCGATATCAGCTCAATGATATGAATGGTGTATGTGCAGATTTACAAAAAGCTGTTGAACTTGGTCGTGAAGATGTAAAAAGTGAATATGAAAAATATTGTAATCCTTAAACTTGTAGAAGCAAACTGTTAATAAAAAATAAATAGAGATTTAGCTCCGTAGGAGTGGATTGTAAAAAACGAAAAAATGGCAAATAGAACCAATCTCATTTACAAAAACAGAAAAAACGAAACAAAAGCGTTTGAGTATGCAGTCAATATTCCGTCTTTGTGGTTGGTTGGAAATAACAGATGTAGCACTGATTACATCTCAATTAATCAACAATCCTACATTCAATAAAGACAGCGAAGTAGAAGAATATATGACGTTGAAAATACCTGTACATATTGCAATAGCCAATCTCGAAAAACGGATAATAGAAAAAACAAAAGAAAGCGAAGATAAAAAGCAGTTGCGGAAAGAGTTTTGCAGTTTTCTGAAAAATGAAGTTGCCGAAAATTCAGACCTCGAAATGGAATTAACAGAAATAAGCTGGTTTTACGAAAGTCCAGACAATTTTTTTGATGAGCTGATACGCTTTCATACAGATCCCAAAACCAAAAACGACTATGAGAATGAAATCGTAACACCTCAAACGATTGGTGTCAATGATGATTTTAAACTATTCTCCTCTGTTTATCAAAAAATAGCCATCGAACAGCAAGCCATTGCCAAAAAAGACAAAGAACAAAATCGACTATATACGGACAAAGAGCAACAAAAAGAAAAGCGGTCTAAGCTCCTTGATTTGATAACAATGTCTTTAATAGCTTCAGTATTAACTTTTTTTGGAGTATATGGGATTGTCGTAAAAAAAGAAATTTCAGGTGGATTACTTATCCTTTTTTTAGCGTTGATTTGTTGGTTGTATGTATATCTGAAACACATTAGAAAATGAAAAAACTAATCACACTTACAGCACAAGGCGTTGCCTTATGCTCCATATATAAAAGGCTTTCAGCCTTTGTGCGGGACAATACCGGATTTTCCCTGAAAGGGAAATATATACTTAACCCAATGCGTTGCATTGGGCAACTAATCACACTCTTAATCCTCGCTTTGGCATTGCAATCTTGTGGAGATAAAGCGCAGAAAAATGTGCCTGAATACAACAACAGGTATAATGGCGGAGTGCTGGACAGCATATTGCAAAATAAAAATTATATCAGTGGGAAGAAATATGAGCCTTTGAGTTTGCATTATCAGGGAAAACCCTTAGCTATTATTGGAAAAAATGCCGACACTTTAAAGGCTACAGATTTCTCATTCAGAGGAGACCCGAATTTAGAGTTTCAGGGTTACTTTGGATTGATTTCAGATTGTCTGTCGATGGATAACAACCTGCAAATAGCAATGGACGATAATCAATCTATCAATGGAATTATTTTCTTTTCTGTTATTGAGAAAAATCGAGAAATTTTTACGTTTTCCGGAAGTTGGACTATTGATACAGAAGTTAACAGCTCCACTAAAAAAATGATTGCAGATAGTATTACCACAAAACTATTTCCGAAACTAAAAAACAAACTCAAAATCGAAGACGGCTGGAATTACAGCATTGAAAGCAATGATTTTATAGAAACATTTGAAATAATAGCCCCAAAAGAAAACAATGTGTTCTTCTGGCACTTATCTTATGATGTGGATTTAAAGAAAAAAGAATAAGTCAAATCCGTTACACCACAGTGGTGTAATCGACAATATTTACAGACAATTAGTTAAAACATATTATAGATGAAAAAAATAATCACATTCACAGTAATATTATTTCTCCACGTTTTTGCTGTTGCACAATCCGAGCACAAAACCTTTTATGACAATGGAAATCCGAAACAAATAGGACAATTTGATGAAATGGAAAACAAAACCGGCGAGTGGAAATGGTATTATGAAAATGGACAATTAGAAACAATCGGAAAATATGAAAATGATGAGCAAACTGGTGAATGGAAAAATTATTTTCCAAATGGAAAATTGAATGATGTAGAAAATTGGATAAACGGACAACGAAATGGTAAATCAGAAAACTATTATATTGACGGTCAATTATACAAGATAGGAATGTATTCAAATGGACAAAAAAATAAGGAATGGAAAGAATATCATAGTAACGGAAATTTATCCAAAATACAGCACTATGAAAATGGGAAAGAAACAGGCGAATGGAAATCATATTATGAAAATGGAAAGCTGCAATGCATCGGTAAATACAAAAATCAAAATATGGTTGGCGAATGGAAATGGTATTATGAAAGTGGGCAGTTAGACCTAATCGGAAAATATGACAACGGAAACAAAACAGGCAAATGGAAATCATATTATGAAAATGGACAACTCGCAAGTTTAGAATCATATAGCAATGGAAAGGAAGTTGGGGAATCGAAAAGGTACAATGTAGATGGAAAATTGTGGATTATTGGGAAATATGAAAATGGAAGTCAAATCGGCGAATGGAAATGGTTTCACGATGATGGTAGTTTGAAAACAATTGGAAATTATTCATACGGGAAAAGCATTGGAGAATGGAAGGGTTACCACGAAAATGGACAATTAGAAAAAATCGGAAAATATGACGAAGATGGAGAACGAACAGGAGAATGGAAAACTTATCACGATAATGGACAATTATCAGAAATAGGGAAAGCAAAAAACGGAGAACAAATTGGCGAATGGAAATACTACCATAAAAATGGACAATTGGCTCAGGTAGCAAATTATAAAGACGGTGAGCCGGAGGGACTTTGGGAATATTATGATGAAAACGGAAAATTGTATCTCTTGGAAAATTATGAAAACGGAGAAAAAACAAGCGAATTTGAACGATAAAAAATGAAAAAACTAATCACAAAAGATTTACGACAGATAGAGCTGCTAAAACTTGGTGCACCACAAATTTTTGTAGAAAACATCGGAAAAATCGAAGAGTTGAAATATAGAGTTGAAAATGTGGACGGAGCATATTTTTATTTACCAACCCTATCTGAATATAAAATTTTAGAGAATTTAAATATAATTCCACTGTTTGATGAAGGCAATAACTTCTGCGTGGTTGCATACAATGACAATGTTAAAAAAATCATTCGGTTTGAATTAGAAAACGACAAAATTTACAAAGATTATGGCTTTAACTGGCAGTTATTGTTTTTTGATATAATGTTTCAATATTTTGAAGACCAGATTGATGACCATTTAAGCATAGTGAAATTTATATCAGTCGGCAATAAAATAGGCTTTCAGTATTCAGACCGATTATTTCATTTGTTGAATTTACCCGTCGAAGAATATAATATTAAATATGAAAATGTTGAGATATGGAAAAAAGAAATCGCTAAAGAGCTGAAAATTTAGTAACTAAAAAGTGTAAACCAAAATAAAAATTCTGGAAATAAAACGTTGAAGGGGTTAAATAAAAACACCACCCTTTCATTCCAATAAAAAACAAAGCCACGAAGTGACATAATCACTAACATAGGGTGCAGCCCTGTGAAAAACGGAAAAAAATTATGACATTTAGTATTGACAAATGGAAAAAAAACATTAACAAAGGCAGTGAAGTCCTTGTTAAATCTAAAGAAGATGTAATTTGTTGTCTTCAATCATTAAATGGAGAAAATGTAACACAATTGGTCGCCAACGGAAAAGATGGAGCATTATTAATTGGTGGAGGTGCGGACAATTTTATTGTGACCTATATTTTAGGAAACAATACAGAATTTTACAATTTGATAAACGAAGAATTCATTAACAGTAATGAAGATGTTGAAGTGGTTACGGGTGGGCAAGCTGGTATATTTCCAAAATCAATGGTTGTGGATTTTGAAACCGCTCTTTCGAGCCTGTTATACTTTTTTAGTTTTCAGGAGTGTAATCCCGAATTAATCTGGGACAATGAATAGGCTATTAATGTTGGTAAAAACACCATTAATGAAATCAGAAAGTGAGAAAAAGAAAAATAGTAGTTATCAGCTAAGTTAAAGAGCCACGAAGTGGCGTAATCACTAACATAGGGTG
>Ga0209075_1004624_pt1 | contig 10950 bp, 11 predicted proteins | sample Stecom2011_FD_187523 | JGI IMG/M metagenome (GOLD analysis project Ga0209075, IMG submission 187523) | Agricultural soil microbial communities from Utah to study Nitrogen management - Steer compost 2011 (SPAdes) (version 2) | ecosystem: Environmental > Terrestrial > Soil > Agricultural land...
ATTGATTTATATTGACTATTACTTTTTAAAAAAAATAGAAAATAAAACAAATACCATCTAAAAACCTTATAAAACAAAACCAAGCAAACAGTAATTAGACAACAAGAGGTGTGAATGGACGAGAAAATATTAAAGCGAAAACGTAAAATTAGTATATTTATTCGGAATCGTCTTTTGTTTTTTTATCAAACATCAATTCTCGACTTTTTTTACGATCGATGCGATCTTTTTTAAAATCGAACATAGTTCCAAAAACTTTATCCCAAAATGTATTACTTACACCGAACCCTAAATTTTCATTGCGGTAATGATGTAAATGATGGTTGCGCCACAAAGGTTTTAGAAATTTAAAAGGAGGTTCGATAGCATGGATTAAATAATGTATAGAGGCATAGAGCAACCATCCCAAAATAAAACCAGAATAAAAAGCAAATGCATATTCTCTCATTATAATATATAGAATACCGAAAATAGCACCAGCGATGATTAGGCTTGGAACGGGTGGCATAAACAATCTGGTTCTATCTTTAGGATAATGGTGGTGATTCCCGTGCATTATGTATGCAAACTTTTGCAAATTTTCTTTTTCACTAATGAGGTGGAATACATATCTATGTGCAAAATATTCAAAAAAGGTCCAAAATAACAATGCAAACAGCGAAATACCCAACATCGTTACTAATGGAATTTCATAACGAATGTATCCTAAATAAAAACAATAAATCAAAAGCGGCAAATGAATTCCCCAACTAACAACTGGATGTCCTTTTGTTAATAGTTCCAAAAAAGGATTTTTAAACAAACGTGCTTGTCCCGAATTTTGTACACTCTGTTTTTTCATAGTTTTGTTTTAAAGTCAAATTTACAAAAAAATTAAATTATTACCAACGAATCACAGCACTTCCCCAAGTAAACCCACTACCAAAAGCCGCCAGAACAACCAAATCGCCTTCTTTTATCTTATCTTTTTCCCAAGCCTCGGTTAGTGCAATAGGTATAGAAGCCGCAGTAGTGTTTCCATAACGCATAATATTATTATAAACTTGCTGATCATTCAAGTTGAATTTTTGTTGAATAAATTGTGAAATTCTTAAATTAGCTTGATGCGGAATCAACATATCGATATCTGAAGCTAACAAACCATTGGCTTCCAGCCCTTCATTAATAACTTCAGTGAATCGTACTACTGCATTTTTAAAAACAAACTGGCCATTCATATGGGGATAAAAAGACTCATCCTCGGGATTATTATCTTTTAAAATATCTGTAACCCAGCGTTTTCCCATACCTGGAGCAACCAATGCTAAGTGTTCCGCGTGTAAACCTTCGGAGTGCAGATGAGTTGACAATACTCCTTTATGTATATCCTCTGTTCTAGACAAAATTACAGCCCCCGCCCCATCTCCAAAAATTACAGAAACCCCGCGTCCGCGTGTGGTCATGTCCAATCCTTTAGAATGAATTTCAGAGCCCACAACTAAAATGTTTTTATACATTCCAGTTTTAATAAACTGGTCGGCAACTGAAAGAGCATAAATAAAGCCCGAACATTGATTTCGAACATCCAAAGCTCCGATGTTATTGATTCCCAACTCCTTTTGCAATGTAACGCCTGGTCCTGGAAAATAATAATCAGGGCTTAAAGTGGCAAAAATGATAAAATCAATATCGTTTTTGTCTATACCTGCACGTTGGATTGCTATTTTTGAGGCTTTTAACGCCATTCCTGAAGTTGAGTCTTCTTCTAAGATCACATGACGACGTTCTAATATTCCAGTTCGTTCACGAATCCAATCGTCATTAGTGTCCATCAATTGCGCTAAATCATCGTTGGTTACTATGTTCTCAGGAACATAAAAACCGAGTCCTTTTATTTTAGACTGATACATAAATTTCGGTTTAAAAATATAGATACTTGCAAATTTAGTTTTTATTTTTAAAATCACCTCGATTTGTAAAAAACAAAAAAGTTTGAATATTGATTTATTTACTTATTTTTGTAAAAATCGAAAAATATGAATTATTTCAAAACAACTCTATTAGCATTAATCTTAGCGACCTCGCCTATGATGATTGGACAAGAAAACATTTCCTATCAAAGACCTTCAAAAGAAATTTTACAATTAGCCGATTTTGAAAGAGCGCCATCGGTTTCAATGACTACCGATAAACAATGGATGATTTTGAGTTATAGAAACACTTATAAGTCTTTACCAGAGCTCAATCAAGACGAATTACGGTTGGGAGGCTTGCGTATCAATCCAAATACAAATATTTCAAGCACCGCTTCATTTATTAATAATCTCAAAATTAAAAAGGTAAGTGAACAAGAAGAAACACAGGTAAAGGGACTTCCTACGAACCCTTTAATCAGTAATTTGATTTGGGCTCCTGACGAAACAAAGCTTGCTTTTACCAACACCACTGAAACTGGAAACGAGCTTTGGATTTTGGATTTACAGACTGCTACAGCTAAGAAATTAACTGAAGCCATTTTAAATGCAAACTTAGGTAATCCTATTACTTGGTATCGAAACAGTCGTCAGCTACTAGTAAGCATAATTCCGTCAAGCCGTCCTGATTTAATCGACCCTGAAAAAGCAATTCCTACAGGTCCAATCGTTTCGACGGCAGAAGAAGGTGTGGTTTCTCAGAACAGAACCTATCAAGATTTGTTAAAAAACAAAACTGATGAAACTAATTTTGAAACTATAACAACGTCGGAAATCTACACTATTGACCTCAATGGTAATAAAACCTTATTTAAAAGAGCCGATTTATTTACTGGAAAATCATTTTCTCCCGATGGTAATTACCTAATGTTGACTACTATTGAAAAACCGTTTTCATACTTAGTACCCTTGAATCGTTTCCCTATGAAAACAGTGGTTTACAACACCAAGGGTACAGCAATCAAAACAGTAAATGAAATTCCTTTAAACGAAATAATACCCAAGGGTTTTATGGCAGTTCGCAAAGGAAAAAGAAATATGGCTTGGCGTGCTGATCAGCCTGCAACTCTATTTTTCGTAGAAGCTTTAGATGAAGGCGACCCAGCAAACGAAGTGACTCACAGAGATGTAATTTATACTTGGAAAGCACCGTTTAACAAAGCACCTGAGTTATTGACCAAAACACCTCAAAGATTTGGTGGTATTTCATGGGGCGACGATGAAACTGCTATTGTTTACGATCAATGGTACGATACAAGAAATATCAAAACTTATTTATTTAATCCATCCAAAAAAAGCGATTTAAAAATCATTTGGGATCGAAATTACCAAGATATTTATAGCAATCCAGGAAGTTTTCAAACCAAAAGAAATGAGTTTGGGCGGTATGTCTTACAAAAAGAAGATCACAAATTGTTTCTTATTGGAGATGGTCACAGCAAAGAAGGGCAATTTCCCTTCATCGATGAATTGGACTTGAACACATTAAAAACCAATAGACTCTACCAATCTACTTTCACAGATCGAATCGAATCGATCACTGAAATTATAGATATAAACAGAGGGGAAATATTGGTGAATATTCAATCACCAACTGAATATCCTAATTATTACTTCAGAAATATTAAAAACAGAAAAGGGTTACAACAAATTACATTCAACAAAAATCCTTTCGAAAGTATTAAAGATGTTCACAAAGAGGTGATTAAATATCAAAGAAAAGATGGTGTTGAATTATCTGGGACTCTTTATCTACCTACAGGTTATGATCTTAAAAATCCAAAAGAGAAACTACCTCTATTGATTTGGGCGTATCCCACCGAATACAAAGACAGAAACAGCGCTGGTCAAAGCTCGGCAAATCCAAACGAATTTACTTTCCCTTATTACGGTTCATTTGTTTACTGGGTTTCCAAGGGTTATGCGGTTTTGGACGACGCTGCCTTTCCAATTTTGGGTGAAGGTGACGAAGAGCCAAACGACACTTTTATTGAGCAGTTGACTATGAATGCAGAAGCAGCTATTGATGCAGTAGATAAATTAGGTTATATCGATCGTACAAAAGTAGGTATTGGGGGACATTCCTATGGAGCATTCATGACCGCCAACCTATTGTCGCATACTGATTTATTTGCTTGCGGAATTGCTCGTTCGGGAGCATACAACCGTACTTTGACTCCTTTTGGTTTTCAGAGAGAACAACGCAATTACTGGGAAGCTCCCGAAATTTACAACACCATGTCTCCTTTTATGAGTGCTGATAAAATGAAAACACCAATGTTATTAGTTCATGGAGAAGCCGATAATAATCCTGGTACTTTTACCTTGCAAACAGAAAGGTATTTTCAAGCATTGAAAGGATTAGGAGCTCCCGTGAGATTGGTTATTTTACCAAAAGAAAGTCACGGTTATGTAGCGAAAGAAAACATTTTACACTTACTATGGGAACAAGAACAATTTTTAGATAAACATTTAAAAAAATAATCAAGATCTAAAAAGAGGCGTTTTTAAATAAACGCCTCTTTTTGTATTATCTAAATTCACTGACATTACACAATAGAAATAAACCACTATGGAATGAAAGTGTTTTAGTTTGGTGATTATTAACCTGAGTTCAATTCTTCTCTTGGATTCATATCATTGATTATTAGAATCATAAGTAACAAAAAATATTTTTTTATAAACTTCCCAATAAATGGCAACCTACTTCGTCTTTTTTACTCGAAATAGCCCGCTATTTCTTCCTAAAAAACGTTCGTATCTTACTAATTTATTGAAATACGAATCTCAATTTTATAATCGAACTCAGGTTATTAATAAATATAAACCACATCGCTTGTTTTTTCTGAAAGACCTAGTTTTTCTAGCTTAATCAATATGTTTATAAAAGTTTCAATATTCATACTCTTGTCAAATGACAGTTTTTTTTCGCCAGTAACGATGAGGCTATCCACCAGATCACTATTTGAAAAATAAGTTACATTTTCCGTGTTTTCAGCTTCTTTCAAGATTACCTTTCTAAAAGGTAATTGTACATAAGCGTTATTTTTGTGCAAAGTATCGCTATAAATGAAATAAAGGTTTTTTGTGTCTTCATGCATTCCACCTTTTTTATGCTTTTTTTCAGTCAATTCCTGTAGAAAAGAAGCAATATTCTCTAAGTTTAAGTTTCGTTCCACCAAAAGAATCCAATGCGTGTTTCCTATAAGATTATTTTTATTCATTTCGACTTTTCCTTTATCTTGGGTGATATAAGCAGGACTAAAATCGTGTATATCTGTTTGAATCGAATAATCAGAGCGACTGATTTTCATTTCATTTTTGTTGCAGGATATCAATATTAGACTTCCCAATAACACATTAAATATCTTTGTTTTCATACGTTTTTAAATATAGTTTCACACATTCTACAGCCTCCTTTACATCATGCACTCGTAAAAGTTTTGCTCCTTTGATAAGTGAAATTGTGTTTAATACCGATGTTGCATTAAGTGCTTCTTCAGGAGTGTAATCAAAAAAATTATAAATCATAGATTTTCTTGAAAGTGCCGACAATAAAGGCACTTCTAAGTTTTGAAACAACTCCAATTTTGACAATAACTCATAATTTTGATTCAAAGTTTTAGAAAAACCGAAGCCTGGGTCAATAATAACATCTATAATCCCTGCCCGACGAGCCAATTCGATGCGTTTTGAAAAATAACTAATCATTTCTTGGACCAAATCCTCATAAACAATATGTTTTTGCATAGTTTGCGGTGTTCCTCTCATATGCATTAATATATACGGAGCTTTAAAACGTCCTACAATTTCCAACATTCTATGATCCAATTGACCACCAGATACATCATTAACAATATGCGCCCCCTCTTCTAAAGCTTGATGTGCAACCTCCGAGCGAAAAGTATCAATTGAAAGTATAGCTTTTGGAAAATTTAAAACCACCTCTTTTACAAAAGGAATCATTCGTTGTAATTCTTCTTCTTCAGTTACAAATGGAGCTGAGGGCTGTGTAGAATAGGCACCAATATCAATAATTTCTGCACCTTGAGAAAGCATTTTATCTACTTGACACAAGCCCTTCTCAAGCTGTTGGTGCCTTCCACCATCAAAAAAAGAGTTGGGTGTAATATTTAAAATTCCCATTACTTTGGGGACTTCCAAATTCATTAAAATTCCCTTACAATTTATTGTCATTCTATAATCTTTAAATAGCTAAATACCAGAAATCAAACTCAAGTATTCAAAAAATAAAAAACAAACTTTGTGAATTGAATAATCTTTGTGAGACTATTATTTTTGCTGTGTACTTAAAAAATCTTATTTTTGAACAAATTTACGTCAATGAAAAATACTTCTGAACAATATGACCAAATAATTTCGATTTGTCGAAGTCTGTATATTAAAAAACTACACGACTACGGTGCCGCTTGGCGTATTCTACGACTGCCTTCTCTTACCGATCAAATTTACATAAAAGCGTCTAGAATACGGTCACTTCAAGAAAATCAAGAGCGAAAAATAGATGAAGACGAATCCTCTGAGTTCATTGGGATTATCAATTATTGTTTGATGGCATTAATTCAAATGGAGCTAGGAATAGCCAACCAACCTGATTTGACCGCAGCCCAAGCAATTGCACACTATGACAAACACTTTTCAATTTCTAAAGAATTGATGCTCGACAAAAACCACGATTATGGCGAAGCTTGGAGAGAAATGAGAATCAGTTCACACACAGACATTATTTTGCAAAAACTACTTCGAATCAAGCAAATCGAAGATAATAATGGTAAAACCTTGGTGTCAGAAGGTATTGACGCTAATTATCAAGACATTATTAACTATGCTGTTTTTGCTTTAATTTTAATGAATTTTACTAATAATTAAAACTACATTTTATGAAATTTCTAACCCATTTTTGCAGACTATTTGTTGGAATTCTTTTTATCTTTTCGGGTCTAATAAAATTAAATGATCCCGTTGGATTCTCATTTAAATTAGACGAGTATTTCTCTGAAACGGTTTTTAACTTACCTTTTTTACAAGACTTTTCCCTCCCGCTTGCTCTGATAATTGTAATTGGAGAAGTTATTTTGGGCGTAATGTTGTTGTTGGGATATTTCAAAAAACTGGTTCTTAATCTCCTATTATTAATGATCGTTTTTTTTACTTTCTTAACCTTTTACTCAGCGTATTTTAATAAAGTAACTGATTGTGGTTGTTTTGGAGATGCGATTCCATTAACTCCTTGGCAGTCCTTTTACAAAGATGTGGTTTTATTAGTTATGATTGTGATTTTATTCATTGGTCAAAAATACATACAACCATTATTGAATAAAATTTCTAATGCAAGCATCACTTTTGCCTCTTTAATTGTTTGTGTTTATATGGGTTTTAACGTTTTGAACCACTTGCCAATTTTGGACTTCAGAGCTTATAAAGTTGGAACCGACATTCAGAAAGCTATGGAAATTCCAGAAGGCGCACCCAAAGCAATCTACGATATTGTATTTACGTATAATGTGAATGGCGTGAACCAAGATTTTAAGATGGAGGAATTAGGGCAACTTCCTGAAGGTGCTGAATTTGTTGCAAGAGAAGAACGTTTAATTCAAAAAGGATACGAACCGTCTATACATGATTTGACAATGGAATTGGAAGGACAAGACTATACTTCTGAAGTTTTAGCAGCTCCAAAAGCTTTGTTAATTGTAACCTACGATTTAAACAAAGCCAACGATAAGGGATTAAATACTATTAATGAAACCGTTGTTAAAGCCAGAGAAGCAGGATATGAAATTATTGGTTTGACGGCTACAGATAGAAATGCAGTCGAAAATTACAAAACAAAATACAACCTGGAAGTCGATTTTTATTTTTGTGACGGAACGACTTTAAAAACCATCGAACGTGCCAATCCAAGTTACGTCACTTTAGAATACGGTGTAATTACAGACAAGAAACACTGGAACGACGTGAAGGATTTGAACATAAATTAAAAGCTAGAAGTAAATAATCACTTTATACTATTCTCCGCGACTCATTCTAAGAATTAACATTTAATTTAAACTAAAAAAGTGTTCTCCTATTTTCTACATAAAACTGCTTATGCACTCTTCACTCTTTTTGGTGTGGTGACAGTGGTTTTTGTGTTATTCAACATCTTGCCGGGTGATCCCGCAAGGATGATGCTTGATCAAAATGAAAATTCGGAGCAATTGGCATTAATCAAAAAGAAATACGGTTTTGACCAACCATTGATTCATCAGTATTTTTATTATCTCAACGATTTGTCGCCCATTTCATTCCATAAAAACAATCCGGATCATTATACTTTTTATACCGAAGACAAATATGGAGGAAGTATCTTATTTTCAACCAATAATAATACGGTGGTTGTAAAAACACCTTATCTGCGGGAAAGTTTTCAAAAAAACGGTAAAAAAGTTACCGACATCATCGCCCAAACCCTTCCGAGCACTGTTTTTTTGGCTGTTTTTGCCATTGGAATTGCAATGTTGATCGGATTGATTCTGGGAGTTTTGTCTGCTTTAAACGCCAACAGTTTTTTTGACCGGATTATTGCATTTGTCAGTACTTTAGGAATGAGTGTTCCCTCTTTTTTCAGTGCGATTTTGTTTGCTTGGATTTTTGGCTTTGTATTGCATGATTATACACATTTAAATATGACGGGAAGCTTATACGAAGTGGACGATTTTGGGGAAGGCGCATATTTATCATTGAAAAACAGCATCTTACCAGCCATCGTTTTGGGTATTCGCCCTTTAGCAGTTGTAATTCAGTTGATGCGCAACTCTTTGTTAGAAGTCTTGAACCAGGAATATATCCGCACAGCAAAAGCCAAAGGTCTTTCCACATACCGTATCATCATGGGACACGCTTTGAAAAACGCTTTAAATCCGGTTGTAACTGCTATTTCAGGCTGGTTTGCTTCTTTACTTGCTGGTGCGGTTTTTGTAGAATATATTTTTGGCTGGAACGGATTGGGAAAGGAAATTGTGGATGCATTAAACAATTTAGATTTACCTGTCATTATGGGTGCTGTTCTTGTCATTGCAACTACATTTGTAGTGATAACAATTTTGGTAGATTTAATTTATGCGTATTTAGACCCACGAATAAAATTGAAATAATAAGATGAAAAAGAGAATTTTAATAGCTGTAACTTTGTCATTTAGCCTTATAGCCTGTGCAAAAAAGGAAAATACAGAAACTCAAAACACACCTAACGAAGAAGTGATAGAAAATTTAGATTCAGAAGCAACAATTCTTGATACAGAAACAGAAGCTTTTAGCAAAATCACATTAAGAAAAGAATTTGATGATTTAAAAGGAAAGAAAATTAGTTTTCAAAATATTTTAAAACAACATCACGGTCGTCCAATTGTAATTGATGTTTGGGCTTCGTGGTGTCCGGATTGCATCAAAGGATTTCCCGAATTAAAAAAATTACAAACAGCATATCCCGAAGCTGCCTATGTATTCCTATCCTTAGACCGCAGCAAAGACAAATGGTTAGAAGCTATTGAAAAATACAATTTAATTGGCGACCATTATTATTTGGAAGAACCGATGAAAGGAGAATTTGGCACTTCCATCAACTTAGATTGGATCCCACGTTATATTCTTACCGATACACAGGGAAACATTGCATTGAAAAAAGCAATTGTTGCCAATGATTCTCTTTTAATTAGCAAATTAGATAAATTACATCCTTAAATTATGAGACATAAAATTATTGCCGGAAATTGGAAAATGCACAAAAGCGCTCAAGAAACCGCAGCGTTTTTAGACAACTTGATCACTGAAATGCCCGAAGGCAAAGAAGCAGAAGTAATTGTAGCGCCTTCATTTACAAATTTAATGCTTGCTGCACAGATTTTAGAAGGAACCAATATTGCTGTTGCTGCACAAAACATGCATCAAGCCGAAGGAGGTGCTTTTACAGGCGAAATATCTGCAGATATGTTGACAAGTATCGGAGTGAATACCGTAATTTTAGGCCATTCGGAACGCAGACACTATTTTAAAGAAACTGCTGGAACTTTGGCAAGTAAAGTCGATACCGCATTACGACATAAAATGCGGGTGATTTTTTGTGTAGGTGAAGAACTAAAAGATCGTAAAAACAAACAGTTTCAAAATGTGGTTTACTATCAGCTAAAAGATTCCTTGTTTCATTTACCAAAAGAAGCTTGGGATCATATTGTAATTGCTTATGAACCTGTTTGGGCAATTGGTACAGGTGAAACTGCTACTCCAGAACAAGCACAAGAAATGCATCAATTCATCCGTGAACAAATTGCTCATCACTATACAGGTGTGGCTGAAAATGTTAGTATCCTCTACGGCGGTAGTGTGAAACCAAGTAATGCAAAAGAAATTTTATCCCAACCCGATGTAGATGGTGGATTGATTGGAGGTGCCGCACTAAATGTTAGCGATTTCAATGCCATTATTGATGCAATTTAGCATCTTACTTTTTAAGTTTAGGTTCGTTCTACACACAACCTAAACTTAAAAAGCATTTAAACATAGCTGTATATTGAATATCAGTATTTTACTCAATTTTAAACAGCTAGTTTATTGAAACCAATTGTTTATACTAAGATTTACCGAAGTGTTGATTAAATAAATGTTTAAATAATTAACTATGAAAAAGTTACTTTACTTACCCGTTTTAATAGGCAGCTTACTTTTTTTAGGTTGTGAAAAAGACGATGACCCACAAGATGACGCGGGTAATTACCAAACACCATTGCCAGCGGCAACGACTTATGGTGCAGGTACTTTTGCCTGTTATGTAGATGGCAAAGCCTACATTGCAAAAAAAAATGATATTACTGCCTTTTATCAATTTTACCAAGGTGAATATAGTCTTTCTGTTCAAGGCGAATGGTCTTCTTCTGAATATTTATCTGTAATAAGATTTCATGGTAATAAAGAGAATATATTATTAGAAGGTAATACTTAT
>Ga0209075_1004625_pt1 | contig 10947 bp, 7 predicted proteins | sample Stecom2011_FD_187523 | JGI IMG/M metagenome (GOLD analysis project Ga0209075, IMG submission 187523) | Agricultural soil microbial communities from Utah to study Nitrogen management - Steer compost 2011 (SPAdes) (version 2) | ecosystem: Environmental > Terrestrial > Soil > Agricultural land...
TGGAAGAAGCATTGACGCTGAGAAAAACGACGGCGAAAGGCGAATTGATTCTTGGTGGGGAAAGAAAAGGGAAGACTATTCCAGGGTTTGACTTAGGCAATTCACCTCTGGAATATACCAAGGAAAAAGTAGGCGGGAGAAGAGTAGTGTTGTGTACAACTAACGGAACACAAGCTCTGGTCCAGACTGCAGGCGCTGAAGAGGTATTGATCGGAAGTTTTTTAAATATTACCAAAGTAGCCTCTTACCTTAAAGAAACCGCCCGGGACATCACGTTGTTTTGCGCCGGACGTGAGGGTAGAATGTCTCTAGAGGATCTTTTATGTGCCGGGAAGATCATAAAAAAAATACTTTTTATGGCGAAAAATGGAACTGTTCCGGAATTAACGGACTCCGGGAGATTGGCTATGATTGCCTACAAGCATTTGGTCAATAAAGTGAAGGGTCCGGTCATAGCCATCGCTCAGACCGAACACGGACAATATCTGTCCTCTATTGGTTATAATGAGGATCTGCGTTATTGCGGACAGGTTGATTTCCTCCCTCAGCTGGCGATCTATCAGAACGAACGGATTATGCTGGATAAGCCGTGCTATAGGAATTGATTAAAACAAGGTAAAACAGAGCCCAGCGTGGGCAAAAGCGTAAAAAAGAAGAAATAGCCAACAGAGGTAAACTCGTTTAGAAAATTCGCTTAAAAGACCCGTTTTCAAACGAGTTTTTTAGATACCGAGGCTACTAATTGGTTAAGCCGCGTAAAGGGGCGGGAATTCTTCCTCCGCGCCGTACGAATTTTTCGGAACTAAAGGAATTAACCGCCATGATCGGCGCCTCTCCTAAGAGTCCGCCAAAGGAGACTTTATCACCGATCCGTCCGCCGGGAACAGGGATAATCCGTACAGCGGTTGTTTTATTATTAATGATCCCGATCGCCATCTCGTCGGCGATGATCCCGGAGATGGTTTCTTGTCTGGTGTCACCGGGGACAGCGATCATGTCTAATCCTACGGAACAAACCGCTGTCATGGCCTCCAGTTTACTGAGAGATAAGGCGCCGGCTTCCACAGCCTCGATCATACCGGTATCTTCACTTACTGGAATAAAGGCTCCGCTGAGTCCCCCAACGTAGGAAGAGGCCATGGCGCCTCCTTTCTTTACCGCATCATTTAGCATTGCCAAAGCAGCAGTCGTGCCGTGGGTTCCACATTTTTCTAACCCCATGGCCTCTAGTATATTGGCTACACTGTCCCCGGGCGCCGGGGTCGGAGCTAAAGAGAGGTCGACAATACCAAAGGGCGCATCCAACGCCGCCGAGACCTTTCTACCGATTAACTCACCAACCCGGGTGATTTTAAAAACGGTCTTCTTAATCTCTTCAGCCAAGGCGCCTAAAGTTAGATTAGGAAACCTTTCGATCGTGGCCCGTACCACCCCCGGCCCGCTGATTCCGATATTGATTACTGTCTCCGCTTCTCCTATTCCATGAAACGCACCGGCCATAAAGGGATTATCCCCGGGAGCGTTTGCAAAGACCACCAGTTTAGCACAGCCAATCCCTCCGTGGTCTTTGGTTAAGGCGGCGGTTTTTTTAATCACCGCAGCCGCCTGATTGATGGCGTCCATGTTAATCCCGGCCTTAGTGGAGGCAACATTTAGAGAGGCGCAGACTTTATTGGTACGGGAGAGAGCTTCCGGCAGTACGGAAAAGATCGAGCGGTCTCCGTTGGTAAACCCTTTCTGTACCAGGGCTGAATAACCACCGATAAAGTCGATTCCCAGTTCATTGGCTGCTTTTTCCAGGGTTTGGGCGATTAGTAAAAGGTTCTCCGGAGAGAAATTTCCAGCCAGAAGCGAGACGGGGGTCACAGCTATTCTGGTATTGATGATTGGCACACCGTAAATCCGTTCCATCTTTTTAACGGTAGAAACCAAGTTTGCGCCTTTTGACATGATTTTATCATATATATGTTTGGCGGCGTTCGCCGGATCCCGTTCTCCGCAATCCAGTAGTGAAATTCCCAAAGTAACGGTACGAACGTCAAAATGTAAATGGTTAATCATATTCAGAGTTTCCAGAATTTCTTCAGGGCTGAAGCTCATCAATTCCACCTCTTTGTTTTCATAGCGCGTACATTATTTGTACTTGAGATATGTGCGCATGCAAGATTTCTACGCGTCCGGGGAAGATCCACGAACGTAGCCCCGTTTGTCCTATATCCGGTGCATATAACGGAAAATGTCCTCGTGTTGGATTGTGGCCTGGATCCCCATTTTTTCACCGGCTTTTAACAGTTTTTCTCGTAGAACGGTAATATCAAGTTCGGTTGGAAAATTAATCAGGATGATCATCGCGAATATCCCATGTAAAAGGGTTTGACTGATATCTATAATATTACATTCATTCGCCGCCAGGATTTTGGTAATCTCGGCGACGATTCCCACCTGATCATAGCCCATCACTGTTACCACGGCTTTTTCCACAGTTTATTCCTCCAGTGTCATTATACTCTCTGTCATGATAGGTTTGAATTTTAGGTATAGCTTCGTTAGTAAGTTCAGTAAACGCAGTTTAGGAGATTTACCAGTCAGCTAGTTTTGACCGGCTTATAGATCCTGATCCGGTTTCGTCCGGCTTGTTTGGCTTGATATAAAGCCTCATCCGCCTTTTGCAGCACTTCTTCTGTAGTGGCGGCGTGTTCTGGAATAGCCGCGATTCCCCCACTTATGGTAATGGAGAAGATCTTGCCTTCCTTGTCTGCGAATTTTAGTCTTGAGATCTGCAGACGTATTCTATTCGCTATCTTTTTGACGGAGGCTACTTCTGTATTGGTAGAAAGGATTAAGAATTCTTCACCCCCGTAGCGAATGGCTACGGAATGTTCGTCGGTATTATTTTGTAAAGTTGCGGCCACTGTCTTTAAGACCTCGTCTCCGACAAGGTGGCCGTGAAGATCGTTCACTTGTTTGAAGTGGTCGATATCAAAGACAAGGCTGCTAAAACAGAGGGGCTTTTGGCTGTGTATATTTTTTGTCTTTATTGTTTCCAGATAGTTGTTGAAATAGGCGCGGTTATATAAACCTGTTAGCTGATCATGCCAGGCCATGTCCTCGGTGGCTTGATGGAGTCTGATGTTCTCCAAAGCTAAGCTAAGCTGATTACCGATGATCTGCAGCAAGTCCCGTTGGTCCGGTTTGAAGACATTTTCTTGAAAATGGGAGACGACCAACACTCCGATGTTTACCTCTTTGGTATATAAGGGGATGCAGAGTAAAGAGTTGATTTCATGTTTCCTCAATAATTGAATTTCGTTGCGCGTAGCAGTTTCCCCTCCGAGCAGGCGTTTTTCTTCCAAGGCTCTGTAGGGGAGTCTTTTTGGCTCACTAAGTATTGGCAGTAGTGTGGAAAAATCTTTTACTCCCGAAAAGGCCAATAGGTTAAGGATCTCACCGTCGTTCAGACCATAAATGGCTGTAAAGGCGCTTCCTAATACACCTTGGACAATGTCGATGATTTTGGTCAAGAGTTTTGATTCGTATAATTCTTGGTGAATGTATTGCTGGATGAGACTGAGGGTGTAGGAGGCCGCGTATTTCTCCTCCAGTGATGCATTGACTTCATTCAATCTTTTTACATGGTCCTCTTTTTCCTGGAGAACATTTATCATCGATTCCATATACTTCTTATCCTGCTGGGACAGAAAATATGTGAGGATGGCGGCGAAGACCAAAGCAGAAAAGGCGGCGATAATGGCAGTAAAGTCGTAATGGTCATAGGCATGGGGGATACCGTGATGGATTATGTAACCGTTCTTCCACAACAAGAGGACATTAACGGAGAAGCCTATGAGGGACAGGGCGGTTGCCAACTTGACTTCTCCCGGTACAATCTCCCGGGTGGTAGAGAAGATGCAGATTAAATAGAAGGGAAACAGATAATTAAAGGTGGTGGAGGTTAAGTAATAAGCTAAGGACAACAGTGTGGTGTCGACTAAACTAAAGACCCAGAAGTAACGCTGAATCACGGGGAACCCTTTATTGTATAAAGCCCCCTTGATTAGCAGGCAAAATATGCTTAGCGAAAAAAGGAGTATTTGTGGATGAGTGAAGGATTTGCAACCCATAATTACCTGTATTAAGCCTAAGGATACGAGAATAACAGTGAGGATGGAATGGAAATACAGGTTAGAGCGTAGTCGAAGTTGTATTCGTTTTTTGTTAGTCATAATTTCACCCATTCTTTCGAAACAGTATGCTTTCTAATGTTAATTATATAGTTATTTCGGTGAAATTTTATAAGTTCCTTTAAATTTTCATCCCTGTCACCGTATAAATTTTAACACTAAGTGTTTGTTTTTATTACAATTCGACGAAGTAAATCCGTCTATGTTTTTTCGTCAGAATTATAAACCTGATTAAGTAGGAGTTTTAATGAAGGTGAGGAATATCATAGAATAATTAAGGGATGTTAAGCAGAACGGGGAGGGATCAAAAGTGGACTGTTCCATTATTACCTCAAAGGTTGCGGCTGATGGAAGAGAGATCTTCCTGGGGGTAACGGAAGATGGCCAACGAGGGCTCTTTGAACCGTTGAATCTTACTGTTTCCGGGCGAAAAGTGGACTTGTTACGGGATTTGCGTAGAGCATTACAGAAATTAGCTCCTGTTGATCAGGAAAGGCGCTCGGTTCTGATGTACCGGGGGCTGGTCAAAATCGGCGCGGATTATTATCTCCAGCTTCCATTGGAAGAGGAGGTCTGGGCGAATTGGGAAATAAACGGGGAGTATAAGCAAGATTTATCCTTAAAAAAGATTACAGCGGTTGCCAGCACTATGGTGCAGGCTCTGGAGGATTTGGAAAAGGAAGAGGAATACGGTTTTGAAGGGTTTTCCCCCTTAGATCTGGTCAGCCTAGGGGAGGATAGGTGGGTAGTACTTGATCCCAGGGTTCGTTCTTTACTTAAAGCATATAGACCTAAAGACAGATTGGGGCGGTTATTTACTCCTCCGGAGATCATCAAGGGTAAGGATTGGAGCGAACGGTCTCATCTTTATACTATTGGTTTGACTTTATATTATTTTATAACCGGGGTAATCCCTTTTTCTTTGGAAAAGGAGGAAAGGACTATAACTGCCATTATTAGGGAAAAGCCGTTGGATCCCAGATATTATCGGCCACAAATCGGTTCCTCTCTGTCCGCCTTTGTTCTACGCCTCTTAGAGAAGGAGGCGGGCCGCCGCCCTGATCTGACGCAGGCAAGGGAGAACGTAGGGGAATTTACAAATCTTCCGGAATCTGCTCTGAGCTCAAGCCCTGAGGAGGAAAGGGAATTCAAGGCAAAAGGCGGACAAAAAATCAAGCAGAGAGATAAGCGAAGAAGAGCCTACTGGTGGTGGCAGAAGTTGAAGGCGCCTACCCTGGTTGCGTCAATCGTCATTTTTTTCTTTTTCTTGACCTCTAGAGGCGGTTACCAAGAGGTAATTACCCCGCAGACTCAACCGGAAGAGGTGGTTAAGTATTTCTACCAAGCCGTAGCCGACTTGAATGATCTACGGTTGAGAGAGACCTTGGATAAAGGAGTAGGCAAGTTATGGGATGATTTAGTCATTAACTTGCGTGTGGTATATAGTACAAGATTGGCCTATGAAGGGAAAGAACATAAAGTTCTGCTTCTTGAGGACCTGCGTATTTCCGAGGAATCGGACTCCACTGAGGAAACCCCGGTGTTTAGGAGCGACTATACCTTAAAGGTGATCGATGGAGAAAAGTACTTGCGGCAGGAAAGAAGGGACCGGATTACTTTGGCGCGGGTCAAAAGAGAGTGGAGAATTATCGTAATCGCTTCCGATATTTTAGGAGAAACTGTGGAACCCAATGAATAAGGAATCTTATTTTGTTGACACTTATAGAGAGCCCAAAGCCTTGCTGATACTACAGGGAAGGCGTTTCAGAAACCTTGACAGATGGACGGTTGTGGTTTAATATTCTATATATCATTAGAAGGAAGAATTAAGCAGGCGGGGTGCATGTTCAGTCTCTTTATAGAAGAGTTGGCGATCGTAACTTCGTTCAAGGGGGATAATAGTGGAAGAAATTCAAGAAGTACTACTAACGTCGGAACAGATAGCGACCCGTGTTAAAGAACTGGGTGAAGAAGTTTCCCAAGATTATCAAGGAGAAGAGAGCGATCTGATTGTAATCGGGATTTTAAAAGGAGCGCTCCCTTTCTTTGCGGATTTAATTAGAGTGATTAGCGTTCCTTTGCGCTATGACTTAATGGCTGTTTCCAGTTACGGGATATCAACAAAGTCCTCAGGAATTGTACAGATTATTAAGGATATTGATCTCAGTATTGAGGGTGAGAATGTACTGATTGTTGAGGACATTATTGATACCGGATTGACTCTAAAATATCTGGTGGAAAACTTAAAATCCAGACGTCCCAAAAGTATAAAGACGATTACCCTATTAGATAAGCCTTCTCGGCGACTTGCTGATATAACCCCTGATTATAACGGGTTTTCCATTCCCGATCGATTTGTGGTAGGCTACGGTCTGGATTACGCCGAGCGGTTCAGAGAGTTACCGATGATTGGCGTTTTAAAACCGGAGGTGTATTCTTAACCTGTTTGAACCCAGGTCCGACACACGGGATGTGGGAGATTGTTTGTTAGAAACCGGGTTAAACAGATATTTGTAGATTATAAGAGGTGTAACCATGGAAAAAGCAGAGATAATTGTCGTATTGGACTTTGGTTCACAATACAGTCGCTTAATTGCCCGCCGTGTACGGGAGGCCAAAGTTTTTAGTCGGATTTTACCCTATAATACCGATATAGAGAAGATTCGTGAATTGACACCGAAGGGAATAATTCTTTCGGGCGGACCTTCCAGTGTTTACGGTGAAGGGGCCCCCCGGTGTCAACCGGAGATTTTTCAGTTGGGTATACCGATTTTAGGAATTTGCTATGGAATGCAAGTTACCACCTTGGAGATGGGGGGAGAAGTGGTCAGAGCGGATCGGCGGGAATACGGTCGAGCCGTCTTGAACGTTACTGAGCAGGACTGCCTTTTTCAGGGCTTGCCCTCTGCTCTTGAAGTCTGGATGAGTCATGGTGATCATGTAGAGAGTCTTCCCCCGGGTTTCAAGACGATTGCTTCGACAGATAATGCTCCTGTAGGCGCCATGGTTAACCCGGAACGGCAGATTTATGGTATTCAGTTTCATCCTGAGGTGGCCCATACACCATTAGGAAAGGAAATTTTGAAAAATTTTGTCTATACAATCTGTAAATGTAAGCCGTCTTGGACACCAGAGTCATTTATTAAAAGGAAAATGGCGGAGATTAAAGAAACAGTCGGGAATAAAAAGGTGCTCTGTGCTTTAAGCGGGGGAGTTGATTCTTCCGTAGCCGCCGTCTTAATTAACCGGGCCATCGGGGATAATTTGGTCTGTGTTTTTGTGGATAACGGTCTCCTGCGTAAGGACGAAGCGATTAAGGTAAAGACGCTTTTTGAGGAAAAGTTTCGGTTGAACCTGGTTGCCGTGGATGCAACTGATAGTTTCTTGGACAAGCTGGCAGGGGTGACTGATCCTGAAGAAAAAAGGAAGGCGATAGGACATGACTTTATCAGGATCTTTGAAGAGGAAGCTCGTAAACTGGGAGAGATTGACTATTTGGTTCAAGGAACCTTATATCCGGATGTGATTGAGAGCGTTTCCGAGAACGGCCCGGCCGCCAAGATCAAAAGTCATCACAATGTAGGTGGTTTACCTGAAGATTTGCGCTTTAAGTTATTAGAGCCTTTCCGGCTTCTCTTTAAAGATGAGGTCAGGGCGATCGGAAAGAAATTAGGCCTCCCGGAAGAGGTAATCTGGAGACAACCCTTTCCCGGACCCGGTTTAGCCGTACGGATCATCGGCGCCATTACCCGGGATAAACTGGCGATGTTGCGTGAAGCCGATTACATAGTAACAGAAGAGATCAAACAGGCCGGATACTACCGAAAGTTATGGCAGTCTTTTGCGGTGTTAACTGATACCAGAAGTGTTGGGGTAATGGGAGACGAACGCACATATGACCATGTAATCGCCGTACGTGCGGTAACCAGTGAGGAAGCGATGACTGCGGATTGGGCTAAATTACCCTATGAATTACTGGACCAGATTTCCAGGCGGATTATTAATGAGGTTCCCGGAGTAAACCGGGTGGTCTACGATATTACTTCAAAACCTCCCGGCACCATTGAATGGGAATAGAGCTAGGAAATAAGAGAAAAAATGAACAATGAGCGAATACGGAAGAAGAATTATAGGATCGTCATTCATATGTCAGATTGAGGCTTAGGCTCAGACTCAGGCAAAAAAATCAGGTTTAGTGGGGGTGATGTTTAGTGCTGGAAAGGTTATTTAAACTCAAAGCGAATGGGACCAATATCCGCACAGAAATTTTGGCTGGATTAACCACTTTTATGTCTATGGCGTATATCATTGCAGTCAATCCCGGGATTGTTAGCGAGATTGAAAAAGCCCACCCTGGGCAGGGGATGCCTTTTGACGGGGTAATGATCGCCACTATTCTCTCGGCCGCAATTGCCACCTTGCTCATGGGTTTGCTGGCCAACTACCCTTTTGCCCTGGCCCCGGGAATGGGATTGAACGCCTATTTTACATATTCCGTGGTCTTGGGGATGGGATACAGATGGGAGGTGGCCTTGGGCGCGGTTTTCATTTCCGGAGTGGTTTTTCTCATCCTGACTTTGGCAAAGATCCGGGAGATGATTATCGACGCGGTTCCCCAGTCCATTCGGTATGCGATCAGCGCCGGAATTGGACTGTTTATTGCGTTTATCGGGCTGAAAAACGCGGGTATCATAGTCAGTAACGAATCTACCTTTATAGCTTTGGGTGACCTGACTGAGGGCGCTACCATGCTGGCCTTACTCGGGTTAATGCTTACCGGGATCTTGCTGACTTTAAGGGTTAAAGGCGGAATTTTGGTCGGGATCATTCTAACGGCTGCTCTCGGAGCGCTGCCTTTCTTCGGAGTCACACAGACTCCCGCAGGGATCGTTGATATTCCAAGATGGAGTGAGTTCGGTCGGATCTTCCTGAAACTTGATATTATTGAGGCGCTGAATATTGGGTTTTTAACTATTGTCTTTGCTTTTCTCTTTGTCGATATGTTTGACACCGTTGGCACCCTGGTCGGGATTTCGGAGAAAGCGGGTTTCTTAAAAGGCGGTAAACTGGAAAGGGCAACCCCGGCTTTGCTCTCTGATTCCATCGGGACAATGGTAGGCGCCGGGCTCGGCACACCGACGGTTACCTCTTATATTGAATCAGCCGCTGGGGTGGCTTATGGAGGCCGAACAGGGTTAACTGCGGTTACTGTTGCCGTGCTCTTCTTGCTCTCCCTTTTCATTACCCCTTTGGTGCGGGTGGTGCCTTCCGCGGCTACCGCCCCTGCTTTGGTGATAGTGGGAACCATGATGATGAGCAATGTGGGTAAGATTAATTGGGATGATTTTTCCGAGGCTTTACCGGCCTTTATTGCTATGGTTGCCATGCCGTTTACCTTCTCCATTGCCAACGGAATTGCGCTGGCCTTTATTATTTTCCCCATTATCAAGTTACTGACTGGGAAAGGGCGGAGCGTTCATGTTTTAGCTTACATTCTTTGTGTTTTGTTCATTTTAAAATTTGTTTACGTCGGGGTATAATTTTGACGGGAGACTCTATCCTGGACTTGAATGGAGCGGTGAATTCGCGCGCGTTCGCGCGCGTAGGCAAAAAGTTGTACAAAAGAGAGCGCCCTGGAAGCGGGGGGCTCTTTTCTTGAAAGGGGGCGCGTTTTAAGTGGCGCGAAAACTATTAACTACGCCTAAGGGAGTTAGAGACATTATGCCGGAAGAAGCCTCCTGGAGGAGAGAGTTGGAAGCACGAATTAATCAGACCTTTATTGGTTTTGGCTATCGTGAAGTAGTAACTCCCACCATTGAATATCTGGAGGTATTTACAAAAGGTAGTGAACTGGATGAAAAGATGTACAAATTTGTGGACAGGGAAGGCGAGATTTTAGCGCTGAGAGCGGATATGACCACTCCGGTGGCGAGGCTAACCTGTAGTCGGATGAAGGGTAAATCCCTTCCTGTACGCCTGTGTTATTTCGGGAATCTTTTTCGTTATGACGAGCCGCAGGCCGGAAGAAAACGGGAGTTTTATCAAGCGGGAGTAGAAATGATCGGAGACCCTTCGCCAGAGGCTGACGCGGAGGTTGTAGCCCTTGCTTATTATGGATTAAAAGAGGCTGGCATCAAAGATTTCCGGATTGATCTGGGACATGTGGGTTATGTAGAAGGTTTGTTGGAAGCCAGCGGTCTGGATGAGGAGAGCAAGACAGAGATAAAGAAATGCTTAATTCGTAAGAATTTGGTTGGACTGGAGCAGATTATCCAGAAGAGCCAGGAAGAGTTGGGAGCGGATTTAGACCCTTTTCTGCAACTGCTTACCTTACGCGGGGGAATAGAGATTTTAGATAAAGCCGGATCCTTGGCGAACAATCCCATCTCCCAGGAGGCTCTGAAAAATTTGGCGGAGATCATGACGGTTCTAAAATGGTACGGTATTGAGGAGACCTTAACGATTGATTTGTCAATGGTAAAAGAGATGGATTATTATACAGGTCTGATTATGGAGGGTTACTCCAAAGAGATGGGGTATAATCTTCTGTCCGGAGGGCGCTACAATAAACTCCTGGCCCGTTTTGGACAGGACTTGCCGGCCACAGGATTTGCCTTAGGCCTGGACCGGGCGCTCTTGGTTTTGGAGCGCCAAAACTGTGTGAATTCTTTGGGTAGACCTTGTTTCAGGTTTTATTCGCCCGAGGGTTGGAACGGACCAAGAATTCGGTGGATTACGAAAAGAAGGAAAGAGGGGCTAAGACTAG
>Ga0209075_1004626_pt1 | contig 10944 bp, 8 predicted proteins | sample Stecom2011_FD_187523 | JGI IMG/M metagenome (GOLD analysis project Ga0209075, IMG submission 187523) | Agricultural soil microbial communities from Utah to study Nitrogen management - Steer compost 2011 (SPAdes) (version 2) | ecosystem: Environmental > Terrestrial > Soil > Agricultural land...
GCGTAAGCATTCGCGGCAGCGACCCTCAGTAACGCGAAGCGTTATAAAAGAGAGCTGACTCATAAGCCCCCAGACGCAAAAAAGCCGACTTAAAAAGTCGGCTTTTCATTGCAAATTGGTAGCGGGGGCTGGATTTGAACCAACGACCTTCGGGTTATGAGCCCGACGAGCTACCAGGCTGCTCCACCCCGCATCAACATGCTGCGTATAATACGGACCTGCCCCGGCCGAGTCAAGTCCTTTTGATATAAAAGCTTTTCTTTATTACGAATTTACATCGCATCAGCCTTATTCCCTGCTAGCATATTAGGGGTAAACTTGAGGCGCGCTCATAAAGTGAGCAAGGCGTGCCCGTGGATTTGGCGATAGTACATGCAAACAATTGAAGAGTTGATCGAACGCGTTCGACTGAACGAGGAGATAGCCCGGAAGCTATTCGAGCTCGAAGTTCAGATCCTCAATATCAGTCGTTTTTCGGATTATTTCGAAAAGCTACTGACATTGGTGAAGGAGACCTTTCGGGTTGAGCATGTGTGGATCACGCTGACCGATGCTCTGGTCAATCGCCAGATCCTGGATGCACTCGATGATGAGGTGCACCAACTGACCCAGATTGCCTGCCTGGACTATCACACTATCACCCGAAGCAGCCGGGAACCCCTTTTGGTCAATCAGGCCTTGTCCCGTTATTGGCCGATGATGCCGGTCTCTGTCCGGCGTGAGGTCGCGTCACTGGCCATACTGCCCCTGGTGGTGGACGGCAAACTGCTGGGCAGCCTGAATCTGGGATCGGCATCCGCCGGACGCTACGACCCGGAGAAGGACAATTTCTTTCTGCGTCAGCTCGCTGTCAAAGCCTCGATTTCCCTGTCTTCTGTGATGGCCCATGAACAGGTGCGGTTTCTGGCAAGCCGGGATGCCTTAACCCACCTTCGCAACCGCCGGGAACTGGAAGAAATCATCGAGCAGGAGCTGAGCCGGGCCCGTCGCCATGGCACCCCGCTGGCGCTGGTGTTTATCGACTGCGATGACTTCAAGCGGGTGAATGACACCTATGGCCATGACTGCGGGGACTGCTATCTCAAGCATGTGGCGGACGGCTTGACCGCTTTGATCCGCCGCAGCGACACGGCCTTTCGTTTTGCCGGTGATGAATTTGTCCTGTTGTTGCCTAACCAAAATCTCGCCGGGGCGGAAGTGATCGCCGCCCGGATTCGTGAGGAGCTGGCGCAACAGCCGCTGCAGTATCAGGGGCAGCAAATCCCGGTGCGGTTCAGTTATGGCGTGGCGTCACTGGAAGAGCTGGAGGACTGGAGTCTTCGGGCCTTGCTGCGTCAGGCGGACCAGCGCCTGTATGCCATGAAATCCCTAAAGCCTTCTAAAAGACTGCCGAAGGCCGGCCAAGGCTAGCGTTCCGCGCCGGCCCGGTAGGCGCCCGGTGTCATCCCCGTCCATTTCTTGAAGGCCCGGTGAAAGGTGCTGGGCTCGGTAAAGCCAACCCGCAGGGCGATATCGTTGATGGACAGCTCATTGCGGGAGAGGTGGTGGATGGCGATATCCCGCCGCAACTGATCTTTGATTTCCTGATAAGAGGTGTTTTCTTCCTTGAGCCGGCGGCGCAGGGTCTGCGGGCTCACGTTGATCTGTTGGGCGATCTGCTCAAAGTCAGGAACTGTCACGTTGAAATCCCGGCTGATAATGGCCCGGATCCGGGCGGCATAGGTACTGCTGCCATCGGGCTTGGCCAGCAGGTCCGCGGGGGAGGTTTTCAGGAACTGTTTTAACGCCCGCTCGTCGCGAAGCACAGGCAGATCCAGGTAGCGCTTATGGAAGCTGATGCCGGTTTTGGGTTGGTTGAACTGCAAGGGGCTGTTGAACAGGTGGCGGTATTCTTTCACATGGTTCGGCGCCGGATAGCTGAAGCAGGAGGTCGTCAGCTCGATTTGGTGGCCGGTTAGCCAGCAGGCGAGGCGGTGCCATATAACCAGCAGGCTTTCCTGCAGGAAATGGTGCGGATCATAAATCTGTGCCTCGGTTTCAATGGTCAGCGTGGCAAGCTCATCCTGCTCCGACAGGGCCAGGTACAGGGGCTTTTCGAACAGGTTATAGAAGGCGCTGGCCCGCTGGAATACGGCCCGCAGGTTGTGGCAGCGAATCACCAGGTAGCACATGGTGGCAAAGGTGCCGGGCTTGCTGGGGGATTCCATAAAGCCCATGAACTCATCCTGCATGGTGGCCCAGATGGTTTGCATCAGCAGGGTATATTGATGGCCGGACACCCGCGCCTGGGGATCCTGGATTAACTCGGGAGGAATATCCGCTGCCCGCAACATAGCCTCCGTATCGAAGTTCTTCCTGCGGGCACCGCCAAGGGCGGCGGTGACGAAATGGGCGGACACACTAATATCGTTCATGGCCAGTTCTATTGTTGTTCTGGTCATCCTTGAGCCGTGAAGTCCTGAATTTCACCCTGAGTTCCATGGCAGCTATCTTACCTAGCCCCTGAATACTGTTTCAATATGATCAAATATGCCAGTCTCTTTGGCATATTCGCTCATTGTCGGGCGGCTTTTCATTGCCTAGCTTAAGGGATCACTGGAAGAGCGTTTGGGAGGAAAATAATGAAAACAAGTGAACAGGCTCAGGCCCAGGGCCCCTTGAGCTCGTTGAAAGTGTTGGATTTTTCCACGTTGCTGCCCGGTCCCTGTGCCACCATGATGCTGGCGGATATGGGGGCGGAGGTGTTGCGGGTGGAGTCTCCCAATCGGCCGGATCTGCTGCGGCTGATGCCTCCCATGACCGGCAAGGTCTCAGCGGGCCATGCCTACCTCAACCGTTCCAAGCGTTCCTTGAGCCTGGATCTGAAACAGCCCGGAGCGGTGGAAATTATCCATGGGCTGATCCAAAGCCATGACATTCTGGTGGAGCAGTTTCGACCGGGCGTCATGGAACGGCTGGGGCTGGGTTATAAGGCTTTAAGCGCCATCAATCCCCGGCTGATTTACTGCTCCATTACCGGCTATGGCCAGACCGGGCCCTATCGGGATCGTGCCGGGCATGACATCAACTATCTGGCTCTGTCCGGTATTGCTGCCTACAGTGGCCGCCGCAAGTCCGGGCCGCCCCCTTTGGGCATTCAGGTGGCGGATGTGGCGGGCGGCTCCCATCATGCGGTGATGGGGGTTCTGGCGGCGGTGATTCAGCGCCAGCAGACGGGGCAGGGCCAGCATGTGGATGTGAGCATGACCGATGCGGCTTTTGCCATGAACCATCTGGCCGGGGCAGCGTACCTGGGGGGAGGTGTGGCACCGGAGCCGGAAGGGATGTTGCTCAACGGCGGGGCTTTTTACGATTACTACCGCACCCGGGATGGCGGCTACCTGTCGATCGGCAGCCTGGAACCTCAGTTCATGAAAGTCCTGTGTGAGGTGATCGGCCGGCCTGACCTGGCCAGCAAGGGCATGAGCCCGAAGCCGGTCGATCAGGCGGAAATCCGCCAGGCTTTGGCAGAAGCGATCGAGGCCCGCACCCTTGCCCAGTGGCAGGAAGTCTTTGCCAAGCTGGATGCCTGTGTGGAACCGGTGCTCAACCTGGCCCAGGCGGCCGAGCACCCGCAGATGCAGGCCCGGGAGATGGTCGTGGAAGTGGAGGATCTGGACGGCGGCCGACAACGGCAACTGGGTTGCCCCATCAAGTTTTCGGCAGCTTCCAGCGGACCACGCTATGCAGGCGTCCCGTTAGGGACCCATACCGATGAAGTGCTGAAGGAACTGGGCTATTCCCAGGAGCAGATCCGGGCTTTGCGGGCGCAGAAGGTGATTGCCTGACCAGTCCGGGAACAGGCCAGGGCTGGACAGTTTCTATTGTCACGTTTTAAGGTGCGCCTCATCCCATGTTAACCGTTAAGAAGGACGACCCCATGAATCGGACTCAGGATCTATTAACCTCCACCTTGGCTTCCACCTTGCGGGGATGGCGCGGTACCAAAAGCGGGAAGACCCTATCCCAGCCCAGCCAGCCGCCACAGCTGTTCGATGCGGAAGGCGAACCGGAATGCCGCCTGGTGCGGGAGGCGCTGACCGAGCTGGAGCTGGATGTCATGATCTATCCCTGCCCCCAGGGCGGCACCCGTCATGTTGAGCAGTTACGGAAGCTGTCAGGGGGAGAGGAGATTCCTTTCCTTTATGACCCCAATACCCAGCGGAAACTCCAGGGCGCGGCCGCGATTGTGGATTACCTGTTTAACCAGTACGGCAATACCTCCGCTCCCTTGCCCCTGGTGGCAAACCGGCTCAACCTGTTCACTTCTAAGCTGGCCTCCCTGGTGCGCAAGGAAGCTGGCCTTGTCGCCAAGCCCTCCAAACCGGCGGCCCAGCCCATGACCTTGTACAGCTTTGAGTCCAGCCCCTATTGCCGGCCGGTGCGTGAGCGCTTGACGGAACTGGAAATTCCCTATTTGCTCGTCAACCTGAGCAAGCAGCAGTTGGCCGATATGGGGCCGGCAACCTTTCGCTTGCACCGGGGGCCTTATCGGCCACTGCCCAACAGCAAGCGGGAAGCCATGCTCCATCGTTATGGCCGGGTGCAGGTGCCGTTTTTGATTGACCCGAACCAGAATCTGGAGCTGTTTGAGTCGGCGGATATCCTGCACTATCTGGATACCCACTACGCTGCTTAAGAATGGGGCAGGGCACATTGGATTTCCCCTTGGCAGGGTGGTCAGATCCGGCATGGGTTGCTATACTGTATGAAAATACAGTATTGAGGAGCATCCCATGGCGGTGGTGACTATCTATATGTCTGATCGAGATCCCCAAGGCCCGACCTTTACCGACCGCAAGGCGGCCGATGAATATGACAAAATGCTGGAGATCGCAGAGGTCATCAGCGAATCGGTGCAACACTTGGTTCCGGGTGTGTCTGAGGAACAGGCCGAGGAGTTCGGGCTGTTGATCGCCAAGAACAAGGAGCAATTCATGAATGTGCTCCGGGGCAAGACCGGCGACTTCAACGTACAGGAGCTGGTTGCCCCTTCGGAATCCGCGGCTGAGGCGAAGCTCAAGGCCGTCAAGTAATAGGCGTTGAGCATTTATCGAAACCGAGCGAGGCAACTGCCTGCTCGGTTTTGTTTTATCAGGCGTTCTAATCTAAAGAGTGCCCTGAAAGCCGACTCAACCGCCGGACTGGATACCTCCGTGGGTTAGTTGCATGGGGTCTAGCAGAACTTCCAAATCCTCCCGCGATAAACCGCTCATCTCTTCAGCCACATCAATGATGTCGCGCCCGCTTTGATACGCGGCCTTGGCGATCTTGGCCGCTTTTTCGTAGCCGATAATGGGGTTCAGGGCGGTGACCAGAATGGGGTTGCGCCGCAGGCTGGCCTGCAACTGATCGGTGTTGACCGTGAATTCCCGAATCACCTTGTCGGCCAACACCTGGGACGCCTGGCTGAGCAAATGGATGCTCTGCAGCAGGTTATAGGCAATCACCGGCAGCATCACGTTGAGCTGGAAGTTGCCGGAGGCGCCGGCAATGCTGATGGTCTGGTCGGCTCCCATCACCTGGGCGGCAACCATGGCCACGGCTTCCGGAACCACCGGGTTGACCTTGCCGGGCATGATGCTGCTTCCCGGTTGCAGGGCGGGCAGGGTAATTTCACCCAGGCCAGCAATGGGGCCGCTGTTCATCCAGCGCAGGTCGTTGGCAATCTTCATCAAGGTGACCGCCAGGGTGCGCAACTGGCCGGAGAGCTCCACGGCGGTGTCCTGGCTGCTCAGGCTTTCGAAGAAAGAGGTGTTGGGCTGGAACTGAATGCCTGTCCACTCCGACAGCCGTTGGGCGATCAGGGGGGCGAACTGGGGATGGGCATTGATGCCGGTGCCGACCGCCGTGCCGCCCTGGGCCAGCAGGCTCAGGCGTTTCATGCAGTCCCGCATGCGCAGTTCGTTTTTCTGAAGCTGGTGGGCCCAGCCTTCCAGCTCCTGATCCATCCGTACGGGCATGGCATCCATCAGGTGAGTACGACCGGTTTTGACTTGGGAGCTCAGTTGCTGGGCTTTTTCCTCAATGGTCGTACGCAGGTGCAAGAGCGCCGGGCGCAACTGGTGCATGAGCTGTAGGGCGGCACTCACATGGATGGCCGTGGGAATCACATCGTTACTGCTCTGGCCCAGGTTCACATCGTCATTGGGGTGGATCTTGAGGCCACTGCGGTCACTGGCCAGGCGGGCCAGAACCTCGTTGACGTTCATATTGGTGCTGGTGCCAGAGCCGGTCTGGAACACATCGATGGGAAACTGGTCTGCGTAGGCGCCATCCACAACTTCCTTGGCGGCATCCACAATCGCATTGGCTTTGGCCTCGTCCAACAGCCCCAGTTCCTGGTTCACTTCTGCCGCACACAGTTTGATGAGGGCAACAGCCCGAATAAAGGGGGCCGGCATCACCCAGCCGCTAATGGGAAAGTTGTCTACGGCGCGCTGGGTCTGGGCGCCCCATAGGGCCTGCTCGGGAACTTCTACAGGCCCCAGGCTATCGGATTCGGTGCGTGTTTTAGCCATGTTCATGCCTTCTTGATTCAGATTCGGGTTCCTTCCCACATGCTGGTGATGATCACCGCTTCCCAAAGGGCTGGGCAGTGATCGAATACTCTTTCAAGAGTAAGCTGGGGGCGTGTCAGTGTCTACAGCGGCCCCAGCGAGCCTGCAGCGGGCGCTTGGGGCTGATGGGGTTACTTCTGCCCGGCGGATTTCTGGAGTTGTGTTGCGCCGGAGCTGCGGTAGTCGCCGGGGGTCAGACCGGTCCAACCCTTGAAACTGCGGTGAAAGGAGCGGGGTTCGGCAAACCCCAGGAGGGTGGCAATTTCTGCAATGGAGAGGTTGGTATTCAGCAGATAGTCTTCGGCCAGTTCCAGGCGGATCTCGTCGCGAAGCTGCTGATAGCTCAGGCCTTGCTGTTTCAAGCGCCGCTGCAGGGTGCGTGGGGTGATGTGTAACTTCTCCGCCACCAGGTCCATGTTGCTGACGCCTGCCCGCAGCAGATGACGAATCGTGTTTCGAACACGGATGACCAGGTTGGCGTCGGTGTCGGCCAGGGTGAGAATCTGGGACTGGGCATGGTCTTCCAAAGTGCGGCGCAAGGCCTGATCGGGCTGGCGCAAGGGAAGCTCCATGTGCTCTGGACTGATCAGAATGGCACTTTGCGGTTGGTCGAACTTGAGGGGGCAGCCGAACAGGCGTTCATAGTGGGCTCGATGCTCGGGCTGGCGCAGGGAGTGCTCGAACCTTATTTCGATGGGAGTGGCGCCAGGGTCATGGCACAGCCAGCGGGCATAGGTCACCCAGGAAGCCAGCACGTTGTCGATCATCTGGGCGCGGACCTGGGGTTGGGGATAGGCGCAGTGCCAGCGTACCAAAATACAGTCCCCTTCCGGCTCCAGAGTGGTAATGCCCATGTCGCCCACCAGCTTTTCGTAGGGCAGGATACGTTCAATTGCCTCGCCCAAGGTGGCGCAACTCATCACGATATAACCCAAGACACTATAAGAGCCTGGCTGCACGTATTCGCTGCTCTTAAGCCCGAACAGCGGATCTCCGGATTGTTGCAGCAGGTGATGGATAAATGCCTGGAACTGCTCGCCACTGATCCGGGCTTCTGTTTGCTTCAGCAGGTCGGGATCAATCTGGGCCGCTAGCAAAGCAGCCGCCACATCAAGCTGCTGGTCTTGGGCGAACCGTACGTATTGGCGTACCGCGGGTATGGAGGCGAATCCTAGAGTTTTCATAGCATCCAGGTGAGCAAGGGCTCCTGATTATGGGTGGCATGAAATGACACTTTGGCTGTCGCCAAGGGACAGTGACAGCTTCACGCGTTTTTATAGTATAGGCCTTTGCAGACAGGTTAGGCGCTACTGGGACAGATCCCACGGGAGCGTCTGGGTGATCAGACTCGGAAAAGGGGAACATGATGCGGCGTTGGAATGGTTGGGGGAGTGAATCGAATAGCATGGCTATTCCGGGCAATGGGGAGGATTTCCTCGTAGCGCGGGTGGGGCCGTCGAGACCCTTGCGCGATGCCCCGCTGGAGGAAGTTCTGGCCAAGGTTCCCGCCTCTCGGTTACCGGAGCATCCCTTGATTTCCACCGACCCGGAGGAGCGGGTGCGTCATGCGCGGGGTCAAAGCCTGCCGGATTGGCTGGCCATGCGCAGTGGCGAGTTTGGCCGCTTTCCGGATGGCGTTGCCTATCCGGAAACCAGCGAGCAGGTCCGGGAGTTGATGGATTTCTGTCTGCAGCAGGAGATTGTGCTGATTCCCTATGGGGGCGGCACCAGTGTGGCCGGCCATATCAACCCGCCGGATGTGGACAAGCCGGTGCTGACAGTGGACATGGGCCGGATGAACCGGCTGCTGGAGCTGGATACCCAAAGCCAGATCGCCACTTTTGGGGCCGGAACACCCGGGCCCTTGGTGGAAGCACAGCTACGGGCCAAGGGCTATACGCTGGGGCATTTCCCGCAGTCCTTTGAGCTTTCGACCCTGGGGGGCTGGGTTGCGAGCCGTTCCAGCGGCCAGCAGTCGTTGCGCTACGGGCGTATTGAGCAGCTCTTTGCAGGCGGCCGGGTTGAGACCCCCTTGGGGCGGCTGGATCTTCCAACCTTTCCGGCCTCTTCAGCCGGGCCGGATCTGCGTGAAATGATTCTGGGTTCAGAAGGGCGGCTGGGCATTCTGACGGAAGTCAAAGTGCGCGTTAGTCCCTTGGCGGAGCAGGAAAACTTCTACGCAGTCTTTTTTCCATCCTGGGAGCAGGCTCGTACCGCGGCCCGCCAGCTGGTGCAGGGGCGCGTCCAGCTGTCCATGTTGCGCCTGAGCAATGAGGCGGAGACCGAGACCCAGTTGGCCCTGGCAGGCCACGAGAAACTGGTTCGGTTGCTGGAAGCCTACCTGGCACGGCGAGGCGCCGGCGAAGGCAAATGCATGATGATGCTGGGGGTTACGGGCACCAAGCTGCAAAGTAAGGCGGCTCTGGCCCAGGCCCGGAAGATCACCCAGGCCCAGGGAGGCATCTATACCGGCACACTGTTTGGCAAGAAGTGGGCGACCAATCGCTTTCGCATGCCTTATCTGCGGGAGGCCTTGTGGCAGCTGGGCTACGTGGTGGACACCCTGGAAACGGCAACCGACTGGGACAATGTGGATCAACTGGCCCGGTTGATTGAGGCCAATCTCAGGACAACCTTGTCCTCCCAGGGCGAGTCGGTGCATGTCTTTACTCATTTGTCCCACTTTTATTCCCAGGGCTGCTCCATCTACACCACTTATGTCTTCCGGGCCGGCGAGACCTATGAGCAAACCCTGGACTGGTGGAAGCAGCTCAAGCACAGCACTTCCCATCTCATTGTGCATAACCGGGGCACCATCAGCCATCAGCACGGTGTGGGTAAGGACCATGCTCCTTTTCTGCCGGTGGAGAAAGGCGAGCTGGGGATACGGGCGATTCGCACCCTCTGCCGGGAGTTTGATCCCAAAGGGTTGATGAATCCCAACACCCTGCTGTCCGATGATTAGGGGGCCAGTTATGGAACAGACGAGGCCTCACAACCCGCGGCAGGCAACCTGGGAGATGTTGAAGTCGAGCCCCGCCGAGCCTTGGGATCTGATCATCGTGGGCGGTGGCATCACCGGGGCGGGTATCTTGCGTGAAGCTGTGCGCCAGGGGCGCAAGGCGTTGCTGGTCGAGCAACATGATTTTGCCTGGGGCACTTCCAGCCGTTCGTCCAAAATGGTCCATGGCGGACTGCGTTATCTCGCTCTGGGAGATTTCAAGCTGACCCGGGATGCGGTGCGCGAGCGTCAGCGTTTACTGCAGGAAGCTCCGGGGCTGGTTGAGCCGCTACATTTCCTGATGCCCCATTATGCCCGTCAGTTTCCAGGGCCCCGATTATTTCAGGTGGTGCTGGGGCTCTATGACCACCTGGCCGGCCAAAAGAAACGCCATCTGTACTCGGCGGCCGAGGCGGCCTTGCTGGTGCCGGGGCTTAAACAGGACCGGCTCTTGGCCCTGTCCCACTTTACCGATGCGGTGACCGACGATGCCCGCCTGGTGTTGCGGGTGCTTCAGGAGGCCCGTGCCCAGGGGGGCGTGGCACTGAATTATGTGTCCGCCCGTGAGGTGCTGCGGGACCAGGGCAGGGTAGGCGGGGTGCGCCTGTGCGATCAGCTGAGCGGGGAGACCCTGGAGATACGGGCCCGTGCCGTAATCAATGCCACCGGTGCCTGGTCGGATCAGTTACGGGCAAAAGTCGGGGGCAAGGCCCAGATCCGACCCTTGCGGGGCAGTCATTTGGTGCTGCCGTTTTGGCGGCTACCCTTGGCCTGGTCGGTCAGTTTCTTCCATCCTCAGGATCGCCGTCCGGTCTTTGTGTTTCCCTGGGAAGGCATGACCGTGATCGGTACCACTGATCTGGACCACGCCGACCTGGATCAGGAGCCACGCATTACCGACCAGGAAGTGGACTACTTGCTGGCCGGGGCCAACAGCCTGTTTCCCGCCGCTCGCCTTGGCCGCAACGACATTCTGTCGACTTATGCGGGGGTGCGTCCGGTGGTGGGCTCCGGTAGTGGCGACCCTTCCAAGGAAAAACGGGATCATGCCATCTGGGACGAGCAGGGGCTGGTCACGGTCGCCGGAGGCAAGCTCACCACCTTTCGCCTGATTGCCCTGGATGCACTGCAAGCCGCCGGGCCTTACCTTCCTGAGCCCACCAAACAGGCTCATGGTGAGCATATTTTTGCTCCCTTGCCACCGCACCTTCTGGATGGGCTGGACCAGCGCCATGCCCAGATTGAGCGCAATATCGCCGGGCCCTGGGGCTGGCTGTTCAAGGCAACAGGGTTGGAGCCCACCATTCGCCGCTTTCGGGAGAAGGCCCAGGCCAACTGGCTGTG
>Ga0209075_1004630_pt1 | contig 10937 bp, 8 predicted proteins | sample Stecom2011_FD_187523 | JGI IMG/M metagenome (GOLD analysis project Ga0209075, IMG submission 187523) | Agricultural soil microbial communities from Utah to study Nitrogen management - Steer compost 2011 (SPAdes) (version 2) | ecosystem: Environmental > Terrestrial > Soil > Agricultural land...
CCTATGTCTATTACATAATCGGCACTTTCTATCATTTCCTTGTCGTGCTCAACCACAATCACCGAATTGCCGAGTTCGCGCAATTGCTTCAGGGAATAAATCAATCGCTGGTTGTCCCTTTGATGCAACCCGATGCTCGGTTCGTCCAAAATATACAAGACTCCTACCAACTGCGAACCTATTTGGGTTGCGAGTCGGATTCGTTGTGCCTCTCCACCCGAAAGCGACTTGGAACTCCTGTCCAGTGCCAGATATGTAAGGCCTACATCTACTAAAAATTGAAGTCGGGTTTGAACTTCCTTTATAATTTCTGAAGCGATTTTTTGTTGGGTATCGGAAAGGTTTTTTTCCAATTTTCCGAACCAGTCCGCCAATTCCACAATGTCCATATGGGATAGCTCGGCAATATTTTTTCCGTGAACCTTAAAAAACAGTGATTCCTTCCTAAGTCGTGTGCCGTCACATTCTGGACACGGAATTTTATCCATATAATCTTTTGCCCATCGCTTTAAGGAAGTAGATTCATTAGTGTCAAAAGTATTCTGAATAAAAGTGGCCACGCCTTCAAAATCTATTTTATAGCTTCGGGTGATACCCAGGGTTTTGGAAGTAATGTCGAATTTCTCATTTCCGCCAAAAAAAATCACGTCTTTGGCCTCTTGGGGAATTTTCTCAAAAGGATCACTGAGTTTAAAATTAAAACGCTCCGCAATAAGTTCCAACTGCTTAAAAATCCAATTGCTTTTCTGAGGACCGTGTGGAGCCAAGGCACCTTGTTTTATGGAGAGCTTTGGATTTGGAACAAGTTTAGTAAGGTTGACCTTGTACAATTTTCCTAAGCCTTTACAATTTGGGCACATCCCTTTAGGCGAATTAAAGGAGAAGTTATTTGGTTCGGGATTTGGATAGGAAATCCCCGAGGAAGGACACATCAACGACCGACTGAAATAGCTTGTTAAACCAGTGTCGTTGTCCAAAACCATCAGCACATCGTCACCATGGTACATGGCCGTGTTTATGGTTTCTGAAATTCTTTTGTCGTTGTCGCTTCCCTCGACAATCTTTAAGCGGTCGATAACTATTTCAATATCGTGGGTTTTATAGCGGTCTATTTTCATACCCGAAGTAATATCCCTTACATCTCCGTCAACTCTTACTTTTATAAATCCCTGCTTTCCAATTTGTTCAAAGAGTTCTCGATAGTGACCTTTTCTGGAACGTACTACTGGAGCGAGAATGCTTATTTTTTTGTCTTTAAATTCCTCTAGAATAAGATTTTTGATTTGCTCATCGCTATAGCTTACCATTTTCTCCCCCGTATTGTAACTGTAGGCATCGCTTGCTCTGGCGTAAAGAAGGCGAAGAAAATCGTAAATTTCGGTTATGGTGCCCACTGTGGAACGGGGACTTTTGCTAGTAGTTTTTTGCTCGATGGCAATTACAGGCGAAAGACCATCAATTTTGTCGACATCGGGTCGCTCCAAGCTTCCAAGAAACTGCCTGGCATAAGCCGAAAAAGTTTCGATATAACGACGCTGTCCTTCCGCATAAATAGTATCGAAGGCCAAGGAAGATTTTCCGCTGCCCGAAAGGCCGGTGATTACTACTAAATTTTCCCTCGGAATTCGTACATCAATATTCTTTAAATTGTGAACTCGAGCTCCTAAAACCTCAATAAAATCCTCGTTTTTTGACATAGGGTGCAAAGGTACTCAATTGAACCGAAAATAATAGTTTAGATAGTGCTTTGCGATGCTAATTTTAACACAAAACTAATAGACTTTTTAAGTTTGCCAGTATTTCTCTTCGTTGAAAATGGCAGAGTAGTTTTTTGAATATAAAGGATTTGAACTTGTTCGGAATAAAGTATCAAAGAATTAGTAGCCTATTGCAGCATCATCTCCACGATGATCCGCACCGCCTTCCAATTTGCCATCAGGTTTTACCAAAATGGCATCCATATATCCAATTTCAGGTAGGTTTTCGCCGTCGCACTTATATCCTTTAGCTTCAAGTTGGTCTAATAGCTGAGCGGTAAAGTTGTCTTTTTCATAATAAATAAGGTCTGGCAACCATTGATGATGGAACCGTGGGGCATCAACGGCTTGTTGCATATCCATTCCAAATTCCTGTACGTTTAAAATCGTTTGTAATACTGAGGTGATAATCGTAGATCCTCCAGGTGTTCCCAACACCATCCAAAGTTTTCCGTTTTTTTCAACAATGGTAGGCGTCATAGAACTGAGCATGCGTTTTTGTGGGACTATGGCGTTAGCTTGCCCGCCTACAAGACCAAACATATTTGGAGTGCCTGGCTTGGCGCTAAAATCGTCCATTTCATTGTTTAAAAAGAAGCCGAGTTCGGGAATGTAAAGTTTTGAACCGTAGGATGCATTAAGTGTTGTGGTTACAGAAACAGCGTTCCCAAATTTATCAACTATTGAAAAGTGCGTAGTTTCCATTCCTTCCTGCCCAACAATTTCTCCGGCTTTTATTTCGAGGGAAGGGGTGGCGCGTTCAAACGAAAAATTCTTCATTCGCGAGTTGAGGTAATCTTTTGATAGTAACGAATCTGTAGGGATGCTTACAAAATCTGGATCGCCCAAATAAACACTTCTGTCTGCATAAGCTCTCTTTTCTGCTTCCACCAATACTTGGATATATTGTAACGAATTATGGCCATAGTCCGCAAGAGGGAAGTCTTCTACCATCTTCAATATTTGTCCCAAACAAATACCGCCACTTGAGGGAGGTGCCATGGAAATAATCTTAGCATCTTTGTAGTTAAATACTACCGGTTCCCGCCAAACAGCTTCATAAGCATCCAAATCTTGTTGGGTTATTATGCCGCCTTTCTTTTTTAAAAATTCCAGCATTTTTGTTCCAGTTTCTCCATCATAAAATTCAGTTCTTCCATTTTGTGCAATTCTTGAAAGAGTGTTGGCCAAGGCGATGTTTTTAAAGGTGTCTCCTTCCTTGTAATCCTCAGTAAAAATAAAGGATTCATCATTTATTCGTTCAAATCGATCTTTAAATTCATCAAATCGCGCTTTTTGTTTTGGGGTAATAATAAAACCCTTGTTGGCGAGTTCGATAACAGGTTTGAGGATAATTTCCATCGGCAACGTTCCAAATTTTTCATGCACGGCAAAAATTCCGGCAATAGTTCCTGGAACGCCAACGGCCAAAGCTCCTTCGGTACTTTTTCCGGGAATTATATTTCCGTTTTTATCGAGATACATATTCTTTGTGGCCGCCAAGGGTGCTTTTTCCCGAAAATCCAAACTTCCTATTTCTCCATATTCTGTGCGGTAAACCATAAATCCTCCGCCGGCAATATTTCCGGCATTTGGGTAAACGAGAGCCAAAGCCATTTGAGTTGCAATCATGGCGTCAAAGGCGGTGCCGCCTTGTTGTAGAATTTCAGTGCCAATGCGGGAGGCTTCCACCCGGGCAGAAACCACCATAGCACTATCCACAACTAGGGCTTTTATTTCTGTTTTGGTGGTTTGGCCGACAATTTGGGTATCGGGTTTTTCCTTACAGGAAATTATTGCCAAACTGAGCAAGATAAAAAGGGAAGTGATTTTCATAAAGAAATGAGTTTTTGTTTTGAAAATTCTCTTAACTCTTCAAAATAGGAAGTAAAGTCGGCTTCAAATTCGTCATAAAACTCAACGAGTTCATTTACAGATTTATCCATTTTTGAAACGCCTTGAGTACGGATGTTCATCTGGGTCAGGATTTTGCCTATCCCTTCCACAGTGGCATAGCTCAGCAGCCAATTATTGGCAATCATAATCGGCATCATTTTTTGAATACGTGTTGGAAGTTGGGTGAAGTGTTTTTGGAGTAAAGCATAAAAATTTTGTGCAAATTCCTCTAGGGGAGTAATGCAGTATTGACTCCAGTTCTTCGCCAGAAAATGATCGTAAAGTATATCTACAATTACACCACTGTAATGACCGTAGTTTTTGTGAAGCCGCGCCGTACTTTTGCGAACGGTTGGGTGGGCGTCGGTAAAAGTGTCGATGGCCCGATGCAGCAAGATGCCCTTAGCTATATTAGGTGGATACTTTAAATATCGATTTCCCTTAATGCCGTCGGCTATAAAGTTGCCGATGATGATTTCTTCCTCGTCGCCGGAAAGATAGATGTGGGCCAAAAAATTCATTCAATAAATATATGTATTTTTGGCCTGTAAAAAATAAAAATTGAACAGATTACCGAATTTGGACCCCTTGCGATTTTTTCTGGCTTCCACGGTCTTGCTGTTCCACCTACCACAACTTTCCCGAAACCAAGGCTTGCCCTTTTTTGATGACCTTCCCATTTACCATCGAGGTCTGGAGGCTGTATATATGTTTTTTGTATTAAGTGGATTTTTGATCATTCGAATTATTTACCGTGCAAAACTCAGGGATGTGTTTTCTATAAAAGATTTTTATATCAGGAGAATACTGCGCATCTTCCCTCTTTATTACCTCGTTTTGGGGTTTGGACTCCTTTTTTACAATGTGATTTTGCCATATCTGGACATTCCTTTCCCGATAAATTATACTTGGAAGGAAGCTTTCTTCTATACCGTTTTCTTTCTTCCTAATGTATTTGCGAAGGTATTTGACCCAGGAGGAATTATCGCTGTTTTGTGGTCTATTGGAATAGAGGAACAATTCTATTTAATGATAGCTCCAATGTTGTTTTTTATCAATACCAAATGGGTGTTGAGGTTTTTGTCGGTGTTGTTGGTGGGATATTTCATTTTTTATTGGTCTGATGTTTTTGTGATCTTACGAAAATTCACCTTCGTGTATTTCTATCTTTTCTTTGGCGGAGTAGTAGCTATTTTGGAAGAAAGAAATAAGCTTGGCTTTTTAAAACGTTCCCCAATAATTCCGCTTCTGGTGTGTACTTTAACCCTCTTGTTTTTTATTACTGATTGGTTTATGATTGGGCCCTTGTGGTTACGGGACTTGTTTACCTGTGTTTTGTTTGGGTTTTTTATCCATTCGCTAGCATTCAACAATCACGGGATCGAATTGAGAAGCAAGTTTCTAGATCATTTGGGACATATTTCTTACGGCATTTATATGTATCACGCCATAGTATTAAACGCGGTGGTTTTTTTGTTTTTGAAATTGGAAATACTTCAAAACCTTAATTGGACCATAACAATTGTTCTTATGCATCTGCTTACCTTTGCAGGGACACTTTTGATAGCGCATTTGTCCTATACTTACTTTGAGCTATACTTTTTAAAATTGAAAAATAAATTCAGAAAATGACTTTAATTAAATCTATTTCGGGCATCCGAGGCACCATTGGTGGCGTACAGGGTGAAAACTTAACTCCTATTGATGCTGTAAAATACGCAGCAGCTTATGGCAGTTGGGTAAAACAACAACGCAATAAGGAAAACTACAGAGTGGTGGTAGGCCGAGATGCTAGAATTTCTGGTGAAATGATCCAGCAATTGGTAATGAACACCTTGGTTGGGATGGGCATCACGGTAATAGATTTAAATCTTTCTACCACACCCACAGTTGAAATGGCTGTGATTATGGAACATGCCGATGGAGGTATAATTCTAACCGCAAGCCATAACCCCAAGCAATGGAATGCCCTCAAATTATTGAACAATAAAGGAGAGTTTCTTAACGCCCAGGCTGGGCAGAAAATCTTGGATATCGCTGAAAAAGGAATTATTGAATTTGCCGAAGTAGACGATTTAGGTGAAATCCATAAAAACGATGCCTATATCGATCTTCATATTAATGAGATTCTTAAGTTGGATTTAGTAAATGCCGACGCTATTAAAAGTTGCGGATTTAAGGTGGTAGTAGATGCGGTAAATTCCACTGGCGGTATTGCTGTCCCCTTGCTTTTGGAAGCTTTGGGCGTGGAACCAGTAAAAATTCATTGTACGCCAAACGGTGAATTCCCTCACAATCCTGAACCGCTAAAAGAGCATTTAGGCGATTTGATGGAAAAAGTGGTAAATGAAAGCGCTGATTTTGGCATAGCAGTCGATCCCGATGTGGATCGTTTAGCTTTTGTTGATGAAAAAGGAGAAATGTTCGGAGAGGAATATACCTTGGTGGCCATAGCAGATTACGTCCTTCGTCATACTCCTGGCAATACGGTAAGCAATATGTCATCTTCGCGCGCCCTTCGTGATATTACCGAAAAACACGGCGGCACCTATGCGGCCAGCGCGGTAGGAGAGGTTAATGTTGTGGAAGAGATGAAAAAAACCAAAGCGGTAATAGGCGGAGAGGGCAATGGAGGCATTATCTATCCCGAACTTCATTACGGAAGGGATAGCTTGGTAGGCATCGCATTGTTTCTGAGTTTTTTGGCGGAAGAAAAAGTTTTGGTAAGCGAACTGCGCAAAACCTACACAGCTTACTTTATGAGTAAGAAAAAGATTGAATTGACTCCCGAATTGGACGTGGATGCGATCTTAAAAGCAATGGAGGCAAAATATGCTTCAGAGGAAATTAATACGATCGATGGCGTGAAAATCGATTTCGATGATAATTGGGTTCATCTACGGAAATCGAATACAGAGCCAATAATTCGGATTTATACCGAAGCAAAATCGCAGGAAGAAGCAGATGGTTTAGCCGATAAAATTATCGCTGAAATTAAAGAGGTCGCGAAATTATAAACTCAAACCTTCTCTCGGTGTTTCCACCGTTTGTGTGACCATAAATAATATTCAGATTTTTCTCGGATTTGCATTTCCAAGGCATCAAAAAACATTCTTGTGATTTGAAAATCTGGATATTCCTTTGGACTATCGGTCAGAGGCATAAAAGTAGCTTGGTAGTTTCCACGTTTTACCTTCTCCACTTTTAGGTAGAGAACCGCAAAATCAAGTCGTTTGGCAAGTTCTTCGGTGCCTGTAAACATGGGAACATCAATACCCAGAAACGTATCGTGGTATTTAAAATTACCCAGTTTCGGGGTTTGGTCTGAGAGAATATATGTGAGGGTTTTTTCTCCCATCATATGTTTTCGAAAAAGCACGCTCACAATTTTTTTGTTACTTACAATAGTACCTCCAAAATGTTCCCGAGTTTTCTTTACCAAGGCATCAAACTGTTGGCTTTCCATAGGCTTATAGACGGCATGTGCCTGATGTTGCATCAGCTTGTTTAAGATTCCGGTCCACTCCCAATTACCGTAATGCCCCGCCATTAAGAGAATGCTGCGGTTATTTTCGTAATACGGATCAAGGATATGGGCATTGGTAACCACAAAACGTTTGCGAATTTCTTTTTCAGAAATGGTAAAGGATTTTATAGTCTCCACAATCAAATCTGAAAGGTGTTTAAAGAAGTTTTTGGCGATTAAATCCCTCTCTTTTTGGGTCTTCTCAGGAAAAACCAAAGCTAAGTTTTCCTTGACCACCTTTTTGCGATAGCCTATTACATAGTAGTTTAGATAAAATAAAGCAGTGGATTTAATGTACAAAATACGCATTGGCAGTTTAGAAAGCAGCCAAAGAATAGGGTACACCAGTATATAAAGCAGTCTTTGCATAAGAATAACCCCGCAAAACTAGGTATAAAATACGAGGTATGAAATATGAAATTCGAAATGCAGCTCTTGAATTTAGAAGTGCAAATTTTGGGACTATCTCATAAAGTGTGTTGATTTCTTACTTCTAATATTTAACTTCGTATTTCTAAATTCTATTCTTATAATTTTTGAATGATTTCGTACTTCTAACGCCAAACCTTCTACTTCCAACTTACTATGAACATTGACCTCGCCACCATCATCATTATCGCAGCCAACGTAATTATCTCAATGAAAGGCTTTAACGATATAGTATTTTTTGAAAAATATAAATTCAATATAGCGGGAATACGGCAGGGCGAACATATTCGCATGTTCAGTTCCGCATTTTTGCACGGCGACTTTTCGCATTTGTTGTTTAATATGCTAACCCTATATTTTTTTTCGGGAGTGGTAATAGGACAAGTGGGAGTAGCATTTTTTGTTATAATATATGTAGTGAGCCTACTTGCAGGAAACCTGCTCTCCTATTATTTCCACAAAGATGAATACCATTACAGCGCCGTGGGCGCGAGTGGTGCGGTGATGGGAGTATTATATTCGGCTATCCTCTTTTTCCCTGATATGCCACTTTATCTGTTTTTCATACCCATCCCTATTCCGGCTTGGCTTTTTGGGATGGCATATTTGTTGTATTCCATCTACGGCATGAAAAGTAGATTGGGAAATATAGGCCACGACGCCCATATAGGAGGAGCCATTGGGGGTTATGTTTTAACGCTCATGTTTGCACCATATCTTTTTAATACCAGTCTTTGGATTGTTATTTTACTCGCCATTCCGCTTATTATTTTATTCATTATGCACAAATTGGGGAAACTTTGAAGCAAAAAGTAGAGAGTAAAAAGATGAGAATAGGGAGAAAAGAAAAATTTGATCTTCTTTGTCTCTTTGTTTTGTCAATGATAAATTTTAAACCACAAACAAAAAAATATGAAAACCCTAAAAACACTTTTAATCTTGGCAATAAGCACAGCGCCTCTTATGGCACAAAACACTCCAACTCCAACTATTGATGTTGTAGGCGAAGGAATAGTCCGTGTAATTCCGGATGAGGCAACTATCAACATCCGGGTGGAAAACACTGGGGAAACCACCCAGGGCTTGAAACAACAAAATGATGCTACTATCAGTGAGGTATTGAATTATCTGAAGAAAATGGACATTGCCGACAAAGACATTCGCACAGAATATATGAACCTCACCAAGAACTATGACTATAATAGCAAGACGTATTCTTATGCTGCCAATCAATCTCTTTCGGTAAAGTTGCGGGATTTAAAGAAGTATGAATCTATTATGGGTGGGTTGTTGGATACCGGCATCAATCGTATAGATGGGGTGACTTTCTCCACCTCACAAAAAGAGGCTCTTGAAAGTCAGGCGCGTAAAAAAGCAATCGAAAATGCCCAAATGAAGGCCAAGGAATATGCCTCTGCCTTAAAACAATCTGTTGGAAAAGCTGTTTTGGTAAGCGAATTTCGAACCGTTTCCGATCCGCGCCCCATGTACAAAATGGCAATGATGGACTCTGCTTCTTCCGATGGCGGACAATCAATTGCACTTGGAGAAATAGAAATCCTGACAACAGTAAACGTCAGCTTTCTGCTGAATTAAACGAAATGAATAAAAAAAAGGAGACTGTTGATAACAGTCTCCTTTTTTTACTTTCTCTAGTCTCTAGTCTCTAGTCTCTAGTCTCTAGTCTCTGGATTATTCTCCCAACAAACTCGCGATTTTAGCTCCTAAAGCGGCGCCTCTAAGATCTTTGTCTATTATCATTCCGTTTTCATCCAAGAGGAAAGTCGCAGGAATGGAGCGCACATTGTATTGTGCTGCTATAGGATCGCTCCAAAATTCAAGATGTGATATGTGGAACCAATCCATTTTATCGTCCTTTATAGCTTGTATCCACTTGTCCTTTTGATCTGCTTTATCTAAAGAAACACTTATAATATTTAAGCCTTTAGAGTGATACTCATTGTAAACTTTTACCACATTCGGGTTTTCAACACGGCAAGGACGGCACCAAGATGCCCAAAAGTCGATGATAGTGTATTTTCCCAAAGCATCTTTTAACGAAATCGTTTCCCCAGTAGGGGTAGGACCACTAAAATCGGGTGCCATACTTCCTATATCTGCTTTTTTCAATGACTCTAAATTTATTTTTAAATCCTGAGTGATTTCATTGTTAGCCAATTTTGGGCCCAAACCTGTAATGTACTCTGAAGCTTCAGTAGGAGTGATTTCTTTTCTGCTAACCATTTCAGAGAGCAGCATGATGGAAAAAAGTGAATTGTCATTTTCCTTTAAATATTGTTTTTTAAACTCTGTTTCCTCGTTAACCAAGTTCAAATTCTGGCTTTGAATGGCAGCTAACTCGGCTTGGTCGTTATTTTGCCGGGCGTTGCGGAAGCTTTCCATGCTCGCCTGTTTTTTGGTATTGAAGTACTTCAATTTGTCAGCAAACTTGTCGTAGGCTTCATTTTGTTTTCCTCCCAATACGCGAGAATCCTGAATGCTATCGGCATAGATTACCGCTTTCAAATCTTCGTTTTCAGGAAAAAATAGAATAGAAGCATTTACATCTTTTACGCGAAGAAAATTTAGACTTAAATCGTCAGTCTTTGCATAGGTGCCAGAAAACTTGCCATCTTGTACAACTAAGGTGTCAATCACCTGTGGTTGTCTATTTTCAAAAGCATATACATATATCTCGGTGCCATCAGAAAATCCGAGGGCTTCCCCTTTCAAGCTATACTCATTGGAATTCTCTTGACATGAGAAAAACGCGAGTGTAAGGAATAGGGCTAAAAGTTGTCTCATAATAGGTATTTTTTAATTTTGGGCAAAAATAGGCGTTTATTCCGGATTGTATGATAAGGTCGTGTTATTTTGATATTTATTAACATTTTTTGAATACAGAACACTTAATTTTAGACTTTTGAAAACTATGAAAAATCTGAAAACACAAAAGAGAGAGTTTCCCTTGCAGCTTAAATTTGGTTTTCAAAGAATTTTTGATTCCTATAGAAAGCAATTATCCACTGCTACGGGTAATAATACTTGGGTAAAGGATATTCTTTCAATAGCTGAAGAATACCCTGAACTCTCAACTGGAGTTTCATCATTGGCGGAGCTTAAAAAGTACAAGCCGCAAATAGATACGGTTTTGCAGCACTTGTTTCCTCAGGCTTTGGAAAACAGTGAAGCAAAATTTTTGACCGTTCCCTTTCAAAATTTCAATTTTAAATGCACTAAACATTACAGGGAAATTATTTTGGCTGCTGGAATGGATTTCGAGCTCGACATTATAAACCTCAACGAAGAGGAGTTTTATATTATGGGCT
>Ga0209075_1004631_pt1 | contig 10933 bp, 10 predicted proteins | sample Stecom2011_FD_187523 | JGI IMG/M metagenome (GOLD analysis project Ga0209075, IMG submission 187523) | Agricultural soil microbial communities from Utah to study Nitrogen management - Steer compost 2011 (SPAdes) (version 2) | ecosystem: Environmental > Terrestrial > Soil > Agricultural land...
TGCCGGGATCGAGTTCCGGTGACTGCCAGTAGCTTTTTTCCACTCGCCGTGTGTGCAACAGGGTAATCTCTTTGACGCCGAGTGCGGTAACGTGCTCCAGGCTTCTGGCCAGCATGCGCGGGCGGGGCAAGGCGAGTACCAGATGTACCGGCAGGGGCGGGGGCGGTGGTGTCGTCAGTTCTTCCAGCTGGAACTCTGCAGCGGAGTCGCTTAACTGGACAAGCTTTCCGCGTCCGATGCCATCGCCCATCACCCCCAGAGCCAAGGTGTCGCCGGGCCGGGCGCGGTGCACTTCGTGCAAATGGCGTAGGCGGCGCGGATCGCGTACGCAGGCGAATTGTTCATGCTGGATCTCTTCGGGGTTAAGCAGAATCAGGTTCATGGGTCTCGGGCGCTTTTCTCACTATCAGACGTAGGCGCTATGATACCCGACAGCGCCGTCCGGTGATGCTCTAGGCTGTATCTGGTGCTTTCTGCCATAATGCCGCAATGCCCTACCAGCCGAATGTCGACACCGGCTCCATGCCGGGCTCGGCAGCAAGAACAGGAAACGCAAGCGGATGAAGGTTCTGATCATTGGCGGCGGTGGCCGCGAACATGCCCTGGCCTGGAAGGTCGCCCAGTCGCCCCGCGTTGAGCGGGTATTTGTCGCGCCCGGCAATGCCGGTACCGCGCAAGAGCAGGGGCTCACCAATGTGGCGATTGAGGTCAGTGACCTGGAGCGCCTGGTGGAGTTTGCCCGTGATACTCACATTGACCTGACCATTGTAGGCCCCGAGGCCCCCTTGGTCGCGGGCGTGGTTGATTGCTTCCAGGCGGCAGGCCTGACCATCTTTGGGCCGACCCGGGGGGCGGCGCAACTGGAAGGCTCCAAGGCGTTTACCAAGGATTTTCTGGCCCGCCACGCCATTCCCAGCGCTGCCTACCGCACCTTTACGAAGGTCGAGCCGGCTTTGGCCTATCTGGCCGAGCAGGGCGCGCCAATCGTGATCAAGGCGGATGGCCTGGCGGCAGGCAAGGGCGTGATCGTTGCCATGACCCTGGCCGAAGCCGAAGCTGCGGTGCGTGACATGCTCGAGGCCAATGCGTTTGGCGATGCCGGCGCCCGGGTGGTGATTGAAGAATTTCTGGAAGGTGAAGAGGCAAGCTTTATTGTCATGGTGGATGGGACAACCGTGCTGCCCATGGCAACCAGCCAGGACCACAAGCGTGCCCTGGACGGCGATGCCGGCCCCAACACCGGCGGCATGGGTGCCTACTCGCCGGCACCGGTCGTCACCGAGGCGGTGCATGAGCGCATCATGCAGGAGGTCATCCTGCCCACTGTGCATGGCATGGCCGCCGAAGGGAATCCTTACTCGGGCTTCCTCTACGCCGGTTTGATGATCGATCTTGAGGGTAATCCCCGCGTTATCGAGTACAACTGTCGCTTCGGTGATCCCGAAACCCAACCGATCCTGCTGCGCTTGCAGTCTGACCTGGCCGCGCTGTGCCTGGCTGCTGCGTGCGGTGAACTGGCGGGACAGACCTGCGAATGGGATCCACGTGCCGCCGTGGGGGTGGTTCTGGCCGCGGATGGCTACCCGGCGGATTATCGCAAAGGCGATGTCATCAATGGGTTGGAAACCGCTGCCGCGACCGGCTGCAAGGTATTCCATGCCGGTACCGCCCTGGATGCCAATGGCGATATCGTGACTGCAGGCGGCCGTGTGCTTTGCGTCACTGCGCTGGGGGAGGGGGTGTCACAGGCGCGTGAGCTGGCTTATCGGGGCGTGGAAGCGATTGCATGGCGTGGAGTGCAGTATCGGCATGATATTGCCCATCGTGCCATAGCCCGTGAACGGCAGATTGCTAGCGGGACGGAGAGCCGCTGATGTCACGGGAGTATCCGATCATAGCCGTTACCGGCTCTTCCGGTGCCGGTACTACCACGGTCAGGCGTACTTTTGAGCGCATGTTCATGCGCGAGGATGTGCACGCCGCGTTTGTTGATGGTGACGCCTTCCATCGCTATACACGCCAGGAGTTGGCCCGTCTGGCTTGCGAGGAGCCTGAGCGCAAACACCAGCTTTCTCACTTCGCTGTCGAGGCCAATCTGCTTGACCGCCTTGAGGAGTTGTTTCAGGAGTATGGCGAGAGCGGCAGCGGTACCTATCGGCACTACATACATGCCGAAGACAAGCAGATGATCGAGGCAGGCCGCCAGGTCGGCACTTTCACTGAATGGCAAGCACTGCCCTGCGGCACCGATCTGCTGTTTTACGAAGGCCTGCACGGCGGGCTGGTAACGCCAGAGTATGATATCGCACGTCATGTGGATCTGTTGGTGGGTGTGGCGCCGACCATGAATCTCGAATGGATTCAGAAGATTGATCGCGATATCAAGCTGCGCGGCTACTCCCAGGAGGCAGTGATTGACACCATTCTGGGACGCATGAACGACTATGTGCGCTATATCCAGCCGCAGTTCTCACGCACTCATATCAATTTCCAGCGTGTGCCGACGGTGGACACCTCAAACCCCTTCGAAGTGCAGGATATCCCCAATGATGCCGAGTCATTTGCGGTGATTCGTTTCCGTGATCCTTCCACGGTGGATTTTCCGTGGCTATTGGCGATGATTCAGGATTCTTTCATGAGTCGTCCGCATACCCTGGTCGTACCCGGCGCTCGCGTGTCGTTGGCCATTGAGCTGATATTGGCACCGCTGGTGCGGCATTTGCTTACGCAGCGTCGTTTCCGTTGAACCCGCAAGGAGCTGAACTGATGTCACAACAAGAATGCCTGTTTTGCAAAATCATCAAGCGCGAAATCCCTGGCGAAATTGTCTATGAGGATGATCAGGTCCTGGCCTTCAACGATATTGCACCCCAGGCCCCGACCCATATCCTGGTCATTCCCAAGACCCACATTACGACGCTCAATGATATTGAAGAGTCACAACAGGCCTTGGTGGGACGACTAACCTATATCGCCGCCAAGCTAGCCAAGGAGCGTGGCTTTGCCGAAGACGGCTACCGTGTGGTGATGAACTGCAATGAGCAGGGCGGCCAGACGGTCTACCATATCCATCTACACTTGATGGGTGGGCGCCACTTTACCTGGCCGGCTGGCTAGCAATACCGTACCCATGCCTGCATGGGGGATCTCTTGCATGCGCCGCACGCCCTGCGTGCGACGTGGCAGGTCAGGCATCGATGATGCTGTACGAATGCGTCACTTCGACGCCGCCCTGGGTCAGCATGATCGAGGCGCTGCAGTACTTCTCGGCCGAGAGTTGCACGGCACGTTGCACCTGCTTCTCTTTCATTCCCTTTCCGGTGACAGTGAAATGCACGTGGATTTTGGTAAACACGGCGGGCACCGTATCGGCGCGTTCGGCTTCGATACTGGCCACGCAATCGCTCACTGGCACACGTGACTTTTCGAGAATCTCAAGGATATCGAAAGAGGTACAGGCGCCCAGGCCCATCAAGAGCATCTCCATTGGGCGCGGCCCGGTGTTACGACCACCGTGGTCAGGCGGGCCGTCAATCACAACACTGTGTCCGCTGCCACTCTCGGCAACGAATTGACGGCCATCAGTCCATTTCACGCTCGCTTTCATGCGCAGATTTCCTTCGGTTGCAAACAATAACGATGACTCGGCAGCATAGCAGCTCTGCTACCGCTGCTCAGCCTCGCAGGCGGCGGTCGAGCTCGGCCAGCCGTTCGGGCGTGCCGACGTCGACCCACTCGCCCTGGTGATGACAGCCGCTTACCCGCCCTTCCGTCATGGCGCGTCGTAGCAGGGGAGCCAGGGGGAAGGCGCCGGGAGGCTCTGCGGCCACCAGGGCCGGGTCGATCAGGCTGAGACCGGCGAAGGTCAACCGCGGTACACCGGTCGCTTGTACCCGGCCATTGGCATCCAGATGAAAATCACCCGCCGGGTGATGGGTAGGGTTATTCACCAGTACCAGGTGGGCCAGGTCGCCGTTCAACGGAGCGAGGGTGGCAGGATCGAGATCGCACCAGACATCGCCATTGACTAACAAAAAAGGCGCATTGCCCAGCAGTGGTAATGCCTGATGGATGCCGCCACCCGTTTCCAGCGGTGTGGCTTCCTGGCTCCAGCGAATCTGTACTCCGTGGTTGGCACCGTCACCCAATGCCGTCATGATCTGCTCGGCCCTATAACTGACATTGATCACGACTTGGGTAATATTGGCAGCCGCCAGCCGTTCCAGGTGATGCACGATCAGCGGCTTGCCCGCCACCGGCAGCAGCGGCTTGGGGCAATGGTCGGTCAATGGCCGCATGCGTTTGCCGAAGCCGGCGGCCAGAATCATCGCTTTCATGGGGTCTCTCGCGTGAATTCGGCCAGTCGCTGCTCAACAGCGGGCTGGAAGGTAGCGTTGAGCCAGTGCTGAAAGTCGGCATGTCCGGGCAGCGCAGCCAGACTATCCTGCAAGTGGGCAAGAAAGTGCGGCAATCGCTCCAGATAGCCACTGCGACCATCGCGCAAGGTCAAACGACAGAAAATGCCGAGCACCTTGAGTGCGCGCTGAGCCGCCATGGCCTGGACCTGGTGGTGAAAGGTGTCGCTGTCTATTTGGCTGGACAGGCGGCCGTCGCGGATCGCCTGCCGGCGAAAGGCCTCGACCCAGCCGGCAAAGCTTGCGGCAGAAAAACGCCAATAGCGACCGCGCAGCAGAGAGACCAGGTCGTAGCTGAGGGGGCCTGCCACGGCGTCCTGGAAATCGATCAGATAGAGCTGCTCGCCTTGCACCATCAGGTTCATGGCATCGTAATCGCGGTGCACCGTGACAACCGGCTGGGCCAGGGCAGAGTCGATCAATGCTTCGCGCAGCTCGTTCCAGCCTGGTGGCGAGGCGGTTTGGCCAAGCCAGCGAGTCAGGCACCAGTCGGGAAACAAATCCAGCTCACGGCTCAGCAGAGCACAGTTATACTGGGGCAGGGCGCTCGGATCCGTACGGTTTTGCAAGGTATGGAGCAGGGCGATGGCACGCTCATGCCAGGTGTTGACTGCGGTCTCGTGGGTGAAGCATGACTGTAGCGGAATGTCGCCCAGGTCATCGAGCTCAATAAAACCGGCCTCCAGGTCAACCGCGTGCAGTGCCGGTACCGGTAGGGCTGCGTTACGCCAGCGGCGGGCGATATCGACGAATGGACGGCTGTCTTCCTGGGCGGGCGGAGCATCCATCAGCATACGTGTATTGCCATCGGGTAAGCGTAAGCGAAAGTAGCGCCGAAAGCTGGCATCACCTGCGGCCCACTGCAGGTCGAGTGTCTCGACAGGGAGACGGTGCTGGGCCGCGGCCCACCGGTGTAGGGCTTGAAATCTTGCCGTCGTATCGGCCTGGGACATGTTGGTTCCTTGCAGTGACGGACGCTGCTGGTTGACGCCCGTTGGGCACCGCCGCATGCTGAGCGCTTTAGTGAATACGTGCGGTCTGTATAATACCGATTCTCTTCGCCAAGGACATCGAGGGAGCATGGGCAAGCGACATACAGGAGTAGCCTGTTCCGGCCTGATCACGGCCGGCTTGATGTTGGGGATGAGCCAGGCACAGGCCCAGGCACTCGAACCATGGCAGCTCGACTGGCATGCCTGGGGGGAAGAGCGTCCCGCTGACGCCTTGTGTCGTGGTGTTTATGTCATGCCGGCTTACCGTTTACCCGCCAGCGATGACCCCGAGCGGGTGAGTGCCGAGTCCGATAGTGGCTATTACGGTGACGATGGCGAAACGATTTTGCGTGGCGATGTGGTCCTGCGGCGCGACACCGCACAGCTTGAAGGCCCTCAAGTCCGCGTCCCGGGTTCACGCGAACGCGCTTTCGTTGAGGGTCCGTTGGCTCTACGCGATCAAGGGCTGCTGGTGCGTGGTCAGTCTGGTGAGCTCTCGCTGGTCAGCGATGCCGCCCAGGTGGATGAGGCCCACTATGTTGTTCATGAGCAGCGACTGCGCGGCGATGCCCGGCAACTGGAGCGCCTGGAGGACGGACGTTACCGGCTAACCACGGCGAACTTCACCACCTGTGATCCGGGTGACAACCTGTGGCAGTTGGCCACCAGTGACCTGATCCTGGATCAGGAAAGTGGCTTTGGCACGGCACGCCATGCGCGCCTGGAGGTGGGTGATGTGCCGGTATTCTACTGGCCATGGGTGCGCTTTCCGATTGATGACCGCCGTCACACCGGCTTTCTATGGCCCGAGCTAGGTCTCTCCCTCGATTCGCTGGATTATGCCCAGCCGTTCTACTGGAATATTGCCCCCAATCACGATGCCACCATCACGCCACGCTGGATCAGTGATCGCGGCTTGCTGCTGGGTGGTGAATATCGCTACCTCTTCCCCAGTGATGCGGGGGAGATCGAAGGGGCGTTTCTTTCCAATGACGATGGCGGCTCCAGCGATGATCCGAATGATCGTTCGCGGCGCCATGAGGGCGAGGATCGCTGGTATATCGATTATCGTCATAGTGGTTACTTCGATGCGCGCACGACGTATAACCTGCGCTACGGAGCAGCCAGCGACGGACGCTACTTTGATGATTACGGCAGTGTTTTTGGCGACAACCCGAGCAATATGGCGCGCCTGGCCCAGCTCAACTACCGGGGCAACGTGTGGAACCTGGATGCACGGGCCCAGGGCTACCAGAAGCTCGATGATCCCCTGCTGGATCGCGATAAGCCGTTCTATCGCCTGCCCAGCCTTACCGCGAATGCACGCTGGAGCCAAAACAGCGGCTTCTATCAGCAGTGGGGTTCCAACTACACCTATTTTTGGCGCGATGTGAACGAAGCAGAGCTGCCCAACAATGCGCGCTATGATCGTGAGTCGGCGGTGGGTTCGCGGCTGCGTCTTTCACCTGCCGCCGGTTGGCGCTTCGATGCCAGCTGGGGGCATCTTGAGCCCCGGGTGGAGTGGCTGGCTACCGCCTATGAGCTGGATTATGGCGACCGTGATCTGGACTGGGACGAGAGCCCGACCCTCAACGTGCCGGTGGCCTCCATTGATGGCGGCCTGGTATTTGAGCGTGAGTTGGACCTCGGTGGTCGTGATTACCGTCAAACCCTGGAGCCTCGGTTCAACTACGCCTATGTCCCGGCACGCGACCAGACCGAAATGCCTGACTTTGATACCAGCGAGCGCGCTTTTTCCTGGAACCAGCTCTGGTCGCCTCACCGCTTTTCGGGCGGAGACCGGGTGGGGGATCTCAACCGTCTTTCGCTGGGGGCCAGCAGCCGCTTCCTGGAAGATGCCAGCGGACGTGAGCGTTTCTCGTTGGGGGTGGGCCAGGCATTCTATTTCGATGACCGGAATATCGACATGGACGGTGACCCGGATACCCTTCCCGAAAATGAAATACATCGCTATCAGGCAACCCGTAACCGCTCGCCACTCGTTACACGGCTTGACTGGCATATCAACGAACGTTGGCGTACCCGTTATGAGTGGCTTTACGACGATCACCGCAGCCGCACGGAGAGAACCAGCCTGGGCGTCAGTTACCGGGATCCGCGTGGACATGTATTGAACCTTGCTTACCGTTGGGAACTCCAAGGGTTCGACCCTTCGGTGGAGCCGGATGACGATGAGTTCCGAGATTACAACCGCGAGGAGTTTGATCTCTCCTTTGCCTATAAAGTGAATCCGCGAATTGATCTGATTGGTCGCTTTTTGTATGACCACACCAACAGCCGCAGCCTTGATCAAATGGCCGGTGTGCAGTGGAGCGACTGCTGCTATGGTGTGCAGCTTGTCTGGCGTGAATGGGTCGACGACAACGATACCGCCAGAATTGAAGACGACGAAAATGACAGGGGCCTGTTCCTGCGTTTCGTTTTCAAAGGACTGGGTGGTGTTGGCGGTGATGCCGGCGACTATTTTGAGCGGGCTGTACCAGGCTATCGGGCGACTGCATTCTGAGCGACCCGAGATGCCTTCTATCAGTAAAAAGACATGATGAGAGGAAAGAGTGACATGCGGATCTTGCCAATCGCCACCCTGGGCCTGGCCCTTTTGCTTGGCAGCGTACCGCTGACAGCCATGGCCCAGGAGTACCAGCCATTGCAGCGGCAACCGCTGGATCGCATTGTGGCTATCGTCAATGAGCAGGCCGTCATGCAGAGCCGGCTTGATGAGCGCATGGCCCAGGTGCGTAGTCAGCTAGTGGCGCAGGGCCAGGAGCTGCCACCCGAGGGCATGCTGCGCGAACGCCTGCTTGATCAGATCATTCTCGAAGAGATTCAACTGCAGATGGCGGCGAATGCCGGCCTGAGCATTGACGACACCACACTTAATCGGCAGGTTCGCCAGATCGCCGAGAGCAACGGAATGACCCTGGATCAGTTTGCCGATGCACTGGAGGCCGATGGCCTGAGTGTGGCCGTTGTGCGAGAAGAGATCCGCCGCGAGATGGTACTGCGTGAACTGCATCAACGTCAGATCGGTGGCCGGGTCAACATCAGCGACCGTGAGGTGGAACGCTTTATCGACCAGCAGGGCGGCAACATCAGTGCCGACCAGGCGCGCCAAGCGTTATTCCAGCGCAAGGCGAATGAAGCGCTCGATACCTGGTTACAGGAAATTCGCGCCGAGGCGTACGTCGACAACCGGCTCGCTACCGGCCGTTAAGTCCTATGCCGGCACTTTCCCCTGTACTGGTCGTAACCAGCGGTGAGCCCGCCGGTATCGGGCCCGAGCTGACCCTGATGCTGGCCCTGGCCGAGGATCAGCCCGGGCGTATCGTGGCCGTAGGTGACCCGGCACTGCTGGCCGAACGTGCTGCCATGCTGGGTCTCGACGTCAGCCTGCGCGAACTTGCGCCAGGCGAAGCTGTTCCCGAAATGCGTACCGGCGTCTTGCCGGTGTGGCCGGTGGCGCTGCGTGAACCCTGCCAGCCCGGCAAGCTCGCCGTGGCCAATGCCGCTTATGTACTGGAAACCCTGGATGTCGCCATTGCCGCTTGTCGGCAAGGCCATGCCGATGCCATCGTCACCGCGCCGCTGCACAAGGGGGTGATCCTGGATGCCGGTCATACCGGCTTTCGTGGTCATACTGAATACCTGCGTGATGCCTGTGGGGTGGATGAGGTGGTCATGCTGTTGGCGACTGACCAGGCCTTGCATGCCGGCCAGCCCGATTGGCAAGGCAGTCCGGCACTGCGTGTGGCACTGGCCACCACCCATCTACCACTACGCGATGTGGCCGATGCCATCACCCGGGAAGGGCTGGCGCGCAGTTTGCGTATCCTGCATGCGGAGCTAGCACGCTGGTTTGGTCTGGAGTCTCCCTGCATTGCGGTTTGCGGCCTTAACCCCCATGCCGGCGAAGGTGGGCATCTGGGGCGCGAGGAGATCGAAATAATCGAGCCGACCCTCGCCGCGCTGCGCCAGGAAGGGTTGTGCCTTGAGGGGCCGCTGCCTGCCGATACCCTGTTTACCCCACGACACTTGCACGACGTCGATGCAGTGCTGGCCATGTACCATGATCAGGGTCTGGCCGTGCTCAAGTACGCTGGCTTCGGCCGGGCCGCCAACATTACGTTGGGGCTACCCTTTGTACGTACATCGGTGGATCACGGCACGGCGCTGGAGCTGGCCGGACGTGGCCTGGCCGACCCCGCTAGTCTCAAGGTGGCCGTGACGCTGGCCGCACATATGATAAAAGGACACTCTTGATGGCATCCCGCCCCCCGGTGCACCAGGCTCGCAAGCGCTTTGGCCAGAATTTTCTGCGTGACCCCGGTATTGTTTCGCGCATTGTACGGGCTATTGCACCACGCCCCGGTGAGCGGTTGGTGGAGATCGGTCCCGGCCAGGGTGCGCTTACCGAACCCCTGCTGGAAGCGGCTGGCGGCCGGCTCGAAGTGATCGAGCTGGACCGCGACTTGATTCCGGGGTTGCGGGTGCAGTTTTTTCAATACCCTGAATTCGTGATTCACGAAGGCGACGCCCTGAGGTTTGATTTTCGTGCTTTGCGTGGCGAGGGCGAGCCGCTGCGGGTGGTGGGCAACTTGCCCTACAACATCTCCACTCCGCTGATTGATCACCTGCTGAAGGCAGGTGACGCCATCGCTGACATGCACTTCATGCTGCAGAAAGAAGTGGTGGTTCGCCTCGCTGCTGCACCGGGTGGAGCCGACTGGGGCCGTCTTTCCGTCATGGCGCAGTATCGTTGCCGGGTCGATGATCTGTTCACAGTGCCGCCGGAGGCGTTCGTGCCGCGCCCCAAGGTCGACTCGGCTATCGTGAGGCTGACGCCCTACGCCGAACTACCATGGCCGGCACTGGACGAAGGGCTGTTGTTCAAGGTGGTGCGTCAAGCGTTCGGTCAAAGACGCAAGACCCTGCGTAACAACCTTAAGGAGTTAATAGAGGGAGAAGCCCTGGCAGAGTTGGGCATTGACCCCACACGCCGGCCCCAAACCCTGTCAGTGGAGGAGTTCGTGCGCATTGCCAATCATCTTGCCCAGGTGCAGGAGATGTCATGAGCGTCTATGCCATCGGTGATCTGCAGGGCTGTCATGCCGAATTCGTTGCGCTACTGGAGCGAGTCGCGTTCGATCCGCGTCGTGACCGGCTATGGCTGGCCGGCGACCTGGTCAATCGGGGGCCCGACTCGCTGGCGTGTCTGCGCGAAGTCCGTGCCTTGGGTGATGCGGCAGTGACGGTACTCGGTAATCATGATCTGCACTTGTTGGCGGTCGCCCGTGGCGGTGGCCGTTTCACCCGCAAGGACACCATGGACGACATCCTTGCCGCGCCCGATTGCGAGGCGTTGCTGGATTGGCTGCAGTCACGGCCGCTCTTGGTACATGAAGCACAGGTACCTGAAACACAGGGACACGAGAGCCTGACAGCGGGGGAGGGCTTGGCCCGACGACAGGAGCGGGTGATGACGCATGCGGGGATTCTGCCCCAATG
>Ga0209075_1004632_pt1 | contig 10933 bp, 9 predicted proteins | sample Stecom2011_FD_187523 | JGI IMG/M metagenome (GOLD analysis project Ga0209075, IMG submission 187523) | Agricultural soil microbial communities from Utah to study Nitrogen management - Steer compost 2011 (SPAdes) (version 2) | ecosystem: Environmental > Terrestrial > Soil > Agricultural land...
TATTCGTCCCTTTTAATTGACAGGAATAAATCAGGAATAAATAGAATCAATCCATGCTCCATCTCCCACGACAGTTTTTTGCCTATTTTTTCGTTAGCCTCGCTATCTTGATGTGCTTCTTGACGCTGTTTTTATCGGACCGGCTGGTAAAGGAGCTGGCACGGGAAGAGCAGGAAAAGATGGAGGTGTGGGCGTTGGCTACCGAAACTTTGGCCTCGGAGTCGGGCCCTATGGCCGATGAGATGGATGTGGCATTGATCTTGAGAATATTAGAGGGAAACCGGACCATCCCCTTGATCCTCTTCGATGCCGACACGGGGGAGAGGATGGCGCATAATATTAAAGTGCCGGAGAAGAACAGCGAATCCTTCCTGGAGAAAAAAATGCACGCGTTCGGCCAGAAGCACGAACCCATTGTACTGCGCGAGATGAACCAGCTTCTTTATTACGACGACTCTCGCCTGTTGAGGCAGCTGCAGTTGTATCCTTTCCTGCAGCTGGTAATAATCTCACTCTTTATCGGGCTTGCCTTTTTGGCATTGAACCGATCGAGGCGCGCGGAGCAGAACCGGGTATGGGTGGGTCTGTCGAAAGAGACCGCTCATCAGTTAGGCACGCCCATCTCGTCGCTCATGGCGTGGTCGGAATACCTGAAGTTAAAGCAGGTCGACCGCGACATGTTATCCGAGATAGATAAAGATATTGCGCGCCTGCAGATGATCGCGGAACGATTTTCCAAGATAGGATCGGCCACGGATTTAGACGCGGTAGACCTCCACGAAGCGTTGGAGCGTTCGCTGAATTACATGAAAAAGCGTGTGTCTCGAGAGGTGGAATTCAGGGTAGCGCGTCCCGCGCGGCCGGTACAAGTGAAACTGAACGAGCCGCTGTTTAACTGGGTGATCGAAAACCTGGTGAAAAACGGGGTGGATGCCATGCAGGGAAAGGGAGCCATCGCTTTCGCGATTTCGGAAAAAGGGCGGTACGCGTACCTCGATATATCCGACACGGGGAAGGGGATGCCGCGATCGATGTTTAACACCATATTTCAACCCGGTTATACCACCAAAGAGAGAGGGTGGGGACTGGGGTTATCGCTCGTGAAGCGGATCGTGGAGAAGAACCACGAAGGGAAAATATGGGTGAAACGATCCGAACCGGGGGTGGGAACCACGTTTCGAATCGCGATGAAAAAAGTTCGTTCTTAAGTGCGGCCGCTCATTTCGGCCGGAGTGGGCTCGAGGCCCTCTTTCAGTACCTCGCTCTGCGCGAAATAATTGGTTTGATCGGCATAAATAAAAATAAGAGAACCCTCTTTAATGGTATCGATGATGGGGCGGTTTAACGCGCGGGGTAGGGCCGGGCAACCGAAACTGCGGCCCAATCGGCCGGCCGAATTGATAAACTCCTCGCTGCAGTAATCCGCGCCATGAATGACCACCGCCCGCGGCTTCGCGTTGTCATTGATCCCTTTCTCCAACCCGTCCAACACCAGCGAGTAACCGTTCCCGCCATTATAAGTGTTTGCCGTGCGATAAAATCCCAGCGAGCTTTGATAAGAACCGTGTCGGTTCGAGAACGACGTGGCATAATTTCCCCCGCTGTTGCGCCCGTGCGCCACGTGCGTGACGAAAAGTACCTCGTTTGCTGCCAAGTCGAGCACGTACATTCGTTTCTCGGTCGATGGCAGGCTGAAATCGATCACCGTGAGCAACGGGTTGTTGTTGCTGTTTAATTTCTTGTAGCCGGTATACGCGGCATCAAACGCTTCGAAGCGGATTAATCCCTCGAGGCTCATTCGATCATACTGCAGTCGCGCCTCATCCACGGATGCGACCTTCTCCATAAAATCGATGTTCTCGTTTGGCTCTTCCGTGGGAGCCGTGAAACTTATAGAAAATAGTAAGATAAAACTCAATATAACTTTTTGCATAGTATCATCCTGTACGCGTGTAGTTGTGAAAAAACAGCTACAAAGATACTATCATTCATGCTAATGGAGTGTTAATGATCTGTTAATCAATTACAATAACTGCTGTTTCTTTTATCACTGCCCAATCGTACACGAATTTCGAGTGAGAAGACGCGTTCCGCACGCACATGTGGGAGCGCGGTATCGTGCCCAGCGTGGGGCTGTATTCTATTATGCCCTTGCGCGGGTATTGGGTAGGCACACCGTGCACGTAACCCCCGTTCGTGAACCGGGAGGCATACGGCGCGAATCCCGCGATCTCGCTGGTACCGTCCCGCAGGTAATACATCTTCTCTTTTTGCTCCTGAACGGCGAAGATGCCGATCGGCGTTTCGTGCGCGTACGGAGGCCCATGAACCCCGGTCGTCGCGGGATTCATGCTTAAAATATGCCATTCGTCGCCCGATTTTTCCAGCGTGGCGATGTTTTGATTGGTAACATCCACTGCTACTACCTTGTTGAAATGCACGCTGTCGCGCCACGGGATAACATAGCGCTTCGGCACGAGGTACTCGCCCTCGAACGACACCCCGGCAACTCTGACCATATCCGTGGTGTCGCTGCCGATAATTTTCGCGATCCATCCATCCCGTCCATACCGCGTAAGCACGGTGTCGCCGTTAAAGGTGTACAGCGGCGCGGATTGATAACGCTCCACCCCCTGTTGGTCCGAGACCCTCCCGTAGTCGTTTCGCACGAAATCGCCCACGGTAGGAGCTTCGCCGTTCATGTTGCGGTAATTGCTTAAAACAGCCCAGCTTCCGCCCGCGGCCATCGCGTTTTCCATCACCGCGATATGCTCCTGAATTTTCTCCCATTGGAACCTACGTATCGTGTCTTGGTAAGGGTATTCATCATCGAGATGGTACTGCTCGTACCGTATTTTTTTCTCCAGTTGAATATCCTCGCCGGTCAGTTCTTTTTTATCCTCCTGTTCCACCAGCAGGGAGTCAACTTTGGCAGCGGGTTCATGGGATTCGTTGCTTTCATTGGAATCACCGGGGGTACATCCGGCGGTGAATAGTGCCAAGGCAATTAGAAAAGAGGAAAAAGTCCACGTAAAGTTACTCATTCATTATCGTTTTGGTTTCTGAAACCCCGTCCCCGCGGAACAAGGAGTTCCTGAAAACCTATAACGTGATTCCCGAAAAGTTGTTCAATCGGAACAGCACAGTGAATCACGCGGGAATCCCGTGGAATTTCGCGCTCCAAATTTTATTCTCGCCGAAGATGATGATCGCTTCAAGCAAAACCGGCAAAATTTGGAGCCGTGTGTCTTTTAATAAATATTAAGATGTTGATGCACCGCTTCCCCCGGTCGCCCCTCTCCCTACCAAAGTCTAATCAAACTCTAACCAAAGTCTTATCAAAGTCTTTTATTCTTCTAATATAATAGAGCGAGATAAGAGTTTGATCAGAATTAAATAGGGCTTAAATAGAGGATTGATTCATAATTAAACGTTGCCAGATGTTGGTTTATGTCAATATAGAGGGTGTTGTTTGGTCCATGGAGATTCAAGTAAATTCCCGAAAAAAAGTGGCACCTGGAAACGTGCCACTGGTAGGAGCGGAAAACGCGACGGGATTACTCGTGATGAATGAGATCAATTCGCGTCTCTTCTGCTTGCACGTGCTCCTTCAGAAGCCGCGTCGCGTATTCCGTGGCTACTTGCAGTCCCTCTTTTCCCGAGTACCCGTTGATAAGCATCAACAATCGCGTGGTGGAGGGCGTTATTTTCGTCCGTTCTTCGTCGCTGGTGGGCGTACCGATTCCTCCCACTTCGTCGCGGTACACCGGCAGTCCCTCGATATTAAGAAACCCTCGGCCGATCGCCTCAAACTTCTCGTCAGCCTTTCCCACGCCCAGCACGAGATCACCCTTTATTTGATCATCGTCGAACCCCCCGATGGAGTAACCCGTCTTCAGGGAGACCAAGTTGATCAAGTCCACCAGCGTATCTATCCGGTAAAGCGGCTGCCCTTTCAAGATGCGACGGCACAGTGCCTCACCTGCCGGACGGTACCGGTTAGGGTCTTTTCCAAGCTTTTTATACACCTCCCGGGTCGCGTGGATAGCCGGTTGTTTTTTGATCTCCTCCATTTTCGTAGTGGCCGAAAAGTGAGCGGTAAACTCGTCAATTTCTCTCCATAACCCCGCGTCGAAAGGGCTGTTTTTCACCGTGCAACGTATGGCCGCCACGTGTAGGCCGGGGCATGCGTCTAGTATCTCGTTGCTTAGTGTAATCTTTCTTTCCTTCATCACCCGGCAAATATAACAATCTCCCCCGGCATTATAAAACTTGTTTGAATAAACAAAATATCGGCTATTTAATTTGTGTAAGTCTGTTTCAATCCTTATATTTGCGTGAATTTTTGTTTTCATATGGCTGAGGGACATGACAAGCTGCTGGTCGATTTGGAAGTGCGGATAAAGCAAGTGATGTTTCTATGTGATTCCCTGAAGGATGAGAATAACCGTTTAAAATCGGAGATTCGCTCGAGACAGAAGCAGATTGACGCGGCAATGAACGATTTGCAGCAATTGAAAGCAAAGTACGACGGTTTAAAGACCGCGAGAACCATCACGGCCGCTTCCGTGGACGTGGAGATCGCGAAAACCAAGCTGTCGAAGCTGGTGCGGGAAGTAGATAAGTGCATAAATTTATTGACGTAACGTTTAAAAATTTATGTGATGGGCGACGAGAAATTTTTATTGACGTTGGAGATCGCGGGCCGGAAATACCCTTTGCGGATTAAGAGATCCGACGAGCAGGCTTTTCGGGAAGCCGCGAAGAGAATAAATATAAAGATCAACCAATACCGGGTTGCTTACGGGGGAAATAACTCCCCCATGACGACACAAGATTTTTTGGCCATGACGGCCATTCAGGCATTGGCAGAGAATTTTACTCTGGGAAATAAGAATAACACGAAACCCTTTGAAGATAAAATCGATTCGTTGATCGACGAATTGGACGATTATCTGAAGAGCTAATATGCGCCGGGAACGGGCTACAATTTACGTACACGCACCTTTTATGCATGCCTTACACGGCGTGTATAATCGAGTGCGATTTTTTTTTATTGGGGCTAATTTCTTCGCCGGGTAGTTCCGGTGAGGATAATATAAATCAATTTAATAATATGCAATATGGGAATAGTTATAGGAATTATCGGTTTACTTATCGGTGCTGTTGTAGCCTGGTACGTGACTGGTAAGATGGCCAATTCCCGCGCGCAAAATATCATGAGCGACGCGGAGAAGGATGCTGAGGTCATACGAAAAAAAATCTTACTTGAGGCGAAAGAGGAGGCTCTCGCCATGAAAACGGAGGCCGAAAAACAAGCCAACGCTCGCACCGCCAAGATCCAGAACACGGAGAATAGGCTTAAACAGCGCGAGATGTCTCTTAATCAACGGCAAGAGGAGCTGAATAAGAAAAACAATGAAGTAGACGAACAAAAAAACAGCCTCGCGAACCAGCAAGAGTTCCTGGATAAAAAGGGCGCGGAGCTGGAACGTGTTCATCGGCAGTCGGTGGAAAGGCTCGAGACCATCTCGGGGCTATCGGCCGATGAAGCCAAGGAGCGACTGGTGGAATCACTGAAAGAGGAAGCTCAAACAGATGCTCAATCTTACATCAGCGATATCATGGAGGAGGCCCGCCTCTCCGCGAACAAAGAGGCGAAACGAATCGTGATACAGTCGATTCAACGAGTTGCCACCGAGACCTCCATCGAGAACTCGGTCACGGTATTCCATATCGATTCCGACGAGGTGAAAGGACGTATTATTGGTCGTGAAGGCCGGAATATACGTGCACTGGAAGCGGCTACCGGTGTGGAGATCGTGGTAGATGACACCCCGGAGGCTATCGTGTTGTCGGGGTTCGATCCCGTACGGCGCGAAATAGCCCGTCTATCGCTCCATCAGCTGGTAGCAGACGGACGTATTCACCCGGCACGCATCGAGGAAGTGGTTTCGAAAGTGAAAAAGCAGATCGACGACGAGATCGTGGAGACGGGGAAACGGACGGTGATTGACCTCGGTATTCACGGTCTGCATCCCGAGTTGATCCGTATGGTAGGTAAGATGAAGTACCGCTCTTCATACGGTCAAAACCTGCTCCAGCACTCGAGAGAAACGGCCAACCTTTGCGCGATCATGGCCTCCGAACTGGGATTGAACCCGAAGAAGGCCAAACGAGCAGGCCTGCTGCATGATATTGGAAAGGTGCCCGACGATGAGCCGGAGTTGCCGCACGCGATTCTCGGGATGAAGTTAGCCGAGAAGTATAAAGAGAAACCGGATATCTGCAACGCCATAGGTGCTCACCACGACGAGGTAGAGATGACCACCCTGTTGGCACCCATCGTGCAGGTGTGCGACGCCATTTCGGGGGCACGTCCCGGCGCACGGCGTGAAATCGTGGAAGCCTACATTAAGCGCTTGAATGATTTAGAAAAATTAGCGCTTTCATACCCCGGCGTGCTTAAAACCTATGCCATTCAGGCTGGCCGCGAGCTGCGGGTGATCGTGGGAGCCGATAAGATTGATGATCAGGATACGGAAAAGCTATCGTCGGAAATCGCTCGCAAGATACAAACCGAGATGACTTACCCCGGACAGGTGAAGATCACGGTGATTCGAGAGACACGTGCCGTGAGTTACGCGAAATAGTCCGACTTTTTAGTCAACGATTTTAGAAATAAAGAAACGGGGTGGCATGAAAATGTCACCCCGTACTGTTTCACGGCACTATTTTCTATTATTTCGTAGTTGCCTTTTTTTTTCCGGATCTTTCCAACAGCAGTTCTTCGTTGCTCCCGATCACTGTTTTCAACTCCGTTTGTAATCGCTTTATTTCCATTTCTTGGTTGTGAATGGTGGTTAGCAGCGCGTTGAGCTCTTCATTGTCTACCGTATCCGGGTACTGTGCGTCCACTCGTCCTATAAAATCGCTCAACACGTTCATGTAGTTATTGAACGCGTCGTAGGGCGACATGTAAGGGCTGAACTGGCTCTCGCCACTGCCAAAATGTTTGGTGGACATGTAGTGGAAATGGTCGCTGGTCTGTAAGTATACCCAGTCCTGTTTCAATCGCCGGTCGGTACACAACCGTACCCGCTCACCCATCTCGTAGAGTGCTTTCAAGGCACTTTGCTGTAATTTATTCCCCAACCACGCGCTCACGTCCCGTTCCTCGTCCGCCCACGAGATGGTATTGGGCACGTTTACTGCTCCAATCGGGGTTAGCGTGTCTAATGCTTCGGATGGCGTGGAGAACCCGATACCTTTTTCAGACGCGAAACGGGGCAACGCTTTCACGAATTCGAAAATACCGCTATGCGCCGGTTGGAGGTTGCCCAGTGTCTCGTAGTTCATGAAAAGATTGACCACTTGCTCTTCCGCGGGGGTAGATGCAATCCACGAGATGAATTTATCTGCCGTTAGCGGGTACTCGTTCCAGCTGTAGTTAGAGAAGCGATAAGCGATATCATCGCTAAAGCGGCTGTTCTTAAGCAATACTTTCATTTTTGGGCGAGTAGTTGCTTGGTACACGTAGTTAGGACTTTTCCATCCCAGGATGTGTTTGGCTCCCTCGGTAATCATTTTAGTATATCCCATGTCGTATACCGTTTCGGCGATCTCGTCGGAGTAGATAAGTTCCGTGTTACGGACAACGGTGGGCTTCTGATCGAACAACATTTCTATCCGGCCGGCATGGTGCTTCACTTGGTTTTGAAACTCTTCGGTATCGAAGAGGCTGGCCAGAGAGTGCGCGTAGGTCTCCGTTAGGAACTCCACGTCGCCCGTCTTGCTCAATTCGCGGAACCCGTCGATCACTTCCGGCGTGTAGATCTCCATCTGCTCCAGTGCTACCCCGGAGATGGAGAATGCCACCTTGAATTTTCCTTTATTTTGATTGATCAGGTCGAGTAACATCCGGTTAGCGGGGATATACGATCGGGCAGCGATCTGTTGAAGAATATCCTCGTTGGCGTAGTCATCGTAATAATAGTGATCGCTCCCAATATTGAAAAAGCGGTATCTTTTTAACCGGAACGGTTGATGAACCTGGAAGTAAAAGCAAATTGTCTTCATATATGTGTCTTTTTTATTTTCACTGTTATTCGGTCGATTATTCCTTTGGGTTAGACGAGGCTATCGTAAATTTTTCGAATCTTGAGCCCGGCATCTTCCCATTTGATGTTATCCACCTCTTTTTTTCCTTCCACCTTCAGATGATCTGCCATAGCCGGATAGGTGCATATAGAATAGATAGCGTCTGCCATCGAGTCCACATCCCAATAGTCGGTTTTTACCACGTTATGGAGAATTTCTGAACAGCCGGACTGGTAAGAGATAATGCTGGGCACGTTGCACTGCATCGCTTCTAAAGGCGAGATGCCGAATGGTTCCGATACGGATGGCATCACGTAGACGTCGCTTGATTTGAGCATTTCGTACACCTGTTTCCCACGGAGGAAGCCGGTAAAATGGAACTTATGCGCGATGCCGCGGTCCGCCACCAGTTGAATCATCTTGTCCAGCATATCCCCGCTTCCTGCCATCACGAATCGGATATGGTCGGTTTTACGAATCACTTGCGTGGCCGCGTCCACGAAAAACTCAGGCCCCTTTTGCATGGTGATTCGACCCAGAAAAGTGACCACTTTGTCTGAGACGCCTGAGATGCGCTCGATGGCTTCAATTTCCGGGCTGAGCGGCTCCACCGCGTTATGGACGGCAGTTACTTTCCAGTGCGGCTGCTGGTAGTTCTCGATCACAACGCGACGGGTATGTTCGCTCACACAGATGATGTGGTCGCAGTTATCCATACCATCCTTTTCGATTCCGTATACGATAGGATTGGGCTTGCCCCTGCTTCGGTCGAACTCGGTGGCATGCACATGAATCACCATTGGCTTGCCGGTAACACTTTTGGCATGTAGGCCGGCTGGATAGGTAAGCCAATCGTGCGCGTGGATAACATCGAATTCGTATGTACGGGCAATGACACCTGCCACGATGGAATAATTATTTGTCTCTTCTAGGATATTGTTAGGGTACCGACCGGAAAATTCAATGCATCCCATATCGTTGGTATGCATGTAATTAAAATCGGCGTAGATATTATCTCTCATCCGGTAGTATTCTTCAGGGTTCATGAACTTTTCGAACCTCGGCTTCGCGATTTCCCATGGTATGTCTCGCCATACGACGGGCGTGTTATTTGCCCCGATGATCTTCATGAAGCTCTGGTCTTCGTCTCCCCATGGTTTGGGTATCACGAAAATAATCTCCATATCGTCCTGTTTGGCCATGCCCTTAGTCATTCCATAGCTTGCGGTTCCCAGTCCTCCTAGGATATGTGGCGGGAATTCCCAGCCAAACATTAATGCTCTCATGCGTACATTATTAATAATTGTCCATTTTCTGCTTGTAAGAGTTCATGATTCGCTGCGCTCTTAGTAGTTCCCCGACACTCATGGCGAACGAGAATCCACCGTGCGCGATGAACGGGGGATTGGGTTCGTAGAATTCTGAAACGGTCCCGATACAATCGTTCTGCATTTGTCCCTCCATTTCCACCATGATTCGGTCTGCCAAGGAGAGCCCACTCAACTGAAATACGTTTAGGTATGCTTCTATATAAGCTCCTAGCAACCAGGGGAAGGCCATCCCGTTGAAGTAGGCGAACTTTTTCTCGTTCTCCGTACCTGCATAATGAGGATGAAACTTCTCGCTTTTCGGTGTGATCGATCGCAATCCACAGAGAGTGAATAGCTCTTTTGTTACAAAATCGAGTACCGTCTTTTTTTGGCTTCTCTCCAAGGGAGAGTAGGGGAGTGATACAGCAAAGATCATATTGGGGCGTACGTTGGGATCCTTATAGTACCCCTCCACGTAGTCGTACAGGTACCCCGCGTCGTTCAAGAACGTCTCTTTGAAGGCATTACCGGTGATCCGGGCTCGCTCTTCAAAACTTTCCGCTACTTTTTCGTCCCCACTCTCGTTTGCCACTTCTTCCGCGAACTTTAGGGTATTATACCACAGGGCATTGAACTCCACGAGATAGCCTGTTCTAGGAATGGCCGGTTTGCCGTCTATGGTCGCGTTCATCCAGCTTACTGCCACGTCTCGGCCGTAAGTCGTGAGGAGTTGGTTGTCAGAATCAATCACTAAGTTGGGATGTTTTCCCGAGGAGATGTAGTCGATGATCTCGTATAAGAAATGGGCATACTTTTTCTTAAAAGTCTCTTTCTCTTCTTTCCAGAATTGCTGTAATGCCCAAGTGACCCAAAGCAGGACATCGGGATCATCTATCTGTTTGAGATAACTTTTTGATGATGTATCGGCCATAAAATCCCGTAAGCACGGAATTGCCGTATCCATCATATGTTCAAAATCTCGCGGTTTTCCCACCGCGAGGGTACATCCCGGGAGCGCGATGAATTGGTCCCTCGCACGCACTTTGAACCACGGGTAACCAGCCAGCAGGTAATATTCATCCTTTTTAGGAATATAGTAGAACTGATGGCTGGAGTTCTTGAGGCAATTGTAGAAGCTGGAGCGTGGAGTACGTTTATCAATCTCGAAGTTAAACTCTTTCGCGAGGGTAGAGGTATCCACTAAAATATCACCGGCAGAAAAAATAATTTCTTCCCCTTTCGTGATGGGCATCTCGAAGTACCCCGGCACGTAAAGGTCTTCTTGGAAGGTATCGCCCCGATGAAGGTCTTGAAGATACTCTATATCCCGATACCAATCGGGATAATAAACAAATTCCGGTTTCTTGTTGAATTGCATGAATAGTTCGGGATATCCGAAGTACATGCAGGTACTGATTCCATTCTCTACCTCGCGATAAGATCGGTCCACCTGATCGTTCTCCCGAGTAAGTTGCGAAACTTTTCGGAAGGCCAAGAACGGCTTGAAACGGATGGTCGTGGGA
>Ga0209075_1004633_pt1 | contig 10932 bp, 7 predicted proteins | sample Stecom2011_FD_187523 | JGI IMG/M metagenome (GOLD analysis project Ga0209075, IMG submission 187523) | Agricultural soil microbial communities from Utah to study Nitrogen management - Steer compost 2011 (SPAdes) (version 2) | ecosystem: Environmental > Terrestrial > Soil > Agricultural land...
ACACCTGTATCCAAGAGAAGTATGGATACTTCATCATTAATTGTTTTTTGGAGTCTTCGCAGTAGATCGTCAACCCATTCCTGCTGAAATTTCCGTGGCATGTCGAGGAATTGGGTTGGTGTTTCCTTTGCTTTTCTTAATTCCGCGATACAGTTTAATAAATCTATGGATTCTTCAATTTGAGCGCGATTACCAAATGCAAGCAATACTGTTCTATCGGGAAAAACTAATTCATTTTTATCGACTCGCAATCCTACCTTTTTAGCATTATTTCTGAAAAAAGAGACTATACCCTCACGATTTTTTCCAGACCTCAGCCAAACTTCCCACCATATTGGGTTATTACCAGAAGGTAACAAGCTATTTTCATCTGTCCAAAGGCCATCAACAGTAGCTTTCTTTATATCAGCGATGTTTGCAAAGAGCTTATCGTTTTCAGCCGAATGCAAGTATTTATCTAATTTTTTAAGGAATATATCGATTTTGCCTTCAGGTACAAAAACAACAGCGTACGTATCGTTTTGAATAGTTCGCACACATAAAAGTTCAATTCCTGAGTTTCGAAGATCGAGACTCTCGTGTTTAAGTTGGTAATTTGGCTCGCTTTTAAAGATTATTGTTATACCTTCTAGCCCGGAAATCCCCAATGCACTCCTTTTATTACCAAGTAAGGTCTGCTCAACTTTAATGTTTTGAAATTTCTGAAAAAGATAATCGTACTGATCCTGTCTATTACGCGGAAACTTTATGATTTGTGGCCCACGCCCAGGTGCGCTTTTATACTTTTCTGTTGTAGTAAATTCAGGAGGTAGTTGAAGGTGGCGGTATTTGAATCTCTCAGGTCCTGCCGGCATAAAGAAGCTCACTTGTTATTATATGTATTTGAAATCCTGGAATGATAGCGGATTCTTTCATGAAGCATCTGTTTAACCATCTGTTCTGTTACAAATTCTTTTTTTGAAATAATCATCTCTTTTATCGCATCTTCGCAGGCTCGTGTTATTTCAGCAAAACTAAGATCCTTCGCATTTTGAGCCAAAACGGAATAATCAATATCATTAACAACAAAACCGGCTAATTTATTCTGAATAAGCTCGGAAATCTGCATTTTATCAGGAAGCGAGTATTCGATCACATCATCAAATCTCCTAAACAATGCGTAATCCAGCATGTTTGGATGATTTGTTGCAGCTAAAATCATACTGTTTGAACAATCATGATCAATGAATTGCAAAAAACTATTAAGTACACGTCGTATTTCTCCAACATCATTGCTTGAAGCTCTCATTGCACCAATTGAATCGAATTCATCAAAAAGGTAAACACCCCGGTGTTTTTGTAAGGAATCAAAAACCATTCGAAGTTTTGCAGATGTTTCACCCATAAATTTTGTGATAATCGATTCAAGTCTAATTATAAAAAGAGGTAGATGTAGTTCACCCGCAAGAGCAAATGCGGTCATAGTTTTGCCTGTACCTGGAGGTCCGATAAGCAAAAATTTCCTGCGTGGTTGAAGACCATGAGCTGTAATTTCCTCAATATGTCTCTGTTCCTGGATAACCCGATCTAGTCGCAAAGAAATATCTTTCGAAAGAATCATCTCTGAAAGTCGTGTCTTGGGATAAGAGGCTGATAAAAGCCGTGCCAATTCTCCTTGTGGTTGAACTAATGGAACTGTATTGTTTAATTCAGCAGAATCTCGCTTTTTTCTTGCATTATCTATAAGTTGTCGGAGCTCTTCTGCGATTTTACCATGGCCAAGTTTTGCTTCATGCGCGGCAATTTGCAATCCATAGGTGATAAATCGTTCATCATCTTTTGAGATGAAACTCTCGAAGAGTGCTTTTAGTTGAGCAATTGTAGCCATATAAAAATTATAAAATTTTCATTAAGTATTTTAAAGTACAGTCTAATATAAAATAGTTCGTGTAAGTTATTTTCAAATTAAAAGAATTCCATAATGGGAGAAACCCCTTATGGTTGAATTTACGACTTTTTTCAAATAATCGCAAAACTCTTTTTATTTTTTTTACGAATAAAACTCTTAATCAGTGGATCGGGAGGTTCGAGTACTCAATAGTGTATTTATATTACGGGTTTCGTTATAAAAGAATAAGGCGAAAAAAATAAAGCAAACTGAAATATAAAAGCCATCTCCATAATGGAGATGGCTTCAATAATTTAACATGCTAAAAAAATGAGAATACGTTTATTGCTTATCTCGCAAAAAGAATTTTTTTATAGTCAGTCTTATTCTTAAATCTGTTGTAACGAATATATACAGACCTTGAAACTCTTTGTGAATTGCCCATTTTCCGTCCAGTAAGATCATATATGTTTGAAGATATTAAAGCTTGCCTTACGCCGGTTTGCCTTCGTGTTCTATCTACAAAGTGTTGTTTTTCCACACCGGAAGTAAATAGTGACGAGAAAAACAGTGCAACTGAATCAATTGAATTTTCTCGTGCACCAGAAAGCTTATGCACAAAGTCATGACCTTCACCCGGATACGTAATAAGTTTACTGTTAAGCCCGAGTCTTTTTAATACACTGTTAATGACAGCACTGCCAAATACATAAGGCAAACCAGCCGTGCTGAAAACATAACCTGAATCGTAAGGTACTATCACGTCTTCATTTCCATGGATACAGATCATAGGTATTGCAGCTTCGACAGTAATCCAGGTTGTATCAATTACAGCTCCTGCAAATCCTGCAACTCCTTTAACCGATGATGAAAACGAGAGGTTATCCCCTGTTTCCAGCGGACCCAAACCTGCTGTATCATCTATAATATTCCGGAATTTTTCTTCAGTTATCAGTGCCTGGTTTAATGCAATTATTGCTCCGGCAGAATATCCGCACAGAAAAATCTCATCTGTACTTATTTTATAGACATCTGCATTTGCCCGAATAAAACGTACCGCTGCTTTTGTATCCTGAATTCCTCTGTATGCAGCCTTGGTTATCTCTGCAGGATCCATCGACGCCATATTCAAACCAACCCGATAATCTATGGCAACTGAAACATAACCTTTTTTTGCAAGATACTCCGAAACCGGAACGGAAAATGCTGCATCATCCTTGTTTCCGGATATAAAGGATCCGCCGTAGAGTACAACAACAACCGGGCGATTATCCATTTCATCATTTTTCGGTTGGTAAATGTCCATTTTCAGATCAACAACAGAATCACCCGAATAGTATTGTGCAGACCTGTATGTAACCGTCTCTTTCTCGATTTCTGAAAAAACTGAATCAACAAAACGGGTATTCGCGGTAACTGACACAACTGCAAAAAGATTCAACAAAATAAGGGCAAAAGCGTTTTTTAGCATCTGTAACTCCATTCATGTTAAAAACAAAACACCTGATAATATAATTATAGAATTATATCCCCTTAAAATAATAAAAAGTTAATATTACCTTAAATTATTTCTGTTGATCCATATTGAACTAAAGTTCACAAATTGTCATTGTGAATGATATCTGCCTATAATTTATCTTCTATACCAGTAATCTACCTTGATCGAAAACACGAAAGGATGGAAATCGAATGACACCCAACAAGAATCTTCTTGAAAAATATGCCAGAGTTTTGATTGATTTTGCGCTTAATGATGGTGAAGGGATAAAAAAGGGAGATGTCGTGTATTTAGTTACCCAATCGCCTGGAATACCACTGGCCCAGGAAGTTTACAGGTCAATTATAAGGAGTGGTGGCTTTCCGCTGATTCAAATACAGGATGACAGTTTTTCACTAATATCATTGCTTGAAGGCAGTGATGAACAGCTAACCTTCTTTCCAGACAAATTTTATAGAGGGCTTGCCGACAATATTGATCATTATGTAAGAATCCTGGCAGACAGAGATCCGCTTTTTCTCTCGAAAGCTGATCCGCGTAAAGTAGTACTTGCAAGTAACAGTACTAAACAATTCAGAATCTGGCTTGATGAAAAAGAGGACGCAGGAAAATTCACATGGACCCTTTGTCTTTATGGAACAGAAGGAGCTGCACGTGAAGCCGGTTTGTCTGAAGAAGAGTACTGGCAGCAAATTGCCAAAGCATGTTTTCTTGATCATGATGATCCGCTGAAAAAATGGCGTGAAGTTTCCGGGCAGATGCAGTCCATTCTTGACCACCTCAACAATATGCCGATCAAAAAGGTACACGTTGAAGCAAAAGATACCGATTTGTGGGTCGGTATTGGTGAAAAAAGAAAATGGCTTGGTGGCAGAGGTAGAAACATTCCAAGTTTTGAAATTTTTACATCACCAGACTGGCGTGATATCGAAGGCAAGATTTACTTCGACCTTCCCCTTTATAGATACGGCAATATCATTAAAGATATCCGACTCGAGCTTAAAGAAGGTAAAATTATCAAAGCCCGGGCAGCTCAGAATGAAAATCTTCTTAAAGAGATGATTTCCCAGAAAAATGCCGATAAAATTGGCGAGTTTTCATTAACAGACAAACGTTTTTCACAGATTAACAAATTTATGGCCAATACACTTTTTGATGAAAATTTTGGCGGAGAATTCGGTAACACACATCTTGCAGTGGGGAAAGCATATCATGACGCGTGTCAAATAAACCCCAAAGATATGAGTGAAGATGATTTTAAAAGACTGGGTTATAACGATTCGCCTGAACATACAGATATTATCGCCACAACAAACCGAAAAGTTACAGCCATACTTGACGATAACAGCAAAAAAATCATTTATGAAGATGGAGAGTTTCGAATTTAACCTAAATCGGACAATTAGTTTACGATGTGCTGCACAACGTCACTATCTTTCACCGTAATCGTTGTCGTTGTCGTAATCGTAATCGTGCACGAATGAATATTAAAAAACGTTCTGGATCTGATTCTTTTGCCAAATGTCCGCGAAGCACATCGCGTGAAGAAATCGTTACTGTTTATGTTTAATCATAACCCATTGAGCAATATTATATTTAACGTTTTACCATAGATTATTATATCTGTTCGCTTCTGGAAATCCATCAAATTTGATATGGTCAAAATACTCCAAAGAAGATTAATTATAAGGCAGGAGCTTTCCAGATAATCCTGAGCGAATCAAGGTGAGCTGATGCTTCTTTTAAAGCAGTTTTCAGTCTCACCAGTTCTTCTTTTGCAGCGTTAATTTCATCTTCGGATATCGACCTGTTTTTCTCTCTGAGTACAATCAATCGTGTTACTTCACTACCGGCAATCATGTCCATCTTTTTTATTGCATCGTGGATAATATCCTCCATTTTACTTTCCGCGATTTCTGCACTTCTTTGTTCCATATCAGGAATCAGACGATTTTTTATGTCGTCGTTATCAAGGACAGACAGATTACCGCATTCCTGTAAAACCTTCAAACCAGGAGGAATCTCTTTTGTTCGATCCTTTAATAATTGATCAACTACAACCCTGACCGGAACAGGTGGCAAAAAACGGCTGGTATTTAATTGTGGTGGCGCAATACATTCAATAACATAAACTGTTTCCAGAAACAATGCAGGTGTTTGATCAGACGGCCAGAAAGCAAGTGATGAATTTCCTGTTTCTGAACCAAGAAAAAGATCGATTCCTTCAAGAACAGCCGGATGATCTGGAGTGAAAAACTCAATATCCTCCCGATGAAGAGCAGTTGTGCGGTCGAATGTAATTACAGGGCGTGAGTTCCGAATCCCTGGAAGATGATCATCAAGATCACCCTCCGACCATAATTTGTAAATCTTATCGGTTATTTCTTCAATGTAGATTCCCCGTTTTCTCAGCAAATCTTTAATTACGTTTACAAAGTTAATGTTTCTTTCGAATTTCTTTATCTGATTGACAAGTTCTTTACCTTCATCTGGCTTGAATGAGTATTGTTCGAGTAACCGGTCCCGACCTGAATGCAACCGTTTTGAAACGATTGAAACTTCATTAACTATTTTCTGAATTAAGCTGTTCAATTCAATTTCAAATTTCTGGTAATCTGAATACTCTTCAGTAACAAATTCATGTATTCTGGATTTATATTTTTCGAATACTTCCTGAGCAGAATGAACAATATTGTTGAAAATCCCCATTCCTTCATGAAAAATTCGTGCAAGCACCTCATGAGCTGTACCGTTAATAAAAGGCACATGGATTATTATTGGCCCTTTCTGACCTATTCTGTCAAGTCTTCCGATTCTTTGTTCAATAAGTTCAGGATTTGCAGGCAAGTCAAAGAGAATCAAATGATGCAGAAACTGGAAATTCCTCCCTTCACTTCCAATTTCTGAACAGATTAAGATTCGGGCACCATCATCTTCAGCAAAATAAGCTGCATTGCGATCCCTCTGAATCAAAGTAAGGCCTTCGTGAAAAACAGCAGTTTTTACCCGTATTTCCTTTTGTATGGCTTTATCTATTTTCTGAACATCTGAACTCGCGCTAATAAGGAGAAACTTATCTTTTTTATGCATTTTTAACAGTTTGACAATGAATTCAATTCGCGGATCAACTTTCATATCAATCGGATTTTCGATCTGTTTCAAGAATTTCTTATATGATTCGTTATATTCATGACGAATCTCTGGCGCGACCTGCAAAGGTATAACATTAACGGTACGCTGTGGAAATCCACCAACAGATGATCTGGTATTACGAAACATCACCCGACCAGTACCATAACGATCGATCAACTGATTTACTGTTTGATCATTTGTTACTGAAACATCCTCTGCCGGTGTAATTTTAGATTTCGCAGCCTTGCGAGTCTGTGGTAATAGAGAGAACAAAAAAGTCTTTTCTTGTTCATTCAGAGTTTTCTTTTCTAATAACCTGCCTGTAAGAGCTGCAATTCTCCCATAGCCTTGCGATTCCTTCTTGAATCCTTCAAAATTTTCGTAACGTGAATGATCGAGTAATTTCAGATGAAGAAAATGGTTTTTTTCACCAAATTGCTGAGGTGTTGCAGTCAGCAAAAGCATATCACGTGTTTTCCCGGAAAGAATTTCTACGAATGGATAGAGAACAGAATTTTCAAAAATATGATGAGCTTCATCAATAATTAAAAGATCCCATCCGGCTTCAATTGCGTACTGTTGCAGCTGTTTTGAATTAGCTATAAAATTAATATCTGAAAGAATCAATGATTCGGATAGAAACGGATTATTATCCATCTGAAAAGATTTTAAAAACTCTTTGTCAAATATTTTAAACAGTGTGTTAAACTTGCGGAGCAATTCAACAAACCAGATATGAATTAATGATTCCGGAAGTAAAATCAAGGTACGGTTTGCCTGCCTCTTTACCATAAGATTGTGAAGGATCAAACAGGCTTCAATGGTTTTTCCTAATCCAACCTCATCAGCAAGCAAAAACCTTCTTATATGCCTTGAAGTCACCTGTTTTGCAATATACAATTGATGTGGTATGAGCTCGATTCTACCACCAGTCCAGCCCCGAACTGGAGATTTATTTATCTCATTTCTGAGTTTAAGTATCGCATATCTGAGATTAAAATCAGAAATAGAATCAGTATGCCCTCCTAGCAATCTATCAAGAGGTGTTGTAAGTGTAACTGTATCACAGATCTTATTTTCTTCAATATCACCTGTATCTGTTTTATAAATTATTAATCCTTCATTTTCGACCAATGATTTGACTATCAGGTTATGATTATCACGGATACGAATCGTATCACCTTTCTGAAAAATAACTCTTCTCAAAGGAGCTGTGTCTATAGCATACTGACGCAGAAGTGAGCCACCATGAAAAGAGATCGTAATTCGACGATGGTCTACTTGAGTAACTGTTCCAATGCCCAGTTCCGGTTCCATTTTACTAATCCATCTTTGACCGATTACGATTTTATTGATATATTTTTGGGATTCAACAGTTTCATTATATGACATATGCATTGGGAATTCGTCATTATCCTGCCATCCTGGTTTTTTTCTTTTTGACAAATTGAGCTCCAGTTTTTTTCAGATTAAATTTAAACCGAGATTAACCCTGAACAGAAATCTTCTATCAGCTATTTTTACATTAGAATAAAGGCTGTTATCAGGAATTTTTTTATACAATACTTGAACCACATTCCACTGCGAGGACATCCCCTTACACCCCAATTCCTGCTAAGAAACGCTGTAAGAAGTAGTACTGAAGAAAACATTAGAGTATTGAGGAAGACTCGAAAACAGTTGAATATAATATAAAATGAATTTAATAATTAAGATTTTGATTAGACATTTTAACCCAATATTTGAAAATAATCAAAAAAAGAAACAATCAAACATGAAAAAAAGTAGGGTATTCTCAATCTCTATCAATAGATAACGAAATATTTAATGGAGAGTATTTTCCGGTATTATATAGTACCGCGAAAGGAGGATATTATGGAAATTAGAGAACGTTCGGCTAATGTTAAACAAGTTGCCAAAACTGAGTCATCAGGATTTATGACTGATACTCTTCTTAGTGCAGGTGTGGTTACATTGGCTATATTAGGATTAGTAGGGATATTGCCATTTTATATGGTAACCATTGCTACTATTGCCATGGGAGTAATTCTGTTGGTACAAAATTCAGTAATAGGCGCCGGTTTTTCAGAAGTTGCCCGGGACAAAGCTGAGAAAGCTGGTGTAGGCGCCGGAATTACTTCAGAAACAATTGGTGGCGTAGGTGGAGTGGTATTGGGAATACTTGCATTACTCGGGATTTTCCCTGCTATTCTAATACCGATAGCGATAATAGCATTTGGAGCATCTTTGGTTTTAAGTGCAGGCATACCAAGCCAGATGAATACCTGGGTTGATGAAAGTTCTACTGAAGGAGATTCATCCAGAAAAATGTCAAAGGTATCTGCTGGTAGTATAAGCGGATTACAGTTTCTGGTTGGTTTAGGAGGTATTACTCTGGGAATTTTGGGACTATTGGGTTACTCTCCATTTTTTCTTAGTTTAATAGCGTTGATTGGCCTTGGAGGTTCTGAACTGATTAGTAATGGGTTCCTTAGAGCACGAACAGGTCAGTTATCAGCTGCAAAAGTCAGATATTAAACTGCACCGATCGGATGCGGTTAAATCCGCATCCCTTTTTGCTTTTTTCTGCCGCGTAATGTTTTCACCTTACAATATCCTGCTGAGGCGTTCTTTTATCCTGTAAATTTTTCAAGAATTTTGCATAATTTCCAAATGACAACACACTTCAACAAATACTTTTCAATACATGTAACTTTTTAATTGATATATGACAAACTTATATTTTGCACTTGTTGTGTTTCTTGCTAAAAGGGGATATCAGGGTACATATTTATTCTGGTAATACTCATTATTGGTTATTGAGAATATAGAGAATATGAAAACTGTTTTCGGTTTTTTGATAATATTGGGATATTGCAGTTCCCTTTTGTCCCAAAATACTGATTCCCCCTGGAAAGTTTCACTGAGTGCAAATTTAACTTGTGCTTTAAATGCCTTAAGCCAGAACTATTCAGGCAACAGTGCCGGATCCTTTGTATGGATTGCAACGGCCGATCCTGTTATTACAAGAAAACTCGGAGAAACCGCAATCAGTGAAAATTCATTTAAAATTGGGTTTGGTCAGACAAAAATTCAGGATAAGAACACAAAGAACTGGTCTTCACCTGTTAAAACCACCGATTTTATCGGCTTTAATTCAACACTAAAATTTAACACACAATATTTTAAAAGCTCATATCTATCATTTAAAATTAACAGCCAGTTTATTGATGATCTCCAGAAGAAGAATATAAGATATTTAAATCCCGTTGAAATGAAAGAAAGCTTCGGCATCAACAGGAGTTTGTTTTCAAAAAAAGAGTTCAGATGGAAAATTGACTTTGGAGGTGCTTTGCGACAGGGAGTAGACCGTCATGTCGCAGAGTTTGATTCAGCTATGTTTACAACCAAACACAGGAACAATCTGGAATATGATGGTGGATTTGAATTTGGATCTGAAATCATAATTAATCGTAGCAGCTGGCTTTCAATCACCAGTAAACTTTACACTTATCAGGCTTTGTTCCGACCGTCTGGTCAAAAGTTAAAATCAAATGACTGGCGCTATCCGGATATCAAATGGGACAGTTCTGTTAAGGTCTATTTAACATCTTTCCTGGCTTTTAATTACATGATTCATTTAACTTACAACAAAGACCTCGATTCAGACCCTTTTATAAAACAGATCTTTGGTGCATCTTTGTCGTTTAATTATTTAAAATGATCCAGGTTTGATTTAAATTAACAGCTACGGTCAGAAGGGCTGAGATCCCCTGTTAAAGTTTTCGAGGTGGACCTGCTCACTCCTTCTTTCCGCAGCAAGTTGCTTACAATCAATTGATTCGAATATTAAGCAGGCTTCTGTACAGGCCTTTTTTTGCTGACATTTTCATATACAGCTGAAAATCCGGCAATAGCAGCCAATGCACCAGTAATCATATTGTTATAATATACACCGGGATACATTCGCAGTACCGGTATGAAAGTGGAAATAACCAGCCATAAACCAACTAATATCGAAAGCACACCTTCCCATTGTCTGACTCTTGACATGGAAAACCCACAAAAACCTATTACAAGTCCGACAATAAAGTTGTGCCATGCATATGTTGATGGTGTAAAATAGAAAAACGGAGTAATAAACAACCATACACCTAAAATACCATTAACCCATCCTTGCCACATATTATTCTCCTCTCCTTCAGGTCAATATCATCACCTTCAACTTTTAAATGCAATTATCGGGCCGATTACGAAATTATCTGGCATCAGGATTTCCGTTAATACAAGCTGTTACGATACTACCTGGATGTTCTTAACCAACACAGTATTTCCAAATTATAATGGAACTGTCAAATTGCCCTCAGTTACAAAGTACAGATTTTACATACGTTACCGACATGGCATAATATTTGAGACTCTTATTTGTTATCAG
>Ga0209075_1004635_pt1 | contig 10929 bp, 8 predicted proteins | sample Stecom2011_FD_187523 | JGI IMG/M metagenome (GOLD analysis project Ga0209075, IMG submission 187523) | Agricultural soil microbial communities from Utah to study Nitrogen management - Steer compost 2011 (SPAdes) (version 2) | ecosystem: Environmental > Terrestrial > Soil > Agricultural land...
CTTCTTTAACTCTCGACCTAATATATCCTGTAGTTATTGTAAATACATCTTCTAATTTCATAACATCACTCATTTTCGTATTTTATTATAAATACATTATATATTAATAAAAGAAAAATATCAACTTATGATATTCTTCTTCATTATATAAACTTATAAAGAGTTTAAATAATCTACTGTAATATTTTCAATTTCTTTAACTTCGAATGAGTCTAATAAGTTTACCCCACTAATCATACTAATGTATAAATATAAATTATCAATTTTTTCTATTGTATAAACACCACCTGATTCAATAAAATTCATTATTCCTCTAATAATCCCATGTCTAATGCTTTTAGAATTAGAAAAATTTCTATATATCATTTTTTCCATAATATGTGGATAATTGAATGTAAACTCTGTTAATTCATATTTATTTTCTATCTCATTGTCTATAGTTAAATATGTTAACCACCATAGTCTTGCTATCCCATGATACATCAATCCTCTTTTACCTCCAGCATGAAAGACCACTCTATATCTTAACGTGTTTGCTGTATCTTTCCATCTATATTTTAAATATTCATATACATCATCTAGCACTGCTAAACCTGCCCATAATCTTTCATCACTAGCTTGTGATTCAGAAAGTTCATTAAATGATTCATAAATAAGTTTTGCATTCTCAAAATCAGAGTGTCTAGGATTTATATTGTCTGGCATATAAAAATTAATTGTTCTACTCAAAAACTTACTTTCTTCAGACCAACCAGTAATTAGTTCGTTAGCGATCACTTGTCTCACATCATTATTTACTAATTTGTCATGGATATATTGATAATTAGTTTTGATAAAATTAATTGAATCATTTGTTAATAATCTAATATACATTTCATTTCTCACTTCCTATAATATGATCCGATCTCATTTCTCTAATACTCCCGCTAATTACACCATCAAACACGATTTGAGCATGTTTATAGGCATCAAAGTTATCTTTTTTAAACTCATTTAAAATATCAACATCTTTCTTCTCAAATGCTTTAATTAGTGAATCAAACCAATTATAACTTCTATAATCATCAGTGTTTTTGTGAATTTGATTTAAAACTTGAACAAATGAGGGCATAATTAGAATTGTAAGTAAAATAATGTTTCCTTTTGATTCATTTTGATTAAACCTATTAACTAAAAAAGCATAATTTTTATAATCTTGTTCATTCATTTTTATAACAATACTATTCGTCATTAATGATACTTCATATATATCTTTTATATTTTTATCACTTATTAATGAAAAAATTGACCTAACATTTTTAATATCATCTGTTTCTTTATTAATTTTAATAATTTTTGAATCAGAATAGCCAATTATATTATGTTTTTCATAAGAAATATTAATATCATTATAAATTAAATCTAAATCTGATGAATAAAAATCGTTTATATTTTCGTTCATTACTATAAAGGCAGAAAGTTCAACTCTTCTCCTAACTTTTTCATTTGGAATTGTAAAATTATATTTTAAAGTATTAAATTTATAAGTAGTCCTATACATTGTTTCTGATTCTTCTAAATGTAGTACTAATGAAGCTTTATTATTGATAATTAAGTTATATATATCATCATTTGTTAATTCAAACTCAATATTATAATTATCATAATTATTATTTATATTTTTTATTTTAAATATTGAGTTGGTAAAATCTCCTTCATTTGATTTTATTATTGGATATGGAAAATGTTTATCTTTGAATATCACTTACTTCAACTCCTATCCCAACATACATATTTAAGTTAGTTTCTATATCTATTATATTTCTTCCCTTACTTAAAAAACAATTTGTAATAATATTATTATTTATATTTTTAGTTTGATTATTTACTGTTGCATTAAAAATTTTAAAATTAGACTTTATAATATTACCTGACTCATCTAAAACGTGAGCAATAATATGAGTGTTATTATAATAATTATCTAAATCTAAAACAATTCTAAATAAGCCTTTATCTTTATTTATTGAAATGACTCTTACACTACCCTTTTTCAATCCTATTTTTTTTCCTTTATTAAATTCATCAATCACAGGCGTTGGATTTTTTGATGATGACTTTTCATTTTCAGGTGGGATAGGAGCCATTACTTGATCATCTCCCCCAACTAATATTATTTCAGTTTCTTGTTCAGTAAACTTATCAATTCTACTTACTTTGGTAGCAGTTTCTACTGCTTGAATTTCAACAGATGAAACTTTATCTTCTACTTTTGGCCTTTTAGATTTTTCATTTGATTCATTTTCTTCAAATGGTATTTTATCTCCTGCTCCAAAAATATCCATAACATCTTCAATTTCAGGCTCGTAAATTTCATTAATTTTTTCTAAAATTTTACTACGCATTTCTTTAAGAATTTTTTCAGCTTTCAACTTAAGTTGAGGATTATTACTAATTCTTTCTGGTTCCCAATCGTCATGCTGTGGATTTTCAACTTGTCTTAAAACTTCATTTAATCTTTCGCCTTTAATTATTGCTACTGCTTCGAATAACAACCCACTTGGGAATCTATCTAACTCTTTAATTTTCATCCAAGGGTTTCTTATCATAGAAACTCTTCTAGAACCCTTTGGATTTAATATTACTCTAATTTCTAAATCATCTTTTTCTTCTATTGTTTCCTTAAATATTTTAACTTTTGTTGAACTAAGCAAATTATAAAGTTCATATGTGGTCTTTTTGATAGAATCCTTATATTTAAATATTATTTCATCAATTGTATCTTTATTAATTATTTCATTATCTACATATAGTACTAATGTGTTTTCAAATATCGCATATAAATATGTATCTAAAACAGAGCTAATTATATCAGTTTTTGAATTGTTATTGTAAAAACTGTATCCTGAAATAAATATATCAGTTCCAGACTGTTCTCTTATAAATTCAGGGTCTAGCTGAATTAGTTCCTCTATAGGATCTTGATTATCATTTAAAGCGTAATGGCCTCTTCCCTGAGTAAAATCATTTTTTTCAAAAATATCATAAGAAATTAAATTTGCCACTCCCTGTGTTGCCTTTTCTTCATCAATAGTCAAAGTAGAATAAAATATTGTTCTTAAATCTGATGTTGCATATGTGGCATTTTTTCCAATACCAAAAGAACCACCTGAATCTCCACTTTTATTTGACACTCCAGCGGATCTTACTAAATCTGCCCAATTTGAGTTACTAATTTTATTAACACCCTTTAATCCCGTTGTATTAAAGTCACTAACTCTTAAAAAAGGAATATATGGTTTATTAACTACTTTTAAAGCATTTTCAAAAAATGCTAATGCATCTTGATCTTTTAAATTTCTTGATGTTTCTAAAGATTGTTCTAATGAATATTTTAATCCTTCTATATTAGGAAATTTACTTCTCAATAACTTATATTGTTTAAATTCTACAATTACTGGATCATTATTAGATTTTATTTTTGCATCTAAAGAGTTTTGACAAATTTCTTTTGCCAACGAATGTATTCTGTTTCCAGTAAAGCTTTCAATGCCAGCATCTTTTATTCCTGTTCTAAAGTTTCTTCCACTAAGTGGGAAACGCCACTTTCTTTCATTCATCATTTTTTAATTTCACCTCATAATATAAATTAGTATATTGACTACCTTTTGTTTCAACCATGATATCATTTCCAAAATGGATTAGTAAATGAGCTAGAAAATGTTTATCCCATGGAAATTTCTCTGATAAAGGTGGTAAGTATTTAAAATTATAATTATCGTTTATTATCATATAACCATCATTTTTTATAAATGGAATCATTTCATATCTTATATATTTTTGAAATTTTATATTGAAAGAGTTTCTAAAATTTGAATTTGTTATTTTTTCTAACTTAATGAGTATATTATTATGTCTAACAAATCCTATATCATAAAACCTTTCTAACAAATTTTTCATATTATTTATTCTATGACTCATTAATCTAGCTTCTTTGAATATGTCATTTATTTTAATCATTGTATTATCTTTAAATTTGTTAATTAAAATATCATCAACTAATTTAATATCCATGTTTTCAGAATTAAATTTTGAATATGTTAAATTAGGATATGTAAAAACAAAACTTTCGTTAGTTATTTCATTAAATAGATTATATGCCATAACATTATTATTTATTTTATTTTTAAAAACCATATTTGGTGCAAAAGTCTTGAATAATTGGTGAAGTTGCCCTTGATTTATTATTTTATATTTAGAAATTAACTTGTGAACTTCTTCTTCTAATAATATTAATTCATCATGGTCAATTTTTATATAATCTACATGTAAATAGTTTTTATTAAAAATTGATATATATTCTTCAGACTCATGTAAATATTGAGAAATATGTGTTCCTTTTAACTCTTTATTTTCATTCATTAATTTATCAATATTTATTACACCCTTATTCTCAATTTTATATTCATCTAATACTTTATCTATATCAAATATAGGATTAATTTCAAATCCAACGTTGTCTTTAGAAAAATACAAATCACTAAAAGTAAGTTTTAAAATTGAATGTAGTTCATATCTGTTTTTAATATATGGCTTTAATATATTTTTAAATTTATCATAAAGGTGATTTAATCTAACAATATTTTTTTCATGTATATATTCATAAATTACGTTTAATGTATCTTTTTGGATTAAATTAAATCTATCAGGTATAAATCCATAAGTACCTCTATCTAATAAAATAATATTAGGATGATCAATCAACCTAGTTAATATAGACCTATTTTCCCTATCAAAAATATCCTTTTCTTCATAAATGTTATAATAATTTAGTTTATATTCATCCATATTTCTATTATTAATAGTATCAAAAGATTCTTTTAATGCAAAGTAATATTTATCCATCAGATTTAAGTCATTTTTAATCACATACTCGTTTGTGAAAGTATATTTTCTAACAAATATATTATGGATCATTGTTTTATTTATAGTTTTATCGTATTTTAAATATAATGATTTAATTATTTTTTCATATTTGTTTTTATTAAATACTATATAATTGGTAGTTATATCTTCAGACAACGTATTTTGTAAATCTTTAATCTTTTTAGCGTTATCTAATTCTAACATTAAATAACCTCTCTTATTATCATAATTATTTTTTATTAAATATAAGAATAAATCGGTATATTCATTTAAAATAGATTTTAACGTCTCTTTTATAACAACTAAATTCTCATCAGCAAAACATGATAAATACTTTTTAAATTTTCTAAAATAATTTTCATTGAAACGTTTTATCTCTTTAGCTTCAATTTGTCTAATTCGTTCTCTAGTTACACCATACTCACTTCCTATTTGTTCTAATGTAAGATTATGAACTCTATGATTTATTACTTTCCTAGCCCTTTCATCCATTCCAAATATGTAAGTCTCAAAGTCATTAAATAATTTTACATTTAGTGGATATTGTAAAATCTTAAATTCCTTTTGCATTTCATCAAAATCTTTCTCATCAAAAATTATTTTGTTTAATTTTTCTTTAGTAATGTCAGAGATTTTAGTTATTTTTTTATTTTTAAATGCTTCTTTTAATTTATCTGGTAATAGCGGCCTAATTTTTAATTCTTTATTATTAGCATTAATATTGTTAACTAATTGATTTAGTTTATTCTTATCCGTTTTTAATAACACATTAAATTTATATTTATCATAATTATTATAAAGATTTTCTTTGTATAAAAACAATTCTTTATTTTCAGTAATATATTTTTTATTAATTTGTAAAAAAAGACTCCACAATGAATTTAATTTTTGTGAATCCTTATAATTATCATAATTAATATTAAAATAATCAAAAAAATGGATTAAATCTTTTAATTCTAATGAATCTTTATTATGATTTATAAAAATAGCTGTTTGAACAAATACTCCATATACTTCTTTTAATGAGTATTTAATCGTGTCTTCGCTAAAAGTAATTATTGATTTATTAATTTTAAAACTTTTATTATTTGTTTTTAATATATATTCATTATCTATCAAATAATTTAAAGCGATATTGATATTTTCTTTAACATCCTCAGTATAAACAGTGTTTTTTTCGTAAAAATTAACATCTTTATATATATCCTTAATTGTAAAGTTATTATCCCCGAATAATTTTAACAGCCTAGTAAATAACAATAAACTAATATTTTCCATTTTATTCTCCTAAAATAAGTTATATATAATAATTATAACATTAATAATGATTATTCCAAAACACCTATATAAATGTATTAATGTTATTTTTATATAATTAAAAACGACTAGCTCCAAATAGTTAGTCGTTTTATATTATCTATTTATTTACTTTGGTTGTTTAATAGTCCAATAATTTTATCTAATTTTCTATTCATTATATTTTGTTCTTTTTTTACTTCTTCATATCTTTGCGTTAAATGAATTTCTTCCGCAAGTTTTATTAAGTCTGATCTTGATTTATTATTTTTTCTATCCCATTCTTTTAATCTATTAATCATTCTATTAAGATTTTGTTCGGCATTAGATGCTATTTTAGCTTTTTCTTCAAAGCTCCTATTGAACTTTTCAATTTTTGTATTATATTCAACAATATTATCTTGAAATAATGTTCGATAAACTTCTATTTCTTGCAAATGCGAATTAATGATAGTTATTTTGTTTCTAATATCAACTGCTAATTTGTTGTTGTTATTAGTTAACTTTTTAAAGTTTTCATTTTCTGTAATATTTTTTAATTCATGAATGAATTCATTTGATGAATTCGTTAGTTGATTAACAAATAACTTTACATCGTTTAATTTTTCAATTGTATCTTTTAATTGATTGAATGTATCTTCTAATTGATTTGATATTAACTCTAATTTTTCCATTATAGATCCCCTTTACTTATTTGATATAATTTTAAATCTTGCATTAATATTATTGCGTTTTTTAAAACATATGCATAATTGCTTGTTATTTCTCTATATTTTTTAGCCATATTTATGATTGATTGATTCCTAACAATATTATCGACTTCTTCAATGCTTATTTGGTTAGTATTATATGAATATATCAAATATAAAAATTTATACTTTTCCTTGTCAATATATTTTAATCCCTCTTTCATTCTATCTTGAAAGGGAATAAGTTTTAATAGCCCTTCTTCAATATTGCCACTTTCTAAATCATAATATGCATCAGATATTTGCACCATTTCCCTATTATTAAGTCTTAAATACATTGTTTTGGCACGCCTATAATCTCTTTCATTAAAGTATTCTTCAGCTTGACCTAGTCTTCCTTCTTGAGAGTCATAAACACTTACGTCTAAAGCTTCTAGTGTGTTAATATCTATTTGTTCAAATAAATCAATAATTTGGTTTATTAGTAATAATTTCTTGTTTTCTTCATAATAATACAAATTAACAATTCCTCTAGTCATAGCAACATATAATAAATTAAAATAATATTTATATTGACTTACTAAATCTCCACCTTTTTCTATTTCTCCATGCATAATTTGTTCCCATTCTTTTTCATGAGTTGTTGCTATATTATAACAAAGAATTTTTGAAAATTCCTGACCTTTTATTTCATGTACAGTATAAATGTTTGTTTCATTTTCTACATTTAAAAGATCCATTAATTTTTCTTTTTCTTCATTATTTGCTGTTATTATTGCCACTTTAGGTACACCAATCCATGTGTGTAATTGTTTTAATATTTCTTTTTTTGTTAAATTAATATAAATAGGTAAACCCTCAGATTTGTTTAAATTAACACTAGTTTCTCTAATATCATCTGTATATGTTCCAAGCTTATCTTGCCTTATATCTAAGAGTTTTGTAATAACTTGTACTATGTTTTCATTGTTTCTGTAATTTTCTTTTAACTCGACATTATTATTTAAATATACGTTGAATAAATTTCTAAAAATTAATCCTGTTCTCCCTTTTTCAAAAAATGTAGGATTAATAACTTGTGATATATCTCCAGCCATTACAACATTCTCGACATTATGCGTTAACCTAATTAAAGCAATTATTTGCATTTCAGTTAAATCTTGTACTTCATCGATTAGCATGTGATCAAATATTTTAATATCTTGAACATTAATTTTATTGATCATTAGTCTTGCTAGATCATTATCATCAAATAAGTTGTTATCATTTAAATATTTTTGATATTCATTTTTTACAAAATTATAAATTGTTTTCTTTTCTGCTTTAGTAAATGGGCTATATCTGTCAACTAAATTATTGATATAACTTTCTTCATCTAACAAGATTTCTTTAGTATCATTGTTTATTAAAAAATAATGTAGTCTTGTTCCCTTATATCTTTCATATAATCTTTTACTATCTATTATTAAAACTTTATCGAATGTATTGCCAACTCGTTTAATTATTTTTTGATTTTCTAATGATGTTACTTCATTATTGCTTAAGATGTTAGTAATGTTATTTATTATAGATATCCTATAATAGTCTTTCCCAACATAACCTTTTATAAGCCCTCTTATTTCTGTCCATAATAAAACAATATCAATCTTATTTAAATCACTTCTGTAAGAGAATTTGTTTGATTCATACCATCTTTTAAATTTTTGAAAACTAAAATAACTATATTCCTTTAATTTTAATTCATCTAAAAAATATTTATGAATAGAATAAAAAGATGTTTTTCCAACAATTCCCCTCATGTTTTCATGTTCTACATACAAATTCTTTGCTGTATCTTTTAACATCTCTGTAAACGTGAAATATGCCTGGTTTATATTATTATGTGCATTTTTAAGGGCTCTACTAACTATAACTAATGTCTTACCACTTCCTGCACTGCCTCTAATAAAAACTGGACCTTGGGAATTTAATGCTTTTTGTTGATCATTACTTAGTTTGAAAACACCTTTTTTATCAGCATCTTTCATCTTATTAATAAAATCATCTAAAGTTATTGAATCATAATGGATTGTTTTAAAATACTTTTTCCCTAATTCATTTTCTAATTCCAATTCGGATAAAGTATTGTCCTGATTATTTTCTTTATCCAATATTAAATAATCTTCAAACAATTTAAATTTATTATCGAGTTTTTTTCCTATAATTCCTTGTTCATCATGAGAAACAGCTCTTAATAATATAATGCCATTTTCATCTTCGAAAATTTCATTATCCTTTTCCTCATACATAAAAAGGCACCTCGCTCCATCTTGGTTATTTAAATAAAACTTAAATATTTTATTAGTGCCTTTCATTTTTTTTATTTTAAAATAATCAATAACATTTTTAGGGATTGGGCCTTCAACATCTTTTAAATGATCTGCTAATTCTTTAATTCTTTCAAAATAAACTTTTTGTCGTTCTTTATCTACTTGATTAAAAAGAAATTCTTCATTATAAACAATTCTCACGTCATCCCCCTATTTAACTATTTTTTTCTAAGTTTCTTTTCAAAAAAGCGATACTTTTCGCCTCTATGTTTCTAACTTTTTCTCTTGTTGAGTTTAAATTTTCAGCAACATTATCTAATGTATAATTCTCATCTATGTATCTAAGTTTTAATACTTTTTTTTGATTGATAGATAACTTATTAAATTCCTTTTCAAAATTTACTTTTCCATATTCTTTAATTAATTGTTCTATTAAGTTGTTTTTCATATTTTTTCTCCTTTTTTTATTTTGTTGTTATTATAAAGTTATTAAAACTACCCTTTTTGACTAAGTTATTATTTAAAATAACATTGTGAAAATCTATTTCATCAAAAACAATTATTTTTTCTACTTCTTTATAGTCATTAAAAGTAAATTCACACTTTTGATTAATTATATTTAAAATTTCTCGTTCTAAATGTTCATTTGTCTTTCGATCTTTAATTTGCTTTAGTGTTAACCATTTATTATCATGTTTAGTAACAAGTACTGCTTTCATATCATTACTTTCTGCATATGATTTTAATTTGTTATGTTTCTTTAAAACGGAATAGTTTGTTAGTAATGGAAGCAATTTAATTTCTAGAAAAATAAAATGGTTATGATAAGTTTGAATTAAAAAATCTGGTGTATAAAATCCTTTACTGCTTATCATAACTTTTGTTGGCTGCTCAATTACATGTTTAAGGTAATCACAGTTTGATAAATCTTCTATTAGTTCCTTCTCGTACGATGATTCATAAATAATTTCATTATTTTTACTCGTGATTGTTTCAAAATATAAAACACCTTTTTTGGAAACCGTTTTAGAGTCTCTTGGATCCCTTGTTGGATAGTAGTCATTTATTTGTTTATTATCAACTTGAACTTTTCCTGGTGGTAGCTCAAAAAGATCATCAAAGAACAATCTTGTATCTAAACATCCTTTTGATAATGTCTTGTAATAATGGTTGGTTTTTTTATCATTCGTAATTTTAACAATAATATTTTCTTCTAGTAGTTCGTTTAAAGCCTTTAAGTAGTTAGTTTTTGTTAAATTAGCAAATTTACCGTGTGCGGGTAAATGTTCAAATTGATTTGCAACTGGACCATCGCTTCCCCTTAAAATAGTCCTAATTGACGTTTCATATGCTTTTTTATTTTTTTTCTGAAACTCTTTAATAATACTAATAATAAAATACTTAATTTTTTTAGAATTGTTTTTCAATTTTCCCCCTTTATTATCAAAAAAACTCTCCTTCTTATATAATTATTATATCATATTTTGAGGTTTTATTCAATTTTTTATCGCGCATTATGCGTGAGAAAATTACGACTTTTTTCTTTAATTTTTATAAGAAAATCCCCTCTTTATTGATACCACATATAATATAATTATTTGTAGTATCTACTTTAAGGGGATTATACCAAATTTAATGGTGGTTTCATTTAAACTTATTTACTTATATTACTTTTAACTTCGTCCATATGCTTCTTTATTTCTTTATATACATTATATGGATCTAATATGCCT
>Ga0209075_1004636_pt1 | contig 10927 bp, 9 predicted proteins | sample Stecom2011_FD_187523 | JGI IMG/M metagenome (GOLD analysis project Ga0209075, IMG submission 187523) | Agricultural soil microbial communities from Utah to study Nitrogen management - Steer compost 2011 (SPAdes) (version 2) | ecosystem: Environmental > Terrestrial > Soil > Agricultural land...
CGTCCCTCCCAGAACCAGATCGGTGAGCGCTTCGGGTTGGCACTACACCCCGGAGGTCGCACCCTCCCTGGGAACGTCGAGCACCAGCTCGATGGACGGACTCGCCGGCAGAACAGCAGACGAGCCGGCGCCCGCCCCTCCCGGATCCAGTTCACATCCTGCCTCCGCCATCTGCCACCTGCGCCACAGTTCCGGTCTCGGCCACTTGCCCGGACCTTCCCCTGCTGACCACAGTGCCCGCTGACCTCACGCAGGGAGGCTGCAGAATGCGCCCATGGATACTCATCACGCTGTGCCTGGCTACTGGGATGGCCCGCGCCGGCTGCCCCGAAACCGATACAGGTACCCGCGGGGAAATGACCCGCCTCGCCGATCAGATCCGGCAGTGGGACCAGGCCTATCACGAACGGGGCGAGTCGCCGGTCAGCGACGACATCTACGATCAGGCGCGGCTGCGCCTGCAGCGCTGGCAGCAGTGCCACCCTGCCACCATCAGCGTATACCAGCCCACCGGCGGCACCCAGCGCCATCCGGTGGCCCAGACCGGGCTGAACAAGATCCACACCGCAGATCAGGCGCGGCAATGGATACAGGCACGCCGGCAGCAGCAACTGTGGATCCAGCCCAAGGTGGATGGGGTTGCCATTACCCTGCACTACCGCGATGGCCGGCTGCAGCGGGCCATCAGTCGCGGCGACGGCGTCTCGGGGCAGGACTGGACCGCCCACGCCCGGCGCATACCCGCCGTCCCGCAACGCTGGCCGTCAGCGCAGCAGGTGGTGCTCCAGGGTGAGCTTTACTGGCGGCTGGAGCAGCATGTCCAGGCCCGGGACGGCGGTGCGGGTGCCCGGGCGCGGATTGCCGGATTGATGAACCGCCAGCGGATCGACGATCGGGACCTGCCCGGTATCGGTCTCTTCGTCTGGGACTGGCCTGACGGCCCCGCCACCATGCAGGAGCGTCTTGCGCAGATGAGCGCCGCCGGTCTGGATACCGCGACCTACACACTGGCGTTCGACAACCTTGCCAGCGCCGAGACCCAGCGCCAGCGCTGGTACACCCAGCCCCTGCCCTTCGCCACCGATGGCGTGGTGTTGCGCCAGAGCAGTCGCCCGGCCGCCAACCAGTGGCGCGCCGCACCGCCGCACTGGGCCATCGCCTGGAAACACCCCGCTCGCTCGGCGCTGACCCGGGTCGAGGCGGTCAGCTTCAGCATCGGTCGCAGCGGGCGCATCACACCGGTACTCGAACTGGAGCCGATTCAATTGGATGACCGCCGCATCAGTCGCGCCAGCCTCGGTTCCCTGCGGCGCTGGCGGGATCTGGATGTGCTGCCGGGGGATCTGGTGTCCATCCGGTTATCCAGTCAGGCCATCCCGCAGTTGCAGCAGGTAATCAGCCGCAGCGACAGTCGCACGCCACCGACCACCCCGGACCCGGCACGCTACCATCCCCTCAGTTGCTGGACGCTGAGCGAAGGCTGCCGTGAGCAGTTTCTCGCCCGGCTGAGCTGGCTGAGCGACGCTCGCGGACTGGATCTGCCCGGTGTCGGCCCGGGCAGCTGGGCTTGCCTGATCGATGCGGGTGCGCTGGACGGGTTGCTGGACTGGCTGGAAGCCAAGATGCTGCCGAGCCACTGCGGCAGTCGGCTGGCGGAACAGCTGAAACCCGCGCACCAGCGCAGTTTCAGCCGCTGGTTGCAGGCGCTGGGCATGCCCGCCATCGGCGGAGCCGGGTTGCCCCCGGACTGGGATAAACTGGCGTCGCGCAGTGTCGACCAATGGCAAGAGCAACCCGGCATAGGCCCGACCCGGGCGCGGCAGCTGGTGGCCTTCTTCGGGCATCCGGAGGTGAACCGCCTGCGCCGGCAACTGGCGGACGCGGGAGTGGAGGGGTTCTGAGCGGGCGCTGTGGACGAGCTGGTGCTCGTCCCTCCCGGGGCCGAATCGGCAAGCATCACGGGTTGGCGAGCACCCCGGGCCGCGATCGGACTCGCCAACATGCTTTGCACGATCAGCCAACAAAGGCGTAGCGCAGGTGCGCTACACCCCGGAGGCCGCGCCCCCTGGGAACGTCGAGCCTACGGGCCGCGATCGGACTCGATGGACGGACTTGCCGGTAACGCAGCGGACGAGCTGGTGCTCGTCCCTCCCGGGACCGGCGAGCGCCTCGGGTCGGCGCTACACCCCCCGGTTACTCGGCGGTCAGGTAGGACGATCGGGTCAGGCCCAGACGCAGCATGTCCAGGTACCTGGCCCGCTCGGCCGGGCTCAGGCGTGCGCCGGCGACCTTGTCCCGGTAGCGGGCGACCAGCTCGTCCGGCTCGAAGTGAACATAGCGCAGCATGTCCTCGATGGTGTCGTGGGTCTCCACCCCGCCGTGCACGACCCGGCCATCGTCCAGCTGGTAGACGTTGACCGAGTCGGTATCGCCGAACAGGTTGTGCATGTCGCCGAGGATTTCCTGGTAGGCGCCGACCATGAAGATGCCCAGCAGATAATCCTCGCCCTCGCGCAGTTCGTGCACCGGCAGGCTGCTCTCGATGCTCTGCTCGTCGACGTAATGGCGGATCTTGCCGTCCGAGTCACAGGTCAGATCCTGCAATACGGCCCGGCGCAGCGGTTCCTCGTCCAGCCGGTTCAGCGGCACAATCGGCAGCACCTGATCGATGGCCCAGGTATCGGGCAGGCTCTGGAACACCGAGAAGTTGCAGATATACTTGTCCGCCATCTTGTCATTCAGCTCGTCGAGCACCTGGCGGTGGGAGCGCTGCCGCGCCTTGAGCAGGGAATACAGGCGGTTGCACAGGGCGAAATAGCACTGCTCGGCCAGCGCCTTCTCCGACAGGCTCAGCTTGCCGGCAGCATACTGACCTGCGACGTCGGTCATGTAGTGGGTCGCGCGCCAGTAGGTCTCGGTGACCATCTCGATGTCGGTCTGCCCGAGCAGCCCGACCAGAGCCTGCAGCGCCTGGGGCAGTTCTTCCACATTGTCGATCGGCGGGATGGCCGCATTGTGCCGCTCCACGTCGGTTACCTGAACCACCAGCACCGCGTGATGCGCGGTCAGTGCCCGCCCGCTCTCGGAAAAGATGTGCGGATGCGGCAGCCCCTGCTCCTCGCAGAATTCCTTGAGCATCAGCACCACGGTACGGGCATATTCGCCGATGTCGTAGTTGATGGAGCTGGCGTTGCGCGAGTGGGTGCCGTCGTAGTCCACCCCCAGACCGCCGCCGACATCGATATGGTCGACCGGCAGGCCGAGGGCACGCAGCTCGCCGAAATAGCGGATGGCCTCACGGAAGCCGTGCTGGTAGTCCGCCAGGTTGGCGATCTGCGAGCCCATGTGAAAATGCAGCAGCCGTACTCCAGCTTCCAGACCGGCCTGACGGAACTGGTCGACCACCCGCAGCAGCTGTGCGGCGGACAGGCCGAACTTGGACTTCTCGCCGCCGGTATCGGCCCATTTGCTCGACGCCAGGGACGACAGCCGCACCCGCAGGCCGACCTGCGGCGTCAGCTGCAGGCTGGCAGCCTCCTCGATCACCAGATCGACCTCGGACTCCTTCTCGATCACGATGAAAACGTTATGCCCGAGCTTCTGCCCCAGCAGTGCCAGGCGAATGAACTCCCTGTCCTTGTAGCCGTTGCAGACGATGGTGCCGCCCTTGGGGGCCAGTGCCAGCACCGCCATCAACTCCGGCTTGGAGCCGGCTTCCAGACCGATGGCCACATCCTCGGTGGCAATGATGTTCTTGACCACTGCCTCCTGCTGATTGACCTTGATCGGATACAGCGCGGTGTAACGACTCTGGTAGTCCAGTTCGGCAATGCTGCGATCGAAGGCCGAGGTCAGCTGGCGCACCCGGTCCTGCAGTATGTCGGGAAAGCGCAGCAGCAACGGCAGGTCTAGGCCGCTTTCGCGCAGCTGGCCGACCAGTTCGTGCAGATCGATGCTCGGCGCCAGCTCCGGCCGTGGCCGCACCTCGACATTGCCCTGCTCGTTCACATTGAAGTAACCCGCCCCCCAGTGCCGGATGCCATAGACGCTGCGGCTGTCCGCCACCGTCCAGGCTGATGCGTCCTCCTTGCGGGAGCGTCGCGATATCACCATGTATGAACCCTCGGCCCTGCCTGTTTGATCTCCAGCATAAACCAGTTTGCCGGGCCGAACCGCCCCGGAAGGCGGGCCGATGGAAAAATATTTTTTTGTCGAATCATTCCCGTTTCCCGCAGTCACAAAAAAGGTCGAGGCACCTCCCACAACCCATGCAGGGCAAGGGTCACAGCAAACTCAACGACGAATACTTAACAGCTGTAAATATGTGAACACGAGAGGAACAGGGTCACAAGTCACAACAATCAAGGGTTGTGATCGTTTTTCAGATGTGTTTACCATAAAAATGAATTTACAAGTAAACATTAATTTCATGTCTTCCAAGTCTTATTCGCTACGCAGGCCGCGTGCGACCGATGGATACGCTCTGAACCAGCTGGTCAAGCGCTGCCCGCCTCTGGATACCAATTCCGTCTACTGCAACCTCCTCCAATGCTCCGACTTTTCGGCCACCGGTATCGCTGCCGAAGACAGCCAAGGTGAGCTGGTCGGCTTCATTTCCGGCTACCGACCACCCTCGCGTCCCGACACCCTGTTTGTCTGGCAGGTCGCCGTTGACAGCCGCATGCGCGGTCAGGGCCTGGCACTGAACATGCTGCTTGCACTGATCAGGCGCTGCGCCGCCGATGGCGTGCGCTGGCTGGAGACTACCATCTCCCCCGGCAATACCGCCTCCGAGGCGCTGTTCGCCAGGGCCTTCAGCACCCTCGATGTTCAAGCCGAGACCCGGGTGCTGTTCAGCCGCGCCGAGCATTTCGATGGCCAGCACGATGACGAGGTGCTGTACCGCGCCGGCCCCTTTTCCCCCTCTGCACTTTCCACACTTTCCGATAAAACCCAGGAGTCTGCATGAACACCTTCGAACAGTTTGAACAACACGAGTCCGGTATTCGCAGCTACTGCCGTTCCTTCCCGGTGATCTTCAAGCAGGCGCGTGGCGCCGAGCTGGTTACCACCGAAGGCAAGACCTATATCGACTTCCTCGCCGGTGCCGGCACCCTCAACTACGGGCACAACCACCCGGTCATCAAGCAGGCGCTGATCGAGTATCTGCACAGCGATGGCCTGACCCATGGTCTGGACATGTACTCCGAAGCCAAGGAGCGCTTTCTCGAGACCTTCCATCGGGTGATCCTGGAGCCACGCGGGCTGGGCAATCATGTGGTGCAGTTCACCGGCCCGACCGGCGCCAACTCGGTGGAAGCGGCGCTGAAACTGGCGCGCAAGGTCACCGGGCGCAGCAACATCATCAGCTTCACCAACGGGTTCCACGGCTGCTCCATCGGCGCCCTGGCGGCCACCGGCAACCAGCATCACCGTGGTGCCGCCGGCGTGCCCCTGACCGACGTCAGCCGTATGCCCTATGCCAACTACTTCGGCGACAAGGTCAACACCATCTCGATGATGGACAAGCTGCTCAGCGACCCGAGCAGCGGCGTGGACAAGCCCGCCGCGGTCATCGTTGAAGTCGTCCAGGGCGAAGGCGGCCTGAACACCGCCTCCGCTGACTGGATGCGCAAGCTGGAGAAGCTGTGCCGCAAGCACGACATGCTGCTGATCGTCGATGACATCCAGGCCGGCTGCGGCCGTACCGGCACTTTCTTCAGCTTCGAGGAAATGGGCATCAAGCCCGACATCATCACCCTTTCCAAGTCCCTCAGCGGCTTCGGTCTGCCCTTTGCCGTGGTGGTCCTGCGCCGGGAGCTGGACCAGTGGGAACCGGGTGAACACAACGGCACATTCCGTGGCAACAACCACGCCTTTGTCACCGCTACCGCCGCGCTGGAACATTTCTGGACCAGCAGCGAATTCGCCGACAGCGTCAAGGCCAAGGGCGCGCTGATCCGCGAGCGCATGCAGAAGATCGTCCGCCGCCATGGTCCCGACTCCCTGTTCGTCAAGGGTCGCGGAATGATGGTCGGCATCAGTTGCCCGGACGGTGACACCGCCGCCGCCATCTGCGCCGAGGCCTTCGAGCGCGGTCTGGTCATCGAGACCAGCGGCAACCACAGCCAGGTGGTCAAGTGCCTGTGCCCGCTGATCATCAGCGAGGAGCAGATCCACAAGGCCATGGACATTCTCGACGCCGCCTTCGCCAAGGTCATGGCGGCCGAAGTTCAGAACAAAGCATCCTGAGGAAAAGACAGAACATGATCGTACGTACCCTGAAAGACTGCGAAGCATCCGAGCGCAAGGTTGTAACCGAAACCTGGGACAGCACCCGGATGATCCTGAAGGAGGACCGCATGGGCTTCTCCTTCAACATCACCACCATCTACGCGGGCACCGAGACCCACATCCACTACCAGAACCATCTGGAGTCGGTGTACTGCATGAGTGGCAACGGTGAGATCGAGACCATTGCCGACGGCAAGGTCTACAAGATCGAGCCCGGCACCCTTTACATCCTCGACCAGCACGACGAGCACCTGCTGCGTGGCGGTACCGAGGACATGAAGATGGCCTGCGTATTCAACCCGCCGCTCACCGGTCGTGAAGTTCACGACGAGAACGGCGTCTACCCCGCCGACCTGAGCGCCGAACCGGCATAGGAGAAGCAATGTCTATCGTGCAAGCTGACCTTTATCCGTCACGCCAGCACAACCATCCCCGCTGGCAGGACCGACTGGACCCCATCGCCTGGCGCAAGGATGCCCCAGATTCACCCCTGACCGAGCAGCAGCTGTCGCGCTTCGAGCGCGACGGCTTCCTGGTCATCGAGAACCTGTTCAGTGCCGAGGAGGTCGCCGTGTTCAAGGCCGAACTCCAGCGCATGAGCAAGGACCCGAAGGTGCTCGAAGCCCCCACCGCCATCCGCGAGCCGGACAGTGGTGCCCTGCGCTCGGTATTCGCCATCCACCGGGACAACCCGCTGTTCGCCCGGGTCGCCCGGGATGAGCGCACCGCCGGACTGGTACGCCACCTGCTGGATGGCGATATCTATGTGCACCAGTCCCGCCTCAATCTGAAACCGGGCTTCAAGGGCAAGGAGTTCTACTGGCACTCCGACTTCGAGACCTGGCACACCGAGGACGGGCTGCCGCGCATGCGTACCATCAGCTGCTCCATCCTGCTGACCGACAACCATCCCTGGAACGGGCCTCTGATGCTGATTCCCGGGTCGCACCGGCACTTCATCAGCTGCGTCGGGCAGACCCCGGAGAACCACTACCAGCAATCCCTGCGCCGTCAGGAGTTCGGCATACCCGACGAGGACAGCCTGACCCGGCTGGTGGAGCGCTACGGTATAGAGCAGGCCACAGGGCCGGCCGGCAGCGTAGTGTTGTTCGACTGCAACACCATCCACGGCTCGGGAAGCAATATCACCCCCAGCCCCCGGAGCAATCTGTTCTTCGTCTACAACCACATCGACAACCGGCCGGAGGCACCCTTCGATGGCATGCCGCCGAGACCGGACTTCGTCGCCGAACGCGGCCCCGTCGAGCCCCTGGACATCGGCCCGCAGCACTACCGCGAGTCGCCATGAATTCACCGGATGAAAGAAAGGCAATCATGCATACAGTAGAGAAAATCGGCGGCACTTCCATGAGCCGCTTCGATGAAGTACTGAACACCATCTTCACCGGACAGCGCCGAGGCAGCGAGCTGTACAACCGCATTTTCGTGGTTTCCGCCTACGGCGGCATGACCAACCTGTTGCTGGAGCACAAGAAGAGCGGCGAGCCGGGCGTCTATGCCCGTTTCGCCGACGCCGAGAACGAGGACGCCTGGCTGGCGGCGCTGGAGCGGGTCCGTGCGGCCATGCTGGCCAAGAACGCCGAACTGTTCAGCGCCGAATATGAGCGTCACGCCGCGGACCGTTTTATCGGCGGGCGCATTGACGATGCCGCCGAGTGCATGCGCAACCTGCGCAAATTGTGTTCCTACGGCCACTTCCAACTGGACGAACACCTGCTCAAGGTACGCGAGATGCTCGCCTCCCTGGGCGAGGCGCACAGCGCCTTCAACACCGTGCTGGCGCTCAAGCAGGCCGGTGTCAATGCCCGTCTGGTCGACCTGACCGGCTGGGATCTGCAGGAGCCCAAGAGCTTCCGCGACATGATCAGCGACAGCTTCGCCGGTATCGACTTTTCCCGGGAGCTGGTGGTCAGCACCGGCTACACCCACTGCAGCGAAGGCCAGATGAAGACCTTCGACCGCGGCTACAGCGAGATCACCTTCGCCCAGATCGCTGCCAGCACCGGCGCGCGAGAGGCCATCATCCACAAGGAGTACCATCTCTCCAGTGCCGACCCGAATCAGGTCGGGGTGGACAAGGTGGTGACCATAGGCCGCACCAACTACGATGTGGCCGACCAGCTGTCCAACCTGGGGATGGAAGCCATCCACCCCCGCGCCGCCCGCACCCTGCGCCGCGCCGGCATACAGTTGCGCATCAAGAACGCCTTCGAGCCGGATCATGCCGGCACCACCATCAGCCAGAACTACTGCAGCGAAAAACCCTGCGTGGAGATCATCGCCGGACGCAAGGACGTCTACGGCCTGGAGGTCTTCGATCAGGAAATGCTCGGGGATGTCGGTTACGACATCGAGATCAGCAGCCTGCTCAAGCAGCTCAAGCTGTATGTGGTGAACAAGGACTCCGATGCCAACAGCATCACCTGGTACACCGCCGGCTCACGCAAGGCCCTGACCCGGGCTGTGCGCCTGATCAAGGAACGCTACCCGATGGCCGAGGTGAACCTGCACAACATCGCCATCGTCTCGGCCATCGGCTCGGATCTGAAGGTCAAGGGCATCCTCGCCCGCACCGTCGCCGCCCTGGCCGAGGCCGGCATCAGCATCCAGGCCATCCACCAGTCGATCCGTCAGGTGGAGATGCAATGCATCATCGACGAGGCCGATTACGACGCGGCGGTGGTGGCACTGCACAGAGCGCTGATCGAACCGGAGAATCATGGGGATGTGATTGCGGTGGCTTCCTAGCTGAGCCCCTTCCCCTCTTCCCCCTCTCCCCTCCGCGGGAGAGGGGGAGAGGGGCAGGTTGTGCAATCAACCTCAGCCCTCCAGCAAAAATGCCCTCACCCTTTCCGCCGCCAGCGCCGAGTTCTCCTGCATGAAGCAATGCCCGCCCGGCAGCGACTCGACTGTGACCATGGGATTGCGTCCGGCCAGTTGCAGCGCGGACTGGCGGACGAAGGGGTAGGTCTGGTCGCCATGGATCAGCCGCACCGGAATAGCGATGCGCGACAGTGCGCGCCAGAGTCCATGGGGGGATGACTCGAAGATTTCCGCTTCCCGCTCCGGCAGGCATTTGAGGGTTACGCCCTGCCCCGGCTCCTCGCGCAGGGCGTGGAGGACATGCGCACGCATGGCCTCTTCCTCCCAGCCGCGGAAGATCCCCCGCCCGTTCAACCGGGCGTAGGCCTCTTCGGCGTCCTGCCAATGGGTACGCCGACGCCGGGCCGCATCGGCCATGGGGTTGCGCAGCAGCGGCCCGAGCAGATTGCGCAGCAGGATCAGACGACGGGGAAAGAGCACCGGGTCCAGCAGTACTGCGCGCTCGAACAGTTGCGGGTGGGCAGAGACGAACAGGCTGGTCAACACGCCGCCAAAGCTGTGCCCGCAGGCGTACCTGGGCACATTGCCGAAGCGCGGGCAGCCGGCCACGAAGGCTTCCACCGCCAGCTCGGCGTTCTGATTCCAGCCCCTGAAGGCGCCCCCATGATCACTGTCGCCGTGGCCCTGCATATCGCACAGCCAGAGGTCGAAGTGGCCGGCCAGCTTTTCCAGCATGGGCTCGTAGGTGCGGGTACAGAACCCGTTACCGTGGATGAAATGCAGCAGCGGCTTGCCGCTGGGCGGCGTATGCCAGCCGCGCAAGGTGAATCCGGCCGAACTCTCGTGCGACCAGGGTAACAACGTCATGCCTGAACTCCCCCGAAAACCAGCCCCCGAGTCTATTACCTGGGGGAACCGATGTCAGGTCGTTCACGGCGAAATCATTGCGCTGGATGATGGCGCTCCGCTTTCAGGCATGCCGGGAAGCCGCTGGGGCCTCAGCGCAGGATGTAGTCCACGCTGGTTACCACCCGTACCTTCTTGGTCTCGGGGGTGTACTGGTCCACATCCTCGATACTGAAATACCCTTGGCTGGCGCGGCGGATGCTGCCAACTTCGGCGCCGGCGTCCCGGGCGAACTGGTCGGCGGCGGCCCGGGCCTCGCGGGTGGCTTCAGCGATCATCTCCGGCTTGATGGCGTTGAGCTGGGTGAAGAGGAACTGCGGCTGGTGTTCATAGCTCTGGGTCAGCGCCACACCGGATTTGACCAGCTCACCGACGCTCTGCATGCCTTCCTTGACCCGCTGGATATCCCCGGTGCGCACCAGCACTGTCACTTCGGCGCGATAGCGCTGGGGCGGCAGGTTGTTGCCGTAGAGGTTGGCGTGCTGATCAGTGATCTTGGGCATGGACAGCTGCAGGTCCTGCTCGGCAAAGCCCTTGAGCAGCAGGTAGGAACGGATCAGATCCTGCTGCGCGTCGATATCACTCTGCAGCACATCGAGACTGTCCCCCAGTACCGTGAAGTTGATCGGCCACAGCGCCAGATCGGCCTCCACCGTGCGCTCGGCCAGCCCCTTGACGCTGACCACACGGTCGGAATCTCTGAACTGCAGCAGTCCGGTCTTGATGCTGACAGCCATGAAGGCCAGTGCCAGGGCCAGCAGCGCGGCGGCTATCACGGCAAACAGGGAAATGCGGGAGCTTTCGGTCATGCCTGAGGGTCCTTATTCTGACGAAGATCTGTATGTGCGAAAGTAGCACGATATTCTCCGGAAGGGACGAGCAC
>Ga0209075_1004637_pt1 | contig 10925 bp, 10 predicted proteins | sample Stecom2011_FD_187523 | JGI IMG/M metagenome (GOLD analysis project Ga0209075, IMG submission 187523) | Agricultural soil microbial communities from Utah to study Nitrogen management - Steer compost 2011 (SPAdes) (version 2) | ecosystem: Environmental > Terrestrial > Soil > Agricultural land...
TCTGCATAAGCATACTCAAAGGCCAAGGCCGCTGCTAAGTGCGTTAATGGCGTTACTACTACGCGCTCGTCTTTTCTTAAATCCCAAACTACGCTTTGCCATTGGTAAACTGGGCTAATGTCTGCACCGAACTCTTTACTGCCACAACCTTCTACCCACTGGCAACGGCTCACACTTGCTGCTTGGTTAATGTCTGCATTAGCAGGCAAAGTAACCAATTCAAAGAGACGCATTTTAGAGCCGGGGTTTAAAGGTAATACTACCGTGGCAGTGCCACTAGCTTGAGTATAAAAACTTTGATAGTTCAACATTCCTTCGTTGTTTTCATCAGGCAACCCGGTAACCAGTATCTCTGCTGAGCGAATTAATGCATTAGAAATATCTTGCTGGCCTGCAGTTACTTCTGCAGGAAAGGAGTTGGTACGAAAGTTATCCTTATCACTGCTACAGCCTACTAAGGCTAAAGATGTCGCTAATACAACCAGTAACGTACGTTTAATACTCATAAAATAAGGGTTCCAACTCTTTGATAAGGATAAAATGGATTATAATAACAGGCTTGGTGGCATTTCAAAGACAACTGATCAAATAAAAAGGTTCAGACCAAAGCAGACTGTAATATAAAGTGGACTTCCGCTAAAATGACTGCCCTTCATATATTTATCAGTGGTTTCTCATGCAGCTCTTTGTTGATCAGTTAACTAACGTTGATTTCAGCTTCTTACATGCAGAGCGTGGCATGCTCGGTGAAACTTGGCTTGCCTCTGCCCTTCTTGATGGTGCCGTCGATGACGAGGGAATGATCTGCGACTTTTCTATAGTCAAAAGAACCTTACGCAATTGGTTAGATGACGAAGTCGATCACCGCCTATTAGTACCTACCCAGTCACCTGCGTTAGAGCTTAAACAAGAAGGCGATCAAATCAGTTTAACCTGGCAGTTCAGTGACCAAAGCCTTAGCGTAACTGGCCCTGCGCAAGCATTTGCTTTAGTTGACGCTGAAAGCATTACCGCTGAAAGCGTCGCGGTATGGTGTAAGCTTCAATTAAAAGATCACTTCCCTGTTAACGTAGAACAATTAACCCTAAGCTTTGAAACCGAAGCCATTGCTGGGGCGTTTTATCATTACAGCCACGGTTTAAAACTGCACAATGGCAACTGTCAGCGTATAGCCCACGGCCACCGCTCACGAATTTTAATTTGGTTAAATGAAGAGCGTAGCCTAGAGCTAGAGCAACTATGGGCGCAGCGTTGGCAAGATATTTACCTAGGTTTTGAAGAAGATGTTGTTGGCGACAAAGATGGTCAAATTGAATTTGCTTACGAAGCTGCACAAGGGTACTTTGAATTAACTATGCCTGCCAGTTCATGCTATTTAATAGGTACGCAAACCACCGTTGAGTTTTTAGCCGAGCACTTAGCAGACGCTATTAAACAACAGCACCCGCAAGCACAAGTGAAAGTGAAAGCCTTTGAAGGCATAAACAAAGGCGCTATCTCTACTCGCTAAACCATATTGCTTACCTGCTTTATCTTGTTTTGCAGAGCATGACTTATCGCATATAAGAGGCTATTAGTTAGACTGCCTCTTTTACGCTGATAAGTTATAAAATTTCCGCTATAATAGCGCCCCTAAAAAATGATCCTATGAACTCCTGTACTGAGAGCTGCTATGTCCATGCAAAACACTCCAGAGCTGTTTGCTCTAACCGCTGTTTCTCCTATTGATGGCCGTTACGGTAGTAGAACCACTGATTTACGTCCTATTTTTTCCGAATTTGGTTTAATCCGTGCACGCGTAGAAGTAGAAATCCGCTGGTTGCAGCACTTAGCAAGACACCCACAAATAAAAGAAGTAGCTGAGTTTTCTGCAAAGACTAATGCCCAATTAGACAGCATAGTAGCTAACTTTAATGAACAAGACGCTCTACGCGTTAAAGCCATTGAAGCCACTACCAACCACGACGTTAAAGCGGTTGAATACTTTATTAAAGAAAAGTTTGCTGGCAACGACGAACTCATGGCTATTAATGAGTTCGTTCATTTTGCTTGTACTTCTGAAGACATTAATAACCTGTCTCATGGCTTGATGTTAAAAGCCGGTCGTGAAGCCACTTTACCTGTGATGCAAAAAATTGCCGATGAGCTGCGTAAACTAGCTCATGACAACGCTGCTATTCCTATGCTTTCACGCACCCACGGCCAAACTGCTTCTCCTACCACGTTAGGTAAAGAGATGGCCAACGTAGTTTACCGTTTAGAGCGCCAGATTAAGCAAATTAAAGCCGTTGAAATTTTAGGCAAAATTAACGGTGCCGTTGGTAACTACAACGCTCACCTCAGCGCGTATGCTGATATCGACTGGCAGGCTAACGCTGAAAGCTTTGTTACTTCGCTGGGCTTAGAGCTGAACCCCTACACTACGCAAATCGAACCGCATGACTATATTGCTGAACTGTTTGATGCCTATTCACGCTTTAATACCATCGTTATCGATTTTAACCGTGACGTATGGGGTTATATTTCTTTAGGTTACTTCAAACAACGTACTGTAGAAGGCGAAGTAGGCTCTTCCACTATGCCGCACAAAGTTAACCCTATCGATTTTGAAAACTCTGAAGGTAACTTAGGCATCGCCAATGCAGTTATGCAACATTTAGCCACCAAACTGCCTATTTCACGCTGGCAGCGTGACCTAACTGACTCCACCGTTCTACGTAACATGGGTGTTGGTTTAGGTTATAGTCTAATTGCTTACCACGCTGCTTTAAAAGGCATCAGTAAGCTAGAAGTAAACCAAGTACGTTTAAGCGAAGACTTAGACCAAGCTTGGGAAGTGTTGGCCGAGCCTATTCAAACGGTTATGCGTCGTTATGGCATTGAAAAGCCATACGAAAAACTTAAAGAATTTACCCGTGGCAAAGCCATCACTCAGGCAGCCATGGCTGAACTGATTACTTCTTTAGATTTACCACAAAACGTAAAAGACGAGCTTAATGCACTAACGCCTGCCAGCTATATTGGTAACGCTATTGCGCAAGCTAAGAACGTTTAAGCGTATCTTGCTAAACAAAGGGCGTGACTTAACGAGTCATGCCCTTTTTTATATCACTTTTTAAGTTTTAGTATTCGCCCTGCTCTGTCTCGCCTTATACTGCTTTATATTTCATTCACTTGTTCAAAGACTCCCAAGCCATGCATATTTTAGGTCACTTATCTGTTGAAGAATTCCTCCGCGATTACTGGCAAAAAAAGCCCGTACTTATACGCAATGCTTGGCCAAATTTCGAGCCACTATTAAGTGCAGAAGAGCTAGCAGGCTTAAGTTTAGAAGAAGAAATTGAAAGCCGAATAGTGCAAGAAGAAGGCCCTGAAGAGCCTTGGCAAGTAAGCACTGGCCCTTTTAACGAAGAAACTTACCAAAACCTGCCTAAAGAAAAATGGACCTTGTTGGTGCAAGCTGTTGACCAATGGATACCCGCAGCGGCAGACCTATTAGAGCACTTTCGTTTTATTCCCAGCTGGCGCATAGATGACCTAATGATTAGCTACGCCGTTGATGGTGGTTCGGTGGGCCCACACTACGACCAATACGATGTATTCCTACTGCAGGCCGAAGGTCAGCGTGAATGGCGACTAGGCCAAATGTGTAATGAGCATTCACCTATTGTTAAAGGCCCTAAAATTCGCTTATTAGAACAGTTCAATCAGTCTGAAAGTTTTGTGCTAAACCCAGGCGACATGCTCTACCTTCCCCCTCAGCTTGCACACTATGGCATAGCTAAAGGCGAATGCATGACTTACTCCATTGGTTTTCGTGCGCCCAGTGTTGCTGAGCTAAGCCAAGCCTTAGCCGATGATATTAACCAACACAGCAGCGAAGATATTCGCTACCATGATGCCGACCTTAACTTGCAAGCCGACACAGGCTTAATTACAGCCGATGCCAGCCAACGTATACGCCAGTTGCTAGAAGAAATACTCAATGACGATACGCGCCTACAAAACATGTTAGGCCGACTAATGACCGAACCTAAGTACCCAGATTACTTACCCGAGGTATTAGAAGACGTTGAGTGGCAAGATTTAGCGCAAGAACTGTCGAATAGCCAGCAGTGGCGTCGTGGTGAATTTGCTCGCTTCGCTTTCAGCGAAAACAAAGATAACCTAAGCTTTTATGCTTTAGGTATGAGTCGTAATTTCGAAAATTCACAGCGTCAATTATTGGCTTATTTAGCCAACAAAAATCAATACCAAGCAGCAGAGTTATTAGCGCTCGCAAGCAATGAAGAGGCACAGGCTTTGTTGCTACAGTTATGGCAAAGACAATACATATACTGCAATCAAGAATAATTGTTTCAGTCAGCAGCTAGGCCATTAATTGATAAGGATCAAGCATTACCAGCTGTTTGATCTTGCGGCCTATTTAGCTGCTTACTATTGCATAGAATACCCACATTTTTAGTGCCACATTTACCATGAGTCTCAAATGGCACAGCAAATTTACGCTATGGGTGGCGCTTTAGGCGACACTAACGGCTGTGTTGTTTGCCATGGCGGTAACCCTACCGAGAAATCCAATATTAAAGAAGCACACTCGGGCGCACCCGCAGGCAGTTTTCTAGGACACTTTACCCCGACCCCTGGGCTTTTGCGGTAATGAATAAAACCTGCGGTATGCGTCATTACCAACAAACACAAAGCTTGCCTAGTTATGCAGCAAGGCGCTCCTACTCAGGGTGACTACTTGAAGAAAGCCAAGGCTAACTTAAAGAAACAGAAGTAACTGGTACTTCTAAAACTAATAAGGGCTTGTAGAAACAAATTCTCTACTGGCTCTCTTTATTTATGCTTTATAAATTCAAGGCCAGCTCAAACCAACTCATTCAAAATAAAAAAGGGTGCTATCAGCACCCCTTGTATAAATAGATTAACCATAAAAAACTAGTTAACAGCAATAAATACCATAATATGTAATACAGTAACCACTGTGGTCAGCACGTTACGCATACGCTTGTATGATTTAGTATAGGTGTCTTTGAATATTGGGTTGGACTCTGTCCATAACAGCAACCAAAAGCCGACGCTGAACATAAGCACAGCGATATTGGTGGGTAAGAAGTAAGCCAGTATCCCCCAAATAAACACACCGACCGATAGCTCGACGGGTATTTCGTTTATTTGTTCTGGGTGTGCCTGCTCGATCCCCCAACAGCCACCTGCCATAAAGGCCAAAATCAAGACTGAATAAAGTTTAAAAAGCTCATCGGCACCTTCAACACCTATAATTGTGGCGATTGCACCCACAACAAAGGGAACCAAACCCGCATAGCCAAGCTTTTCGGAAAAAGACAGCCCCATCTAGTGAACTCCTTACTAATGGCAGATAAAAATTAAGCGCGCAATTGTGCCTGCATTCAAATCAGAATGCTAGCAACTCTAATTCATGTTCTACTCTCTTTACGTCTTCTAGAGTATCGACTCCGTGTCCTGGCGCTTGGTCGATCACGGACATATGAATTTTAACACCATACCACAACGCTCTCAGCTGCTCTAAAGACTCGGTAGTTTCCAAGGCACAAGCGTCCATTTGTGAGTATTGGTTTAAAAAAGAAACCCTGTAGCCATACATGCCTATGTGCCTATGCACTGGCATCTTCTGAGTCATGTTATTTAAGCCAGCGCTGTAGGCGTCTCTGTCCCATGGAATACTAGCGCGACTAAAGTACATGGCAAAATTTTTCTTATCTAAAACCACTTTAACTACATTGGGACTGAAAGCATCTGAGTCAACTGTTAAAGGAGTGCAAAGCGAGCTCATGCCCGCTTCAGGGTTGTTAATTAAACCTTGAGCAGTCAGTTCAATAAGGCTTTGCGGAATGAGTGGCTCATCACCTTGTAAGTTCACAATCACACTGTCTTGTGACCATTCTTTAATACGAGCAACTTCGGCTATACGCTCGGTACCGTTTTCATGGTTGGCTGATGTCATTACTACTTCTGCACCAAACTCTTTAGCCACTGCTTCAATACGGTCGTCGTCTGTCGCTATTACTATGTCTTCTATACCTGTAGCGCGGGCGCGCTCGTACACATGCTGAATCATGGGTTTGCCAGCCAGTTTTATGAGCGGCTTACCCGGTAGGCGGGTGGAGGCGAAGCGAGCAGGTATTACTATTTTATAAGAATTCATATTTATACTTACTATTTCTCAAACTCTGGCAACATGGCTTTGATATAGGCATCTTCTAATTTCATTCGACTGCCTAAAATAATATCGGCAACCTCTCTAGCAACCCCCTTACCACCACTGGCTTGGGTAACTAATTGCGACTCGTTCTTTACCATCCAAAAGGCATCCTTAGGAGCTATACCTAAACCGATACGCTTAATTACTTTTAAATCAATAACATCGTCACCCACATAACAGACTTCTTCGGGCTTAATATTAAGCTGGCTCAATAAACTATTAAGTACTGGCCATTTATCTTTCGAACCAGGGAAAAAATGATGAATACCTAAGTCAGCAGCTCGACGCTGCAAAGGAAGGGAGTCTTTAGCGGAGATAATGGCAGTGTGAATACCATAGGCTTGAAGCAATTTGATACCCACACCGTCTTTGACATTAAAATGTTTAACCTCTTCTCCTGCTGCGCTGTAGGTTAATGTGCCATCGGTAAGCACACCATCAACGTCGAACACCACCAGTTTAATACTGGCTGCTATTGTTTGTAGAGCTGGAGACAGAGAGTGCATTTTAAATCCGCATTAAATTATTTACTCGGGCATTGTAAACAATTTAACGCAACAACTTAAGCGACAACTTAGTGGTAAGCTAACTAAGCATTATGCTGCCAGTGATAACCTTAATGCTTTGGTTTCACCCAGTATCTTTTTAAGCCCCAACATAACGGTATTGTTAGTTGCTTCCATTGCCGCCAGCTCTATCAGACCGTTTTCCATATCACCGGCATAATACAATTCTAACGCTCGTTTTGCGTGCTCATGGACTAGACGGTGCGGCTCTTCTAATGAAGCATAAGAGCCTAGGCTAGCAAACTTCTCAAAACCTTCGCTGTAATACCATTTACCTAAGCGGCAGTGCTTCTCGTCGGGCAACTCTTCTGGCTGTAAATTAGAAATACCTAAATAGACCTTATATACATTCAGCTTAATGCCTAGCTCTTCTATGTTAGCCAGCTCGACATAAGACAGCATGGCTGAGGACGCTACAGACGCCTCCATCTGCTGTGAAAGCCTGAACATACTTTGCATACTCTCTACGGCTTCTTGGCTGTCTTGAGCATACTGGTTAGCCTCTAAGGCACTGGCTTCCATTACTTCTTTGGCTTGCTGTGTTTCATCTTGAATGGCCTTAACTAGTACTGTGATATCGGTGGTTGCGCTGGCTGTACGCTCTGCAAGCTTACGCACTTCGTCTGCCACTACAGCAAAGCCACGCCCTGCCTCACCTGCTCTGGCGGCTTCGATAGCAGCATTTAAAGCAAGTAGATTGGTCTGACTGGCGACTTCTGTAATTAAGCTCACAATATTACTTATATCATCGGCACGTTGGTTTAGATGTTCAACGTTTTCTGAGGCTTGGATTATTTTACCTTGCAGAACTGCCAAGTTGCCGGCGGTGTTTTCAAAAGCCAACTGATTAGTGTTTGCTTGTTGTGATACTTCAACGGCAGAATTCTTTTCATTGTTGAGCGTTTTAACTAATTGCTCGAACGAAGAGCTAACTCCACTTAAAGATTCACCAAAATTGCCTAGGTTTACGGCAATACCATTCAAGTTCTTTTGGTCTGTTGTTAGTTTTTCAGTTTGATGAGTGACACCCTCTAAGCTTGCTTCTAGATCGGCAATACGTTTAAGCAACTCGGAGTTGTTGTGTTCTAGTGATTTTGCTTTAGCTTGTTCTGCATAAAACGCTTGCTTCCACTTCTTGAAGATCATAATGAACACCCGCTCTAATAGACTATTAGCGACATTATAGGCATAAAAAGTAAAGCATACAGTTAAGAATGATTGCTATTTGCAAACATTTGTATCTTGAATAGACATTTGAATTTGGTGGAGCCTAGCGGGATCGAACCGCTGACCTCAACACTGCCAGTGTTGCGCTCTCCCAGCTGAGCTAAGGCCCCAAAAAAATAGATGGCATCCCCAAGGGGATTCGAACCCCTGTTACCGCCGTGAAAGGGCGGTGTCCTAGGCCTCTAGACGATGGGGACACAAGGACAAGCTTTTGTGAATTTGGTGGAGCCTAGCGGGATCGAACCGCTGACCTCAACACTGCCAGTGTTGCGCTCTCCCAGCTGAGCTAAGGCCCCTCACAAAGTGGGCGCATATTACTGATACGCCCAGAGTGTGTCAACCTATTCATTCAAATATTGCCATTTTTCAGTAGGTTAACGCACTTAATTAGAAATCGCCTAGTGCTGCGTAGGCTTTCTCTAGCTTCTTAACTTTCTTCTTACCAAGCTCGCCCGCCACTACTTTCAAGGCATTACGCAAGCGCGCGCGAGTCATGTCTGGGCCAAGAATAACCATACTGTCTAACACAGAGATAGTTGAAGCCGTACCGGCAATGGCAATAAAAAACGGGAATAAGAAGTCTTTTGTTTTGATTTCTAACGCTTTGCCTAGCGGAAACAGGGCTTGTTGAATGCTGTCTCTGTCCCAAAAACGAATGGCTTCTAAGCGCCATAAGCCAAACTGGAGAATTTCAGCCAATTGGTCTTCATCATAAGCTTTATTAGCTAACTGTTCGGCGCTTAGCTCTGGAATACCTGCTAAGAAATGACCGACCAAAGGCACTACGTCGGAGAACACTTCTACTCTTGGCTGCACATGCGGTATTAGCGGCATTAAACGCTCTGGCTGTAATCCCCATGCCGTAAACTGCTTAGCAAAGTCGTCTTCATTTAACTCACGTAGCCATAGGCTGTTTAACCAACGTAGCTTTTCTACGTCAAATACAGGGCCGCCTAAAGAAACACGACGAATATCAAAGTGTTCTATCATTTCAGCCAGTGTGAATTTTTCACGCTCGTCTGGCATAGACCAGCCCATACGGCCTAAATAGTTCATCACTGCTTCCGGCATAAAACCCATACGTTCGAAGAATAAAATAGAAGTTGGGTTTTTACGCTTACTTAGCTTGGTTTTATCTTCGTTACGTAACAAAGGCATGTGGCATAAATGCGGCATATCCCAGCCAAAGTATTGGTACAGCAACTTGTGCTTAGGCGCAGAGCTGATCCACTCTTCTCCACGAATAACGTGAGTGATTTCCATTAAATGGTCATCCACCACGTTTGCTAAGTGATAGGTTGGTAAACCGTCCGACTTCATTAAAATTTGTGCGTCGACTTGTGACCAATCTAGTTCAATGGTGCCACGCAGCATATCGTTCACCACACAAGTGCCCTCTTCTGGTACTAGCATACGTACCACGAAAGGCAGCCCAGCGGCTTCACGCTTGGCTACTTCTTCTGCAGACAAAAACAAGTCTGAAGGTTTTAATGCTGCGCTGTTGCCGCTTTCTTGTTTTTGCGTACGCAACAGATCTAACTCTTCTGATGTGCGGTAGCATTTAAAGGCATGACCTTTATCTAATAATTCTTGTACGTACTTTTTATAGATATCGGCACGCTCACTTTGACGATAAGGGCCATGCGGACCACCTACGTCTGGACCTTCAGACCACTCAACACCTAACCAGCGCAAGCTATCCATAATTGCCTGTTCAGATTCTGCAGTACTGCGCACTTGGTCGGTATCTTCAATACGCAGAATAAACTCACCCCCTTGTTGTTTGGCAAACGCCAAGTTAAACAATGCCACATAGGCAGTACCAACATGTGGATCACCAGTTGGGGATGGAGCAACACGGGTGCGAACAGTCATTAGAAAATCTCTTTAAGAAAAGTTTGGGGTAATTATAGAGAAACTCAGCTTGAACACCAAGACTATAAAAAAGTGCAAAAAAAAAGCCTCAGTAAACTGAAGCTTTTCTTTATAAATGTATTCTGGCGGTGAGAGAGGGATTCGAACCCTCGATAGGGATAAACCTATACACGCTTTCCAGGCGTGCTCCTTCAGCCACTCGGACACCTCACCACAAGGATGCGCACTATAAACAGCCTACAGTGTTTCGTCAATATGAAATCACTGTTTCGTTAACCAAGTTATTGTTTTTAAAGATTTAATTCGGTTACAAAGTCTTCTGTATTCAGTTTTGGTAAGGGCTTAGGTTCTTGATTTCGATGCCCTACATAGATAAAACCAACTATATGCTCGTTTTCAGTTAGACCTAATGCTTGTGCCACTTTTTCATTGTGTGCAGGGCTTCCTGTACGCCAAATGGCACCTAGACCTAATGCCCAAGCTGCGTTAATAATATTTTGCGTGCTAGCAGCCGTAGAGTGCAACTGTTCAACAAGTGGAATTTTAGGATGTTCCTTACTGCTACAAACGCTGATAATCATTAAAGGTGCGCGTGTAGGTGAGTTTAAGAGTTTATATTGCTGGTCTTCGGACATCTCCTGCCAACCTTCTTTGGTTTCCAAGAAAACTTGACCTAGCTTGTTTCGTTGCTCGCCTCGAACTGCTATAAATCTGCTCGGCTTTAACCAACCGTGGTCGGCTGCACGTAAGGCTGCTTGAATCATGATATCAATCTGTTCAGGCGTAATGTCAGGGCCAGTTAGTGCTGCGATTGAGTTTCTTTGGGTTAAGGCTTCAATTGCGTTCATGTGTTTACCTAGATATTTAAAGATATGTACTAATTACGAGTATACTATCAATGGAATTTATTAGAGTGATTGCCGTTTATGACTATACATTGTATACAAGCTAACAATAATAAGAAAAAATGAGCTACTGATGTCTACTTCTTTAACACCCAGTTCTTC
>Ga0209075_1004638_pt1 | contig 10924 bp, 9 predicted proteins | sample Stecom2011_FD_187523 | JGI IMG/M metagenome (GOLD analysis project Ga0209075, IMG submission 187523) | Agricultural soil microbial communities from Utah to study Nitrogen management - Steer compost 2011 (SPAdes) (version 2) | ecosystem: Environmental > Terrestrial > Soil > Agricultural land...
GAACCAGTGACCCCTGCCGTGTGAAGGCAGTGCTCTACCACTGAGCTAACCGCCCATGCTGCTAGCGTTGCGCAATACCCTTAAAGCAGAACCCGGGCGGTTCGAGGCATGCCGCTACAGATGAGAAGACAGGCATTATACAAAAAATCAGGCGTCCCGCAAGGCAACCCCGGCCCTACGCCTCGGCCTCCGCCTTCACCGGTTCATACCGCCGCCACACGCTCTCGCCCTTCACGGCCTTGTCGAGCAGCGCCAGGTATTCTTCGTGCGCCGCCAGCTCTTCAGCCGAAGGTTGCACCACGCGCAGCACGCTGACGTCGACCCGCGCCTGCCCTGCGCCATTCGCCACCGCCTGCGCCGACGAGTCTTCCTCGAAATCCATGAGCAGGGCATCCTGCCCGCGGGTCATGGCCAGCCACACATCGGCCAGCAGCTCAGAGTCGAGCAGCGCCCCGTGCAGGGTGCGATGGGCGTTGGAAATGCCGTAACGGTCACACAGCGCGTCAAGCGAATTGCGCTTGCCTGGATGCAGCTCGCGCGCATACAGCAGCGAGTCAGTGATCTTTTCGCACAGCGATTCGACGGGCGGCAGGCCAATGCGCGCCAGCTCGGCGTTCAGGAAGCGCGTGTCGAACGCCGCGTTGTGAATGATCAGCTCGCTGCCGCGGATGAAGTCTACGAACTGTTGGGCCACCTCTTCGAATCGCGGAAACCCCGACAGAAATTCGGTGGTGAGGCCGTGCACCTCCAGCGCCTCCGGGTCGCTGTCGCGATCGGGGTTCACGTACAGGTGCAGATGATTGCCGGTAATCGTGCGGTTTATCAGCTCGACGCAGGCGAGCTCGACGATACGATGCCCTTGTGCCGGATCCAGGCCGGTGGTTTCGGTATCAAGAACGATCTGCCGCATGAATCTGTATTCCTTTCCGTCAATGTGTATCGTGGGGCGCGCGGGGGGCTGCCGCCACGTTGCCCCCTGTGGAGCTTACGCCGTATTCGCCCGTAAGAATCTCGGCCTCGGCGGCCGTGATGATCTTCTTGCGCCTGCCGGCGATCAACGTATAAGCCACCGGAACCACGAATAGCGTCAGCACCGTGCCCAAGGTCAGGCCGCCCACCAGCACCGCACCGATCTGCTGGCGCGATTCGGCGCCCGCACCCGTGGCGTACGCAAGCGGCAGCACACCCAGCACCATGGCGCCCGTGGTCATGAGAATGGGGCGCAGGCGCATCACGCTGGCTTCAACCACGGCATCGAGCATGGCGTGGCCCTCGTCGCGCAGCTGGTTGGTGAACTCCACGATCAGAATGCCGTGCTTGGTGATCAGCCCCACCAGCGTGATCAGCCCGATCTGGCTGTAGATCGACAGTGTACCGCCGGTGAGCCACAGCGCTAGCAGCGCACCCGTCATCGACAGCGGCACCGACAGCATGATGATGAGCGGGCTGCGCCAGCTTTCGAACTGCGCAGCGAGCACCAGGTAAATGAAGGCCAGCGCCATCATGAACACCAGGTAGATGTTGCCCGAAGCGTCGCGGAACTCGCGCGACTGGCCGTCGAGATCGGTCTGCACGGTGGGCGGCAGCAGCTCGCGCGCGACCTGGTTCATGTGTTCCAGTACCTCGCCCATGGCGTAGCCCGGCGCAATGGCTGCCTCGATCTTCACCGCACGCAGGCGGTTGAAGTGGTTCAGTGATTGCGGCGCCACTGATTCTTCGACCTCAACGAAGTTCACCAGCTGCACCATGCTGCCGTCACGCGTACGCACGTAGATATCGTTGATGTCCGACGGCGTGGCGCGATCCTGGCGCTTGACCTGAACAATGACGTCGTACTGTTCGCCACTGTCGCGGAAACGCGTGACCTTGCGCCCGCCCAGCATGGTTTCCAGTGTGCGCCCCACTTCGCCCACATCGATGCCCACGTCGGCCAGCTTGTCGCGGTTCACACGTACCTTCAGTTCAGGCGTGTTCAGTCGCAGGTCGGTGTCGAGGTTCTGCAGACCGGGGTAATCGGCCAGCCTGTCCATCAGCAGCTGCACCATGGCGGCCATTTCCGGGTACGAAGCCTGGCTCATGACCACGAAGTTGATGGGTTTGGAGGTGGCCCGCTGCCCGAATGACGGCGGGTTGCTGGGGAAGGCCCGCACACCGGGCACGGCCGCAAAGTGCGGCTGCAGCGACGCGGCAATGTCCTGTTGGCTGCGGTCGCGCTCTTCCCAGGGTTTGAGCCGAAGAATTGCGAAGCCGTCGGTCACCGTGGGGAAGCCCACGATCGTCTGCACCCCACCCTTTTCGGGAATATCGTCGTACAGCGCCTCGATCTGCAACAGACTGCGCTGCGTGGCTTCCAGCGTTGCGCCTTCGGGTGCCGTGACCACGCCAAACACCACGCCGCGGTCTTCCAGTGGTGCAAGTTCGCTTTTCACCACCTTGAAGAGCACGCCGCTGCACGCCGCCACGGCCAGCCCCACCAGCACGACCATCAGGCGATGCCGCAGCGCCACACCGAGCGCACGGCGGTAGCCGCGCGTGAGGGCCTCAAGCAGGTTCTCGATGAACACGTAGATGCGGCCGTGCCCGCTCTGATGCTTGAGCAGCACCGAACACATCATGGGCGTGAGCGTAAGCGCAACGAAGCCCGACACCAGCACCGCGCCGGCCAGCGCCAGGGCAAACTCGATGAACAGCCTTCCTGTACGCCCGGTGGCAAAAGCAAGCGGCGCGTACACCGTGACCAGCGTCAGGGTCATGGCCACCACGGCGAAGGCAATTTCCTTGGAACCCAGCAGCGCCGCCTCAAGCCGGCTCTTGCCTTCTTCCATGTGCCGGTAAACGTTTTCCAGCACCACGATGGCGTCGTCAACCACCAGGCCGATGGCCAGCACCATGGCCAGCAGCGTGAGCGTGTTGATGGAAAAGCCAAACAGGTACATGAGCCCGAAGGCGCCGATGAGCGACACCGGTATGGTGACGATGGGAATGAGACTGGCGCGCACACTGCGCAGGAAGAAGAAGATCACCAGCACCACCAGCACGATGGCTTCCAGCACGGTGGCGTACACCGAATCGATCGAGCGCTGAATGAAGACCGAGCTGTCGTAGGCCACCTGCAGCGACATGCCTTCGGGCAGGTTCTCGTTGATGAGTTCGATCTCGCGACGCACCTCGCGTGACAGGTCGAGCGGGTTGGCGGTGGATTGCTTGGTGATGCCGATGGTGAGGCTGGGCTGGCCGTTGAAACGCGCCGACACCCGTTCGTCGGCCGGCGCCACGCGCACTTCGGCCACCTCGCGCATGCGTACCGGGTAACCGTTAACCGTGGCCACCACAATGTTTTCGAACTGCTCGACCGTTTGCAGGTCGGTGGTGGAAACCACAGAAAATTCGCGGTCTTGTGACTCGATGCGCCCGGCCGGTATCAGCACGTTCTGCTGTCGCAGGGCGTTTTCCACGTCCTGCACGATCAGGCCATAGCCCGCCAGCTTGTGGCGGTCGACGTAGATGCGCATGGCCGGCAGGCGTTCACCGAACACCCGCACTTCGGCCGCACCGGGCAACACGGACAGGCGCGTCTTGATATAGCGGTTGATGTAGTCGGAGGCCTCCATCTGCGACAGGTTGCCGGTGATCACCCCCACATACACGATCGGGGTCGAGTCGGCTTCCACCTTGCTGATGACGGGCTCTTCCACCTCATCCGGCAGAAAACGCCGGGCGCGCGAGACCTTGTCACGCACTTCGGCAGCTGCGGCGTCGGGGTCGCGCGAGATATGGAACTTGACGTTGATGTAGCTGACCTCGCTGCGGCTGCGCGAGGTCATGACGTCAACTCCTTCGATACCCGACAGCTGGTCTTCCAGCGGCTTGGTGACCTGTGACTCGATCACTTCGGGCGAGGCACCCTTGTACTCGGTACGCACCGAAACGACCGGTTCGTCGATGGCGGGGTATTCGCGCACCGTAAGCCGGTCGTACGAGATCAGGCCGATGAGAATGATGATGAGCGACAGCACCGATGCGAACACCGGGCGTCGTATGCATATTTGCGGCAGCTGCATGGCGGCCTCACTGTGGAAGAATCACGTCTCAGGCTCCCGGGCCCGGTAACGCGGCACCGCCCGGCGACGGCAGAATCTCGACCAGGCTGCCGTCGCGCACTTTCTGCAGCCCCGACACCACCACCTGATCGCCTTCGGCAAGCCCCGAAACGATTTCGACATGGGCGCCCAGACGCTGCCCGAGTTCGACCATCACGCGCCTGACCACGCCTTCTTCCACCTTATACACGTATTGTGCATCGCCGGAGGGCGCCAGGGCACTTTCCGGCACGATGAGCCCCATGGTTTCCGCCAGCTCGAGCCGTACCCGGGCGAACAGGCCGGGGCGCAGCACGCCGTCGGGGTTCGGCACGTGGGCACGCAGCAGCAGCGAACGCCCGCCAACGTCGATTTGAGGGCTGATGGCGCCGACGCTGCCCTCGCGCTCGAGGCCCGCAATGGCGTCGAAGGTTACCACCAGACGTGCACCCACCGATACGGCACTGAGAAACTGTTCGGGAATGCGAAAGTCGACGTTCAGGGGGTCGATGGCTTCGATGGGCACGAGGTCGGTACCCGGCCCCACGTAATCGCCCACAGAAACGGTGCGCAGGCCCACCAGCCCGTCGAAGGGTGCCCGAATGGCGGTTTTTTCAAGCTCGGCCTCGGCCAGCGCCACGGCCGCCTGTTGAACTGCAAGGTTGCTGGCCGACTCGTCGTGCGCCTGGCGGCTGACGAAGCCCTGCTTGGTGAGCTGAACGGAACGGCGGTGCTGGCTGCCGGCCAGCTGCAGGTTGGCGCGGGCCTGTTGCAGCTTGGCGCGCGCCACGCTGTCGTCAAGCCGTACCAGCACATGGCCCTTTTCCACCTTGCCGCCTTCGGCAAAGTTGATTTCGGCAATGCGCCCGCTGATTTCGGGGCGCAACACCACCGAATCCTGCGAACGCAGGGTGCCCACGGCCGAAACGGTGCGCTCGAGCTTCACACGCTGCACGACGGCGGCTTCGACCTTCACCCGCGCAGGGGCCGCCTGCGTTTGAGGCGCCGGCTGGGGGGCTGCCGCAACCGCGTTACCGCCGCTGTCGCGCTGCAGCCACCAATGCGCGCCCCAGGCGCCGAGACCCGCGCCCACAACCAACAAGAGCAAGACTGCCGCCTTTGACTTCATTGAATGAACTTCGCTGGAAATTTTGGGTGGTCAATGACTGTAGCATTGAAGGTTTGCGATGCGTAACCCGAAATTACATACTTATTTCAGTGTGCTTCGCAGCCTTTGCCACGCCCTGGTTGGCCAGGGCGTCGGCGCGCTCGTTGCCCGGGTCGCCGGCATGCCCGCGCACCCAGCGCCATTCAACCTGGTGAACGCCCACCAGTTCATCGAGTGCCTGCCACAGCTCGGCGTTGCGCACCGGCTTTTTGTCGGCCGTGCGCCAGCCGCGGCGCTTCCAGTTGGGCAGCCATTCGCTCATGCCCTTCTGAACATACTGCGAGTCGGTATGCACCACCACATGGCAGGGCCGTTTGAGCGCCCTGAGCGCCTCGATCACGGCAGTCAGTTCCATGCGGTTGTTCGTGGTTGCGGCTTCGCCGCCACACAGTTCTTTTTCGTGGCGACCCTGGCGCAACAGCGCACCCCAACCGCCCGGGCCCGGATTGCCCTTGCAGGCGCCGTCGGTCCAGATTTCCACTACCTTGCTGCTCATTTCCCGATTTCTCTTTGACTCGTGTTGAACTGGCGACCCGTGGCCACGGCCGCCATGCGGCGTGCACGCCGCGAACGCTTCCATGCCGGGCCCACCAGCCGCGGGCCGGCCACGCGCTTGACGGCCGACACCACGTATACGGCGCCACACACCGGCCACCAGCGGTCGCCCGCCTTTTCCATGAACGCCCAGCGCGCCAGCCAGGCTTCGCTGAAGCTGGGCACGGCATAACAGCCAAAGCGGCCCCGGTCGAGCTCGAACGACAGCAGCTTGAACCAGTCTTTGAGCCGCGGCAGCGACACCTGCAGTGGCGAGGGCACGGGCACCAGCGGGTCGAGACCGGGCAGGCGCCCGCGCGCGCCCCACAGGCTCCAGGGATTGAACCCCGAAATCACCACCCGGCCTTCGGGCACCAGCACCCGCTCGATCTCGCGCAGCACCTGGTGCGGATTGGACGCACATTCGAGCCCGTGCGGCAGAATGAGCAGATCGATGCTTTGTGAATCGAAGGGCAGGTTCTCGGGTTCGGCCACCACCAGGGCATGTGGCGGTTCGGGCGTTTGGACGATGGACGTGCAGGCCTTGTAGGGGATGCGATTGGCTTGCAGCAGGTTCCAGTGCGGCAGGCCGATTTGTATGGCATGATACCCGAACGCATTGGCCACCATGCCGCTGAATTGAGCCGTTTCCCAGGCCGCCACATAGCGGCCTTGCGGCGTGTCCAGCCATTCCTCCAGCTCAAGAATCAACGGTTGTTCCACCCGTTCATGCTCCATTCCATGGTAACCAGCCAGCTCATTCCCCTGCCCGCTCTTTCCGACAACTACATCTGGCTGCTTCAGCAAGGCAGCAACGCGGTCATCATAGACCCTGGCGAACATACCGTCGTGCAACGCCATCTCGAACAGCATGGCCTGACTCTTCAGGCCATTTTACTGACCCACCATCATGGCGATCACGTGGGTGGCGCCCTTGCCCTGCACGAGGCGAGTGGCGCTCCGGTGTACGGCCCGGCCACCGAGCGCCTGCCAGTATGCCACCACCGCCTGTCGGAAGGCGATACGGTACAATTGCCCGATTTTGGCTTGACCCTGAACGTGCTCGACGTGCCGGGCCACACGGCCGGGCACATTGCATATTACGGCCGGCCACACAACGGCGCACCCATGCTGTTCTGTGGCGACACGCTGTTTGCAGCCGGCTGCGGGCGCCTGTTCGAAGGTACGCCCGCACAAATGCTCGCTTCGCTTGGCAAGTTCGCGGCATTGCCCGACGACACGCTCGTCTGCTGTGCACACGAATACACGCTGTCGAACCTGCGCTGGGCGCTGGCGGTCGAGCCCGATAACGCAAGCTTGCAGGAACGCTGGAAGAACGACTCGGCCCTGCGCGAGAAAGGTCTGCCCACGCTGCCGTCCACGCTGGCACTCGAACGGGCCACCAACCCTTTCCTGCGCACGGCGCAGCCGGCCGTGGCGCAAAGTGCCGCGCGCCATGCCGGGCAGCCGCTCGCCTCGGAAGTCGACGTCTTTGCCAGCCTGCGTGAATGGAAAAACAACTTTTAGCAATGCTCTCATGAACTGTCTGCGGCTATTCATCGTGTCGATCGTGCTGGTGCTGGCCGGCTGCGCAACGCAGCCCGATCGCCACGCGCAGAACACGGGCCTGACGGCCGCAGACACGTCGCGCACCATCGATCTGACCCACCCGCCACGCGACATGTGGGACCGGATCCGCCGCGGCTTTGCCGTGCCCAACCTGCGCAGCGAACTGGTCGACTACTGGACCCAATACTACGCCGCCCGCCCCGAATCGCTTTACGTGATGAGCCAGCGGGCCAGCAAGTACCTGTATCACATTGTCGACGAGCTCGACCGGCGCGGCATGCCCAGCGAACTGGCTCTGCTGCCGTTCGTGGAAAGCGCCTACAACCCCACCGCCCTGTCGCGCTCGCAGGCATCGGGGTTATGGCAGTTCATACCCAGCACGGGGCGGCACTACAAGCTCGAACAGGACTGGTGGCGCGACATGCGCCGCGATCCCATCGCCTCGACCAGCGCCGCACTCGATTATCTGTCGTATCTGTACGAGTTCCAGGGCGACTGGTATCTGGCGCTGGCTTCGTACAACTGGGGCGAAGGCGCGGTACGACGCGCGTTGGAACGCAACGAAAAGAAGGGGCTGCCGCTGGATTATCAGTCGCTGCCCATGCCCGAAGAAACGCGCAATTACGTGCCCAAGCTGCAGGCCATAAAGAATATCGTTGCGAACCCTTCCAAGTACGGCATCACCCTGCCGCCCATCAGCAACACCCCCTACTTCACCACCATTCGCAAGCAGCGCGACATCGACGTCGAGGTGGCCGCGGAACTGGCGGAAATGACGGTCGATGAGTTCCGTGAACTGAACCCGGCCCACAACCGCCCCGTCATCAAGGTTGAACCGGAGCAGGTAATTCTTCTGCCGGCTGACAAGGCAGACATCTTCATGGCCAATCTGCAGGCCTACAAGGGGCGGCTCAGTTCCTGGACAACCTACCGCAGCAAGCAGGGCGAATCGTTCACCACCATTGCCCGCAAGTTCGGCATGCCGGTGGAACAATTGCGCGCCGTGAACGGCATCAGCAAGCGCCAGACTAAGGCCCGCCGACCCACCACGCTGCTGGTGACGGCTGCGCCCAAACCCCAGACACCCGTGCGGGCAACGCCGGCGCGACAGACGCCCGCCCCCGCGGCCGCAGAACCCACGGTCGTGGCCACAGCCGTGCCGGCCCCAGCGGCGGCCGCTTCGGGCAGTGTGCGCGGCGGCATCCGCCCGGTTTCACTCGATACCGGTTCCGCCAGTGCAGACGCTGCCCCGGCTGCCCGCAACCGGGGCGCCGGTACGGGCCCGCAACGCGATATTCGTGTACTGCGACGCGACACCGCGTCGGTCACGCACACCGTGAAACGCGGTGACACCCTGTATTCACTCGCCCGGCGCTATAACACTACAGTAGACACACTGCGCAAGCTGAATAATCTCAAGGGCAACAAGCTGGCCGTCGGCAAGCGTCTGCGGATTCCGGGCTCCAATATTCGCGGCTGAACATTTTCATACCAGTTGATATAACAAAGGATCATTCAAAAATGGGTTTCCTACAAGGCAAGCGCATTCTGATCACAGGGCTGATTTCCACCCGATCGATTGCCTACGGCATTGCACAAGCCTGCCACCGCGAAGGCGCTGAGCTGGCCTTCACCTACGCCGGCGACCGCTTCAAGGAACGGGTCGAAGAATTCGCCCAGGAATTCGGCAGCAATATCGTGTTGTCGTGCGATGTGTCGGAAGACGCGCAGATCGAACAGACCTTCAAGTCGATTGGCGAAAAATGGGACGGCCTCGACGGCCTGGTGCACGCCATCGGCTTTTCGCCGCGCGAAGCGCTCGAAGGCGACGTGCTGCATGGCATGACCCGCGAAAACTACCGAATTGCCCACGACATCTCGGCGTACAGCTTTCCGGCCATGACCAAGGCTGCGCTGCCCCTGCTGGAAGGTCGCAACAGCTCGGTGCTGACGCTCACCTACCTGGGTGCCGAACGCGTCGTGCCCCACTACAACATGATGGGCCTGGCCAAAGCGTCGCTGGAGGCCAGCGTGCGTTACCTCGCCGCAGCCCTTGGCCCGCGCGGCATCCGGGCCAACGGCATTTCGGCCGGCCCCATCAAGACCCTGGCCGCCAGCGGCATCAAAGACTTCACACTCATTTTCAAGTTTGTCGAGCAGCACGCCCCATTGCGCCGCAACGTCACAATCGAAGACGTGGGCAACACGGCGGCCTTCCTGCTGTCTGACCTGGCTGCCGGCATCACCGGCGAAATCACGCACGTCGACTGCGGCTTCAATGCCGTGGTGCCCGGCATGGAACGTTAGACGGGCCCGCCTTCGGCATGCCCCGACGCTGCTGCAGCCGCCGCTGCGGCAGCGCGACGCGCCGCCAGCCTGGCCTCGCGGCGTGCCTTGGCCTCGGCCAGCGCCCGGGCCTTTGCCTGCTTTTTCAGCTCAACCCGCTCGCCGATGTGGCGCTCGGCGCGTGCCCGCGCCAGTTCCACCTGGCGCTGCCGTTCGGCAAAACGCTGCTTCTGTTCGGGCGTATGCTTGTCGTGGCAGTGAATGCAGCTCACCCCTTCGATGTAATGGCCGGCCGCCTTGTCTTCGGGGCTGAGCGGCTCGCGGCAGGCGCGGCAGAACTCATAGTTGCCCGGCTTCAGGCCATGACGTACCGAGACGCGCTCATCGAACACGAAGCAGTCGCCGCGCCACAGGCTGCCGTCTTCCGGTACCGTTTCCAGATACTTGAGAATGCCACCTTCCAGGTGATAGACCTCGTCGTAGCCCAGCGTGCGCATGTAGGCCGTGGATTTCTCGCAGCGAATGCCACCCGTGCAGAACATGGCCACCTTGCGCTTGCCGTGCAGCACGCCGCCTTCCTTGCGCTGGGCTTCGACCCAGCCGGGAAACTCAGTGAAACTGCGGGTTTCGGGGTTGATGGCGCCTTCGAACGTGCCAATGCGGTATTCGTAGTCGTTGCGGGTGTCGACCAGCACGACGTCCGGGTCGGAAATCAACGAATTCCAGTCTTCGGGTTTCACGTAGATGCCCGCCATGGTGGCTGCCTGCACATTGGGAATGCCCATGGTGACGATTTCGCGCTTGAGCTTCACCTTCATGCGGTAAAAAGGCATACGCGGCGCCCAAGATTCCTTGTGCGAAAGGTCTGCCAGCCCCGGCTCATCGCGCAGGCGCTGCAGCACCGCACGTATGCCCGCCTCGCTTCCGGCAATGGTACCGTTGATGCCTTCTTCGGCAAGCAGAAGCGTGCCCTTCACCCCCTGCTTTTCGCAAAACTCGAGCAGCGGGGCGCGCAGTGCGCGGAAGTCGGGCAGATGAACGAACTTGTATAGTGCGGCAACCAGAAAATCAGCCATGGGAAAACCTGTCAGCAAAAGGAGCCACATTTTAGTATGGACTCGGTGACTCAAGCCGTACTCGGTGCGGGCATAGCAGGAGCCATGATGGGGCGCCGATACGGGCGCAAGGCGCTCGTGGCCGGTGCGGTGCTCGCCACGCTTCCCGACCTGGATGTCGTGATCGACTATGGCAACCCGCTGGCACAGATGATCAACCACCGGGGATTCTC
>Ga0209075_1004640_pt1 | contig 10922 bp, 12 predicted proteins | sample Stecom2011_FD_187523 | JGI IMG/M metagenome (GOLD analysis project Ga0209075, IMG submission 187523) | Agricultural soil microbial communities from Utah to study Nitrogen management - Steer compost 2011 (SPAdes) (version 2) | ecosystem: Environmental > Terrestrial > Soil > Agricultural land...
TTTACATCATCGCCGTGCGTAATTTCTTCATCGCATTCGCCTCAAGCTGGCGTATGCGTTCTGCCGAGATTTGATATTTATCGGCAAGCTCTTGCAACGTTAATTTGTTTTCTTCATTTAACCAACGTGCACGCACAATATCTTGACTACGTTCATCTAAGGTTTTGATGGCTGATAACAAGCGCTGCTGGGTATAAGATTCCCATTGCTCATTTTCCACCTCTTCAGCAACATCAGAACGCTTGTCTTCTAAATATTGTGCTGGCGAGAAGGTCTGGTTCTCCCGTGCATCGTCATCATCAGAACTTAGTTCGAATGCTTGGTCATAGGCGCTCATTCGCGCTTCCATTTCCAACACATCATTCGTACTCACCCCAAGTTCTTCAGCAACAGTGTTCACTTCCTCTGGGGTAAACCAACCTAAACGCTTTTTCATTTTGCGCAGATTGAAGAACAACTTACGCTGCGCTTTGGTCGTTGCGATTTTTACCATTCGCCAGTTTTTCAGTACGTACTCGTGAATTTCTGCTTTAATCCAATGCACCGCGAAGGACACTAAGCGTACTCCTACGGCTGGATCAAAACGACGTACCGCCTTCATCAGGCCAATGTTACCTTCTTGAATTAAATCTGCTTGCGGCAAGCCATAGCCTGAGTAGCTCCGGGCGACATGTACGACAAAGCGCAGGTGCGACATAATGAGCTGACGAGCAGCATCTAAGTCGTCCTGTTCTTGTAAACGCGTCGCTAACTCAATCTCTTCCTCTGCTGTAAGCATTGGAATCCGGTTCACCGTAGCGATATACGCTTCTAAGCTACCACTCGATTGAGGAACGGCTAATGCCATACTGTTAATTTCAGAGCTCATGCAACAACATCCCCTCTATCTAGCGTCCGCACAACATTATCCAGACACACATCAGACCAGTTTTCCGTCTGAAAGTTCCCTCATTCTAGCAAAAATGACGTTGCTGACAATGACTACTTAAGGATAATTTTTGATCATCTATAATTATCTATATGGGGGCATTTTATTGCGGTTCAACCCCTTTAACGTGCTTACGCACGGCTAAATATGAACCCAGCAATCCAAGTGCAATTGCCAACCACCATAAAATGATCAGTTCCTGGCCCGTAAGCCCCACTAATGTGAATTGACTCTCGTACAATTCACTAATATGGGCTACCGCGCCAGCTATCCACGCAATCATGAGCGAGGTAGCAAGCCATGCAATCAAGCCACCCACAACGCCATACCAAACACCGGTGTATAAAAATGGCCGTTGGATAAACCCATCCGTCGCACCCACCAATTTCATCACCATTATTTCGTCACGTTTACTTAAAATATTCAAGCGAATCGTGTTACCGACAATCAGTACCACTGCAGCACACAGCAGCAAAGCTAAAGCTAATAGCCCATCACGCACCAGATGCAATAACGCTTCCAGCCGCTGCAACCAGTCTAAATCTAGTCGCACTTGCTCTACTTCACGCTCTTGCCGTAATTGCTGCGCCAGCTGTTGAGCTTGGCTAGGGCTACGCTTATGCGCAGCTGGAAGTACTACCAACACATCGGGTAACGGGTTTTGTGCTAAGCCTTCTAGCGCATCACCAAAGCCCGACTGTTCACGAAATTCTGCTAATGCTTCCGTTTTGTTTATCCAGCGCACCGTATCGATATCGTTGGACAAGCTCAAACGCTTCTGCAACGTCGAGATCTCTTGATCGGTTAAATCTTTCCGCAAAAATAACGTCATCTCTGCGGCATGTTGCCACGATGCGCCAACTGCTTCGGTATTCTTCACCACCACGTACAAGGTGGCTGGCAACGTCAAACTCAGCCCCAACACCGCCATCGTCATCATACTAGCAAAGGGATAACGGGCTAATTCGCCTAAACTCGCCACTGCCTGTTGCAGATTATGCACCCAAAACATGACAAAACGACGAAACCCTGAAATTTTTACCTGTTGAGCACCTTGTTGACGTGAGCGAAACAGTAAACTCATGGCTTACCCCTCCTGTAAACCATCGTTAATCATGCGCCCATCCTTAAGCGTCAGCGTGCGATAACGTAAGCGGGCAATCAGACCAAGATCGTGGGTGGCAATCAGTACTGATACACCAACACGGTTAAAATCTTCAAACAGGCGGATAATTTCCATCGAAAGCTTAGGATCAAGGTTTCCAGTTGGTTCATCAGCTAATAAGAGAGGAGGCTTATTCACAATAGCTCGGGCGATACCCACGCGTTGCTGTTCTCCGCCAGATAACATAACCGGATAGTGGCGCAGTTTATCACCTAGCCCAACCTTTTCGAGCGCTGCAGAAACCCGTTTCCGCGCCTCCTGCATACTGTAGCCTTCAATCAACAATGGCAGCGCCACATTATCAAGCACAGTTTTATCCATCAGTAAGCGGTGATCTTGGAAAATCATCCCGATATCACGGCGCACATAGGGGATTTGTCGATTGTTAATACGCTTTAAATCATGGCCATTGATTAACACACGCCCTGCGGTGGGACGCTCCATCATGCTGATCAACTTAAGCAAGGTGCTTTTGCCTGCTCCCGAATGCCCCGTTAAAAATGCCATTTCGCCCGGTTCAAGGTGAAAACTGACTTGATTTAACGCTTGGAATCCACCCGGGTAGGTTTTGCTTACTTGCTCAAATTTAATCATGCCGGTTGTGTCTCTGTTAGGTCTCTTTGAAACAATGCGTCGACAAACTCTTGGGCGTGGAATGTCCGTAGATCGTCAATGCCCTCGCCAACCCCGATATAACGGATTGGGATTTGGAATTGATCGGCTATAGCAAAAATAACACCACCTTTTGCGGTACCGTCTAATTTCGTTAACGTGATCCCGCTGACACCCACCGCTTCGGTAAATAGCTTCGCTTGACTGATAGCGTTTTGCCCCGTCCCCGCATCGAGCGTGAGCATCACTTCATGTGGCGCAGTGCTATCGAGTTTTTGCATAACACGTACAACTTTTTTCAGCTCTTCCATCAAATGTGCTTTATTTTGTAAACGACCTGCAGTATCTGCAATAAGCACATCAACCCCACGTGCTTTAGCTGCCTCTACTGCATCATAAATCACCGATGCGCTATCTGCACCGCTATGCTGCGCAATGACTGGGATATTGTTACGTTGGCCCCACACTTGGAGCTGTTCTACTGCGGCAGCACGGAAGGTATCCCCCGCGGCGAGCATTACTGACTTACCTTGCTGCTTGAACTGCTGCGCCAGTTTACCAATAGTTGTCGTTTTACCAACACCATTTACCCCTACCATCAGGATCACAAAGGGGCCTTCATGATGCTCTGGAATGGTCAGTGGTTGGGCTACGGGTGCAAGAATTTCCTTCAAATCATCCTGTAACATTTGATACAAGGCTGTGGCATCTTTGAGCTGCTTCCGACTTGCTTGTTCCGTTAAACGTTCAACAATCTTCATGGTGGTCGGGACACCAATGTCGGCCGTCAGTAACTGAGTTTCCAGTTCTTCAAAGAGCTCGTCATCAATTTTTTTGTCTTTAAAAATCCCCCATAAGCCATCCCCAATGGCCGATGAGGTTTTCCGTAGCCCTGCAGTTAAGCGATGCCACAAACTTGGTTTCGCCTGGGTTTCTGGCTGTTGCTCGACGGGGTTATCTGTTATTGGCGCTTCCGGTGCCTCCGCTGCGGTTGTATTACTTTTGCGGAATAACGAGAAAAAAGATCCTTTGGCCATACCTGCTTTACCTTTGGAAGTTCACTGCTGCTCGGTTTACAATGCTGCACAGTTTACCACGTCAATCGAAAGAAGGCTTACTTTAGCATGCCGCGAAGCTCACACAAGCAGAAAAAAAACCACAAATCACAGCACCTAGCTTCCGCGCCACGCAACGACGGCGTGGTTCGTATCATTGGGGGGCAGCTCCGCGGCAGAAAACTTAATGTTGCTGATATACCAGGCTTACGACCAACCACCGACCGCATTCGCGAGACACTGTTTAATTGGCTGCAATTCGAGGTCGCAGACACCCGCTGTTTAGATCTATTCGCCGGTAGTGGAGCACTCGCATTTGAGGCCCTATCACGCGGGGCACAGTGGGTCACCTTAGTGGAAAAAGACGGTCCTGCCGCTCGCATCCTAAGCCAACACGCCGAACAACTTTCAGCGGTAGCGATGGGCACTGCCAGTGTGGTCCGCGCCGATGCCATTCACGTCCTACAGCAAGGTACCGACCAGTGTTACGATATTGTCTTCATCGACCCGCCGTTTGGCATGGGTTTGGCGGAACAAGCAATACAATTATTAGCAACACATGGTTGGCTCAACCCAGGTGCTTGGGTTTATGTGGAAACTGAAGCTGAACTTGCACCCGATGTACCTGCACATTGGCAGCTCCACCGGGAAAAACTTGCAGGACAAGTCGCTTACCGCTTGTATCTGGTAAGGTAACTCGATATCAACACAACATGATTAAAAGGAAATCCGTATGGGCATCGCAGTTTGGATTGGCCGCGCTATTTTTATCGTAATTTGGGGCGTCTTAGCAGCTAATATTGTTGCGCCTTTTCCCGGTAAATGGTTCGCTTTTTTCTTAATGCTCACTGCGATAGTGATTATTTTACATGCCATCCAATTGCTCATGTTTGTCACCGTGTACAAACCACACTTACAGTGGCGTCGTGGTGATTACTGGCAAATTCTACTGTTTGGCGTGGTAGGTTGGATGGCAATTATGCGGGCGCAAGCAAAACGCACCCGCAATCTAGAACATTCGTCCAGTGATGAATAATTAGTCCTCATTGAGGCTTACGCCGATGTTGGAAATCCCCTCATCGGCGACCATCTGCCGCACTTGCTGAATGAATTGTTGGGTTGGCTGTTGCTGCTCCCGCGCCACCATTTCGAGATAATCGAGCATCGCTTGCTGTACTTCTATTTCATACTGGGCGAGCTCATGTTCACGCAGCATGAGTTGGCGTTGTTCCGCAGTTAGGTCAGCCCCTTCTGATAGTTCCAGAAATTTAGCAACGCTTGCTTGCGATACCTTAGCCACACTAACCAAGTCGGCAGAATTATTATCCATGAAACCTTGTAACATAGTGCTTAATGCAGTGCAGGCATCCATTGCCGGGTACACGCCAAGCAGATCATGACCATGCTCACTTGGTGTTACCTCATCAATTTTTTCTTGCCAGCGTGCGAAATTCACCTTCACCGCACGTCCTTGCCAAGCCCAATCCCAGCAGGCATTCAGTGCACCTTGGAGTGGTTTTGGGTCGCCGAAGCCAGTAACATGATAAAATAACTCGTAATTCGGTACCATGCGTTGGCATAAATACAGCGCCATCACGGCTTGATAGGCAAATGGGAGTGCACGAATGCGCTCAAAAGTGTTCAAAACCATAATATCCCCAGCTGGTTATTTTTGGGTAGTATACGCATTATGACTTTACAACTCGACTATTCTGATATTCAACAAGCGGCAGCGCGTATCGCTCCGATGGTGCGTCGAACGACGGTGCTCGTTAGTCTTAAATTAAACGACCTACTCAACGCTCAGGTTTGGTTAAAATGCGAACACTTGCAACACACCAATGCCTTTAAATATCGTGGTGCTTGTAACGCCTTACTTCAACTGAATGAAGTAGAGCGGGCTCGTGGTGTGGTCACCGTTTCGTCCGGCAATCATGGTGCTGCATTAGCTGCGGCCGGTCAGGAACTCAACATTCCCGTACGCGTTGGTATAGCAGAAAACGCCTCACCGTTAAAACGCGCTAATATGGCACGCTATGGAGCTGAACTCATCACCATAGCACCCGGGATGGCCGCTCGTGAGGCTTTTATTGACGAGCAACAACCCAGTGGGCGCATCGTCATTCCACCTTATGATCACCCTCATATTATTGCCGGGCAAGGTACTGCTACCCATGAATTATTGCAAGAGCAACCCCGCTTAGATTGTGTTATTGCCCCACTGGGCGGCGGTGGTTTATTAAGTGGTACAGCCCTTGCAGCAAAAGCGTTGGGCGTAAAAAAGGTTTATGGCGTGGAACCAGAGTTAGCCGCTGATGGTCAAGCATCATTCCGTACTGGCAAGCGCCAGCCAGCGATGCCCCCGCTAAGCATCTGCGACGGCCTACTGACTAACTTAGGTGAACATACATTCCCTATTATCCAACACTATGTAGATGATATTTTGGTGGTTTCTGACGCCGACGTTGCTACCGCACAGCGCTTGGTTTTTGACGTTACTGAGCAGCTCATCGAGCCTTCGTCAGCTACTGTCATTGCCGCCATAACGCGCTATCCAAAATTATTTAAGGACCAGCGCATTGGGGTGATTATTAGTGGTGGCAACTGTTTGCCGCTAGATCAGTAAACAGACACCGTAGCCTCGCAACAACAAGGCTACGGTGTGATGACGTTATGCGTTTAACGCGCGATCGAGGTCTGCTTTTAAATCATCCAGATCTTCAATACCTACAGAAATCCGCACAAAGTTATCCCAAATACCCAACTTTTCACGATTTTCTTTTGGAATCGAAGCATGAGTCATAATCGCAGGGTGCTCAATCAGGCTTTCCACACCGCCGAGACTTTCTGCTAACGCAAAAATCTCAACCGTTTCAAGGAAACGTCGTGCTTTTTCGAGATCGCCTTTGAGTAAAATTGAGATCATACCACCAAACCCACTCATCTGGCGCTTCGCTAATTCATGCTGCGGATGGCTCGCCAACCCCGGGTAAATCACTTTTTCTACCTGTGGATGCTGCTCCAGCCATTGCGCCAATTCGAGTGCAGCAGCATTGTGATGACGCATCCGCAACGCCAATGTTTTCACCCCACGCAGCGCCAAGTAGCTATCAAATGGCCCTGCTACCGCACCAATTGAGTTTTGTAAAAACTTCATTTTCTCAATGAGTTCTGGGTTATCACCCACCACTGCAATACCACCCACCATATCGGAGTGACCGTTTAAGTACTTGGTCGCTGAGTGCATCACAATATCCGCACCTAACTCTAACGGGCGTTGGTTATATGGCGTGGCAAAGGTGTTATCGACGACCACCAAAATTTGGTGTTGCTTTGCTAACGCCGTGATTGCCGCAATATCTACCAGCTTCAACATCGGGTTACTTGGTGTTTCAACCCAAATCATCCGTGTTGCCGGTGTGATGGCTGCTGCCACGGCATCCACATCAGTCATGTCAACATAGGAAAATTTTAACCCAGCAGAGCGGCCGCGAACTTTATCAAATAAACGGAAGGTACCGCCGTATAAATCATCCATGGCAATAACGTGATCACCTGAATCAAGTAATTCCATGATGGTTGATGTAGCAGCCATACCCGAAGCGAACGCGAACCCATGTTCGCCGCCTTCAAGGCTTGCCACTGCACGTTCCCATGCAAATCGAGTGGGGTTTTGTGAACGGGAGTATTCAAACCCTTGGTGAACACCAGGGCTTTCTTGAATGTATGTTGAGCTGGTAAAAATTGGTGGCATTACCGCACCCGTAGCAGGTTCAGGCGATTGTCCACCGTGAATCGCTAACGTTGCAAACTTAAGTTGTTTATTCTCAGCCATGGTCGTTCTCCAATAAATGGTGAGCGCTCATCCACTCATCATTATACAATTTTGACAAATAACGATTACCCGTGTCGCAAGCCAGGGTAACGACCCGCTTTGGCTCAGTTTGCTCACGGCAATAGCGCAACGCAGCAGCTAATAAGGTACCGCTTGACGAGCCCACCATAATACCTTCTTTAACAAGCAATTCGCGAGCGGTTAAGAACGCTTCTTTGTCGCTGATAGCATAGGCTTTGTTGGCCAGCTTAATCTCACAAATTGAAGGGATAAAATCTTCGCCAATACCTTCGACCAACCAACTGCCTGGTGTAACGTCCTCATTGCGGTTAATTAGCGGCTCCAGAATAGAACCTTCTGGGTCGGCAAGCACTAAATCGATAGCAGCATTTTGTTCACGCAAGTAACGGCCAATTCCGGTAAGCGTTCCACCCGACCCGACGCCACACACGAATGCATCCAATTGACCTTTCATCTGTTGCCAAATTTCAGGGCCCGTTGTTTGATAATGCGCCGCAACGTTAGCTGGGTTGGCAAATTGGTTGACATAGAAGTAACCGTGCTCTTCGGCTAACCGCTCTGCCATATCCTGATAATATTCAGGGTGCCCCTTTTGCACATCAGAGCGAGTCTGAATAACTTCTGCACCCATCGCGCGTAAGTTATTCACTTTTTCCGCTGACATTTTGTCGGGCATCACGATTTTTAGTGGGTAACCTTTACTCGCTGCCACCAATGCGAGACCTAAGCCAGTGTTGCCTGCGGTTGCTTCGATAATTGTCATTCCCGGCTGTAACGCGCCTGAGTGTTCGGCAGCTTCGATCATGCTTACCGCAATTCGATCTTTAATCGAACCACCTGGGTTCATCATCTCAAGCTTGATATAAAGCTCACATGGCCCCGTGTCGATGGACGAGATTTTTACCATTGGCGTTTTGCCAATCATTTCTAATACATTTTGATAAACCTGCATGATCGTGGTATCCGTTACAGTCTAGTCTTAATTAAATACGTTCAATGGCTGATATTATCGCATGATGGACGGTTTCATAGCAAAGTTAGCTATGGCAAAGTATCAGTACATTTTGGAATAACACATAACAAGGAAAATAATAATGAAACAATTCAATCCTGCAGGCGTACTACGCCCAACTCTCTTGGCAGCAGCAAGTATTGCTCTGTTAGCTGGCTGCCAGCCTGGGGAGCAAGAAAATACGGGCTATATCGATGCACAAACAGCGTTTATGGATGCCTTCCGTCCATATTGTGGGCAAGCATTTGCGGCCAAAATTGTCACTGATAACCAGCCTAGCCCAGCGTGGGACTATCCACTGGTCGTTCATATTCGTGATTGTGAAGAACGTGTCGTACGTATGCCACTGCATGTAGGAGAAGACCGCTCACGCACGTGGGTACTGACCCAACATCCTGGTTATATCGATTTTCAACACTATCACTTGCATGAAGATGGTACACCGGATGATGTTTCTCCTTATGGTGGACAAACCATTGTAGCCGGTGAAGCAACAGTACAAGCATTCCCTGTTGATGAAGCCAGTAAAGCATTGTTTATCGAGAACGGCCTCGACGTTTCAACGACGAACACTTGGACTATCCGCTTTGTTGATGACAACACAATGAGCTATCAGCTGTCTCGTCCAGGTCGAATTTTTGAGGTTCATGTGGATCTGAGCCAACCTATCGATCTGCCACCACCGGCTTGGGGTTACAAAGGCTAATGATGATTGACCTACGTAGTGATACTGTCACTCAACCTACTGCTGCCATGCGCGCTGCCATGGCAGCAGCAGTTGTCGGTGATGATGTCTTTGGCGATGACCCCAGCGTTATCGCATTACAGCACCGTGTTGCTGAGCTGACCGGCAAAGAAGCTGCTCTCATTGCTAGTAGCGGCACCCAAACTAACCTTCTCGCAATTTTATCGCACTGCCAACGCGGTGAAGAGTATTTGGTTGGCCAGGAGTATCACACCTACCGCTACGAAGCTGGTGGTGCTGCAGTATTAGGTGGGATAGTACCGCAGCCGTTTGAAGTTGAATCAGATGGCACACTCGATTTGAATCTTGTTGATCGGCGTGTAAAACCAGATGACCCCCATTTTCCAATTACCCGGCTGCTGACACTGGAAAACACACATACCGGAAAAGTGATCCCTCAATCATACATGCTCGCTGCGCGACGTTTGTGTGATCGTCATGGGCTGAATTTACATCTCGATGGTGCACGCTTGTTTAACGCCAGTGTCGCTACCCAAACGTCGATCGCCGATTTATGTGCGCCCTTTGATAGTGTTTCCATTTGCTTTTCCAAGGGATTAGGTGCCCCAATCGGGTCAGTGTTAGTGGGGTCTGCGAATTTCATTCAGCGCGCTAAGCGGTGGCGCAAGATGCTGGGGGGCGGTATGCGGCAAGCAGGGATCATGGCTGCTGCCATGAGCTATGCACTGGATCATCATGTCGCTCGTCTGGCGGAAGATCACGTAAACGCCCAAAGGCTCGCAGAAGGTCTCAGTGATATTGAAGGGCTCTACGTTGAACCAGCGCAAACCAACATGGTATACGTAAATTTTGCAAGTCCTGAACACGCACAACGAGTCAGCCAACAACTTATGCAACAAGGTATTTTAACTGCCACGAGCCAACGCATGCGGTTAGTGACACACTTGGATGTCGATGCCGCCGCTATTGAACGTGTCATCAGCGCATTTAGTACCATCTGTTAGTGGGTGTGCAGTTGTTGGAGCAGACGATCGAGGGCTCGGTAGCTTAACGCCTCCGCTAAATGAGGGCGACTAATCTGGTTCTGCTCTGCTAAATCGGCGATCGTGCGAGCAAGACGCAGCAGCCGATGGTAGGCGCGATGAGATAAATGAAATTGCTCGATCGCTGCCACTAGAAACTCGTGATCAACGTCGCTAAGCCCACACCATTGTGGCAACTGGGTGGGTGCAAGCTCACTGTTGAGGCAACCTTGCCGCTCTAATTGTCGCTGCCGCGCAGCGACAACCGCAGCACGCCAGTGTGGTGATAATTTTTCGCTAGCAACCGCCTGTTGTTGTAGCACCTCAGGTTGCCGTAATACCTCAACTTGCATATCAATTCGATCAAGTAATGGTCCGGACAACTTACCAAGGTATTTAATGATCTGTTCTGGCGTTGCGCGCGCACTGGCAAGCGTACCATCAAAATGCCCGCACGGTGACGGATTTAACGCACACACCAACTGAAAATGAGCTGGATAAGTTACTTGATGACCAGCGCGACTAATAGTTACTGTACGAGATTCTAACGGCTCCCGTAAGGAATC
>Ga0209075_1004641_pt1 | contig 10920 bp, 11 predicted proteins | sample Stecom2011_FD_187523 | JGI IMG/M metagenome (GOLD analysis project Ga0209075, IMG submission 187523) | Agricultural soil microbial communities from Utah to study Nitrogen management - Steer compost 2011 (SPAdes) (version 2) | ecosystem: Environmental > Terrestrial > Soil > Agricultural land...
GAGCCGATGGAGGGATTCGAACCCCCGACATGCTGATTACAAATCAGCTGCTCTGGCCAACTGAGCTACATCGGCAAATAATAGCACACCTTCCTCTTCGCTATTTCAAATAGCCTTGAAAAAGGTGTGCAAATTTATGAAAGATTTAAACATCTGTAAAAAATAATTTCAACTTTTTTTTCACTATTTCTTCTATTTATAACTATCTCCCTGATTTACAGAAACATACTACACCCTTCTAACTTTCTCTTTTCGCTTTTTTGCCTGCCTTCTGAGCGCTTCTATCACTTCATCGGTTGCTGCTTCAAAGTTTTTTGCATCTTTTTTGGCGAATAAATCGTTTCCGGGGATATATAATCTTATTTCTACTGTCTTATTTTCTATCTCCTGATTGTTATTCAATTTCAAGTAAACATCAGCCTCAATAATCCGATCAAAAAACTGTGTCAACTTGTTAATTCTCTCTTGAATAAAATCAACCAACTTTTGGTCAACATCAAAATTCACTGATCTTACATTTAACTTTATATCCATAATTTCTGATTTTATTTACGCCCTTGGGTGGGCTTGTTTATAAACATTTTTTAATTTTTCAATGGTGTTATGTGTATACACTTGGGTAGCAGATAGGCTTGAGTGTCCTAGTATTTCTTTTATAGTATTTAAATCGGCTCCGTTGTTTAGCATATGTGTGGCAAAGGTATGGCGCAATACATGGGGACTTTTGTGTTTTGATGAAGTGATGCCACTAAGGTAATAATTAACCCTTCGATACACAAATTTAGGGTACAGTTTTTTACCCTTATCCGTAAGCAATATGTGTGGGCTTGAAAACGATTGCTGTTTAAGCAAAAGATATGTTTCTAATTGCTGAGAAATTGAATCACCCAAAGGCACAATTCTTTCTTTATTGCGCTTCCCTAAAACTTTTAATGTCTTTTTATATTGATCGAAGTCCGATTCTTTCAAGCCAATCAGTTCACTTAAACGCAAACCTGTGCCATAAAGGATTTCTAGCATTATTAAATCGCGCTGTCCAGAAAAGTCATTGTCAAAACTAAAGTCATCCAACAGACTATTCATCTCTTTTAGGTTGACGAACTTTGGCAGTGATTTCTTTTGTTTTGGACTTATAATTTTTGCAGTTGGTACAGCTTTAATACTTCCCTTCTTTAGCAAAAAAATATATAGCGACTTTACAGCCGATATTTTTCGATTGATACTTGTAGTACTCAAGCCATCTTCCATTAAAGAGACAAGCCATGAGCGCAGCATTTGAGAATCTGCCAGTTGAACATCTAACAGTTCAAAGTTGGTTTCTAAATATATTGCCAACTGACTTAAGTCATTGCGGTATGCCGTAATGGTATGCACCGAGTAGCGACGCTCTTTTTCAAGATAAATAAGGAATGCTTCTATCGGCATATTTGCTGCTTTATTTCCAAGGGAAAGTTAAGCATTGAGTTGCTAAAAATAGACAACAGCCTGTTAAAAATTTTGAACGATAAATATCAGCTTTTTATTGCAGTTGCAATTTAACTAACCTTAAAGTTAAAAATGTAGTATAGTGCATTTTTTGTTTGCTGCAATACAATATAAAGCACAAAAAAGCCATTCTAAGTTGAGATTAGAATGGCCTTATATCAATTATAAAGATGAAACTTTTACTTAAGCTTCTTCTTCTCTTTGCATTTTCTCTTTGTAAATCGCTTTTTTAAGCGCTTCTCTTTTTAATACAGATGGCTTGGTAAAGTGTTGTCTGCTTCGCAACTCTTTAATGGCTCCGGTACGTTCAAATTTCTTTTTGAACTTTTTCAAAGCTCTTTCAATGTTTTCGCCTTCTTTAACTGGTACAATTAACATACATTCAAATTTTTATTGGGGTGCAAAAATACAAATTTTTATCAAATAACAAGCTATTTTCAAATAATCTCTCTTGAAATAACTAATTTTTGGATTTCAGAAGTTCCTTCTCCGATGGTACAAAGCTTTGAGTCTCGGTAAAACTTCTCAACGGGAAACTCTTTGGTATAACCATAACCACCAAATATCTGAACGCCTTCATTAGCTGCACGCACACATACTTCAGAAGCGTAAAGCTTAGCAAAAGCAGACTCTTTGGTCATTTTCTTTCCCTTGTTTTTCATATCTGCCGCTTGGTGAGTCAACAACTCTGCAGCTTCAATTTCAGTGGCCATATCTGCCAATTTAAAACTAATGGCTTGGAAGTTTGCAATTGGCTGACCAAACTGCTCTCTTTCTTTGGAGTATTTGATAGAAGCCTCTAAAGCACCTTTTGCTATTCCTAAAGACAAGGCGGCGATAGAAATTCTACCACCATCCAAAACCTTCATGGCTTGCTGGAAGCCTTCACCAACTTTACCCAAAACATTTGCTTTGGGTATGCGACAATCAGTAAAAATTAACTCAGCAGTTTCAGAAGCGCGCATGCCTAGTTTGTCTTCTTTCTTACCTGAAGCAAATCCTTTCGTTCCTTTTTCAATAATAAAAGCAGTCATGCCTTTGGAGTCTCCCTTCTCACCAGTTCTCACAATAACTACAGCCACATCGCCAGAAATGGCATGAGTAATAAAGTTCTTCGCCCCATTAATTACATAGTAATCACCATCTTCAACTGCAGTGGTATTCATGCCTCCAGCATCTGAGCCAGTGTTATGTTCTGTTAAACCCCAAGCACCAATATACTCAGCCGTAGCAAGTTTTGGTAAATATTTTTTCTTTTGCTCTTCGTTTCCAAAAGCTAAAATATGCCCAGTACATAAAGAGTTATGTGCTGCAAGTGACAAACCTATAGATCCACAAACTTTTGAAATTTCAGCAATTGCCGTAATGTATTCGTGGTATCCGAACCCAGAACCACCATATTCTGTTGGCACCAAAATTCCCATCATTCCCAATTCTCCCATCTTTTTGAATACCTCAACAGGAAATTCTTGAGATTCATCCCACTCCATCATTTTGGGCTTTATTTCTTTTGCAGCAAAATCTCTCGCCATATCGGCAATCATTTGCTGGTTTTCTGTGTATGTAAAATCCATTGAATTAATTTTTTTCAAAATTACAAAATTACAATTTGAAGTAAGCGGCTTTATATGAAGACAATGTTATTTTATGTAAAATACTAATATTATAATACTTAGCTTTTGTAAGCTTAGGTAGTTTAACCAACTCTAGCTTAGACTAATCAAGCAAGCTATTTTAAAATGATTTAGCACGCCTTAATTGCTGCTCCTGCCATCCCTAATCCTATATATTTCTCTCGGATAATCAGACATTCTCAAGCTTTCACCTTCCAGTTCTATCAAGGCATTTCTTGCAATCCACTTCGCTGAATTGCTCTTAAACTCCAACATCTCGTAAGCCGTACTTATCGCTTTTACTTTAAGGTCAACGTTTCTTTTCCCAATGTTTCGCAATGCCCAATTGATTGCTTTTTTAACATACAATCTTTCATCATTTGCCTCCCGTTTTATTATTGGAAAGAATTGCTCAAATATTTTATTTTCTGAAGTTTTATCTGCCATACAGTAGGATGCTAAAGTTGCAAAGGCCGCTCTTTTTTCAAATTCAGCAGCTCTTTCAGACCACTCCAATATTTTGTCTAGCGCAAACTTACTTTTGGAAAATAGCCCCATGCTAAAACTGTCGCAAACCTCCCAATTTTCAAAGGTTTTCACCCACTTCTCCATCAATTTATCAGTAACAGCTTTGGGCTGAAAAATTTTGCTGCACAACAATCGCCCCTCGTATATCCCACTTTCAAAGAGCTGTATGGCCAATTTGTTGTCCGCTCCAATCTCTTTCGCCATTACTTTCAACTCCTTGTGATAAATTCCCAAAGCATTGTTTGAGACTATTCCAAACTTATTCTCTTTGAAAGCCACCTTATCCGCATTCTGTAAAGCATATAATCTTACTATAACCTCCTTATAAGTCACTGTATTATTAATTTTATTTATACGTTTAACTTTCTACAAGCATCATCTATCTTGTATTTTCACACTTAAAAAACTACTCCATAAGTATGCTTTACAATTGATAAAGTTCGCCCTTCCCTTTGAAAATGTATTACTTTTCTCTTTTTGTTTATTCACTGCTATAACCCAAAAGTAAAATACCATTTTTCAACCCAACATTAAACCTATAGTTTATTGACAGTATACAATTTACACATCAAATTTACTCTTTTATTACCATCGATTAATAAGTGTTATGCTTTATAAATTCAAATACATAAAGCACTACTTTTGCGATTTTAATTTAGAGCATGAACAAACCTAAAATTGCGCTAGCAGCAGGTGTTTTCTTTATCTCCATCTTTCCGATATTGATTAAAGTAAGCTTAACACCACCCATTGTATCTGCATTTTACCGCATGGCAATTGCTACTGTTGTGCTTTTACCCTATGTGTTTTTTAGTGGCAAACTCAAAAAATCTTCTAAAGAACTCACACTCCTGTCTATACTTTGTGGAGCAATATTCGGTTTGGATGTGGGCGTATGGAATTTTGCCATACAGGCGTCAACCGCAACTCAAGCTACCCTGCTCACAAACCTTTCCCCCATTTGGGTAGGAATTGGAGCATTTTTCTTTTTAAAAGATAAACCCAAACGCAACTTTTGGATTGGAACCACTTTTGCGATTTTAGGTATGATTATGCTTGTTGGTTTTCAAACATTTCTAAGGCTTAACTTTAACCTCGCCTTTGGATTTGCCATACTTTCTGGCATGTTATACGCCGTGTATATGCTCGTAAGTAAAAACATATTGAGTGAAATGGATGTATGGAATTTTATGACAATCTCACTTTTATCTTCTACTGTTACCTTGGCAATTTTAAGTTTTTTATTGGGCGAACCTTTTATCGGCTATTCACAATTGGCCTGGATTAGCTTACTTATTCAAGGCTTAATTTGTCAGCTGGCTGCCTGGTTACTGATTAGTTATGCTACCAAACACATGCGTGCAACTCGGGTTTCTGTAAGTTTATTGGGACAGGCAGTTCTCACTACTATCCTTGCCTCTATTTTTATCAAGGAAGCCATTTCTATGCAAATGGTTGCAGGCGGATTGTTGCTGCTATTTGGAATTCGAATTACTTTTGTTCAAAAACAAATTGGATTTAAAAAGCAATTTGGCAGCAAATAACAAACACCCTCTAATTTTTAACTGTTTGCTTTATCCTTTTTGCACTGTCTGATGCAATTATTAAACCTGCTGCCATCATGATAATGTCTTTTAACACCAATCTACCTGCACCAGTCAAATAGGGGAATCCATAATGAGGTGTTGGCATATCACCACCTAGGTTTGGCACATATACCTCAGCTGTTGTAATAAGAAAAGATAAGGTAACTATTGACATACCAAAGGTTAACAATCCTCCCCAAAGGCCAACTTTAGGTAGCCAAATACCCAAGAGTGTTAGGATACCAAAAACAACAATAACAGATCCAAGTCCGTATGAAAAAAGATAGGTGCCGTTTGATTTGTGCCATTCTATATTTTCCTTTACCATTTTTCCTTCTGGGTTTTTGTACAGCATATATTCGGCAACGGTATTCCCATCTTTGTCTACTGCTGTATTGTTTGAATTACTATAGAAAAAACTCATAAAAGGACTGTTGCTAACGAAAGGAACAATCCCATCCGCCTCATACTGGAATGCTTTTAAGCCTCCAATCCATGCCATTACAATAAATACAGCAATTCGGATAAAGTTTATAAATTGACTTTGTCCTTTTGCTAAAAAATTAATTAAATTATTCATGATTAAGTAATTATGTAGTTTTTTATTGGTTTAACACTAAAGAATTGACATTTAAGTTTGCAGTTTGTAAAACTAACGTTCTACTAAGAATAATTAAAAGCACTATGGCCATAAAACAATAGTCGTCTGTTGTAAGTTTTACTTGTATATTCTATATACTATAAGGACTTATTTTCCAAGCGCCATCATCGATAACTAGATTGTATAAGTCGGCACCAATACTAAACTCAAAATGTTTGTCATCAACTTTAGTCAAAGTAGCTTCATCTATTCTTTGTTTAACCTCATTAAGATGTTTGATGATTTCCTTTTTCTCTTTATTAGAAATATATCCCTCAGCTCCGTCTTCACTGAAATCGGCTAACAACTCATCCAATCCCCCATCTTTGTACACACACAAATACTTTAACACATATATTACATCATCATTTTCAAAAGCTTTTATTAAAGAAGACAGTAATTCATAGATACTATTTTGAGGGTATTTATAGCTATCTTTTTTAACCCTTTCGAGCTTATTTAATTTTCGCTTGCGCGGCGCTTCGTATATCAAATCATTCCTATTTTTAGGAAAGGAAACGTCGACATTTATACACAAGGCCCGAAAAAAATGATTGTCGGGTGTGTTAAAAAACAGGGTACCATCAGGCATGGTATCAGTGGTGTAGAATTTAGGTTCTACATACTTTCCATAATTTATCCATTCATCGCCTTTCTTTTCCCACAACTTATTTCTAAAGTGTCGGTATTTTTGAGGCACAGAGCCAATTGAAGCTCCATTACCACTTCTAATAATCGAATAAGTTGTGTCTTTTAGTTTATTATTTCTCCATGTATGGCGCTCAACATAAACTGTGTCTTTATAAAATTTTGATTCCGGAGCATCAAACCATTCAATCCCTATAAAACAACCATTTTCTCCAAATTGTATGTGCTCAGAACTCATGTCAACGCTAACCCATTCATTGCCTTTTGTAGCTGAGGCAATGATATTAGATTTCGTTAACTCTTTGCCTGGCTTGGTTTCAAGGGGGTTACAATCGTAAACATGAATTCTAAAATGAGCATTGGGGTAGCCTAAGTCAGTAACAAACACATTAATGGTATTTAGCTTGCCTTTAATAGCATATTCATTTGGTATCCATACGGCCTTTTCCTCTCCATTATTAGCTGTTCCAGAAGTTATGAAATCTGACTTTCTAGGCCTTTTTGTTATTCCCAACCTTTGTGAACGGAATTTGGTCTTTTTTGCATTTACAACTACCTCTGAAAGCATTTGTAAGTTTGGTTTTAATTCAAGATATTGCATATTTTGCACGTTTCTTACCAAAAAAGATTTCGGTTGGTAACCAATACAAGATATTATAAGGGTATCATTTTTGCAATAGGATGAGTCTAAACCAAAGTCTCCGTTGAAATCTGCAATTGTTCCTTTTGATTTATCTTTTAACTTAATGTGTGCGTAAGAAATCGGCGCTTTGGTTTTAGCATCAATTACTTTATGCTGGCTTTTTACCGAAGAAAAAATTAAGTACAGTAAAATAGAAAGAAAATATTTTGTCATTTCAATTGTGTACAAATAGAATATAGCAGCTAAGCCTTATACTTCTTTTCCAAAAATATGAAACATTTAGCTTAAAGTTCAACTGCTAATTACTTTATTGGAATTTAAAACAAAGCAGTTAGGCTATCATAGTTTTAAGTTGGCAAATTAATTAAACCTATATGCTATCCTAGCAATCCTGCTTGTACGGTAACGAAAAAAGAAACATTAGAGCCTACCTTATGCTTGCAATCCACTAATAAACAGCATACAGACAGAGGTTCAATTGATTTGCAAATCGACTTATAAAACTGAAGCTTTATTTTGTAAGTATATTTGGGGAAAATACAAATTCATGGTAAAACGACATTTAAATTTATTGACTACTTGCTTGCTTGTATCGCTTAGCATATTATTCGTTGAAGCACATGCTCAAAAATCTTTTCCTAAAGATTTTGACGCTTGGGTAGAATCGGCTCGCCAAGATTGGAAAATTCCAGGAATGGCAATTGGAGTTGTTAAAGATGGCGAAGTTATATATGCAAAAGGCTTTGGAAAGAAACGCTTGGGAAGTGGAGAAGAGGTTGATGCCAATACCATTTTTAGTATTGCTTCTGTAAGCAAAAACATAACAGCAGCAGCCATTGGGATTCTTGTGGATGAGGGAAAAGTAAACTGGGATGATAAAATCACAAAACACATCCCTTGGTTTCAATTAAAAGATCCCTGGGTTTCACAAGAAATGACCATTCGCGATGCTTTGGCCCATCAGGTTGGCTTGGGAAGGGTATTGGGTAATCGACTTCAGTTTATGACAAAAAGTTCGCGAGATACTGTTTTGTATCAAATGCGGTTTATGGACTTAGAAAAGCCTTTCCGATCAGAGTTTGTTTATAACAATGTGATGTATTCATTGGTAGGACAAATTATTGAACATGTGGATGGACGAAGTTGGGATGAGTTTTTAAATGAACGTCTTTTTGCACCAATGGAAATGAATTCAACTACGACCTCGATTACTCAACTAAAAGCAAATGACAATCAAGCATACCCCCATCAAGAAGTAGAGGGAGAAGTTATTTCGATTCAAAGAAGAAATTGGGACAATGCCGGACCAGCTGGTGGTGTTAATTCTTCGGTGAATGACTTAAACAAATGGATGTTGATGCAGCTAGGAGTTTCGGGCAAGTACATGGAAAACATTCTTGTTAGTGAAAAACAAATGAATGAAATTCACAAACCGCAAATGGTGGTCAGGCCAAGTAATGCCATGAATCCTCAAGTTAGTTATGGTTTTGGTTGGCGGATTACCGATTATAAAGGAAAGCGTGTGCTGACTCACGGTGGTGCAACCGATGGGTTTAATACTGCTATGTATCTGTTGCCAGAATTGGAATTGGGAATTGTGGTGGTTGGCAATACTTTCAACTCTTTAGGAAATGCTGTTGCTTATCAGCTGATGGATGCTTTTTTGGATACGAATGATGTAGATTGGAACGAACGTTATTTAGAGGGTTATAAAAAACGATATGACCATGCCAAAGCTGAAAGGGAAAAAATTCATCAGGCACGACTTAAAAAAACAAAGCCAAGCTTAGCTTTAGATGATTATGTTGGTGTGTACCGCTCGAAGGCTTATGGAAAAGTGGAAGTAAAAAAAGATGGAAAGGAGTTGACCTTACACTTTTGGGATACTGAGGGTTTGGAGGCAAAACTTGAACATTGGCACTTTGACACTTTTAGAGCGGTTTGGAAAAACCAAGCGCAAAGAGAAGAGTTTATGCAATTCCATTTAAATAAGAAAGGAAAAATTGAAGCCTTGGATTTTGAGTTTGCGCTTAGACCTTTGTTGTTGCAAGTTGGAGCATATCCGTCGAACTACACCCACACAGAGCGTTTTGTAAAGGAGTGATACAAATGCACTAGGTAGGTGATATAGTGCAATCTCCGCCAAAAATAGTGCAATTTATAAATAGATTTTATATGCTCAAAAATGAAAAATGGTTTAAAAAGAGGATATTAACACAAAAAAGTAAATGAACTTAAGAAAAACACTTTAAAATGGCTGAATGTTCAACAAAGAAAAACAATTAGTTCGACTTAATTCCTTCTAAAACAAAACCCAAAAAATCGTTTTCACCATAAGGTGTAGAACTTCGTCAACATATTATTCATTTTTGGCCTATACCGCTATTGCGGCAGGCAAGCATCGGCAAAACGAATACTTAGTTATTGTGAACAGTTATTTTTTCATCTGATTAATCACTACTACAAAGTCTTTCATTTCATTTTTTGTTCCTATAGCTTTAAATCTAAATATAGGTTTATCATCAAAATAGAAGTTGAGATAACTCAGTCCTGTCCGAACTGCATTTATTGCACGACCAATTTCTACCAATACAGTGTTTCGATCAAAATGACCTTCTTCAAACTCGACTTTTCTAATAGCCTTTAGTGGTATAGCTTTAGTTGAATTCAAAAAAGGAAGAAGTCTTTTTTTTTCAATTTTTACATACTCAGCGTCAACATAAATTCTCTTTATCGATATAGTTACTAGAGCGATTAATGCTAGTATACCTGTCAATGAAAAGAAAAACTCATTGACTCCAAACATAAAGATTGAAAAAGCTATCCAAGTTAGACTACAAACTCTGTAGAAGTTTGCTCTATTCTGATTTTCTGTTATGGGTTTAATGTTTGAGTGCGTCACTTGGTAAATTGTTCACAACATATGTATAACCACAATGACAGTTATATGCAATATGTCTAAATTTAAAAGTGTAAGTTATCAATAATTTCCATAAACACCTAGAGTCAAGCATTTCTAAAGTACAATTGATTGCTAAACGTTTATTAACCGTTAGTAACGGATAATAAAATTCAATCACTAGCCCACAGTTTTTAACAGAATTATAAATGGTTAGGCGCAGAAAAATGAAATGCCTTTCTCTTCAAACAATGCTCAAAGAAGAAAAAAGATTTAATAGCTTACCAAGCTGTCAATGTGGTTGGCATAAGCTTTTAGTTTCTCTCTGCCTTTCAGAAAATCGAGGGTAACTATAAATGAAAATCCCGCTACGCTTGCCTTTTGTTTTTCAACAATATAGGCAGCTGCTTCAGCTGTGCCTCCTGTGGCCAACAAATCATCGTGAATCAAAATGTTGTCGCCAGCTTTTATGGCATCTTCATGCACTTCAACCTCAGCAGTTCCATATTCCAATGCATACTGATGAGAAATGGTTTTGTAGGGCAGCTTCCCCTTTTTTCGCAGTGGTATAAAAGGAACTTTTAGCTGTTGCGCCAAAAGTACTCCCCATAAAAAGCCACGGCTTTCAATGCCCATTACTGCATCTACTTTTAAATGTTTGGTTGCGGCATATAGAGCCTCGCTTATTTCAGCAGTTAACTGATGGTCTAGCAACAAGGGTGTAATGTCTTTAAATACAATCCCCGCTTTAGGAAAATCGTTTATGTCGCGTACGGTTTTTTTAATTTTTGATGCTATGTCCAAACTTTCTTTTTTACAAATTAAGTTTTGCAAAACTACCCCCTTTTTTACTCATCATTTTTTACGCTTAGGTAAAA
>Ga0209075_1004643_pt1 | contig 10919 bp, 10 predicted proteins | sample Stecom2011_FD_187523 | JGI IMG/M metagenome (GOLD analysis project Ga0209075, IMG submission 187523) | Agricultural soil microbial communities from Utah to study Nitrogen management - Steer compost 2011 (SPAdes) (version 2) | ecosystem: Environmental > Terrestrial > Soil > Agricultural land...
CCTCACGGTTAGCAACCTTGCAGCTTACTAATGGTTCAAGTCGTTACACCTGCCCATAAGGGACTTGCACCCTTTAGATTAATTCCTTACTTTCGTAAGGTAAAGATGCCCATGCTGGGCACACACATCGCATTGGCAAAATGGCGGGTCAACGGCTAATTGAGACATTGTGCACATTTAGCCGCCGAATGTGTTTCACATTCAGCTTTTTTAAATAATTTAGCTTCTGTGAAAACACATCGGCTACGTTACTGCTAAATTGAACGTTTCGTCCAATTTATCCGCCACTTCGCCAATGCGTTTCCCGTTACAGGCAATCCAAAGAACTCAATTAAAAAGAAAGACAACAATGCGACTACATTTCATAATACTTTTTTTTATATTATTTACTAAACTAAGTTTTGGGCAAGATGTTATAACTTATGAAGTAAATGGGAAATATGGGCTTAAGGATTCTATTGGAGATATCCTCACTCCTCCAATGTATGACTATATAAAATATTTTTCGGAAGGTTTTGCTGTTATCGTTATAGATTATAAGTATGGTTATATTGCCAAAAATGGTAAAGAAATAGTCCATCCAAAATATGATTATGTACAGGATTTTCAAGAAGGTTTCGCTGCTGTTGGAATTATTAGAAATAATGTTGGAAAATATGGTTTTATTGATAATACAGGAAATGAAGTCATACCATTGAAATATGATTACGTTCGTTCTTTTTGGGGAAATAGAGCTGTTGTTGCTCGTCAAATTTATCGAACAACGTTTGATGAACACGCTGGTAAAATAAAAATTATTGATTATGAGTATGGTGTGATTAACTCTAAAGGTAAAAAAGTTACTCCATTAAAATATTATGAGCTTGTAGGCCCTTTTTTTAATGGAGAGACTTCGGTAAAGAAGAATGGGAAGTGGGGATTGTATGACAAAAACGGGAAAAAGATACTACCAATAATGTACGAAGCAATATCTACTTTTCCTTCAAAAGGTTTATATGGCGTAAAACTGAATGAAAAATGGGGTTTTGTAAATGCAAAAAACCAAGTAATTATTCCCTTTCAGTTTTTTTATATCGATACAGAAGGCGGATTTAATGATGGCAAAATAAATGTCAGTAGACATGAGTGGGAAAAAGGGTATTACATTGATGAAAATGGCAAAAAGATACCATAAATATTAAGAAATTAGCTTTAGTATACAAAAAGGACAGCCTGTAACACAGCCTTTGTCGACCAGCCTGTAAAAATCTTCGATTTTTACATTCATGTAAATCAAATGTTTGTATCTTCGATAAAACATTTAAATACAGGCCGTCGCAAAGCCTCAAACGTTGTAGCTCATAAAGCCACTGAAACAATAGTAATACCTTCTTAGTTATGAGAAACTTTATATACATATTATTTGTGTTTTTGGTTGGTTGCTCCGGGATGAAAAATATTCATCATAATTATTATTTGAATGATTCTCCTGGGAAAGTTCATTCATTAGTAGAATTAGTCGTAAGTCAAAGGAATAATAAGAGAATCAATTTTAATAAAGTAAAAGCAATCACAATTGATATTGAAAAATTTATGTATAATCGCTTGACAGACAAAGATTTTCAAGCACTTCAGGAATGTCATGCAGTTGAGTACATTTTAATTAAATATCCTAAGGGTTTTCTTGAAAATGATTATTCACTTGAATTATCTGAAGCAATTTCAGGGATGGAAAAGCTTTCCCAATTACACGTGAAATTAGACTCTGCAGATTATATCCCAAATCTGTTTGATATAAGTAACAAGATCCAAAAAATTACGATTGAAGGTAACTTCATAAAAGAGGCGTCAGCTAATTCCTTTTCTCAAAAATCACTTAAGGTTTTGGGAGTTAATTGTTCTACAAACAGTTTTAGTTTCAGCGGGAAGGATTATAGTGAATTGCTATCTCTTAGTTTAAACATTAATGGAAAAATTGGGGAGCTTGATTTTTCAGGTTTAAAAAAGTTAGAAGGACTTAATTTAATCATTGATGGAAAAATAGAGGAGCTTGATATTTCAGGCTTAAAAAAGCTAGAGTATCTCAACTTTTACAATGATGAAATTGAATATTTACCCAATGATTTTTTTGAACTTCCTGACTTGCAAACACTAATTGTTTCTGTTCCAAAACTTAAGGAATTAAATGAACGTATAAAAAATTTAAAGTCACTTGAATCTCTTCTTTTTTCATCTTACGAAATTATTGAGCTTCCAGAATCTCTGTCAAAATTAGAGCATCTTGAATGGGTTTCAATCAACACCATTGGTAAGGTATCTCTTAAGCCGCTAACAAGTCTTACTAAGCTAAAAAGATTGTCTATATATGGAATAAATTTGCTAGAGGTGATTGATCAGATTTTATTAATGAAAAAATTAAAAGTTCTTGACTTTAATCTTCAACCTCTTCTTAACAAGGATCTGTCGCCATTAGGTCAGCTCGAAAAATTAAAAGAAATTCGATTCAAAACCACTTACGTTGAAGTGGATGGAGATAATTATATTCCTAAAGATCTTCCCGACTCTACAAAAAATAAAGTTCTGCATCAATTAAAGCAAGTGCTTCCTGAACATTTTTAGTAAAATTAACTCCCAATACATTATGCAAGTTGTTTCTTCAAATAATTACCCGTCTGTTACTGAACTCATCCCTAATAGGTTATCACCAGAAAAGTTAGCTTTTATTCAAGAAGGTCTGGAAAGGATATTATGAGAATTTACAATATCAATAAAAAGAAATGACGAGCTACAACAACACCTAAAAAACAATGCAACGATTGCACTTCGAATGATAAATCATCCTCAGCTCAATCACTCTCCTTTCAAAATTATACTTAACTTTATGGATAGCAGCGATTTTTTAGCTGTAGAACGCCGTTAGCAAACATTAAGAACTATAAATCATGAGTAGAAATATTATTTTAAAGCTATCTATAATAAACCTATTGGTTGCAATTGCATCCTGTTCAAATAAAAATGAAGAACTCAAGAAAGCTATTGAAAATGTAAAAGTTGCTTATTCTGATTCTATATATTTTGAAATCAGCGAGAATAATGACTCAACATTTACACCTCAACAAAGCCTAGTTCTTTGGTATTGGGATGACAGCACTGTAATGTTTAATATAAGACCCGACTCATTAAATATTCAAGAGGATCGACCATGGATGGCGGGTAAGTAGATTTTTGAAGTGGTTGTGGGAGAAGTGGAGGAAGTAAATTTACTTACGATAACGCTCGAATTTAAAAAAACCGCCATTAATCTTTTCAAAATGAAGTTCTTAGTATAAAGAAAAATGTTTAGATTTAGAGTTAAATTAAGGAAGGCGACATTTTAAATTCGCATAACGTTAGCATACGTATTAAAAACAAACACCAACGCATAAAGACAAAAAATGAAACCAAAATTCGAAAATCAGTTATAAATAGAATGAAATACATTTTAACATATTGTTTTCTCTTCGCAATCGGTTCCCAAAGTCTTTGTCAGGATGGATTTGATTTAAAGGAACAGATCTTGGGATCTTGGGAGTATGAATCATTTGAACTCAGTTCACATGAAAAAGATTATTACGGACTTCAAGAAGAACCGGTTGTGTACTTTTGGTTTACCGAAAAGTCAGTGATATTGCGAGGAAGTTGTAATACAAATAATGAACGCTACTTTGGAGTTGATAATATTCGTTACTCTTCCAAGAGATCCAACGAGGAAGATATGGTTGTTTTAAAATTGAAGGGCTCCGATGTACTAAAATCATGCGGAGATGTTGAACACATCAAGATTGTTTCTTGTAATGATTCTATTCTTACAATTAAATCATTTATTAATGATGGTATTGTTAAGTATAGAAGAATACCTACTCCCACAGAGGTAGCAATTGAAGCCCATAACTTGATAATAGGTCATTGGAAATATGAAAAGTCCTTTGGTTTCAACTCTGGTATTAAGATAGAAAAGTCTAACTCAAGAGATTCGATTGTATCATTTAGTTTTAGTAAAGATTCCGTTCAAATAAAATTCATAAATGATGCTTTTAAGCCAATTAATACGACGTATACTATTAAAGTCGAACCCTACTTTAATTGGATTAGCATTACTTTAAAAGATGTTGAAGAATTGTATTGTATTCAAATAACGCCGTTAAATATTGGCAAGTTAGACAATATCACAAGTTCACATTTTTGCATACACATGTGTGGAACCGATGTCGATGAAGTTTATTTTGTTAGAGATGATTAACAGTTGGACACAAATATAGTCTAAATGATAAGCATAGGCTTAAGCTTCGATTTATTGTTTCTTCTATGAGAGATTATTTGTATATTAGAATAAAAAATTCAGTTTTTGGAGCCATTCATACGCTTGGTTTGCTATTATGAGCACTTTAAACTGGGCAATATCACACTTAAGTTGACGTTTTACATAAAAATGAATCTTATGAGAAAATTAGTTTTACTATCTACTTTGTTTTTACTACTTATTTCTTGAAATAAGGATTTTGAGATGATAAAAATTGATTCTGATATTTTAGTCTCAATTACAAAAGTGGACAATGATATTTTGATCAGCGCGCAGACTGAAAGAGATTATTCAACCTTAGGACATCAAATTGCTTTTTGTGAAAAAGTGAAGAAAAAAGAGATCTATATTGAATTTAAAAAAGTTAAAGTTCCTGCAGCTGGTTTGACAGCGCTTGGACCAGCAACCTGCAATATTGATTTGGGTAATATAGAAAATGGCGAATACAGTGTCACTTTTAAACTCAATAAGAAAAAAACAAAGGGGAAACTAATTGTTGGAACTTCTACCCAACTTTACATTGATTCAGGTGGTAATGTAAAGCACGAATAGAAAAGTAAACAAAATGGAACAAAAACACATTAAAGAATCTGTCACATGGTATAATGTAAAAAACGTTGTGATCCAGTTTAGAAATTGATGATAATGAAGCTATCAAATATTACTCTATTTACATTCTTGATGTTTCTGACATTCAATAACTCATTTGGACAGGACTCTACATCTGCTAATATTTTAATAATTGGGAAATGGAAAGTTTGTGCGGATTATAAGGGTTCAAAGGATTATAAGTGTAAAAAAAGAAACGAAGGTTTTGAGTTTTTTAAGGACGGTACTTTAAAAGAGCTAAAACCAAGAGAGTATAGAGGAGCAAAAATATATTTTTCTGGAAAATGGACTCTTAACCAAGGCTTATTGAAAATAACAATTGATGATGACAGATTTATTGAGCCACCTCACTATGAATATTCACTTATTTGGATAGATTCTGATAGGTTCATTGGACATGTACGAGATGATGAAATAAGGACATTAGATTATTATACACACTTCCAGCGTAGAAAATGAAAATAGTAGCCTGTTGTGCGCGATAACCCAGTGAAGATATAAGCTTATGTTTTTTTTTGAGAGAAAAAAATCCCATACGGTTCATAGCAACGAATAGTTGATTAAATGTAAAAACAGCCCGCCGAAGCGAGCTACTGATAAAAGCTAACCAAATGAACCACAACGGGCTATAAGGCTAACCCCGTTTGTGTTATTTGGTGTTTTGTTCGGCTTATAGTGGAGGTGGACAAGAACTGATCATCAGGATTATTTAAAGACGATTGTTTTGGCTGCAGTTGGTGCGGCTGTGAGTTTTTTAGTTACTGTTTTTTTGAAGTGGGTTTGGAGGAAGGTTTTTAGACGGAACTGAAGCTAATAATATATGAAGTACTTATCCTCGTAATAATTAAAACTATTATTTTTAATTTCAAACATTTCAACCTTGGTGTTTCCCTTGAACGCCTTAAAACATTTCAAATTATTCTGATTATCAATTTGACAATAAAGTAATTCTTTAGGGGAGCTAGTTGTTAATCGAATCTCGTTGTCTTTGTCAATTTTAAATGAATTAAACACATACCACTTGTCAAACTTAGAGCAATAGGTGTAAGTATTTACTTCTTTTAAGGTTCCATTTCGTCTGTACTTTAAAATTTCTTTATACTTCTTTAATTTTCTTGAATCAAGATGATCATCTCGTAAAAAGAATCTATAAGAGAACATCTCAAATAGCGAGTTAATATCTGCTGTATTATCATTATAGTTTTCAATTATTCTTGTTTTATTATTTCTACCAAAACTCTCTTTAGAAGAATAAATTTTGGAGAAAGAATAATTACCTGACGAGTCTAAATGGTACTTTCCAAATTCAATTTTGAGGCTGTCTTCATCCACCTTTTGATAAAATGGATGCCTAATTGTGGTGTCTTTATTACCAATTGGAAAATCATACTGATCAAATGAAACCATAACCCCTTTAGTGTAAAGCAATTCAGTGTTTTCTTTGTCATTTATGTTTTTAAAAAAAGTTTTAGTTTTTCCGGGATACCCATAATTAGCTGGAGAGAAATAATCTATCTTTGATTGAATTCGACCATTAGAAACTTCTATTACTTGAAATAAATTGTAGGAATATATAAAGTCGAAACCTTTACACTCACATGGTACTTCTCTCCATTGATCGACAAATATTATATCATCTTCATCTATTGCCATTTGGTGAGCATAAAACTTAAAGTTTCCCGAGAGCTGACTATTAACACCTTCATTGTATGTTACTAATTTATTCAGGATTTTCGGGTCTGGTTTTAACGGCTCAATAATTGAATTTTCAATGATACAATCTTCTTGGCTTTTACTTGTTAACCTATTTGTAGGTTCAATCCAGATCTCAAATACTTTAATTGTATCTACAAAGCCTTCGGAGTCAAAGTAAAATTGCTGTATTTTGTTCAATACTCTATGAACGAAATCATTTTCATGAGCGTAATTAAAGGGAACTACTCTTTTCATACTTGACACATTGTTACTTGACACCCATTTTTGAAAAGTTGTATCGTTCATGAATTCAGGTAAAATTTGAGATATAGAGTTGCTTTGTATAAAGAACAAAAGAAATAATATGATTAGAGTATTTTTCATAAATTGTATAACGTAAATCTAATAAAATGTAACAGATTCTTCAAAAAAAAACAGCCCGCCGTTTGTGTTATTTGGTGTTTTGTTCTGCTTATCGCCATGTTTGACACCAATTGATCATCAGAATTATTTAAAAACCATCTTTCTTGCTGGAGTTCCTCCGAAGGTAGGACACGTGGCACTGCTGTGAGTTTTTTGGTTAATGTTTTTTTGAGGTGGGTTTGGAGAAGGGTTAAATAAAATTTATTTATAATGATACTCATAAATAATATATGAATCATACCTATCCTCTCTCCAGCGTTTCACATTTTTATCATTGGAGCGAACTTTTGTAACATCAGAAGGTAAATACAGCTTTTTTTTATTAACAGGAAGTCTAAAATTAAAAAAAGAAAGAAAATTATTTATCCTTTTTTCTCGCTTCTTTGTTTTATCTGATAACGGAACTTTTATTCGTCCATATTCATCAATTTTCTTAATATCAATCAAAGGATATAAATCAAAGTTAGGATAAATAGATATTATACGAACTTTCCTTGTTTCGATTGAATTAGAAGTTTTTATTTCTGTTACGTAAGGTGTATTTCTTTCTTTTATTTTTATCATGTCCCGACGCGTCAAATGTTCTTGATAAGCTCTAAATCTAACCGTGTCGCCCATTGAACTAATTCCCCATCCTGTTCCTTTTTCTATAACCCCAGATGAATCTCGTACTAAGTGAATAAATCTTTGGCTTAAAGTGTCCAATGGGTAATAGTTTTGATAATCTCTAAATGGAAAAAGTTTGAATTCTGATGGATGATTACCTTGTATACGATAACTTGAAACTAATTTACTATTCTCTAAACTAGAATTTAGATTTATCACATAAAGAGTATCTGACTTATATATTTCAGTTAAAAATTGTTCTGTATTTTCATTTATTGAATCGTATTTAAATGATTCTATTCTAACTCGATCCGGAGTTTGAAATTCCATGTAACTTGAACTGACACCATTAATTGAAGTCTTGTAATCTTTTCGATGACTTATGAATATACTATCACGAATTAAAGATTTATTAGAGAATAAAGTGTCAATGTGATATTTTATAAGAATACTCGTGTCACTTTTTAAAGTGCGATGTTTTTCGTATTTATGACTTACACGTTGTTTTTGTAAAAGGTGTTTATCATAAATATTTGGTTTTTCGAATGAATTTTCAAGTTTAGCGTCTTCAAAAATCCATCTTCGATAATAATCAACTACTTCTTTGTCATAATCGAAGTATACAACCTTATGATTTTTCGAATGATAATAGATCTCTTTTATTTCTGATTTTAGCTCTTCATCTGAATTGATACTTATAGAAATTTCAAACTCTGTTGAGTTAGTCGTATCTACAAGGGAATGTTCAAGATGAAAATCGTCCAATTTAGAATAGTAAATATCTAAAGACTCAAAATCTTTGTAGTAGTTTAACCTATAATGAGACGCTTCTATGCTATCGTTAAAACCGACACTTTTAAATATTACTGTATCACTTTCAAAATTTTGAAGTTCAATAGCATCAGGAGTATTTTCGGAATGATTTTGATAATCAGCATTATTATAAAATATTCTTTTAATATAGTCAATCTCCTTTCTTTGACTTAAAGTATCAAATGACTGAAAAGTGAAAATCAGTAGGGTTAATATTTTAATGGAGAATTTAATAATCTTTCGTTTTAATACAAATATAGTTTATTTTAAAAAAACAGCCCGCCGAAGCGAGCTGCTGACAAAAACTAACCAAATGAACCACAACGGGCCACCCAGTGAACCCCGTTTGTGTTATTTGGTTTTCAGCTATCGCTAGGAGGTCAGTTTTTGACAAAATAGGTAAAGCCTGATATATTTACTTCTTTCGGTCCCTGGAGGAGTTTCAACAATCTTCAGTTTGAGCTTTTTCATTTCTGCAGGGATTTCTTTCCTGGGCATTGATCTAAGTATGCTTTTAATGACTGCGGAATTTATATGATACATGATATTTGAATTTATGTTCGGCACACCTCATCTAATGAGATGAGCCGAACTGGTTAATAATTATGATTTAATTAATTGGTGAACGAGAACTTGTCTTAATTGCTTGAGAGTGTTCTGGATTCGCTTGTAGTTCTCTTCCTGCTGCTCCAATTGCAAAAGCGATGAAACTGTCTTCTTGACAGCTTCAGGCTTGTTAAAAGTAGCGCTGTGTGCTTCAGTGATGATTTTGATGAGGTCATTTTTCCGAATGAAGGGAATCACTGATCCTACTAAAGCAATTTGAAATTGTTTTCCTTGGTGCAAGGAGTAAACTATCCAGTAGAGACTTTCTTTTTCACTTTCTGAATTGCAGCTTATCACAAAGCAATTCGGGCAGGGCTTTTTGAGTGGTTTTCCGCTGTTTAATCCTTTGTTGAGGATAAAGAAGTGCGGACTATTATACACGCCTTCTGGTCGATAGGTAATCATTTTGAAATTAGACATAATTTAGGTTTTAAAAATTAAGTCTTGTTCAGCGTCGCTTTTGCTCCGCCATTAATTCCAAAAGAAAAAACCAAAGAAAACGACCAAAAAGGCCGAAAAAAAAGGAAAAAAGAAAGCCCATTTTTCAGGGCTAAAGAGCAGCTTTGTCAAGGTTTTTGACAATAAAAAATTTGACTCCATGAAGTGAACAATGGAATGGATGGCAAATTTTAGAGCTGAGGAGATTTAAGTTGAAAAAAGATAGCCAAAATTATTATTGCAAAACCCGAAGGGCTTGACCTTTATAAAGCTGTGAACAGCCCTATTTTTGCTTTTATTTTTTTATTTTTTATCCATAGGGAAATCTAGTCAATATAACGTTGAATCGAAGGTGTAACTGCAGAATTTGCTATAATGATAAAACGAAGGGAGAACTTTTGGTTCAAGTGTAGGTGTTTCAAAATTAAGGCATAACACATAAGATTACGGGAAGCATGAGTGAGCCAAGAGAATAGTTATTGATAAAAGAAAACAACTACTCTTGACTAACTACCAACGCAGTATAGCAAGAAAAGCTTTAAGTATTTGCTGCCTTTTTCAGGCAGCTGATACCTCCTTGCAAAAATGTTAGTCAGTTCGAAGGGAAGATGTTTTACAAGTGTGCTTTTTGATTGTTTACTGGTTTAACTTTGGTGAAAGGGAATATTTTCGTTGCAACGCAAAGAGTATTAGTGTATATGAAAAAAGCACTCTTGACTTCGAGAATATTAGATGGGACAGTAATTTTAAAAAAATACCTGCTGACCGAAGGGAGGCTGGTATTTCCATGCTAGATGCTATTCAACTGGATAATTATAGCCTGGAACTTTTAATATTGTTTTAACGATTTTGCAAAGTGTCTTATTTATGTAAATCTTCAATTCGGAGCAATTTTGGACACTATTCATTTAGAACCAATGTTTTTAACAATTGAACAGGAAATGGAGCCTTCAGCTTTCAATCAGACTAAGTACGGAGGGAATATGTTTTATTTTAGGATAAAGCTAGACACGGAGAACGCGAGCCGTCTGCGAGTGGAACGAAGGGGGGCGCAACAAGTGGCTGGGAAGCAGACAGGTTGCAACCTCTGTGCCTTAGCACACGAGGGGCGTTTCCAGTTTTTTGGACTCGAAGGGATAATGTTTTACAAGGGTGGGTGTTTTTTTTGATGCAATGCAATGGAGACAAAAAAATAAGCTCACGCTTGACTTCTTTAATGTTAAATGGAACGTAGAGTTTAAGTGCTTGCTGACCTTTTTCGGGCAGCTAGCACCTCTTAGGGTTATGCCAAAAACTGGAACCGCCCCGAAGCCTGAGAGACTTAGCAGGCGAGCCAAACACGACGCTGCGGTGACACCCCATTTATAGGGAGAGGGAGAGGATGAGGAACGAGAACGCTACCTCACCTTTA